>JFJP01018621.1_pt1 | contig 22445 bp, 19 predicted proteins | sample 431651 | NCBI WGS metagenome assembly JFJP01 (sample SAMN02602958, study PRJNA72255) | Microbial mat metagenome, whole genome shotgun sequencing project. | biome: fresh water; feature: sink hole; material: water; isolation source: purple microbial (photo- and chemosynthetic) mats found in...
TCGCCCCGGCACCGACTCGTACCCTTCAAAGAACTCTTCATCGCAACACTTACTCGGATACTCTTAGTCGATCGACTTAATCGGCCCGAAAGTGGTGAAATGGTCGGTTCAACGTAAATACAGCACGCCAACTACCGATTAATCCAGAATTAAGATGCGTCTGCCCTGCAATCCTCCCTCGATTTGCATTTTTCGCTTGTGCATGGGAATAGATTGGTTATATTCGTAGCATTTCATACGATTATCGAACAATAAGAGGAATATTATGCGAATTGGAACAGTCAAAGAGATAAAGCGTCATGAATATCGTGTAGGGTTAACGCCAGCTTGCGTGGCCTCGTATGTCGCCCACGGTCACGATGTGTGGGTCGAAGCCGGGGCGGGCATCGCAGCGGGATTCGAGGATGCGGAATACACTCACGCGGGCGCAACACTGGTCACCCACCGCGATCTTGTCTTTGAGGCGTGCGATATGGTCGTCAAAGTCAAGGAACCGCTCGAGGAGGAATACCGACTGCTGCGCGAAGGCCAGATCCTGTATACTTACCTGCATTTGGCAGCCAATGAGGAGCTTACCCGCGCCTTGATCAACCGCAAGATAAAAGCGGTGGCCTACGAGACAATCGAGGGACCCGATGGCCAGCTTCCCTGCCTGAAGCCGATGAGCGAGATTGCCGGGCGGCTTTCGATTCAGGAAGGGGCCAAGTACCTGGAGAAGCCGTTTGGCGGTCGAGGCGTCCTTCTCGGGGGGGTTCCCGGAGTCAAGCGTGGCCATGTCGCGATTATCGGCGGCGGCATCGTAGGGATCAACGCTTGCAAAATGGCGGTGGGCTGCGGGGCGAATGTGACCCTGCTGGATATCAGTCCGCGACGCCTGGAATATATCGACGACCTGTTCGGCTCAAAGGTAACGACCCTCTACAGTACGGAAACCAACATTGAATGGGCGGTAACGGAAGCGGATGTCGTCGTGGGTGCCGTCCTGCTACCCGGACGCAAGGCACCCAAGCTGGTCAAGCGCGACCATTTGAAGCGGATGAAGCGGGGAGCGGTCGTGGTCGATGTTGCCGTGGATCAAGGCGGCTGTTTCGAGACAACCCGCCCAACCACCCATGACGATCCGGTCTATACCGTTGAGGAGGTGGTGCACTATTGCGTAGCCAATATGCCCGGTGCCGTTGCCCTGACCTCGACGCTGGCCCTGACCAGCACCACGCTGGTGTACGGACTGCAGATTGCGGATGACGGGCTTGAATCGGCATGCAGGCAGAATCCCGGGGTGATGGCAGGTTTAAATACTTTTGAGGGGCAATGCGTGCATGAGGGGGTAGCTAGCAGCCTTCATCTGGACTACGTTCCGGCCACGACACTGTTGAGATGAGTTTATGCAGATCGATGAAACCGACTGGAAGATCATCGAACGACTTTCCGAACAATATGAAATGAACACAGCGCTCGCGCGGGCGCTCGGCGTATCGGAAGGCATGATCCGGCAGCGCATCAAGCGGCTGCAGGACCATGGGGTCATCCGCGTGCGGGCGTTACGCAATCCTGAAGTACTATCGAACCAGCAGCTTGCGTATGTGACGGTCAACCTGGTTGAGTCACGCCTGCTCGACGAAAAGGCGCAGGAACTGTCTGCCCTGGAGAATGTACTATCGGTCGCGATTCTATCGGGACAGTACGACCTAATGCTCGAAGTGCTTGTCGACTCGAACAAAGGCTTGATCCGTTTTCTGGTCGAGCAGCTCTCGGGCGTCGAGGGTATTGCCAAGACGGAGACCCTGCTGGTGCTGAAAAGCTACGATAAGTGGATCTGACGCCGCTGTATCGCCATAGCAAACCGTCACTTCGGCATTGAGCGTTGGCGGCAATAGCGAAAGACGTCGCGCTCGAGAGGCGAGAGGTACCCTGAAATAACGCAACCCGCATTGTCGATGAGAGAATCGAAGTTTTAGACAAGACTGTTGCAAATAGTCGGCGAGGTGGGTATCTTTAGACCCGTTGATATTATCAGGTTGATACCCATCAAGAAATTGACGTTATTACCATGAACGCAGGGGGGGAATGAAAAAAGATACACTGGATCGTTGGACATGCAAGCGCTCTGAGGAATTGTATGGCATTCGCGAATGGTCGGGCGGGTATTTCCGCGTCAGCGACGACGGGGATGTCCTGGTCAGCCCCCGCGGTCCCCGCAGCAACGCCGTCATCAATCTTCACGAGGTTATCAACGGATTGCGCGAACGAGGCATCACCGCCCCGGTTCTGCTGCGGTTTGGCGACATCCTGGAGTCCCGCATCGAGCTGCTCAACGAGAGTTTCCGCACCGCCATTGCCGATGCGGGCTATCGGGGCGAATACCGCGGGGTGTATCCGGTCAAGGTCAACCAGCAGCAACAGGTCGTCGCTGAAATCGCCCGCATTGGCAAGACCTACAATTACGGACTCGAGGTCGGCAGCAAAGCGGAACTCATCGCCGCGATGGCGTACATGAACGATTCCGACGCCTACCTGGTCTGCAATGGTTACAAGGACGAGGAGTTCATTGACCTCGCTCTGTATGCCCAGAAGATGGGTGTCAATGTCCTTCTGGTGGTAGAAATGCCTGGCGAGGTCCAGGCGATCCTTGATCGCGCCGACGCCGTCGGCGTGCGCCCGCAGATGGGGGTTCGCGTGAAGCTTTCCTCACGTGCCGATGGTCACTGGACCGATTCGGGCGGCGACCGCAGCCGTTTCGGGCTGAGCATTGCGCAGATCCTCGATGTCGTCGACTCCCTGCGTGCCCGCAACCGCCTGGATTGCCTAGTGATGATGCATTACCACATCGGCAGCCAGATCCCGAACATCCGCAACATCCGCTCGGGCATTTCCGAAGCCTGCCGGGTGTATGCCGGGTTGGTGGCCGAGGGCGCACCGATGGGCATCCTGAATGTCGGCGGTGGGCTGGCCGTGGATTATGACGGATCGCACACGAATTTTTCCAGCAGCAGTAACTATTCCGTGCCCGAATATTGTTCGGACATCATTGAAGGGGTCATGAACATCCTCGACGAGAACGAGATCCCCCACCCCATCCTGATCAGCGAATCCGGCCGGGCCGTCGTGGCCCACCATTCGGTGCTTGTCTTCAACGTGCTCGACTCCAGTCGGTTCGAGTCCAAGAACCTCCCGCAACTGAAGAAGGATGTAAACCACGAAATGCTCTTCTCGCTGGCCGACGTCTTCGATGGGCTCAACAGCAAGAACGTGCAAGAATATTTCCATGATGCCACCTATTACCGGGACGAGATCCGCTCCATGTTCTCGCACGGGGTTGTCTCCCTTCGCGACCGCGGCATTGCCGAGCAGATTTTCTGGCGGATCGCCATTAGTGTGGAAAAGCTGCTCCAGTCCCAGAAGTATGTGCCCGATGAGTTTGAAGGACTCTCGAAGGCACTCTCGGATGTGTATTACGGCAACTTCAGCCTCTTCCAGTCCCTGCCCGATTCCTGGGCCATCGACCAGCTCTTTCCCGTCATGCCGATCCACCGCCTCAACGAGCGGCCCACGCGCGATGCGACCATCGCCGATATCACCTGCGACTGCGATGGGCGGCTGGATCGTTTCGTTGATCTGCACGATGTCAAGCACTCCCTGCCCCTGCACGAGCTCAAGCCCAATGAGGAATACTACATCGGCGTCTTCCTGGTGGGAGCCTATCAGGAGACCCTTGGCGACTTGCATAACCTGTTTGGCGACACGCATATCGCCTTGATCCATGTCGGCGAGGATGGCGAAATGCTACTCTCCCACGAGATCGCAGGAGATTCGGTCGAGAACGTGCTCTCGTATGTCGAGTATGATCCGAATGAACTGATCAAGCTGCTCAAAGAGAAGAGCGAACGGGCCGTGCGTCGGGGCGCACTGCAGCCTGCCGATCGCAAGGCTCTGGTCGAGGCCTACCAATCCGGTCTGCGCGGATACACCTACTACGAGCAATGAGACAATGATCCATCCCCATACAGCGTTGCATTTTATCAATGAGGATGTCGGCTATGGCGTAAGGGCCACCCGCCCGATCCCCTGCGGCACGGTGACATGGGTCATGGATCGACTGGACCAGACCTTCACCCCGTCCGCCGTGGCCCGCATGCGACCGGTCGAGCGCGACACCCTGGAGCATTACAGCTACCGCAACCATCGCGGGCATTACGTGTTCTGCTGGGATCACGCGCGCTACATGAACCACAGCTTCCTGCCCAATTGCGTCGCCACCGCCTACGCATGCGAACTGGCCGTACGCGATATCGAGGCGGGCGAGGAATTGCTCAACGACTACGGCTTCCTGAATATACGCGAACCCTTCCGTCCGCGCGACGAAGGCACCCGCCGCAAGGTGGTATATCCCGATGATCTAAAGCGCCATCACTCGCACTGGGACGACCTGCTGAAACCTGCCTTTGCGCAGTTGCAAAGGGTCGAACAGCACCTACAGCCCGCTTTCAGCCCGGCCCGCTGGCGTCAGGTCATGCGAGTAGCCCAAGGCAAAACGCCGATGAAGTCGATCCTCAACAATCTCCTATCGTGAGCAACGGTTGACGGGACGCACCCCCGCGATACCCCGGTCACATGGTCCCGGTGGCGGGTGATTGATGTCCGCCTTCGGCGGTCAATCACGGATATCGCGAAGATATTCACCCTCGCGCCACAGCCCTTTTACGCGCTGGCCATCGGGGTAGATCCGAACCCCCTCGCCATGCATCCGGCCCTCTTTGAAGGGACCGACATAGACAGCACCATCGGTTGCCGTGTAGCGTCCTGATCCATGCCGCACACCCTCCACAAAGTCACCGACGTAGACGGCGCCATCCGTGAACCGGTAGGTCCCCTTGCCCGTGCGCAGATCGGAACGAAACTCACCCTCGTAGATATCGCCATTCGGAAAGCGAATGATGCCCTGGCCATGACGGCGCCCGTTCATGAAGTCGCCCGCATAGGTTCCGCCATCGGGAGAGATCATAACCCCCCGTCCATTGATCAGGTCGTTGTGGAAGTCGCCCGCATAACGCGTTCCGTCCACCATAGTCAGGCTACCGCGGCCATGACGGATGCCTTTGACAAAAAGTCCGGTATAGCGCTCGCCGGAGGCGGTCGTCTGGGTTGCAGATCCACTGCGCAGATCATTCTCGAACCGGCCCTCGTAACGATCGCCGAGCTTCGTTACATAAACACCCCAGCCATGCATCAGGCCATGGCGGAATTCGCCTTCGTACCGATCGCCATTCGGGAATGTGACCACCGAGATCGTTGTCGGCACGGATTTGTCACGTTCCGGAACAGCGGTTTCAGCCACCACGGCGTCAAACATCGTCTGCATGGATTCGACCTTCAGGATATCGAGCGACGCCTGTTGCGTACCGCCCCCTGCCGGTGCTGCACCGCGAGGCGTCGCATCCTGCAAGGGAGCCCCGCGATCTGCCACCACCACCATGCCATCAAGCGCAACGATGGCATCAACCCGGCGCCGCATGGCGTCCAGCTCGGACGCCATGCGGGCGGCGTCCTCCCCCATCGCCAGCAGCCGCTCGCCAAGCACCCGCTGGTCGCGGGCATCGGTTGCCTCCCTGTCGTCAATCCAGCGCCGCTGCTGCTGGATTTCACTGCTCAACCGCTCCAGGGTTTGTTCCTGTGCGGTTTGCAGCGCCCCCAGCCGCGTGGACAGACTGAGCTGCGTTCGCTCTATGTCCACCAGCCGGTTGGTCGTCACCGCCAATGATACGCTATGCACCGCCCCATCGTCCTGCAATCCAATCAGGGCACCCTGCACCTCCCTTGCCTGGCGCAACACCGTGATCCCCGCCAAGAGCAGCAAGGCCACAGCGGCAAGGACGACCAGTACGAAGAAAGAAACAAACCAGCCCATGACGCTACGCGACCGGGCACGGTCGAGCATGATCTCGTCCCGCAGCGCCGCCAGTTCTGTCCGGCCGGCAGCCGGGTTATCTGGTGTGCCGTCGGCGATCATTCGGGGACCCCGTCACCCGCCAGTGTCATCACCTTTGTCACCAGCAGGGAGCCGTTGATAACGCCGTCGGGAGTGCGCGAATTGATGACAGACCGGCGCACGCGGATCAACCCGGGGGCCTGGCTGATGGCATGCAGAAAACGAACCAATGCCCCCGTCTCAGCCTCGTAATCACTAACGTCCACCAGAAAGGTCACTAGGAAATCCGTCCGCTCCGGCACCAGATGCCGCATGGAACGTAACCGCATGCCGTTCTTGCGGGCGAGTTCATCAATCTCGTTCTTAAATATCTCGATGGACTCCTGCTCCGTGGCGGAGTTCCCGATGAGGTCCTTGATCATCACATACTGGGCATCTACAGACGTCTGGTAACTGAGCGTTTTCTTGCTGCGCTCAAGACGCGCCGACGCGATGGCAATATCTGAATCCAATACCCGCCAGCGCGCCATCAATGGACTGGCAACCGTGGCGTCGAGGATATAAAACGCCACCAGCAAGAGGGCCACCCCCAGCCCGATTCGCTCCCGGCGCGGCAGATGCATCAGCTTCCCGATCATTGCGGCTCTCCTCCCTCAAAGCGGGCGATCACTTGGAAAACAAACCGTTCATCCCGGTTCATCACCGTGCCACTACCCTCTTCAACCCCGCTGAAATAAGGGCTTTCCTCCAGTAGACGAATCAACTCACGGATATCCTTGCGCGAGGGTGCCGTTCCGTTCATGGTCACCTGGGCCTTGGCGGCGTCAATATCGAGAATCTCCAGATACACATGGACAGGCAGGCTGCCGTAAATCACGGGCAACAAGTGCTCGGGCAGGAAGCGTTGATCCTGGCGTTCGTGCGCGGCACGGATCACCTCATGCTGACGCTCCACCCTTAAAGCCAGGGCTTCCAGTGCCGTCGCCTCATCCTGCAACCGGTTCCGCTGATGTGTCCGATAGCCTGTGGTCAGCAACCCATAAAGCGAGGCACAACCCAGCGCCACGACCAGCCATGTTGAGAAGCGCATCCACAGCCGGGATTGCAGATTGATCTGTTCACGTAGACGAACCACATCCGGCACAAAATTAAAATCGAGGCGGTTGGGCGCCAGTGCCATACCGACCAAGGCGGTCATCGATGCCGTGGCATACTGCGCATCGCGCAAGGTGACTCGGCCGTTGGTCAAGTTGACATCCGACAGGCAATCCGCCTTTTTGCAAGGAATGGAGAGCGCCTCCTGGATGACGGCATCAATTCCGTCCAGGGAATGGCTGGCACCGGAAAGGGTCACCTCCGCGATCTTTTCTCCGCGCAACGCTTCCACACAGGACTGGAAGGCTTCCTTGACCCGCTGCACAAAAACATCCAGGCCCTCCGTCGCCTGACGGGCACCCCACATCAGACTGCGAGAAAAGACCACGTTGCCATGCTGGATAACGATCATGTGGGTGAACGAGGCATCCACATCCAGCAACATCCGCAACCGGTCCGGAGCCTCCTTGCGCGTATGGTAAAGAAACCAGTTGAGCACCCCCTCCGACGAGACCGTCATCCGTTCCACGGCAAGCCCCGCCCCCTCGATCGTATAATACCGCTCGCGAACGATACTGCGCTGGACGATAACCAGCATCACCTGGGTGTAGGCACCCTGCCGCACCAGACCCAGCAGCTTGTAGCCCGACAAGATCTCGTTCAGCGAATAGGGCGTCTGCCTCCCGATCTGCAGCTCGACCATATCCGCGATTTCAGACGGTTCGGTGGACGGTAACTCAAGCAAACGGACATTCACAAGCTGGCGCGGGATGCACGAGCGAACCGGGATCCGGCTGAAATGGCCAGATGCAATGGCTTTGCGCAATGCCTGCGCGATATCCGCCCCCGGCTCGAGCGGTTCAAGGTGCGAACGGCAAACCGACACGTTGCCACGGCTAGCGGTCACCTCGATCAGCTTGAGCCAGTCACTACTGACCTCCAGCAGCAATGCCCTGCTCGCTGGCCGCCCCGCCCACTCCGGTTTGTTATGCGCTTGTCTCGTCATGCTGTGTTACTGCCATCCAAGAAAATTACCGCTCGCGCCACATTACAAAGGTTCGCTGTTCCACATCCCACACAAAATCCACCTGCAACACCGGCCCACCACCATCAGACTCAGGATCATCAAGGGTGGCCGTTCCACCAAAAGCCGACGAACTAACATCTAGCATTTTGCGCACGTTCACATTCTGGCCAGTCATCGCCGCCAACACACGCTCCTCGTCCGCCGTCAACGGCTGCAACGCCATCCTGATCAGCGCATACTCGGCCTTCTCAAACGCCTTTCCGCCGTCCCGATAACGGACGATCTTCTCCACCAACCCCGCAACGGCACGTTCGGCATCTGTAGAGGCATCCAGACTGGCCACCGATTCACCCAACACCTGCAACACCACCGCCTCGGAGGCATTGATGTTGATCGTCCCCCGCCCATGAACCGTCACATACGGACGAATCCGCGCATAACTGGCATCATCCATCACACGCCGCAAAGCCTCCACATCCCGCAAGGGAGCACCCGCAGAGTCCTGCTGTTTTTCGATGCTTGGACTATACCCGCTGCCCCCCCCGCCTGTCAATGATTCATCGGGCGCATCCCCTCGCAACGTCAACAGCGCAGCAACCTGACGCTGGGCATCCTCCACGCCCAGCTCCCCCACCTTGACAAACAAGGTCATAAGCAGATTTGTTGACGCCAAGTTCAGGTTGATCCGGGCCTCTTCCCCGCAGACCCCATAAAACCGTTTCTCCGCTGGTCGTTCGGTATGCCCCGGGAAGACCACCGAAAAGAAGCGACCATCCGGCAACTCCACCTGCTTGAAAAATCGTTCCTGCCGGTTCCAGGACTGTTTCGCGACACCATCCCACGCATTGGTGGTCTGCCCCATGATCACCGCCGCCGCCTGTGCCGCACCGGCTGCCGCCAGCGCCCGGGCATGTACTCGAGCCTGCATCCGTTCGGCCGTGCGCAGCAGGGAGCCGACATGCGTACCCGTCGCCAGCGCCAACGACGCCAGGAAGAACACCACCCACAACGCCAGGATCAGCACACTGCCCCGGCAAGCCGGGTGATCCGTATCCCGAAGATACGCCATCATTCGCCCCCTTCCGAGATGGCCAGCATCACCGTGCGCACGATCGGTTCCTCCGCCAGCGCACCATCCGAGATCATCAGGCGCACCGCCATCGGCAGATTCGTGCCATCTGACCATCCCTCCTGCCAGTCCCCGAGGACACCCGACTCGCGGTCACGTGGCAGATAGCGCAGCCTCATGACATACGCCCCAGCCAGCAGGACATCGGCATTGCCTGCGGCATCCACACGGTCCGCTGCCGCCCCCGCAGCGCTTGCCACAGACCGTAGGATCCCCTTCCCCGCAACCCCTTGGTAACGCACCCGTTGCGGTTCCAGGTCGGTCCCTTCCACTACATATAGCGAGGCAGAAAACGCAATACTATCGGACGAGCCCTCCATCACCGCACCGGGCAGGACAATGGCATTCTTGAGATCATGCGCAAACTGTTCGCCGACCCGATAGATTTCATCCTCACGAAAGGAGCTGACCCGTTCAAAAACACGCAGCCCCCCAAAGAAACAGGCAAACACCACGCTCATCACCATGCCCGTCATGAGCACCACCAGCAGCAACTCAATCAGGGTGAACGCACCGCGACGCGACGACCTTTTCATGGAGCCTCCTTCGCGGCGGCAGGAGCAACATAGATCCGTGTCGCCACGGCGGTATCGCGCCCCCCTTCGCCGCGCCAGACGGTGCAAAGGACATCGTGCAAGGTTCCGGCCTCCGAACCACCGCCTGCCAGGTCCTTTACTAGGGATATTTCCGTGCGCCAGCGATAGTTTGAAAACGGCGGATCAAAGACACCCTGGCCATCGGCTAATGCAGTCTCCCCGAATTGGGCGGTCAACTGGATATCCTCGAGCTTCTCCTGCGCAAGCATCACACTGCGCAACCGGTCAACGGCACCGTCCCAGGTGTTCAACAACCCGTGCAAGCCCTGCAGCACCAGCACGATACCTGTGGATAAGACAACCACGGTAATCAGGATCTCGATCAGGGTGAATCCGCCGCAACGGCCCCTGCTAGTAGACGTTAGGGCGGCCATTGCTACGGGGTTTCCAAATTTGTCACATCATCCGCCGCGCTGGCCTCATCGGCTCCGGTCGACCACACTTTGAAACCCATCAGACTCCCGGGATCCAACTGGTATTGATAGAGTCGACCCCAGGGATCCTTGGGTTCACGCTCCAGATAGGGACCCTTCCATCCTTTCCCGGCAGAGCCCGGCTGGACCATCAGTGCCGCCAAGCCTTCCTCTGATTTCGGATACCGACCGACGTCGAGCTTGTACAATTTCAGCCCTGTCGTAATACTCTCGATACCTGCAAGGGCTGGGCCGCTTTTCATGTCGTCCGCTCGATCCATCAACCGTGGCAGGACCATGCCAGCCAACGCCGCCATGATAATCACCACGATCATCAATTCAATCAGTGTAAATCCGCCTCGTCCCGTTGTCATCAGCCAGCCTCCATTTCCGCCAAGTGCCCATGTTGCCCCCTGTGGCAATAACCTATTCCCGACAGGGTCACTTGGCAAGCCCCAAAACAGGTGACAGGAGGCTTAGACGACCATTACGATTGACGACATCGCCGGTTTGATTTAACTTTCCGTGCATGAATTCCGTATCTCGCGCTGATGTTGAACACCTGCTTGCCCGTTTTTCTGCCCTGCATATCGGGGTCATCGGGGATTTTGCACTGGATTGTTACTGGCAACTGGACACGGCTGCCGAACTGCCGTCGGTGGAAACGGGCAAGCCAACCCGCCCTGTGTCCACCCAGCACTATGCGGCTGGCGCGGCGGGTAACGTGGTCGCCGATCTGGCCGCACTCGGCTGCGGGAAGATCTCGGCCTTTGGCGTTGTCGGACCCGATCCCTGGGGCAACGAACTGCGGCGGTGGCTGGATGCCCATACCGTCGATACCGCCGGGCTGCTGGTCCAGCCACAGGACTGGGATACGGTCGCCTACGTTAAACCGCATATCCAGGGGGTTGAGCAGAACCGCTTTGATTTTGGCGACTTCAACCAACTCCATGCCGACACCACCAACCGACTGATCGACAGCCTCTCGCAGACCTTGCCACGGCTGGACGCTCTGGTCATCAATGCCCAGGCCCGCGCCGGCCTGCACCATGCACATCTGCGCCCCCGGCTGGCGGCCTTGATCCAGAGCCAGCCCGATCGCCTTTTCACCATCGACACACGGGATCGCCTGGCCATGTATTCTGGCGGCATCCTGAAAATCAACGATATCGAAGCCTCGAGGATGTGTGATCTACCGACCAAGCCTGGGATTCCACACGCCCAGGCCTGTGCGGCAGCGGCCCGATTGTTTGCGGAGCGCCGTCACCCGGTCTTCGTGACCTGCGGACCCGACGGCATGGTCGTTTGTGATGCGCATGGCTTATCGGAGATTGAGGGCATCCGGCTGCAAGGCCCCATCGACACCACCGGTGCCGGGGATGCGGCGATGGCAGGCATTACCGCCGCCCTGGCAAGCCGGGCAACCCCTCATCAGGCGGCCTTTATCGGCAACCTCGCCGCTGCCGTGTGCGCTGGCAAGCTGCATCAGACCGGTACCGCCTCGCCTTCGGAAATCCTGGCGCTGCTGACGAAGCCAGCGCCAAGCGAACCTTGCCAATCGGATCAGTGAGCACCCAGCCAATGGTTCAATTCACCCGGCGCAACCATCGGAATCTGCAGATGCTGGTAAAGTGCAGAGAGTTCCGCGGGCGGGGTGGCAGCAAGCACGGCAACGACCGGCAGATCGGGACGTAGCCAACGCGTGGTCAACAACGTGGACGAGATATCGCCAACTACCCTGCACCCATCCCCAAGCAACGGCAGTAGCGCCTCCATCCCAACCGTATGATCCAGCAGCAAAAAACCGGGGAACAGCGTCTCGATGCGTTCGCGATCGGTAATTCGCGGATGCGGTTTGATCGCCATGCTTGCTGGCGCATAAACAGACAACAACGCCTGACTAATCTGCTGATAGTGTTCAGGATTTCGGGTATAACTGCCCTCGTGGGGCAAGGTCAACACCAGCCGGATGCCCGATAATGCCTCGCGGTAATCGTCATGCCCATTCAGCATCGCAACCGCTAACGCCTTGAATGCATCGGTTTTGAAGGGTTGCGGATCAATCAGAAGGACAACTTTTAACTGTAGCAGCGGATGTACACGATCGGGGAATGCCGCATATACGGTATTGACCCAAGCCGACGTACCGGTCGTCAGCGCCTGGCGATACCATCCCCCGTAAAAGAGTTTTTTGAAGAAAGGATCCACATAACGATGTTGAAACGTATGCATGGACTTGTGTCCAACATAGGTTACCGCCCCTTCATCCAGATACACGCCCTCAATGGATCTGCCACGGTTTGCCCGCATGGCGATATGCATCGCATACTGAAACTCGATCCGGCGGTCATTGCCCGTGAACAAGCGAGCATCCATCGGCCTCGTGAACAAGGTCTTCAAGGTGCGGAAACGCGGCGTCGAAAGGCAGCGCCAGGACGGCCCCTGCAACGGGGACAGCGCCACCACCTCATCGAACAGGTTGGGAAAACGGCCTGCCAGCATGGCATAGCGAGCGGTCGCCGAAGTATCCTTGGCGATGATCACCGCGATCCGCTTCCTCGACCTATCCTGGATGGCCATGTTGGCAGCCATCATTAAATGCAGCGTTGACGATATGAAGAAAAAGTCCATGAGTCCACCTAGTCCCGTGCGGCGAGTACGATTTCCTGAAGACCCTATCAGCGGTCGATCCGGCATTCAAACCAATTCGATATTGCAAAATGGATCATTGACGACATCCGGGCAACTGAACATACTCCCACATGTCACATGCATACAGGAGATCAGGTATAAACAAAAACGACGGAGATCACGATTACTTTGAATATGCCATGGAAAGGATTGTTCCAGAAGCCTCGTCCCCGCCTTTGCACTGAAAGCGAAGGACCCGTGCTTTGCTTTCAGGATGATAAGGGGGAATGTTCGGGATCCGTCGCCCTTGACCGTTGCGTCGGCCATTTGTACTTCGGCTTCGGCAAGCGTGGCTGGAATCCATTCACCCCGGCCGTTCAGGAATACCTTGCTCACGGGAAATGGCAACGGCTGGCCCATTACTACCATCGGTTCCAACCGCCCTCGTTGGCGGAAGCCTATTTTACACGCAAGCACTCTCGCTGGGGAATACTCAATGACGCACCACCTTACCTGCGCCTGAAACCCTGGCGCGCTTCAGAGGTCGTGATGTCCGGCGGCAATTCGTCTGGAAACCAGAACTTCGGCCCCGTATCGCCTGCCAAGCTGACACAGGAAATCCAGAAATACGAGCACATCATCCACTCGATCCGCAACCATGGATATAACCCTGAGAAGTACGGTTCGGTTAGGGGTTACTTCCTGATCGACGCTAAAGGGGACTATGTATTCCGCGTCACCCAAGGCATGCACAGAGTGCCGGTCCTGGATGCCATGGGATGGACAACCATACCGATTTCGTTCGATCCCGTCATGCCTCGCTATATCAGCCTCAGTTCCCTGCGCTACTGGCCCAAGGTGGTAGACGGAACCTTTTCGCCAACCCTCGCCACCTACATGTTCAACCGCCACTTCTGGGATCGAGGGGATGTGAAACAATCCATCCTGGGAGAGCTGTCATGAATATCGTACTCCTCAATGATACAGACGGTCGTGAAAATATCGGATGCCGACTTACCAGTTCAACTTTAAAACAGCAGATCCGCGCCACTTTTGGATCGCCGCTCACCCCGGTATCCCTGTCGCCCTTTCCGTGGTATTTCGGCAAGGGACGCAAGACGGGCAACGTGTGGAGAAATGGATTGGGAACCTTTCTCTCAGCGAGTCGCTCAAGCCAGACGGACCGCTTCATTGCCTGGCTAACGCAACTTGCCCGGCAGGAATATGGGAACGATGCGGTCACCGCAACGATGTCCACCGATCTGGCCATATTCCACCCCGAGGGAAGCATCAGTAACTACCATGATGCGTCACGAATCATCAATCTTTTGTCTCTCCCTCTGCTTGCCTGCATACACGGCATTTCCACGTTCACCATGAACGGAACTTTCCCCATATACCCTTCGCATGACCGGCGTTACCAAATTATTCAGACATTCCTGCGTGCCTGCCGGTTCGTGGCGCTGCGCGACCGGATCGCCGCCGGTCATTATGGCGTAACATTCATGCCGGATTCCGCCATCATGCATGAATTATCAACAGGGCCTGCCGCCTCCAGGCCTTATGTGCTGATCACCACCGGTGCCAATCTTTCAAAGCGGATGAACGTCGAGGTGGCCAAGGCGGCCCTTCGGTTTTGTGATGACCACCAACTCAAGCCCCTCGTCCTGACCAAAAAGCACCAAGACCTGAAAGCCATCCGTGCCGATGTTCTCCACAGGAAAGGTCAGTTCATCGAGCAGGCGACCTTGCAGGAAGCCGAGACATGGATCGCTCAATGCGCACTGCACATTGGAGGACGATACCACATGGCTCTATTTAGCCTGCTGCTCGATGTACCCAGCGTGCTGATGATGACCAACACCCACAAGAACCGATGGCTCGCCGAGGAATTCAATGGGATTGCGCTGGCAACCACCCCGGAAGACATCCAGGAGACCGCCACCTCGGTTTTCGGGAAACAGGACGGGCAGGCGGGGCGTATGCGCGAGTCCCTGCAAAAGGCACAATCTTGCTTCCATCAAGGCATTCGACAGGCATCAAACGCCGCCACTCCGCTGACTCTGGGACCAAGGCCTTCGCCACCCCATGCCGATTATTGCCAAGCACTCATTCGACAACTCCGGTGGACTGATTTTGTGCAATACTGGCCGTTCGGCGTCCGTATTCATCTGTAGGGAGACGGACCGCGCAGGATCATTCCTGCATGCGACGAATCTTGCTCCGAATCCGGGAGCGTAGCGTTCCCTGCTGGTAGCGGCCTTTCTCCACATGACGGATCTGGCAGACCCCCTCAACCTCGATCGGCGTCCCTTGCGACCCCACCAACCAACGGAAGGCGCGATCTTCATAGCACTTGCACCAGTGCGCGGCAGGCGTCTGGTAAAGACCGATCCCGTCGCAATACCCGATGACCCGAGCGACATCACCATGAATGATCTGGAAGGCGCCCTTGGCTCGATCGCGACTATGCACACTGAACTCACGGGTGTCGATATCCACCAGTTGCAAGGCCCGTCCCTTTTGCAGCATCGGACAGGAATCCGCCAGCATCGTTGTTGTCCGCTCCTGCCTCGGATACAGGAGCGCCTCCTGACGCCCCACAAGCTGCCTCGCCAGGGAATCCAGACAGCCCTTGTGAAAGACGATATCACAATCCGTCATCCAGACCCAATCCGCCTGGGTGGCCAGCGCGGCCCGGTTGCGGCCGATCCCGCGCCGGAACAATTGCTCCTTCGGTAACGCCTGCCAGTTCCACGTGATATTCGGAACCTTGTGGCTGCCGATAAAGGCTAGTAGCTTGGTGGTGCCATCATCCTCCCCGGCATAAAACACGGTAATCATCGCCCGCAGTTTTGAAGGGGGGTACAACACAAACGAGCTGAGCTGATAGGCCAGCATATGCGAATACCGCCAGCAGTGGCTGATGATCTCCAGGGTTGGAACCGCAGGTCCCGGTCGACGATCCGGCACGGGCGGAAGCGGTTCGCGGAACCAGGCTGGAGGCACCACGCCACTGGCCGCCACCCGGTAGAATCGACCGAGGATGCCATCATACCACCGGGGCGGATAGACTTTATTGTGAATCATAAATTTGACTTTCCAGCGACCCCATGCTAACAGCATGAGTTATTTACCAGCGACACTTGCAATACCCTACCAAGGGGCATTCGCGCTATGCAACCGAAAATATCAATACCCAACGGGGGGGTAATCGTCCGCGCCAGCCTGCTGCTGCTGGCGTCCCTCATTACCTCGAACGCGCAGCCCCACTACACGATCGACGCCACCTTGACCCCGGAGACGCGCCAGATCACCGGCACGAACCGGTTTACGTTTGTCAACCTCGGTGCAACACCGACCAACGCCTGCCTGGTGTTCGCTTACCCGAACCATCTCACCGACGATGACCCATCCCTGACCGACGATATTTATCCCCGTATTTTCCCTGACAGGCCAAACCGAGGTGCCATGCGGATCGCGTCCGCTCATGCGGATCTCCGCCCCTGCCGCGTCACGCCCGTCACGCATCCGGATTTCAAGCCCGGCGTGCTGGTTTCCATTGAATTTCCCGCTGACATTCCACCGGGCGCCAAAACCGACATCATCGTGACGTTCGATGTCACGATCCCGCAACGCTACGGCACCTTTGGTGCACATGACGGCAGCATCACGCTCAACGGCGGATGGTACCCCAGCTTGCCAAACCGCCACAAGGATACCGCCGAATGGGATCTGCACGCACAACCGCCTGCATCCACGTTTGATATCCGGCTGCATATCGCCACCGAGGGACACCTCTTTCTCAACAACCGGCACTGGCGGACCCCTGGCACGGGATCAGACGGCCAAACGACGTTGGACGCCGACAAGGTCACCCTGTTGTTCCGCCCCTCTTTGCATACCGCCAGCCACACCCTGCCGCCCGTCAATATCCGCTACCTGACCAGCAAAACGCGCACGGACACCGCCACACGCCTCTTCAAGGCCCTGGTACCTGCCGTCAACCAGATCCGGCAACGCAGCCCAGGCATCGAAACCAACGACATCCTCCTGGTGGAAACCCCGCTACGCCGGGATCTGGCCATCCCGGCAAATGGCATCATCCTGATTTCGGACCGCTTTGACCAGGTCTTTGCCTATGGCCGCGATTATCACCTTGCTCCCGTTGTTGAAGCCGTCTATGCCGTATTACTAAAAACCGCACGCACGCTCTGCAACGATCGTTCCGGGATCTGGGAGACCGAGGCCCTCGCGTGGACCGAAGCCAAACGCTTCTGGGAAACATACAGCCAGCGGGAAAAATCCGCACGAACCTACCTTCGTCCGTTTAGCTTTATTCCAGAGGTTGACCGCTGGCTGAATGCCCCCCGCTTCCCGTTTGTCGGCCCCTTCTTCGGCGATTTCTATGAGAGAGATCCCCTGAACGAGGATTTCGCACGGTTTAACCGGATCACAGCGCATGGCCGCATCACAGCAGAAAAACTGCGCGATCTGCTGGGCGATTCCGCCTGGACAAATAGCGTCTCGGCCGCACTGCAAACCGGTACCCCGCTACAACCTCTGGCCGAGACAGCCTACGGACAGACCCTGGACACGTTCATCGCCCAATGGACAGATCCCTATCCCTGCGTCAACTACACGCTTGTCTCCTGGCACCAGACCCGTGAAGCGCACGACCGCTGGCGTTCAGAAATAACCCTCAAACGGTCCGGCCAAGCCATTCATGAACCCGTGACGGTCGAAATCTGCCCGTTAACGGGACCGACATACCGAACACAATGGAACGGCAACGGCGAGACCGGGGTTGCCGTTATTGAAACCCCTGTCCATACCCGGCGCCTGCGGATTGATCCAGATCGCCGACTGCAGGAAACCACACGGGCAAACCATCAGTATCCCGCTGGCTTTAAAATCCTGCTGGACAATCTGCGCCTGCGTATTGACCTGAACGGACGCGACCACGAACTGAGCGTCGGCGGAGCTCTGATTATCGGCAATAACTACCATAACCGCTACCATTTCGCAGGTTTCACCGTCCAGGAACAGGACGGTATTGAGCTGCGGCATGTCCACGCCTTCGGACGTCCGTTCGATACCATAGACTTCAGCCACGAAGTCATGTGGGGGCTGCTGTATTCCGATCTCGATGACGACTTCCTAGATGCATCCAGTACGCGAGAGAATGACAGCGGACGTGTGGCCGCCCTGAAACTCGGGTATGAACTGCGCACAACACAACCGGGAAGGAACCGGCTGGACGGCTGGACGTGGACCACCGAGCTCGAGGCGGGCGACACCGTGGCAGGCGGCGATTTCCGCTATTGGAAAGCGCAGGCATGGCAGGCAGGAGTCGTCCCCCTCCGCCGTGACCGCCATCTGCTTGCACTGCACGCCAAACTGGGAACCTCCGACCGGCAATCCACCCCCGTGCAACTGATCTACGACATCGGCGGGTTCGACGGCGTCCGCGGCATCAATCGCGGGCTCATCCTGGGCAACCACCAATGGCTGGCCAGGGCGGAATACCGCTTCATCCTCTGGAACGACTTGAATAACCTGCACGCCATCACAACCGCCTGGCTACGGCGCATCCAACTGGCAACCTATGTCGATGCGGGTAATGTCGGCGACACCACCAGCGAACTGTTCGCCAGCCACAACACCTACGGGAGCGTCGGTGCAGGGGTGCGCCTGCACGTCGACGCCCTGGGCGCATTCCCGGGCATCATACGGTTTGATATCGCCCGCCAGATCAACATCGGACGCGCTACAGAAGACCGATCGCCGATGTTCTATATCGGCATCGGACAGTCCTTCTGATCAGACCTGAATGTTCAGCCCCTGATCCATCCCCGAATCAACCACAGGCCCTGCAAAGGCAGGTTGGGCGAAGACCTCCGGGCGAGCCGCGCGTGGCAAAGGCAGCCCGTCACGGTTTCGCGTTGATCGCATCCAAAGCCGACTGCACAACGGCGTGCTGTGACTTATCGGCATCTGACTTCAAGATGGCTTCGAGCACGGGTACCGCCCCTGACGCCTTGCTACCGAAGCGACCAAGCAGCTCGATCGCCTTGCCACGTGGATTGCCCCGCTGGCGACGGAGGTGTGTCTTGTCTGCCGCCGCCTCGATGAGCACGGGAATCAACCGGGCACCCTCAGGATCCAGCGTCGCCGCCATCTCCATGACATCGCCCAGCAGACGCCCCCCGCCGCCCTCAGGGGGATGACGCAGCAACTGCAGCAGTGCCACCAGCCGCTCATCACCCGTTGCACCCCTGTTTGCCTTCAGCAGCTCGACCGCGGTGTCCGGAACCCCATAAGCAGAACCTGGATGCATCAACACCTGCATCGCCGCCTGCACCGCTACGGCGGGTGGGGGATTGAGTTGACGAATGGTCCGGATCGCCGCCATACGAACCCATTCCTCTGAATCTTGAACGAGGAGCGCCAAGGCGGGCAAGACCGGAGCCGCCGCCTCGCCAAACCCGCCCAAAACGGAAGCTGCCCGGAACCGGACCCAGAAATGATCATCGCTCAGCAGCGGGAACAGCGTCGGCACATCCGCCTGCAACAAGGCAATGTCCTGCTCACTGGCGGCCAGTTTGCGATAGCGTCCTAACGCATTCCCCATCACGTTACAGACGGAACTGCGCACCTTCCAGTCCGGATGCCCAACCTGGGCGACAACCGCCTTGATCCCCTCCGGCCCCTTACTCACCAAGGCGTTCTCCGCAAGCAGTCGCACATAGGGGACGGTATGCTCAAGATCCGACAGCAGTTCAACCACCGGTTTCTGATCATAGCGAGCCTGCAAGGCGGCCGCCATGCGGTCCCGTGTTTCGCGCACGCGCAGCGTATCATCCATGCCGGGGTATGCATCCATTGGCGGGGCGTCGATTCGATCCACCGGCAGGGAACGACGCTCCGAAAGGGTCCGGACAAGGTCCAGTCCAACATCGAGTCGGTTGTTTGCAGCATCCTGCGCCGTGGACATCACCGCCAGTAGATTCTCGCCCGGATGCAATAAGCCCAGAGCCGAGTCATCCAGCTCGATCACCGCGTAACCGCCACGCTGACCGCGAACGGCATCGACCACAAGCAGACCATTCAGATAGACGCGCGTCTGGGCAGGACGAACCGTCTGCAAACGCACTCGCAGTTTGTCGCCGACGGGGTCAGTCACGGTAAACGTACAGCGCGCAGCGACCGCGCCAGTAGGGCTCGACCGACCTGCGTCCGCATCACTGGCAAGGGCGATGCCTTTTCCCGCCACCCATGCACGATCGTCAAATCCCGGCCGCTCCCAGCCCACAGGGAGATTCCCAATGGTGCCAACCTGCAGCGTCCGCCAGGACGGCGGAGCCATCTCCGCCGTGGGCGAAAGCGTCTCCCAGACGGGTGAGCGTAGCGTGGGCAATCCCTCAATAAGTCGTCTTGCCTGCCAGCCTTGCGCGGTCCAACTCATGACCGTGATCGATTTCAATGCGGCCCAGGCGTCCTTATAGCGTTTACCCTCTCGAACGCCGCCTGCGACGACGCCATCGGCAAAACGTTCGTCCAGCGTCGCGAACCGCGCATCCCCCTGCTCACCCAAACCACGCTTCAAGGCCTGAAACTGTTCGGAGGCATCATACGCAGCCCCGTTGACAAGGTTGCTTTCGATCTCCAGCAGCGTCTGCTCGGTCGATGCGATCAGCAGCGCACGGGCGTCCTTGAGCTGGGTAAAGCATCGCTTGTCGACATCGGTTGCCAGATCAGCAGGCGATATCGCTGCCAAGGTCTTATCCAGGGCCTCCCATGCCCGTCTCCGGTAATACTGCCGGGCATCGCGTAACATTGGCGACGACAGTTCGGTATGGGGGCTGAAGACGCTGGGCGATGCGCCGAGAATGCGTAGCCGACGCTGCGGCAAGGCATAAGCCAACCCGATGCCACCGGTCGTGAAGTCGCCACCGAAGTAGATGTATCCGGAGTCGTCGAACCGGGTCAATGCCTCCTGGTAAGGCAGATGCAGCAGTTCACCCTTCCATGTGCGGATAAGATGGTAGTACCAACCCTGGTTATGCAGGAACTCGCGCAATGCAACAGGGCCGGCGAGGGCCGCCCCGAGCGGGCCCCAGACCGTCGAGAAAAACGCACCGGTGTGTCCGTCCTCGCGCATCCAATAGCTCATGGCCACCGACTGACTGAAGGCGGTGGCTTCACGGTCCCTGCCGGCAAGGTGCATCAATACCGCCGACGAGGCATTCTTTCCGTTATCGTCAAGCATGTTGCCAGGCGTATGATCACCATAAGGCACACTGCCAAGTTCCGCAAAACGGCCGAAGAACGCTAGGGCCTTATCCATGGCGAGCTGATCAACCGTGATGCCACATTCCCGGGCGAGAACCAGCACGATGGCGTCGACCACGCCCGGCTGGTTGAGCGCGCCATAGCCTTCCCCCGGACTCTTGTGCCCCCACGAACCGCAAAGCATCTGCCCCCTGGCGAGTTCGTCGGCAATCCAGGCAAGTTTTCCGAGCACGGAATCATCCCCTGTGGATAGGTAATACTCTGCCAGCAGCAGCCCGCCATATCCCATGGGCCAGTTGTTGTAGTCCAACTTTAGATAGTCAACGGAGTCAGCGTAGTAAGCCGCCCGGCGGGCACCATCCAGATAGAGGCCATCACCGGAAGCAAGCAAGAGTAGACCGGCAAGGAATGACCCCATGTCGCCATCGGTCGGAAGCCTGCCATTCGGCAACTGTGCATCCAGCAAGGATCGACATGCTGCCGACAGGATCACGCTCGAGGTCGCGTCATCAAACAGCCAGCCGGTCGCATCGGTACCCAGTCGGGGAAGCGTCATCGAAACGGACTGCTCGATCCCGTGACGCAGCACGCTGAGCAAGAGCGGTGTCCCACTCCGCTCGGCCTTACCGATCGCATTCCCCAGCGTGATTCGCGCATCGGCATCCGGCCCGAAGGCGGTACCGTCGGCACCAATCACCACATCGCCAAGCTCAAGCGCCCCATGCGCAGGCGATCCGTGGTCGATACGCATCACCTGGAAATGATACCCTCGCATCCAGGCGGCGGCCCCCGTGGGGCCCATGTTCATGTGACACGACAGCTTATCTCCATGCGGGGAGTAGACGACCGCCTTGGCGGACGGCACCGCCAACGCAGAATGCTGCAGCAAGCCAAGCCAAACCCAAGCCATGACCACCTTAGCCGACAATCTGTTCATAATCGCCATCCTTTGTCGTGAACCATATGAGAAATTACCGCCTCGCCGACCAGGGCGGTTGTGCCTCGAACCAGCCGAACAACCGGGTGGTGAATCCTCCGGTGGATTGCAGGATGCTCCAGCGGCCCTCGCCCGGCTCGTAGACGGCGATGTCGTCCTTGCCGTCGCCGTCATAGTCGCCCGGCACGGGCAGGCAGGGGAACCAGCCGAAGTGCTGTTCGCGCAGGGTCTTGTCGCTCGACTGCTGGATATACCACATGCCCGTCGCGGGACAGAATACCGCCAGGTCATCCTTGCCGTCGCCATCGTAATCCGCAGGCACCGGCAAGGCCGCCGGGAAGCCCCAGTCTCCCTCGACATAGCGACCGTCGCTGCTGCGCACGATATGCCAGCGGC
>JFJP01042852.1_pt1 | contig 22438 bp, 19 predicted proteins | sample 431651 | NCBI WGS metagenome assembly JFJP01 (sample SAMN02602958, study PRJNA72255) | Microbial mat metagenome, whole genome shotgun sequencing project. | biome: fresh water; feature: sink hole; material: water; isolation source: purple microbial (photo- and chemosynthetic) mats found in...
GCTCGTGATCCCTTGCGGGGGGACCTGCAGACCATAGCACTCACTCATGCACCGGGCAAGGGATTGCTCGCTCATTTCATTCGCTCGTGATCCCTTGCGGGGGGAGCTGCAGACCATAGCACTCACTCATGCACCGGGCAAGGGATTGCTCGCTCATTTCATTCACTCGTGATCCCTTGCGGGGGGAGCTGCAGACCATAGCACTCACTCATGCACCGCGGTGCATGAGTCTCTTTTTTATTTTCCGTCACAACTCGCTCCGGCAAGCCGGGCTCATTCTGCCGTAAAATAAAAAACCTGTTCCGTCACGGACGGAACAGGTGTGCTATGGTCTGCGGAGAAAGAGGGATTCGAACCCCCGGTCCAGTCGCCCGGACAACGGTTTTCAAGACCGCCGCAATCGACCACTCTGCCATTTCTCCAAAATTCCTGCCAGCATCCCCGTAATGTGAAGGCCATAGCCTTTGTGATGGCCTCCTGCGAGGCAGGTTGAGGGTGCAAATATAATCTTTTTTTGATTTCCCCTCTGACACCTGGAAAATATCGGAATTTAGCGGTTTTACATACGTCTGAGATTCCCCGCACATGGGCATCTGACAACGCCGCGAAGGCTGTGTTTATCAAATATTGAGGTTTTTTTGCCCGTCGATGCGCTCATTCGTCATAAATATCGGCGTTTCCGTATAAAAAAAAGCCAAAAAACTTGCTTTTGCCAAAGAATGAAATAAATTTGTATGCAATTAGAGATTTTCGTCTAACCCTAAAATTGTATTGACTATGACAAAAAAAGAATTAGTAGGCAGCATTGCAAAAAAGGCAGGACTTTCACTTAAAGATGCCAACATCGCTTTGAATGCTTTCGTTGGTGCATTCGGTGACGCCATGAAAAAAGGCCAGAGGCTCCAGCTCCCCTCAATGGGAACATTCAAAGTTGAGAAGAGAAGCGCCAGAGTTGTTCGCAACCCGCGCACAGGTGCCAAACTGAATGTACCGGCCAAGAAGGTCGTTAAATTCAAAGCTGCTCCGGCTCTTACAAAAGGCCTGAAGTAAAAGTATCAGGGGTGCACCAGCACCCCTTTTTTATAATATTTAGGGGGGGGCTAATTTTTTCTTAGGCTTCCCTTTATTATTTTACACCTGTAAACAGCCCTTCCGCCGGTGCTGAAGATGGCCAGATATGTCCCGCTGATCAGAGCCTCCGTATTGATCTTCTCTTCCCCCATCACCTCCTTGCTGATCATGAGTTCTCCATTGAAACTGTAAATATTTAGCTGGCATGGATAGGCGGCTCTCACTGTAATGGTCTTATCGAAAGGTACGGGATATATGCCGAACTCTCCGCCATCCGGCAATTCAATGCCGGACGTGTTGCAATAGGTATCCGGCAGGTCAGGGAAGTAATGCTTAATCAGATAATTCAGGAAAATGTTTGCAGAAGCTACAGCAAAATTATTTCTGGCTGTCATCTCAAATCTGACATCCTGGTTACACTCTATCTGTATTGCATCGACAGCTCCTTCCTTTACCGATCCGTGCCGGCTGGTGATATATCCGCCACTGAAATACGGTTCACCGGTAAAAGGGAAAGGTTCATCAATGCCCGGTACTGCAGGATATCCCCTGGCCGCTAACATTGTACCCAGGCTGTGAAGACCGTGAAGCAACTCAGAATGCGTCAGGTTGTTGACATTCATGCCTGCCAGGCTTCGGATACTGCTGATATTAACAATGGCGGCTGCATTGAGTGAGGCATCAGGATACGCAAGCTGGACTGCATTAAGCAGGTAACCCAGCTCCAGCCTCTGGATGGCATGATGAAAGTATGGTACTCCTTCCATGCTGTCTCTGCGAGGTCATTTCCGCATGTGGCAATATCCACTTCGCGGTTCACATCAAGCTTAGTCCTTTTCAGATGACAGATAATAATATGGGGCGTACAGCCCGTCAGTTCCATCAGCTCCTCCCGGATTGACGCCGCCAGCTCTTCAGTATATGAATCTGTTACAGTCTCTCCACACGTCCTGTCAGGTAGCTCGGCAGGAGTAAGATTGCCTCCGTGAGGAACAGATAATATTAACGGAAGGTTACCGGCTATATACTCAATATAGGATGCTCTTCCGAAATAGGAGGAGCCCGGTGTATAGAACTGTGAAGAGGCTATCCCGGATACTAAGAGAAGAATCAGAATTAATATTTTCTTCTTCATAATTTAATATTATTCAATAGGTTCTGCTATCACCTGACGTAAGATCATTTTCTGTTGTTCTTTTTCCAGGTTCCTAAACTATCTCCGGAGTTAACGGGAATGATAGATAACTCCTTCATCTTGGAATAGAGCAGTCTCCTGTTCATCTTCAGGAAAAGTGCTGTTTTGGTCTGGTTGTTATTGTTAATCTTCAATGCGTCCTCAATAATTTTTCTTTCCACATAGTTGAGAGTGCCTCTGAATGAGTCATGAGCCTTTACCAACGACACAAAGGAAAATTCTTCCGGTGACACCTCTGAACGGAGAGGGAGGTCCCTGATGCTGAGAATATCATTATTGGAAGTTACCAACGCACTGTAGATTGTGTTTTCAAGTTCCCTTATGTTTCCAGGCCAGTCATATGCACAGAGTTTATTCATTGACTCTGCGGAAATTATCATTTTACGGGAGGGAAAGTACTTCTTGAGAAAATACTCAACTAAAGGGCTGATATCATCTTTTCTCTCCCTGAGTGGAGGAAGGTTTATTCTGACAACGCAAATACGATAATATAGATCTTTGCGGAAGCTGCCATCCTCCATCTCTTTTTCTATGTCTTTGTTGGTAGAAGCAATGACCCTCACGTTAACCTTGACGGGTGTCACACCACCTACACGGAAAAAGGACTGTTTCTGTAATATTCTCAACAGTCTTACCTGCAATGACTGTGGCATGCTGTTGATCTCATCGAGATAGACTGTTCCGCCGTCAGCTATTTCAAAAAGCCCCTTTCTTCTTGACTCTGCACCTGTGAAAGACCCTTTTTCATGGCCGAAAATCTCACTCTCAAGAATTGATTCTGACAATGCGCCGCAGTTTATTTTAACATACGGTTTGTCAGATAACAGTGAGTGCCTTTGAATGGCGTCAGCGATAAGCTCCTTTCCGGTGCCACTCTCTCCCTGGATAAGAACTGTGGCATCAGTGGGAGCGATCCGGCCGATGAGCTTGAAAATTTCCTGCATCTTCTGGTTACTCCCAATGATGTAACCGTCACCCGGCTGGCTCCTGGCATCATTTACCATAGACCGCAACTGTCTTACTTCCGTGAGCAGATTCTGATATTCGAAGGCACGTTCAACGGTCAGGATAAACTCATCAAGTTCAAAAGGCTTTTCGAGGTAGTCAAACGCTCCGAGCTTCATGGCCTCTATTGCCCGTTCACTCGTCCCGAATGCAGTAAAAATAATCACAGGGGTGTCACTGGAAATATCTTTGATCTCCTTGAGCACTTCCAAACCGTTCTTTCCCGGGAGATTAATATCAAGGATAATGACATGAGGCTTTTTCTGCACGAATATCATCATGCCGGTAGCTCCGTTTCCGGCCTCCATAATCTGGTATCCAAGCGGAGAAAGCAAATCCGAAATATTCTTTCTCATGGATGTCTCATCATCCACAATGAGAATGCTCTTGTTGTTATTCACCTGTATCTCCTTTATTTTAAAATAGGTAATTTAATAATACATTTCATTCCGGCACCGGGATTCTCTGAAAAAGATATCTCACCGTTATGAGCTTTAATTATCTGGTAAGATATGGATAATCCGAGTCCCGCTCCTGTCTCCTTGGAGGTAAAAAAAGGATCGAACACCTTGTCAATGATATCATGGGAGATGCCCTTCCCCTGGTCATCTACTTCAATCGTAAGCTTATTGTTCTCAACATCAATACCTGTACTTATTGTTATGGATCCCCCATCAGGCATCGCTTCGACAGAATTATTCAGGATATTGATTATGACCTCCCTGATGGAACTTTCGTCAGTCTCTATCAAAGGCAGGTCAGGAGAGAGGCTGAGACTTACTGAGATATTTGTCTCATTCAGACCCATGCTGACAAAGCCCACGACTTCTTTGGTAAGCTTGTTAATATCAGTCGGTTTCATTCGTTTGTCTATAGGACGGGAGAAAACAAGAAGGCGGTTAACAAGCGTGGAAAGCCTGTTTGTCTCATCAATAACCAGTTGCATGGATTCAGGAGAAATTTGTTGACAGATACCTGGGGTCTCCCGGATCGCCTTCTGCCACATCTGGATCCTGGTCTTGATTATAGCCAGGGGGGTCTTCACTTCATGTGCAACACCGGCGATCATATTCCCCAAAGAAGCCAGTTTTTCCTTCTGACTGAGCTGCCGTTCCAGCATCAGTCGCTGGTTGACCGCCTCCTCAATCGTGTTTAGCATGTGGTTGATATTAGATGTTATATATCCAAATACGCCCCACCTTTTTCTCAGGCGTAGTGATGGATTATATCTGATTTGCTCCATTTCCTGCTTTATACCTTTAACCTCGCCACCAAGCAATGCGGACACAAGCATTAAAAAGAGAAAACCCAGTATTGATATCAGCGCAGTGACATTTACAATCTGCTTTAATTTAATGACCGGCAGATCATTTTCAATATGAATCCTGACCCACACTACTCCCACAACCTGCGAATCCACGACTATTGGCCTGGTGGCAAGCGGAAAAACCGCTGCATCAAAGGAGTGGACATCAATTATTGACCGGTTCTCTTTTATTGATTGCAAAGATTGATCTTTAATGATGTTATATGACCTTGGCGGAGGACCGTAAACAGGAACCGGCGGGGGTGATGTGGGAAATGAGTAGCCATAAAACTCATCCGCGGATATAAGGTAAAATCCACCGTCAAGACCGGATAAAACCTTTAATTCCCGCTCAGTTACCGTTTTCAATGTACTGTCTACCAGCTTAATACTGGCGGAGGAGAGATCTTTTGATGTCAGCAGTCCGAGGCTGTAAAGGCTATTTATGCTCTCCATGGCCGAGCCGGATACTTTGCCGGCATAAAAATCGCATATGCTTTTGTTTTTTTCGACAAGTGATTCCTGCCATTTTGAAAGTGAAGAATAGATAAATGCAGCAGCACCGGTTACAACGACAGTGAATATCAGAGCTAAGATGAAATACCTGTTGTATGTTTTAATAAAACTTTTCAATTTCTGTGTTTTAATCTATTTCTGGACATTCGGGCAAGAGAAAGGGATGTTTTATCATTTAAAATAGCAAACCTCTTCTGCTGCCTTAAAACAGGTCTGGGACTAAAGTGTAATTCTTCAGTGCCTCAGTAAGATCCGGAGACTCTTCCCGGAAGAAACCGGAGATTGTGACAGCATTCGGCATTGTTACCTTGGAGACTACAAGTAACGAAATTTTTGTGTTACCAAACCTCTTCAGGCACTTACCATCTGTTAAAATGTCACTCATTGAGCCATTCGGATTCAGAATTCCTCCTGATCTGTAGGCCGTTTCTCCGAATGCTTTTCTCCACAATTCTTCCGAATATCCGAAGTGACTGCAGTTCAAACTTATGTAAACACTCCCGTCATTCTCCTCCAGCTCCTCCAGAGCCTCGTTCATGTATACGGATATCAGCATCTCTGTCTGCTCCGACATTGGACTCTGTTCAATGTAAGACTGTAATTGCGGGCATGCCTTTGTAAAGATTCTCTCCCCGGCTATACCCTGCTTCAGTAATCCTTCCCTGTGGCTCTCCTCTTCGACTGTTGTTTCAGTACCGAAGATAATTACCCGGGACGAAGGGTCAGCTTTCAGTTTTGCATCGATAAGCGAAACGCCGGCATCGACTATTCCGATGACAGGGGTTCCCGATAGACGGGAAAAAGAAGTCTCGTCAAAGATGACGGAAAGCGTGTTGCAGCCAATCAGAATGGCATCCGGATTATACTTATTCCCGATCGCTGTCAGAACCCTGTCAAACATCTCAATTTTCTCCCTCCTCGACTGCAATGCGTTGTAACCACTGTTTTCATCAAACAAGGCATTCACAAATACAAGGTTAACTTTTTTATAGCATCCGGATTCCTTCATCTTACGTGAGATGTCATCCATTACTGTCAATCCTCCGAGACCTGAGTCAGTTATGACCAGTGTGATCTCCTTCTTGTTGTAAAGATTGCTGAGATCCACATGGTTTTGTGCATCCAGGCTGATAACACTGCACCAGGCTACGGAGAATATAAAGATGTATAAAAGTGTCTTGTTCATAATGACTTTTTCCCTGAAAAGTTACCTGAATTTTATGACTAAATATATTTGACAAGGAAATTATGGTGATGCAGCTAAAGAAATCCGGGAAGAAAACGGTGGATATTATCTGATTTTCTTCCCGGATATTATTTTCTGGCTATTATGGCCGATATGAATTCATACCAGACCTCTATTCTAATGATTTAGTCGAATATCCAGAGTTTCTGACTGGTACTTGCAATAACCGGGCAGTTCGAGTTATAGGAGATTTCTGTCTGAGGATAAGGAAATCTTTCAGGAATCGCTCCGGCACCTGCAACAGTTGTAAGGTCAGGGAAACCGGTTCTCCTGTAATCATCATAGGGAACAACAGTTGAATACATTGCCAGGTATTTCTGTTCCATGATCTTTTCAAGAGTGATTGTTGCGCCTGTTTCAATATTTATATTAGCATCGAGCCAGGTTGTGTTAGCGGCACCTGTAACTGCCAGGACTGATGATGCAACAGCTGCTTTATATGCATTGGCGGCAGCATCAGTATCCGGAACTGCCTGTCTGAGGAAGCATTCAGCCCTGATAAACTGCATCTCTGCATATGAGCTTAGAACCACCGGAGCGTCAGCCTTGTTATTATATGTTCCTAATGCTGAAGCATCAGGTTCTTCTGAACCGGCAGGACTCCCGACATAGACACCTCCAATGGTTTTTGCATAGAATGCCAGCCTGGGGTCAGCGACTATATTAAGCTTGTCAATAAAAGTGGCGCACATCTTAACGTCATTCTTATAGGATGAGACAGTTGCATACTGATACATCGGACCTGCTTCGGCATTTGTGGTTCCGAAGTTCATTACAAACTTATCAGTTGGAGAGAAGGCGCTGGCGGAAGCTGTAAGAGCGCCGGCATAGTCACCCCTGTACAATGCATACCTTGCTTTCAGCGCATAGGCTGCTTTGGTCCATGAAGACCTGTTATTGTTGAAGATAATATCACCTTTCAAGGCAAGCGTGTTCTCGGTGGAAGCCAGATCAGCTATCGCCTCATCAAGAAGTGTCCCTATGGAGTTATATATCTCCTCCTGGGTGTCAAAAAGAGGCTTTAGGCCACCCTGGTCGCCATTGAAGGCATCTGAATAAGGAATATCACCAAACAGGTTGGTCATTGTCCCCAGGCAAAGTGCCATACAGACCTTCGCCACCCCGGCGTCATTCTCCTCCACAAGTCGTCAACGTCGGTTGCTGACAAAATATAGTTGGATTCACCGTATGACTGCCTGGCAACTCCATTAAGGAACTGCATATAGATATTTGTGGTTTTCACAGCCCTGATACCTCCTATCTGGTATGACATCGATAGCTCCATTGAGGGAATGAGCAAATTCATCGGAACATCTGAGGGCACATCAGGATTGATATTCACGTCCTTATCGATCCATTTTTCACATCCCGTGAAAAACAGAAGAATTATTGCCATAATGGCAACATTCAATTTATATAAACTCTTCATTTTCATATTTTTTAAAGTTCCGGAACAGTTTAGAATGATAGTTTTACTCCAAAAATATATGATCTTACACCCGGGCTGGCGAAATAGTCAAATCCCTGGCCGTTTGTAGCACCATAGACACTTACTTCCGGGTCTCCGCCCTTGTAGGGTGTGGAGACAATCAGGTTGTTGCCGGTTGCATAAAGTTCCAGTCCCTTTAGTTTTATCCTGGAAAGGATGTCATTGTTAAACGCATAGGAGAACGTCAGTTCCCTCAGTTTTACCCAGCTGGCATCTTCAACAGCCTGTGTTGCAGCCCCGCCACTGGTAAAGCTGTTCTCCCCCCTGTACCATAATTGATCTTTTATAACCTCGGTGGTGTTTGTCACTCCTGTGGAGATTACATTACCGCTGGCATCGACGTGTCCGTAAACGCCTTCAAAGACTGTAGGAGTACTCCGGTCAAGGGTCTCAACTGTCTGACCGTAATAATTGAGGTTGAAGCGCGTGCCATTGTTAACATATCCGCCTTTTTTGATGTCAACCAGGGCAGTCAGGGAGAAGCCTCCGTAACGCAGAGTATTATAGATGTTCATAGTCCAGTCGGGACTGACCTTTCCAAGGGCTACCGTTTTGGTTTTGTCGGTCCAGGGGAATCCGTCAGGATGAGTGTCGGTGGGGTCATCATTAATCAGCACATTTCCGTCGGCATCTCTGTACCAGTCAAAACCGAATATTGTAGCATAATCATATCCTACTGCTGCATTTATCTGTGCCTTGGTATCTCCGTTGAGAAGGACATAGTCAATGTCTTTTGCCAGGCCAGTGACCGGGTTCTTCATCTTAGTGAAGTTTGACCTTATCTCCCAATCGAACTGTCCTATCTTAACAGGTATGGCATATACACTGAGTTCTATCCCTTTGCTCTCCATCGATGCCGCATTCAGGTATGCCGACGAGAATCCTGACGAAGCGGAAATGGGTACAGAAAGCAGGAGGTCAATATTCTTATTGAAGAAATACGAAAAATCCAACCCCAGCCGGTCTTGGAGGAATTTCATTTCGGTTCCCACTTCGAAGGATGTCTGAGTCTCATGCCTCAGATTGGGATTACCGACAGTATTGCCTACTGTATATCCTGAAACACCCATGAACGGGAAGGAGATACCTGATGTGTAGTAGTCGTTTGCACTCCCTGAACCATAATATGAGGATGTTCTGTACGGATCGGCGATATTGGCTGTTTTGGCCCATGAAGCCCTTAACTTGCCAAAAGACAAAATCTTATTCTCTTTAAGCGGAGCCAGTTCAGTCAGAATGAATGATGCGCTGAAGGAGGGGAACAGTGCTGAGAGATTGTTTTCTGGCATCGTGGTTGACCATTCGTTTCTCAGGGTTGCCCCAATGTAGAGCATACTCCTGAAATCAATGCTCAAATCCGCAAATATTGCTGCTGTCCTGAAATTGGTAGTACCCTGTCCTGCCGTTTGTTTACTTGTGTTGTCCAGGTTATAGAGGCCGGGTATTGAAAGATCGTCAGTGTAGCCGGTAAGGTATTTATAATCCTGCGCGAACATGTTATGACCCAGGTTAAGGTTAAAACCGATATCAGTACCGATCTTCCTGTTAATACTAAGAATCAGGTCAGAATTGAAGAGGGAATGGAATTCCGATCTCTCCCTGAGATAACCTTGCTGGTTGCCTACGCTATACCAGTTATATACATCCTGGAACCTTCGTACATACCAGTCTACACCCACATTGTAAGAGACAGTCAGCCAGTCCAGCACCTCTGCCTTCAGAAAAGTACTCCCTACAAATCTGTCATTTAAGTCTTTAAAGAACTGCTCATTGGCCGTCCAGTAGGGATTGTTGTAGGTTCCGTTAACACCTGTATAGGTACGTTGAGTCCCGTCAGGCAGTTTATAGCCTGCTGCATTATTAAAGGTGGCAGGGGTTCTGTATAATCCGATACCGATACCTGAACTTGTTCCTCCCTCACGAATAAGATTGTTTTTGGTATGGGCATACATTATATTGGCCCCTGTCGTGATTTTTTGTGTCAGCCTGGTGTCTGCATTAAGTCTGAGGGTCAATCGTCCAAAGGTATTGTTGGGGACAATCCCTTCTTCATTCAGGTTCCCTATGGAGAAGAAGTATGACGAGTTATTATTGCCGGCTTCAATGCTGACATTGTTATTATAGGCTATGCCTTTCTGAAAGAACTCGTACTGGTCATAAACCTTTACGGGTTCACCTGTGTTCGTGGGGGCAAAAGCACTGTTATTACTGACTATTGCTCCGTCAACGTCAAGCAATGGGTTAACCCACAATGCGGGGTCAAGTGAATAGCTGCAGGTATCAAGTTTTGGTCCCCATGCGCCGTTGTATTTACTTCTCCATCCACCGTTCAGCCCCTGCCCGTATTCATTCTGCAGTTCAATATGCCTGCCCAGTTCCTTTATCCCTACCGATGAATGAACGCTCACTTTCATCTTTTGATCCTGAGATCCCTTTTTCGTGGTAATAACAATAACACCGTTAGAGGCCTGAAGTCCGTACAAGGCGGTAGCCGCACCACCTTTTAGTACTGTGATTGAAGCTATGTCATCAGGGTTAAGGTCAATACTTCTTGAAGAGGAATAGACTCCTGACTGGCCTGTGCTCCCACGGTAGGAGGGCTCCGTACTCATGGGCATGCCATCGATGACAAACAATGGCTGGTTATTTCCGGTCAGCGAAGCCGCTCCCCTGATTGTCATGTAGGAGGAGGCTCCGGCATTGCTCGAGGAACTCGTCACCTGCAGACCGGCGGCCTTTGCTGCCAGAGAGGAGACAATGTCACTATTGCCCCTTTTGTTGATCTCTGTCCCTGTTACTTCCTGTACCGTGTAACCAAGAGCTTTCTTCTCCCTGGTTATGCCAAGTGCAGTAACAACAACATCACCAAGAGCATAAGCACTGGGCTGCATGACCAGATTGAGAACATTACCAGTGATCTTTACCTCCTGCGGTTCCATCCCGATAAAGGAGAATGCAAGAACATCATGTCCCGCGGGTACCGTAATTGAATAGGTCCCCTGGTCATTCGTCACAGCACCTGTTGTCGTCCCTTTAACTGACACAGTCAGAAAAGGTAACGGGTTGCCATCAGGATCTGTAACTTTTCCCGTAACCACTCTTTGACCAAACACCTGTATGCAGGCGAAGGCCAGGATGGCGAATAAAAGAAGTGTTTTTTTCATACTAGCATGATTTAGTTTAGGGATAATGGTTAAAAGTTCTTAAGCTGATTTTGCATTTTATTATATATTTTATTATTAAAAGTACATATTTGGTGTTATTAATCGCACAATTGTCATGTCTTCTTTATTAAAAAGAATACTGGTATCAGAGAGATTGCCAGGATAATTGCCAGCAGGGTCTTGTTTGTGGTTGTGGTACTATACAGATTTGTTGACTGAGAATATTTGGTTCCCGGTGAGACTGTTATTCCATAACGACTGGCCAGATCTTTGATATCAAGCATATTTATGAAAGGGATCCCCGATTCGTTCAATAATGATATCAGTCCGCGATCCCAGTCATTACAGAGGTCCATCTCACGCTGCAGTCCATTGGGTATACCCAGTGAATGGGGACAATTACCCAAAGCAGTCTCGTTGCCCCCGATATTGATCAGAAGAGAAATATTTGCCTCTCTGAAGATTTCGGCACGCTTAACAATAGATTCATGAAGAGTTGCCGGAATATAGAGATCAACCTTATTTCTGTAGGCTGCATTGGTTAATATTGACATTCCTTCAGGTGAGAGTCCCTCTCCGTTATCACCTCCTGCTCCGATAGATACTATAACAGATTTGAACCTCAGACCATTTCTTCTCAGTGCTGCCTCCATATCGATCCAGGTTGCCCCGGGTTGATTGGCACCGTAGGTTGATGCTCCCAGAGAGCTCATTACAACAGGTTCTATACCCATTGCCTGCAACGCTGCCAATGCTGATATCGCCAGGGAAGGGAAGGAGCCCGAGAGGATGACCCCCACTTTGTCTTCGCCGGATAGGCCTGCCTCATGCAATAATCTAACTATCAGGGCTGCGAAATCAGGGTTCGTAGAGGTCTCCTTTGCCTCCAGGGAACCGAGGGTAGTCGTTATCTCCGACCATTCGTCACCTATCATGAAATTATAGGGCACGTTTGAGTGAGCATCAGATACAATATTCTTTTCTAACTTTAATTGGCCAATAACGCCAAACATCTTTTCCGTCAGAACAACGGCCTCCTCCATGACACCGCGGTAAGGCAGTGGCTGCTGCTTGCGGAATAAAGTGACCGATACCGCAGTTCCGGTCAGAAGCACCACGAAGGCTATAATTAACCTGGTATTTAAGCTCTGTCGGTTCATGGAAGAATCAATGAGATCTGGAATATTATCAATGTAACGATACCCAAACTCATAAGGGTGGAAGTTATCTTTTGTCTGCCCATTTCATTGGCTATCAGACCGGGAATTATATACCCGATTGACTGCAGATCAAGTTTCATGATATCTGCCGGCTGAATCAGGTTATCAATAAGGAGCTTGAGGAAGAAGCTGAGAAGGACAGCAAGAAGGAACTTCCTCCTGCCGTAAAGTATCAGAAACTGTGATAGTCCACGAATGATGATATAAACGATAAAGGCAATAATAACCGTCATGATTATCCTGTCAGGTTCGTAGATGAACAGTGCAAAGTATGCAGGAGCAATGACGCCGCCCGGCGAGATACCTGTAATCTCATAGAAGATAAAACCGACAACCAATCCGATGATGAATAGCTGGAGTATCATCTTAGCTCATTGATAATATGAAATCCTTCTCCGCCAATGTTGCCTACACCTGTTACGAATGACCCGTCCTCAACACTGCTGACAAGTGATTTTAAGGGATTACGAATCTCTCCTCTGTTCCAGCAGATGACCTTCTCCTTCTCAACACCTGATCTTGACAGTTTGTACTTTGCCCTTTTTCTGTGGTTGCCTGTCAGTATTATTTTGTCAAATGACCGGATATTCCCCGCTATCCATTCTGAGAACAGGTCAGTTCTTACTGGCCGGTCAGCACGGGTGTTAAGTATTATGGAGAGTCTGCCCGTATAATCTGACACCTCTTTCCAGTGCCCGATAAAGGATTCGGTGGAATAGATATCATTGACTGAAAATGCATTAAGGAACCTGATCTTTTTCCCCCCGGCGTGAATTGTTGTAACGGGAGACTTAATGTTTGAAATCCAGTTCATTATTCCTTTTTCAGCCAGTTCCGGGTCTATCCCTGCCTCCTTACAGACGGTCAGGGCCAGAGAGACGTTCTCCGGGAAAATTCCATATGGTAACCTTTTTCTCAGGCGGTCTTCCAGCTCCCCGGTTGTGATTACAGTGCTGTTGAGTGCTGATGCTTTTTCTTCTATTTTCTTTAGGAATTGTCTCTCACTTGTGATGACCTTGCAATTTGCCGGAATGGCGTTGCAAATAGCTTCCGCCTGCGATTCAATGTCTTTGCCCATCTCCTCGCGGTGGTCATCCCGGATATTGGTAATTACGTAAAAATGCGGTTTAAATATTGATCCCTCCAGTTTCTGAAGTTCAGGGGCAATTGACATGCACTCCATAACCATGGTTTTCACCTTCTTTCTGAAGGCTAACCTCAGAATGTTAACCTGCTCCTGGACCCTTGCGGCTCCTGTACGGTTAACGGGCTGTATGAATCCGTTATGAATTGTAGATGGGATAATTCCGGTGATCTTTGCCATCACCTCATGGCGTGAAGAAGCAATCCCGGCTGCAACATACTCAGTTACCGAAGATTTGCCTCTCGTTCCATTGACATGGATTCTCAGGCTCATGAAGCGAATGCTTTTCTGAAGCATCCGTTTTTCAATGATCAGAAGACTTAATAGTAAGATAAGTATAATTGATATTATCAGCATGTCATGCATTTGATAAGATCCTGAGGCCGGACCGGATGTACTTCATGATCAGTATCCTATAGCTATTCCTCCTCTTCTTTTATCCGCGGATCCTGAATACTCACCGGTAAGTGGATCAACATATATCATCTGTGCCCCTCCAAAAAAGAGGTCAATTCCCTCATAGACCTTGATGGGGTGGCCCATCCACCCGAGTTCGGAACGCACTTCAGGCTTTATTCCTGATTCGATATGAAGGTAATCCTCAAATTTCTGGCAATAGAACCTTGGAGCCAGATTAGCTTCATTTACATCCATTCCGAAATCGATCACATTGACAACCAGTTCAATGATGGTTGTCGTAATGCGGCTTGCTCCCGGACTGCCAACTATCAGAAAGGGATTTCCGTTTTGCAGTATTACAGTAGGGGTGATGGAGGTTCTGCATTGTTTGCTGTTCTGTAAATAGTTGACATTCTCAACATTATATGAGAAGTTTGTCATGGCGCTGTTAAACAGCACCCCCGATACTGTCTGTCCCGATCCGAAAAACAGGCCCAGGGTCTGGGTAAGTGCAACGGCATTGCCCTCCTTATCAACGACTGACAGGTGAGTTGTATGTCCGTCTGCAGGTTCTATGTCTAATACTTATCAAGTTTTGACTGGTTGATGCTGTTAAATCGTTCCAGTGCATACTCTTTGGATGTTAGGCCGGCCACGGGCACGGTCACAAAATCGGGATCGCCCAGGTACTGGTACCTGTCAGCATAGATCAGTTTCTCGACCTCTGCCATTATATGCAATGTTTTGGCAGATTCACTGTAATGGCCATTGGCTTTTAGGTCGAAATTCTCAAGCATATTCAGACCCTGAATCAGGCTGATGCCTGACTGCGGTACATTGGATGTAAGGATATCATAGCCCCTGTAAGTACCTTTCAGGGGTACAGTAAGCTCCGGCTTATAAGATGCAAAGTCTTTTTCTGTCAGGACTCCGCCGCGGTCCCTGATGCCCTTTACAAAAGATTCTGCCAGAGGCCCTTCGTAGAAGCCTTTACTGCCCTGTTCGGCAATGATCCGGAGTACCTTCCCGAGATTCCTCTGAACTAATATTTCTCCTTCCATCCTTGGAAACCCGTCATCAAGGAATACCGAAGCGGTTACCGAGTCACTCAATATCTTATCTATATTGTCAAGTATAAGCTTTGCCAGGGTCTGGTCAATGGGAAAGCCATATTCTGCATGGCTGATTGCCGATTCCATGATCTTCTTTAATGGCAGACTCCCGAATGTCTTATGTGCCATGAGAAGTCCGGCTACAGTACCGGGCACCCCTATTGCTTTGGCGGTGCTGTGATCCCTGCTTGAGCTGAAATCAATTTCAGAAGCTCTTTCGGAACTCCTTCCGTAATAATTGATGAAATAAGATTTCTGCTCATTTTTCAGGTATATAACCATGCCTCCGCCACCACCCAGGCCTGATCCGTCAGGTTCCACCACGCCGATTGTAAAGGCAGCTGCCACCGCTGCATCAACAGCATTACCGCCGCTTTTCAGGATGTCAATGGCTGCAGCAGACGCCAGCGGGTGGGCAGTGGCAACAGCCCCGTTCATCCCTGTGGAGGGATAGGTTGACTGTCCCTGTATGCCCGTATTCAATATTAATACGAGCAGTAATATCAATTGAAAAGTTCTCTTTCTCATGGCATCAGTTATATCAGGTTTATTTCTCCCCGAACATTACCCGGTTACTTGAACAGGTTCCCAAGCGGTTCAGCAGTTTCTGCAATTTTTTCAACAAGGGTCAGGGGGATATTCTTTGCCTTGGAGATGGCGGAGAAAAATCCATCCTCATCACCCTGTTTCACGACCAGCATGAACTTTGAATTATCGGCAACAAGCTGATTGAAGGAATCTGACTGTCCTTTTCTGCGGGCACTGCCTCCTATGTGAAGCAACACAATCGGTATCTTGAGGTCATTGGCTGATTTGACAAGAGTCTGGACTCTCTCAAACTCCTCCTGCTGACTTATGCCGGCAGCTCCAAGTCCCTTTGAGCTGAACCCGGGTACAATAATTAATGTCTTAATCCCTTTCAGGTCCTCCGGCTGGGCCATCAGAACAGTTGTGGCATTCAGGCCCTGCCTCTGGGCAAGCATCTTGACCAGCTTTACATCTGCACTTTGCCCGGCAGAAGAGATAAGCACAGGCTGTTCAAATTTCTGTGCCAGCAATGACGAGCCGGCAAAGAATAAAATCAGTATGGTTACACCAGTTGAAATAATTGTTTTCATTTCTCTCTGTTTTAGTTGTTTAAGAATTCGCCCACCCCTTTTTCCATTATCAAATCATAATCGGGCAGGTTCTCAATTACGATTTGCTTATCAGGATAATATAAGTTATAAGAGTTAAGTAATTCAACGATCCCCATAATGTGCCTCCCGACACGATGTTCGATGGGTTCACCGGTATCTTCCCGGTAGGCAATTCTCAGCGCACCCGTTTCCTTTGCCTTTTTATAGTTATCACTGTAACCCCTCAGGACGAGGTCGACATTGGTTTCCCCTCGCAGCCTTCCCATTGAAGGATTGCTGGTCTCCATCAGAAAAGGTATTGCATCGGTATAGTCGCCCCATTCCCGGTGGCTCAGGCCGTGAAAATTCTTTGGAGATGTCTCAGGTGAAAACTGGAGGTTTGCCATCTCAAGCCCCAGGATTGCACCCATGGCTATATCCTCATAGTTTTCATGGTAAACAATAACATTTACTATAGGTACTTCCGGAGATGATTCATGAAGATCAAAAGCAATATTTACCTTCTCTTTGTCTATCAACTGAATAATTGCATAGGCTACCTTCTCAGTCAGGCTTCCGTCAGGCCGGCCCGGGTATGCACGGTTTAGATTCCTTGTTTCAAATCCAGACAATTGCTGGTTTGAAGGATATTGTGCAAACACCAGGGGGTCAGGCCATTGATCAAGAGGATTGGTTACCCTGGAGCCAAGCCTGAACCTTCGCGTGCCATTTTTTGTCGGTATCTCGTAAAATGCAGGGAAGCCCTCCATAGGATCAGAGCAGGTAAATGAGCTGTTGTTCAGACGGGGGATGATGATCACACGGCCAGAGGTAACCTTGAGGTTCTCCAGTATGACTACGGTGGAAAGAAAGGAGGCTGCCTCATTGGAATGCGTCCCCCCGCACAGAAGGGCAGTGCCACCTTCAATGCCGCTGTCATAGAGGTAGACCTCCGTATCTCCGTTTGTACCCTTTATGCCTTCAAAATAGTCACTCAACATTACTTTGCCGGTAAGACCGTCACTGGGAAACAGTTCTTCGGGGTGGTGCATCTTGCCGAAGGCAATAGCTGCGATGACACCCATGGTGGCTGTTACGATTGTAATTATAATAGTGGACAGATGATTTCTGATCATGTCTATTACTTAATTTGCAGAATACGAAGAATGAAAATTAGCAGAACCATCGCCATTGCCAGTTGATTCCTCCATTTTTTCTCCTTAAGGAATTCAATAATAACCACGAAGGTTACGTAGGCAAGGATCAGAGTATATATATAATATAGCATAGCTGTGATTTAAAGTATCAAGTTTGATATTTCCTGTGCAAAAACCAGTATCAATATCCCAATGGTCATTGAAATGGCGATAGGGATCAGACATGTCTTAAGTATCTTAAAATGATTTTTCTCTTCGATGATCTGAGATGAGTAAGCACAAAGCAGGGCAGGAGGAGGCATCAAATCTCCCAGAGCAGCCATAAGTACCAGTACTGCGGTTACCACAAGGGTACTTTTGCCGATAAACACATAGACCAGCGGAACACCTATTATTGACGCTGACCCATAAGCAGATCCCATGAAAGGCATAAGACCGGCTGCGAGGTATCTGATCCCCTCAGGCAGACCAAGTGCTGTAACAGCCAGGTATCCACGTACTCCCGTCAGAGCGAGTATCTGCAGGAACATCCCTACACCTACAAGTATAGCCATTACAGGCATAGCACTTCTTAGCGCATTTCTTGACACATCAATCAACCTGACCCCTTTCCGTGTTAATAACCCGAGAAGCGTTCCTATAATAAAAATGAGCGGGACACCAAGATGGGGAACATACTCGTGAAACCTTATCTCCCCAATCATGTACAGAATGACGAAGGCTATCGGCAGATACAGCTTTAGTCCGTATTTCTCACCTCCTGTGGAATCAAGGTATTCCTTCACTTTGTCAATATTATAATCTTGAAGGTACCTGAACCTGAAATAAAGCGCAGTGATCAGTGCAGGCGGAAATGAGACAAGCAGCAGGGGGATGCCAAATCCAATATAGGGCATATCTACGCCGCCACCGATGATCATCACCGGTATGCTGATAGGAGGGGCTACTTCACCGAAAACAGCAGCCATGGCTATGAGTGCACCAACAGCCAGCCTCTGCATACCCATGTTTATCAGGATAGGCGCCACAAGAGCCCCTGTAGTCAGGATGCATGTTGATGACAAACCGGTAAGCATCCCTGGAAACATAACAAAAAAGGTGATTACAATAATCAGAAGAGTCGGCTGGCGGTAAAAAAGCTTGAGAATACCTCTGCTTACCCCTGCGAGCGCGCCGGTTTCCTGCATCACACGCATGAAAATCATTGCTGTTGAAATTATCAGAATAGCCTCAAGAAAACCAAATCCCCCCTCTACCAGATGCCTTACAGGCAAACCCTGGCCCCCAATGAGAGCTCCTAAAATAGCAGCCAGCATTAGAGAAACTCCTGCTGGCATCTTGAAAAGAAATATGCTTAACGCGAAGGTCGCTAGCATGCAAATGAAAATGATCAACTCAAAACTCATAGATATTAGGATAGGCAATATTTTGAAGTCAAAAGCCATGCCATCATTATATGTGACTGGATATTAATATTATATGAATAATATTAAATTCACTTTGCCATACTTGGGGATGAATCAGCCCACCTTGATGAGTGAATTCAGCCCATGTCAGTCAGGGTAAGTGGATATAGGGGATTATCCGGGTTCTTTATTTTTTCTTCCACATTTGGGATCATTTGCATTGACTTTAAAGCAGATGAAAATTTAAGTATGAAAAAACAGGACCATCGTTTTCATGAAAGGTGATGATTAAAAGAGGTTGGCCTGTTTTTTGATCTGGGGTGCAGGTAATAAAGAAAAATCAAAACTCTGCTCGCCTTTCACTCATTTTGATTTTTCATTACATGATTATAATATCACAAGGTCTATCAGGTAAAGTTCAATGATAAAATCAAAGAATAAAATTAAGATCAGGTACTTGCTCCTGTTGTTGTTGCTAACTACGGTTCCGCTTCTTACAGCTCAGCAGATTGTCACAGCAGGTATTATTCAAGGAACAAATGGATATATTGGCTTTTTGCGTGGCAATATGCCACTGGTTATTTCCATTCCACATGGCGGATATATGATGCCCGATGAGGTGCCCGAGAGACCTTGTATCAACTGTGCCAAGAATCAGGACATCTTTACCCTCGAAATCGGAATGGGAATCAGGGATGAGATATACAGACAGACCGGTCACTACCCGTATGTCATAATTAATAACCTGCATCGTACAAGGCTTGACCCAAACCGGAACATAGCAGAGGCCTCAGATGGCAACAAGAATGCAGAGCAGGCATGGCACCAGTTCCAGAATTATATTGACAGCGCATGCGCAGAAGTAGAGAAAGAATTTGGGAAAGGGTTGTATATCGACCTTCATGGACACCGTCACCTGATTAAACGGACAGAATTGGGTTACCTGATAAGTAGTGAGGAACTTCAGCTTGATAATGAACTTCTTGACCTGGACTCATTTGTTGAGTTCAGCAGTATCAGGAGTCTGGTTAGCAATAATCTCAATAAATTGTCCTTTTCGCAGCTTGTAAGAGGTAAAGATAGTTTTGGGGGTTTGTTGGAGGAGATGGGTTACCCTGTTGTACCTGGTCCCGGAATCCCGTACCCTGGCCCGGATGAGCCTTATTTTAGCGGGGGATATAACACAACCCGTCACGGATCATCTCATGGGGGAACAATTGACGGGATGCAAATTGAGCTTGATGAGGAGCTGAGAAGAGATATGTCAAAACGTGATAAACTGGTTTCCGATCTTGCATATACTATTATTGAATTTCTCAGGATACATTATTTCCGGGATGCTGATTTTGTAAGGGTAATGGCTCCCGGTGAGTAACAGATGGATAGTCCGGCTAATGCATAAGACCTGAAGTAAAAGTATCAGGGGTGCACCAGCACCCCTTTTTTATTAGTTCTCACTGATGCCGCTAACCACGGCATTTCTTTTTATACTAAATTCAAAAATTCAGGGTGGTTAATAATTCTTAATATTATTAGTATATTTGTTAACCACCTAATGAACGCAACCGAAAAGGCCCCGTAATGAATTGTATTATCGTTGATGATGACCCCGTATGGCTCAGAACCCTTGAAGAGTTCGTAGGCAAATCGGCATCTCTCTCCCTGATTGGAAGCTTCACCGAATCACTCTCGGCAAGAAACCTCCTGATGTCACGCAGAGACATTGAACTGATTTTTCTCGATATCCAGATGCCGGAGATGGACGGGTTCGACTTTCTTTCAAGCCTTGAAAATCCTCCCCATATAATATTTGTCTCTGGGAGCGAAGAACACGCCTACAAGGCATTCAACTACAACGGCATTGATTATCTGCTCAAGCCCATAACCTACCCTCGCTTCTGCAGGGCGGTGGAGAAGATCATGAAATACTATGCCCCGCGCCAGACTCCGTCAACCGCTGGCGAGGAGGAGATATTCATCAAGAAGGCATCGTCGCTCGTGCGCCTCAAGCTCAAGGAGATACTCTATGTGGAGGCCCTGGAGAACTATGTCAGCGTCATCACACGCGATGAGAAGTATACCATTCACTTCACCATGAGGGCTATAGAACAGCAGCTGCCTTCAGGACTATTCGTCAGAATACACAGGTCGTACCTCGTCAACAAAAGCGTTATCAGGTCGATCAGTGAGAACAGCCTAACCATCGTCGTCGGTAATACCCCAAAAATCCTGCCCGTAGGAAAATCATACCGTGACGGGATAATGAACTACATCAACATAATGACGCGTTAGATGCCGTCGCTGAGGCAACTCTTCCTTGATCATCTCGGACAGACCTCTCCAACACCCCTGATGCTTGAGATCGAGAGAGCCGAGGGCTCCTTCCTGTATGACAGTAACGGAAAGGATTACCTTGACCTTATCTCCGGCGTCTCCGTGAGCAATACCGGTCACTGCCATCCGGCAGTTGTGGCTGCCGTGAAGGAGCAGGCTGGCCGTTACATGCATCTGATGGTCTATGGCGAGGTGGTACAGAGCCCCCAGGTTCGCTATGCGGAGAGACTCGCTTCCCTTTTGCCTCCGTCACTTCAGTCGGTCTTCTTTGTCAACTCCGGCAGCGAAGCTATAGAGGGAGCCCTGAAGCTGGCCAGGAGACAGACCGGCAGGCCAGAGATCATTTATTTCAGGAACGCCTATCACGGCTCAACCACCGGCGCACTGAGCGTACAGGGCTCAGAGCTCTACCGCAACGCCTTCAGGCCGCTAATGCCCTCCACAACCATGGCAGAGTTCAACTCACCGGCAGCTCTGGAGATGATTACCGGAGATACTGCCGCAGTAATTGTGGAACCTGTGCAGGCGGAGGCTGGCGTGATTCAACCTGAAGGGAGCTTCCTTGCTGACCTCCGCAGTGCTTGCGACAGGCAAGGCGCCATGCTCATATTTGACGAGGTGCAGACAGGCTTCGGCCGTACCGGAAGCCTCTTTTCACTTTACAGGTATAACGTCACCCCGGATATACTGGTACTGGCCAAAGCCCTGGGTGGCGGCATGCCCCTCGGCGCCTTCATTGCCTCACGTGAGATAATGTCATCAATGGCACATGACCCGGTGCTGGGCCATATCACCACATTTGGCGGCCACCCTGTGTGCTGTGCTGCAGGACTGGCATCACTGGAGGTGATAACAGGCGAGAACCTGCCACGAAAGGCGGTTGAGAAAGAACAGCTCTTCAGAGAGGAGCTTACAGGAATGCCATTCAGGGAGATAAGGGGCGAAGGACTACTGCTGGCAGTGGTGCCAGAAGAAAAGAGGATTATTCCCACACTGGTGGCACAGGCACCGGCACACGGACTGATGCTCGACTATTTCCTTTTCTGTGACGAGGCATTCCGGATAGCACCGCCGCTGACAATATCTCATGACGAGATACGCCTTGCCTGCCAGCGGCTGAAAGCATTGTTCCAGGCAGTAGGCAGTAGGCAGTAGGCAATAGAATTTTCGATTTCAGATTTTCGATTTACAGATTTTGGTTAAATCGACAATCGACAATCGACAATCGACAATCGACAATTCTTCTGACCTGCCGCAGGCCGACTGCCACTCTGTCATACTTCCTGCCCGCGGCACGCCCTTTGAATATCAGGGGCAGGATAATCAAAACATATATCATATGGAAAAGGGTAAAATTGGAGTCACTACAGAGAACATTTTTCCAATCATTAAAAAATTCCTCTATTCAGATCATGAGATCTTCCTGAGAGAACTGGTTTCCAACGCCACCGATGCTACGCAGAAGCTTAAGACACTGGCTTCAGCAGGCGATTTCAAGGGCGAACTCGGTGAGTTAAAGGTCAGCATCAGCTTCGATCCGAAAAAGAAGACCATCA
>JFJP01039818.1_pt1 | contig 22435 bp, 22 predicted proteins | sample 431651 | NCBI WGS metagenome assembly JFJP01 (sample SAMN02602958, study PRJNA72255) | Microbial mat metagenome, whole genome shotgun sequencing project. | biome: fresh water; feature: sink hole; material: water; isolation source: purple microbial (photo- and chemosynthetic) mats found in...
ACGAAGAGATGAACCAGTTCATCCGTTCGCACAATGTTTTGGAAACGGAGTCACAACTGGTCAGCCAAGGCGGCCGATCGTACTGGACTTTTCAACCTCGGCTTCCGCCTGGTCCGGGTCCCCTAGTTTAGGGGCGTCTCCGGCCCGCGCTGGTGAGCTAAAAAAATTCGTTTTGTGCCGCGAAATGCAAAACCCATCCCGCCGAAGGAGCGAGCAGGTTCGCGTCAGGACCCCCCAACCCCCTGAGAGGGGGAGCAGGGCGCTTCGCTGCGAAAAGTCCCATGTTCAGGAAGTTTGCTCCCCTTTCCAAGCCAAGTCAGCAACCAAGGAAAGCCATTCACCATTGAAAAGGCGGTTTTTGCTGGGCAAGTGCTCATTCCATTTCCTACGCGCCAGCGATTTTGTCCGCGTCAGAAAAAATCTGCTCCACATCCAATTCGGCGACAGGGATGCGACTTTGGGCCAGGGCTCGCTCAAATTCGTAGCGCGTCAGCCCGGACAATTGGATCGCCTTTCCAAGGGTCAGCTTGCCTTGTTGGAAGAGCCAGAGGGCAAGCACCGTCTGGAATTGGAGCTTCAGTTCCTTTTCGGATTGGTTGAGCGCGATCAACAGGTCGTGAGGGAGCTCGACGGGTATGGTGATGTTTTTCATTCTGGTCTTGGTGGGTTGCGAGCCTGTCCCCAAAGGGATTGCTCTAGCCTTCTTCCAAAATAGTATTTTTTTGCGAGAAATGCCACACGCGTCGCTGATGAAACTTTCCAACGTGGCGATCAGCTACTTGGAAACGTTTCTGCGGGAGCAGGTTCTCCGCGTTCTTCCCTTCGCCGCAAGCCCTTTTCTTCGCAGGACCCCCCCAACCCCCTGAAAGGGGGAGAAGGGCGCATTGACGCGCAAAAAGCCCCCTTTCAGGGGGTTGGGGGTCTTTCCGAGCCGATGCCAAGCAGGGTGAGACGTTTCCGTTCCCTTCGGGACGTTGGAAAGTCGGTTTTCCGCGTTGGGATGAGCGGGCGGCCTGTCAATTCGCGATTCGCGAATCACAAATCGCGTTATCTTCGCGACACAAAGCATCGACAGATGAAGAAGCACAACGGGATGCGCCCGCACGACGTGGCGGTGCTGCTCAAGATCGCGGCCAAGGGTCGGCAGGCGTGGCGGATGAAGGACCTGGCGCAAGAGCTGGGCATCAGCGCCAGCGAGATCAGCGAAAGCCTGCACCGCTCGTCGCTGGCGGGGCTTCTGGCGGGCGACAAGCGCGACTTGCGGCGGCTGGCCCTGCTGGAGTTCTTGCGGTCGGGGCTGCGCTACGTGTTTCCGCAACAGCCGGGCGCGCTGGTCCGGGGCATGCCGACGGCCTACTCGGCTCCGCCGCTGAGCCAGCGGATCGCGGGGGCGGAAGCCTGCGTCTGGCCCTATGCCCAAGGCCAGGCGCGGGGCCAGGCCGTGGAACCGCTCCACCCCAGGGCCCCAGAGGCCGCGGCGCAAGATTCCGCCTATTACGAACTGCTGGCCCTGGCCGACGCCATCCGGCTCGGGAAGGTCCGCGAAAGGTCCTTGGCCTTCGAGATCTTGCAGGAAAGGATCGAGCATGGCTGAGCGCGCCATCGCCGACCTCTGGGCCGTGGAAAAGGTGGCCGCGCAGTTGGGCGAGCTCAACGCCGAGGTGCTTTTCGTGGGCGGCGCCGTGGTGGGCCTTTACGCCACAGCGCCAGGCGCCGAGCCGCCAAGGCCTACCCGCGATGTTGACCTATCGCTGCAAATCGGCACCTACGCCGCGATGGACGCGCTCCGGGAGCGACTGGCCGAAAAGCGAATCTTTCCCGCCACTGGCGAGAAGGTCGTGAACCGATTTGTCTTCGAGGACATCCTGATTGACATCATCCCAGACACAGCCACAGCCTTGGGCCCCACCAACCGTTGGCTGAAGCCTGGTTTCAAGCAGGCACGCCTATTTCCGGTAGGTTCGCAGGTGATTCGGATACTGCCGGTGGCCTTGTTCATCGCTTCCAAGTGGGAGGCTTTCAACAGCCGGGGCGGAGACCCCAGGTGGAGCCACGACTTCGAGGATCTGGTTTACATCTTCGACAACCACGCGGGCCTCTTGGAAGAAGTGCGAAAGGCCGATGGGGAAGCCGTGGCTTTTCTGAAAGGAATGTCCCAGCATATCCTAGCGCATCCGCACCGCGACGAAATCCTAGAATGCCACCTTCCCCCATCCTCCGCCAGCCAGCGCAAGAACGCGTTGCTTGAGCTACTCGCTGAAATTCAAAACCTTCCGGACAAAGTTTGAAAGCGAGAAGTTTACGACAAACGGCGATGAAACTTTCCAACGTGGCGATCAGCCACTTGGAAACGTTTCTGGGCCCTGCGAGAGGGAGCATTATCCATTACCCATTGTCAATTGCGAAGGCTGTATTCCAGGCCGAAGCCCAGGCTTTCGAGCGCCTGGAGGTAGAACTCGCGGGCTTGCTCGAAACCTTTGACGTTCACCAGTCCCAGCTTGGCCAGCAGGTCCGCCACGGTGTCGAAGTCCTTTTCGGGATATTCAGCCCGCAGCATGGCCTCCTCGGCCCAGGTGGCGAGCTGCTGGGCATCCAGCCGTTGGTTCAGGAAGGCCAGCAGTTGGTCGGCCAGTTGTTGTTTGGTGAGGGTCATGGTGTCAAGCCGTTGAGGGTGAGCAAGATGAAGACCAGAATCAGCAATGCTCCCAGCACGACATGGCCCTTGTCGATAGGGTATTTCTCATGGATTTCGACACAGTTCCCGCCGGGGTCATAAATCTTCTGCATGAAGCTGAGCGTGCGTTCTTCGGCGTCCACTTCCTTGATGTACTCGGCAAAGCGTCCGCTTCCATCGCTGGCGTCCACGCGCCGGACATAGGTTCGCCCGCCCGACGCGGACTCTGTCCAACCGTCAAACTCCCGTTCGTTTTTTCGCCTGTTCCTTTCCATGAGGCTCATGGTCCGCTGTCGAATTTTGCCTTATTTCCAAAATTACAAAAGAATTTGATTTTGTCGGAATGCAAGGACCTTGGAAAGACGGTTTTCCGCGGGACGCTTAACCCAAGGCGTTCTAACCCAAAGGGAGGAAATACGCCAACCGCTTGGAATTTTGAAGCCGAAGGATTATCTTGCCAAAAAGAAGCGCATGGACAGGGACCTCGAAAACCCCATTCTCGAACAGATGCGCGCGCTGGTGACGCGCGAGGCGCCGATGGCGGAGCTGTTCCTTTTCGGCTCGCGGGCCCGGGGCGACAGCGCCTCGATTTCCGACTGGGACCTGCTGCTGCTGCTCAACCACGAGCCCCTCAGTTTCGAGCAGGAAACCCGCTGGATGGACGCCTTCTATGAGCTTGAGCTTCGGACCGGCGAGGTCATTTCCCCGCTTATCTACTCCAAGGCCGATTGGTACGGACGCCACCGCCAGACCCGGCTTTTCCAGAACGTCCAGAAGGAAGCCATTCGAATCCTATGAGCGCGGGGCCGAGGGAATGGGTCGAATACCGCCTGCGGCGGGCGCTCGAAACCTATGACGACGCGCTGCTACTGGTCGAAAACCAGAAGTGGAACTCGGCTATCAACAGGCTATACTACGCGGCCTACTACGCCATCTCGGCCTTGCTGCTCCATGCAAACCTGGATCCGGCGACCCACAACGGCATCAAGTCGGCTTTCTCTTCACACTTCATCAGAAGCGGGAAATGCCCGCCCGAAATGGGGCGTACCTTTTCGCAGCTCTACACTTGGAGGCATAAGGGCGATTACGACGATATGTTCGACTTCGATGGCGAAAAGGTCATGCCCTACTTGGCGCCGACCAAACATCTGATCGATTGGGTCAAAGTGAACGTGGTATGACGGACGTTTCCATTCCCTTTGGGACGTCGGAAAGTCAGGAATGAATCGCGATACCAGCGCTTTCGAATGAAAAAAGCCCCGAGCGGGAGTCGCTCGGGGCTTTGGGCTGGTGGGGAGAGCAGGATTCGAACCTACGAAGACTTACGTCAGCAGATTTACAGTCTGCCCCAGTTGGCCACTTTGGTATCTCCCCAAAAAAAAAGTGGGTAAGCTACCTATATCGCACCGCTACAACCGCCTACCCTTGCTGCGGTCAAGCCCTGGGGGGGTTCAGCAGGAGCTGGTCGTATAGGACTTACCCGCGACAAAAGTAGAAACAATTCCCGAACGGCAAAAGGAATCTCGAAAAAAGTTTACTTTTGCCAAGAGCGGGGCCCAAGGTCATGGCGCCTGGTCCCCGCAACCCACAATCAACCACGACGATGACGACTTTTTGGAAAACCGCGTTGAGCCACGGCCTTTTTCTGGGATTGGCCCTTGTCCTGTTCGACTACGCGCTCTACCTTGCTGGCCAGACCGAGGCCGGCTACTCCACCTGGCTGATGTACGCGATGCTGCTGGTGGCCGCCTACCTGGCCGCCCGCCGTTCGCGCGACAGGCACATGGGCGGCTACATCAGCTTTGGCAAGGCCTTCGGGAGCGGGATGGTGGTGGCGATGGTGGGCGGGACAATGCTGGGGCTCTTCGTGCTGCTGCTGTTCGCGGTCATTGACCCGGCCTTGCTCCAGGAGCTGAAGATCCTGGCCGAGGAGGCCATGATCGAGCAGGGCCTGCCCGACGAGCAGATCGAGGAGGTCTCGCGGCTGATGGAGAAGTTCTTCTACAAGCCCTGGTTCCTGGCGCTTTCCACCTTCTTGCAGTTCCTGCTGGTCGGCAGCCTGATTTCGCTGCTGTCGGCGGCCCTGGCCAAGAAGGAGCCCGAGGGCAGCGACGCCTTCCGGCAAGCCACGGGCGAAGTCTGATGCCCTGGCCCCGAATCCCTTTCCCTCTCTTGACTGCCTGACGAATGGACATTTCCCTGGTCATTTCCCTGCTCAACGAAGAAGAATCTCTGCCCGAGCTGCTCGACTGGATCGAGCGGGTTCTGGCGCCCATGGGCCTGGCCTACGAAGTGGTGCTGATCGATGATGGCAGCTCGGACGCCTCCTGGTCGGTCGTCGAGCGCTATTGCGCGCGGCGTCCGGAGGTGTTCAAGGGCATCAAGTTCCAGCGCAACTATGGCAAGTCCGCGGCCCTGTTCAAGGGCTTCGAGGCCGTGCGGGGGCGGGTGGTCATCACGATGGACGCCGACTTGCAGGACAGCCCGGAGGAAATCCCGGAGCTGTACCGCCTGATCGACCAGGAAAAGTTCGACCTGGTCTCGGGCTGGAAGCAGAAGCGCTTCGATCCGCTGTCGAAGACCCTCCCCAGCAAGCTCTACAACTGGACCGTGCGCAAGGTCTCGGGCATCGCCCTGCACGATTTCAACTGCGGCCTCAAGGCCTACCGCCGCGAGGTCGTCAAGAGCATCGAGGTCTATGGCGAGATGCACCGCTACATCCCCGTGCTGGCCAAGCAGGCGGGCTTCCACAAGATCACCGAGAAAGTGGTGCAGCACCAGGCCCGCAAGTACGGCACCAGCAAGTTCGGCATCGAGCGCTTCCTCAATGGCTTCCTTGACCTGATGTCCTTGACGGTCATTTCCAAGTATGGGAAACGGCCGATGCACTTTTTCGGCACCCTGGGTTTCCTTTTCTTCGTGTTGGGATTTTTTGTGCTGGCCTATCTGAGCGTGGGCAAGATTTTTTTCCAGCAGTACCAGATGGCCGACCGGCCGCTGTTCTATTTGGGTCTGCTGGCTTTCCTGTTCGGCTCGCAATTGTTCCTGACGGGCTTCCTGGGCGAGCTGATCTCGCGCAATTCGACCGACCGCAACAACTATCGCGTCGATAAGTACCTGGGTATCAACGAACGATAAGGAATTTCCCGGCGACCATCTGCCGCGGCTCGGTGTAGGCGCGGAAGACGTAGAGGCCGGCGGGCCAGTGCGCCACGTTCACGTCGTGGACGCCTTGGAAGCGCGCCTGGTACATGGGCCGTCCCATGACATCGTACAGGAAGACTTGCCATTCCATGTCGGGGATGCCCGGCTCGAAGCGCAAGGTTTCCTCCTCGGTTCCGGTCTTGTGCCAGAAAAAGGGAACGTCGTTGCCCGTGCGCCAGGGGCTGTTGTAGTAGGTCTTGTAAAGCGCCCGCCGCACCTGTCCTTGCTCCACCTCCAAGGTCAGCACGGGGACGCCCTGCCGGGGCGACCAGTACTGTTCTTCGCGCAGGCCCAGCTCGAGGGTGTAGATCACCGTGGGGAACCAGATGCCCAGGGCGCGGATGAATACCTCGACTTTGAGCTGCTTATCGACCCGCTGGTGCAGGACGGGAAACTCGCCTTCGGGCGTCAGCGCCGTTCCTTGCCCGTCGGCAAGGGTGGAGTAGGAGAGGCGGATCTTGAACCGGAGCGAATCGGGGCTAAGCGGGACGCCAAAGTCGCTCGGGTCGAGCCTAAGCTCTTCGGGTGATGTTGTTACGATTTGTTCGATAAGGTTTTCATGGGTCGTGCCTTGCGCGATGGGGAAGCGATAGGCCAAGGCGGGCGAGTTGAGCACCAAGGGGAATTCGATCGCTGGATCTTCCACCTGCACCACCATTCCGACCAGCATCAGACCTTCTTCGGAAAATTGATAATAGACTTGCCCCACGCCCCGCTCGCGCACGCAGATTTCGGCGCCGGGAAAGAGCGAGCCGAACTGGGTTTGCTCGGGCGCCCAGGCCAGGAAGGGGAAATCGAACTCATGCTTGATCTGGGAGAAATCCCAGGGCGAAGCTCCCAGGTCGGAGTAGTTGAACAGCTCGGTGCTGTCAAAGGTCTGGTAGCGGATCTGGAAGGTGTCGCCCACCTGCGCGTAGTCGCGCAAGTCGATGGCAATCTGGGCCTTGAGCTGTGGCGCGAGGGCCAAGGCCCAGGCCAGCAAGCCCGCGAGCAGGCAGGCGCGGCGGAAGGTCATGGCTTTTGCAGGATGATTTTTCCGGTTTGGGTATGGTTTCCGCTTGTGGTCTGTTGCAAGTAGAGGCCAGCCGGCCAAGCGCTGGGGTCGATTTCGACCTGGCCCGTCCAGCGCCCTTGCCAGACGACCCGTCCGGCGGCATCGAAGAGCGTGGTCGAAAAGACTTGGTTTCCAGTGCTTTGGAAGATGATGCGGTCGGTGGCTAGGGTGGGGAAGAAGCGGAAGTCGGGGGCGGCGCCAAGCTGGGGCAGGCCTACGGGCGAGTGCTCGCTGGTCTGGTACTCGACGCTGCGGACGGAGTCGTTGGTGACGTTGAGGGTCAGGACGGGGTAGCGCATCTCCTTGGCCCAGAAGGAGTAGCGCAGGATGGTGTCGGGCCGTTCGAGCACTGGCTCGGGCGCCCATCCGCCGAAGAGGTAGATGTAAACCCGCAATTCGTTGTGGACGGTGAGCTTCTGCCGAACAACCTCGTACTCTCCCTCGGGGCTGTTGAGGGTGCCTTCGGCGTCGATAAGGCTTTCGAGCTGTATGTCGAGGTCGAAGCGGACGGAGTCGGGGTTGATGGGGAAGCCCAGGTCGCGGAAGTTGACGCCAAGTAGCTCGGGTGTGGTGCGCAATTGGGCGAAAGATTCCTCGGTGTGCGTGGAGTCGAGGGCCGAGGGGAACTTGAGGTAGGTCAGGGGCGGCACGAAGGCCAGGGCCAGGGCCACGGGCGGGTCGTCCAGCTCGATGGCCGTTCCCAGGAGCATGACCTTTTCCTGGGTCTTTTCGAGGAACAACGCGCCCAGTTCGCTGTCGGGGACGATGAGGTTGGCCGTCTCGAAGGTGTCGGCGTACTGGCTGAGCGCGGGATCTTCCACAAACAAGGTATCTTGGGTATCCACGCTGAACTGGCTATAGTCCCAGGGACTTTGTGCGATGTTTTCAAAAGAGACGAACTCGTCCATGCCCAGGGTGTCGGTTTCGAGCAGGATGGTGTCGCCCGCCGAAGCGAAATCGGAAAATTCGATGCTGATCTGGGCTTGGCTCCAGCGCGCGAGCGCCAGGAACAGGAACAGGAACAGGAGGGTAGTTTTTTTCATAAGGCTTGCGCTAGGTTCAAGTCCAAAGTTAACTTTTTTTGGGCTTTGGGCATGAGCTTTCCGCGTTTTCCCTTGTTCGGCAATAATTTGAGCTTGGTCTGACGCGGTCTGCCCGAGCGGGGGCATCCGGCGCGCGGGGAAGCCAACGCGTTTGAACGCGACGGGGCATCCCAACGCGGCCGCTACCGCCTGAACCACTCGTACTCGACCGAAAACGTCTCGTGGAGAAGACGGCCTGTCCTTCGGCGTTCAGGTGGAAGGCCTCCGCGAAGAGAAAGGTCTGGCATTTTGTTTCGGAAAAATTTATATTCGCGAAACGAACCAGCGTATTTCAATTTGATAGCCATGAAGATAGAGATTGGCGCGGGCAATGGGGCTTATGGACATGCTTTTTTGGATGCGGATTCAAGCATTTCCGAGAAAGACAAAAGAACTTGGGAGAGTTTTTCCCCATGCCACGTTACGCATTGGATTGGCTATCAAGAAATTGAAAGCACCTTTCCAGGCGCGAGCTTCGATGAGTACCACATGTGCAATCCTTTCCATTATGGATTCAGAAACTCGAGGGAATCCGCTTCGTTGATGGAGCAAGTCGTCAGGACGATGTCGGCAAAGGCCTCTGTCGTGGTCATTGCCAGCCCGTCCAACCCGCACGGCAGCCATAATTCGATCGCGAGCAACTTGGAAAAAATTCGAGAACGTTTCAAGGATAGAAATGTAGAGTTTGAAGTCGAGTTGCAAGAGTTGACAAGTGCTGAGCGTGCTCTCGTTTATCTGGACGTGAAAGCCCAGCCAATAGCAATTCAACCCACCCAAAAGACCATTATCCATGTTAGAAAAATACTTTGACACGAAAAAGCTGAGCGATCTGCTCGTGGGGTGGAGCATTGGCGACCAGTTGGGGCAGAATCTGTTCAAAGGCAATTTCTTGACGCATTTGGACAGCCTGGTGGGTATGTACTCCTTGCACCACGAGCCGCTCGGGGCCTTGGATATGACCTTCGAACAGTACTCCAACATCGAGTTCAGCCTTTACCATTCCGTTCCATTGCCCGAGGGGATAGACATGGCCAAAATTGGGGATTTGGATGACATTGCCTATGATACCATCCGCATGGCTCTGAAACATGAGAAAAAATCGACCGAACTGGAACCCCTTGTCGCGTTCACTGCTTCCTCTTTTGGCAATGCCGCTGGTTTCAACATGCTTTACCCGATGGCCATGAACCCCTACGAGCACCTCATGGACATTTTCCTGTCCAAGAAGCTGCTGTTCATGGCGGGAAACGCGGACGACCTCAAAAGCCAGTACGATTTCCGGCTCAGTAGCAGGCAAGACAGCTTGAGGCGGCTTGGCGCTTTGGCCACTTCCCATAAGATGCTCAAAAGCGGGAACAACCAGTTTTCCGGCTATGTGCTCGACAACCGGTTCAGCCTACAGCCTGCCCTCCGGAAAGTGCTCGAGGAAAACGCCGCAGGCAAAGCCAACGCGCTATCAAAGAGCAAGTTAAAAGCCAAGCTCGAGTCCACCCGACAGGCGAGCGTCAGCGACTCGCTCTTCCAAGAAACCCTACTCTCGCTCAAAAGGCAGGGATTCGTGGCATCGAGCAAGAGGGGCTACTTCCACATCCAGTCGATCGACGACATGCTGGAGGGCCTGGCGCACCACCACGGCCTGCGTTTCGCCATCAAGGAAACGATGAAGCAGATGGTTTACGCGGCGGAGAAGCGCTTTGGCAAATCGTTCGCATTCACCAGCCTGACCGACATCAAAGTGGTGGACAAGATCGAAGACCGCTGGTTGTTCGTCGAAGACGAACTGGTCCGCAAGCAAGACCGCATCTTGTTGCTGGAAAGGCAATTGGCCGACTACAAGGCCTCGCTCGAGCAATGCCGCAAGCAGCTCTGAGGCCGCCAGCCGAGCGGGGGCATCCGGCGTGCGGGGAAGCCAACGCGTTTGAACGCGACGGGGCATCCCAACGCGGCCGCTACCGCCTGAACCACTCGTACTCGACCGAAAACGTCTCGTGCCTTCGGCGTTCAGGTGGAAGGCCTCCGCGAAGTGCGTCGAGTCGCCCTCTTCGCCCAAAAGGTCGAAGCGGCTGAAAATGTTGCTGCTTATGCCTGCCTTGGCCAGGCGTTCGACATATTCCTGGTGGTCGCCCGCATGGTTTTCGAGGTAGTGCGCGAGCTCGGCCTCGCTGGGGACGGGGCTGGCAAGGGCCATCGGGTGGCATTGGGCTAAGCGCGATGGTCCCTTGGGTTTGTCTTGGGGTGCGCGCGACAAGTTGGGTTGGGCGGAGGTCGAGCAGGGCTTTTTCGGGAATGAGTTGGAGGGATGCTTAAAAACAAGACGCCCGCAGCGGCGTGCCGTGGGCGTCTTGTTTCAGGGCGATCGCAGGGGCAGGATCAGTCCTCGGACTTCTTCTCCTTGGCCGGGGCCTTCTTCTTGGCGGGCGCTTCGACCTCGGCTTTCGCGGCCTTCTCGGTCTTGGCGGTGGAGGTCGTCTTGTCCTTGCTGGTGGTCTTTTTCTGGGAATCGGGCTTCTTCTTTTCCAGGGCAGGCTCCTGCTGCTGCTCCTGGGCTTGCCGGTAGGCGGGGTTCATGTCCTCCTCGCGGGCCAGTACCAGGGCGGTGCGGTTGGTGACATAGACCCGGACGAAGTGCTTCCCGTCGCGCTCGTAGCTAGGGTAGTCCATCCAGTCGTTGATGCGCATGAAGCCGCCGAAGTCGCCATGGTCGGTGTTCAGGACGATGCGGTAGGTGCCGGGCAGGTGTACGGGCACCTCGTAGTCGGTCATGCTGAGGGTGACGTGGTAGTTGAAGACGAAGACGATGCCGGCGCGCTCAAAGACGATGGTCTTGTGCCAGTCGTCGTACTTGAGCTTCTGCGGGTAGGCGGCCGTCATGACCTTGAAGCGGGCGATGACGCCGAGCATGGCCCGGTCGAAGTCGCCCAGCCAGTGGTACTTGAGCTCCTTGCGGTCGTAGAGCGACCACTGGCGGCGGGCGTAGTGGTAGCTCCAGGCGTTGCCTTCGCGGGGGAAGTCGATCCACTCGGGGTGGCCGAACTCGTTGCCCATGAAGTTGAGGTAGGCGTCCCCGCCCAGCGAGATGGTCATCAGGCGGATCATCTTGTGCAGGGCCACGCCACGGCTGACGTGGTCGTTGTGGGCGTGCTTGTGCATGGCCCCGTACATCTCGGCGCCCATCAGGCGGAAGGCCAGGGTCTGGTCGCCCACCAGGGCCTGGTCGTGCGACTCGACGTACCCGACGGTCCCCTCGTCGAACTTGCGGTTGACCATGGCGTTGAACATCTCCTCGGGGTGCCACTGCTCGTCCTGGCGCTCTTTGACGAGCTTGGTCCAGTAGTCGGGCAGGCCCATGGCCAGGCGGTGGTTGAAGCCGATGCCGCCCTCTTCCTGCTTGGCCGTGATGCCGGGCATCCCGCTGACGTCCTCGGCGATGCTGATGGCCTCGGGCTTGATCTGGTGGATGAGCTTGTTGGCGAGCTGGAGGTAGGTGATGGCGTCGTACTCGACCCCCTCGCTGAAGAACTTGCTCTGGTTGTCGAAGCTGACGCCGTGGCCGTGGTGCCAGTAGAGCATCGAGGTAACGCCGTCGAAGCGGTAGCCGTCGAAGTGGAACTCTTCGAGCCAGTAGCGCACGTTGGAGAGCAGGAACTGGATCACCTCGGTCTTGCCGTAGTCGAACAGCTTGGAGTCCCACGCGGGGTGGTTGCCGCGGCCGCCCTGGTGGAAGTACTGGTCCACGGTGCCGTCGAACTCGTTGAGGCCCTCGTTGATGTTCTTGACCGTGTGCGAGTGGACGATGTCCATGATGACGGCGATGCCCATCTGGTGGGCCTTGCGGACCAGGTACTTGAGCTCCTCGGGCGTGCCCGAGCGCGACTCGACCGCGAAGAAGTTGGCCACGTGGTAGCCGAAGGAGCCGTAGTAGGGGTGCGCCGCGATGGCCATGAGCTGGATGGCGTTGTAGCCGGCGTCCTTGACCCGGTGCAGGGTGTGCTCGGCGAACTCGCGGTAGGTGCCCACGCCGTATTTTTCCTGGGCCATGCCCACGTGCGCCTCGTAGATGAAGAGGTTCTCGTGGCTGGGCGCGAAGTCGTCGCCTTGCCAGTCGAATGGCTCGGGCAGCCAGACCTGCCCGGAGAAGCTGGGCGCGAAGTTGTCCTGTATGGTCCGGCGGATGAAGGCCGGGATGCGCTCGTTCCAGCCGTTGCTGGCCTTGACCAGCACCTTGATCTTGCTCTGGTGCGTGAAGCGGTCGCGGTACTGGTCCTCCGGCAGGAAGATCTCCCAGATGCCGTTGTCCTTGCGCTGCATCGGGTTCGAGAAGCGCTGCCAGTTGTTGAAATCCCCGAAGAGGAAGAGGATCTCGGCCCCCGGGGCCCACTCGCGGTAGAACCAGCCTCTGGCTTCCGCGTCGTAGTTGATGCCCAGGTAGTTGTGTTGCCCCGCGAAGTCGTAGAGGCTGCCGAAGTCGCGCTCGATCTGCTCCAGGCGGTTCTTGTACCGCTCGTAGCGGGCGTTGACGTCTTGTTCGACGGGCAGGAGCCATTCATCCTTCTCGATGATGGCCAGGCGCGGGCGTGCGGTTCTTTGGTCCATGCTGACTTTGTTTTGTGTTGTCTTTGTAGCGTGTTCGATGTTGATTTCGCTTTCGCGTCGCCAGGGCCAAGGCGGTTCCGGCCTCGGGCGACTTGAGCAAAGATATTCGTTTTCGCGTGGCCTCCAAAAAAATGACGGCGCGAAAACAAGCCTTCAGTCGGCTTTCTTCGGGGCTTGCGCCTCGGGCACGGAGGCCAGGGCCGCGCGGGCGCGCAGGTCGAGGACCACCAGCGCGGCCGTGAAGCCCCAGAAGGGCGCCGAAATCTTGTCGGTGTCCAGGAAATTGTTCAGGAATCCGTGCAGATAGTAGGTCACCAGGCCCAGCAAGAGGCTCATGATGACCATCTTGAGGTGCCTTTCCCGCTCGTTGTGGAAGGCCCTGGCCCCGGCGGCCACCGTCAGCAGCACGATGGCCAGGTAGCTCAGCGTGCCGGGCACGCCCTGCTCGGCCAGCGCGCCCAGGTACTCGCTGTGCGCGTTGCCCTTGTCGCCGGCGTTGGTGCTGATGATGGTCTTCTCGTAGGAATACTGGTAGGGCGCGTACAGGAACATGTAGGTGCCCGGCCCCCAGCCCAGCACGGGCCGCTCGGCGAACATCCGCAGGGCCGACTTCCAGCGGTTGATGCGCTCCAGGTTCGAGGCGTCGGTGGCGATGTTCGACATGGACCTGACGTGGTCTTCCAGGTTGGTCGAGGAGTCCACCCGGTTGCTCTCCAGCTTCTGCACCAGCGTGTCCTGGAAAGACCAGAGCAGGCCCGCCGCCACCAAAGCCCCCGCCAGCAGCGTCCTCGGGCGCGCGCGCAGCAGCACCAGCGCCATCACGCCCAGGGCGCCCACCAGGCTCAGCCAGGCCGCCCGGGTGTACGAGAGCACCAGCGCGAAGAGGTAGATCCCCACCAGCAGCATCACGAAAACCCGCACGTTCAGCCCCAGCCGCGAGTAGAAGGCCATGCCCACCAGGAAGGGCAGAAGCATCGCCAGGATGGCCCCGTAGGACGTGTGGTCCTTGTAGAAAGGGTTCATCACCCAGTGCGCGGCCTGCTGGTTCAGGAAGCCCTGCCCATAGAGCCGGGACACCGAGTAGCCGATGACCAGCAGCAGCGGCAGAGCGTAGAGCCAGACGAAGCGCTCGACCTTGCGCGGGTCTTGCGCGAACAGCCGCGACGAGAAGAAGTAGAACGCCACCAGGAACCAGACCCGCACCAGCAGGTACTTCAGCGAGACCACTGGCATCTCGCTGGCCAGCGCCGCCAGCAGCATCCAGGCCAGGTGGAGATAGACGGCCACGCTCACCGGATGCCGCGCGAAAGCACGGTCGGGCCAGCCCCGCAGCAGCAGCTTCATCAGGAAGATCAGCATCAGCCCGAACAGCAGCGGCTCCGTCGGCAGGAACATGTCGAAGCCGAAGCCCGGCGAGAGCTCGCTCAGCGGCACCGACAGCGGCACCAGGAAGACCACCAGCAGCAGCAGCTTGTCCATCGCGAAAAGCGCCAGATAGACCACCACCAGGGCGTAGGGCAGCAGCAGGAAGTAGAACTGCTCGAAGGCCACGGCCAGGCCGTTCAGGGCCACGAACAAGCCGCCCAAAAGCCAGAAGATCCTCTCCTGGCGCTGCCTTCCCGTCGGGGCGTTCGCGGTCGGCATCATGCTTGTTTCCATCTTTTCCTCTCCATCCAAAGCACCAGCAGCACCCCGAAGGCCAGGCCGCAGAAGGCACCCAGCACGCTGAGCAGCCAGCGGGTCGGATAGACTTTCAGCGGGTTCAGGCTAGGGCTGGATACCACTTGGTAAAATTTCACCTGCCGGTTCAGCTCGGCCATGTTCTTGTCGTGCGAGGCCTTGGCCTCCAGCCACAAGCCCAGCAGCGAGCGCATCCGGGCGTCCACTTCCAAGAACTGGCCGCCCTTGGCCCGCAGCTCAAGGACCTGCTTTTCCAGTTGCTCGACCCGCGCGGCGGGAGCGCCGCTCGAGAGCAGGTTCGCGTAGCCCTCGGTCAGGCGCTCCACCTGGATGTCGTAGTTCAGCAGGCCGTTCTCCACCCGGAGCTGGTCGTGCAGCTTCTGCAGCGAGTCCAGCTCCGCCCGCCGGGCCAGCATCTGCACCCGGCTCTGCTCCACCATCTGCCGCAGTTGCGAGCGCCGGAACTGCTCGAGCTGCTGGTTGAAGTACGACAGCACGCTGTCCACCATCGCACGCGCCCGCGCCGCCGACCCATCCCGCACCCAGACCTCCACCGAGAGATATTCCGTGGGCTCGATCCGGAGGTTTTGCGCCAAGTAGCGGCCCAGCTCGCGCCGGGCCCCCGGGTCGCCACTGTCCAGCCGGGTGGCCTGGTACAGGTCGAAATCCTTGGCCAGGCGGAGCTTCAGGTCGTCGGAATCGAAGAACTGGAGCATCTGCTTCGTCGGCGATTCCTCCGAGAACGACTGGAGGTTGATCGGATAGACAACCGCCGATGAGCTGTAGAGAGGCGGGATGAAGTAGGGCGCTGAAAAGACGGCTCCCAGCAGGCCGCCCAGAAGGGCCAGCCCGAGCAGCCGAGACTTCCAGCTCCAGAGCAAGCCCACCAAATCATCGTTGTCGATGAAGCTGTTTCCAGTCATTTCGTTGGGTTGTTTGGGAGCCTGTCAATGGGGCCTTCGAGCGGTTTTCATGCTGCGCGGCTCGGTCGTGGCAAAAGTCGCTTTTTGTTCGCAAAGGGCAAAACGCTTTTTAGTAATCAAAGGCCGCGAATGCTCGCCCGACATCCAGAGGGACCTGCCGCCAGACCCGCGGCGGGCTGAAAGCGGCACAAAAATCCCTCAGGTCGAGGCGTCCCCCCGGCGACGGAACGCGTCCAAGGCCAGCAGGCCAAAAAGCCCCACCACGAAGGTGCCCACCGTCGATAGGGCCACGATCAGCCAGCGCACCGGGTAGGCCTTCCGCTCGGCCACCTGCGCCGCGTCCACCACGTAGCTGCTCGGCAGGTTCTGCTCGGCGTCCACCTTGGCCTCCGCCAGCCGCTCGGCCACCTCGGCCATCCGCTCCTTCTCCACGTAGAGCAGGTCCTTGGCCCTGATGTAGGCCCCGCCATACTTCTGCACGGTGTCGAGCTTGGCCTGTATCTCGTCGATGGCCCCCCGCGGGGCGCTCTCGGCGATGGCCGTGGCCAGGGCTTCGCTGTAAACCTCCGCCTGGACGTAGTAGTTGGACACGCCCAGGTCGCGCAGCACGTCCAGCGAGTCCGAGAGCGTCTGCACGCTATGGTCGAGGGCGTCGTACTCCGCCCGCACGATGTCAAGCGCCATCTGCGCCCTTTCCTTCTGCATCCGGTTCATGGTCGAGTCCAGCAGCCGGGCGATGTCGTTGGCCATCGCGGCCGCCTTCTGCGGATCCTTGTCGAGCACGCTGATTTCCACGGACATGAACTCCGTCCGGCGGAACTTGATGTTCGACTGGTACTCCCGAGCCAGGCTCGTGCGCGGGTAGGCCGAGCCGGGGTCGATCGCGTAATGCTCCATCAGCCCGTGGAGCTCGATGACCTGGTTCATGATCCGGTCGGAGTGCAGCACCTGGAGCATCTGCTCGGCCTCCTCCTCCTGGCCGAACATCAGCAGGCCCTTCGACGGGTTTTCGCCCAGCAGCGCGTTCGAGACCGACTCTTGCGTGGTCGGGAACAGGATGACCGTCGAGCGGAACTTAGGCTCGATCAGCAGCGAGACCACTGCCGATACCACCGCCCCCGCCAGGGTCAGCAAGGCCAGCGGCTTGATGTTCCCGCGGACGAAATGCAGCAGGTCGAAGGCCTTGTAATCGAAGATGTTGTCGTTTTTCATTGGGGTATCATACTAGGAGCCAGGCCAAAGCGAAGACTTCGCCGGCCATGCGGCCGGCGAGGGCAGAAGCCAAGTGGCGTTAGTTTTCAGGATATGGAAATCAAGAAGTAGTTCTTCTTTCCCTTTCGCCCCAACAGGTACTTCCCATGCAGAAGCTCGGAGCCTGCCAAGGCGCGCGCGGCCTCCTGCACCGGCTCCTGGTTCAGGTAGAGGCCGCCGTTGGCAATCAGCCGCCGCAGCTCGCCCTTCGAGGCGAAGGCGCCCACCTCCACCAGGAAGTCCACCACGTTGGCGCCCTCGGCCAGGCCCTGGGCCTCGTGCCGCGGGATGCCCTCGCACACGGCCAGCAGCGTGGCCTCGTCGAGCCGGCGCAGCCCCTCGGCCGTCCCTTTGCCGAAGAGCACCGCGCTGGCCTCCACGGCCGTCTCGTACTCCTGCCGCGAGTGGACCAGCACCGTGACCTCCTCGGCCAGCCGCCGCTGCAAAAGCCGCGCCTGCGGGTCGGCCCTGTGCTCGGCCACCAGCGCCTCGATGGTCGGGCGGTCCAGCATCGTGAAGATCCGGATGTGCCGCTCGGCCTCCTCGTCCGAGACGTTCAGCCAGAACTGGTAGAACTTGTAGGGGGTGGTCATCTCGGCCGAGAGCCACACGTTGCCGCCCTCGCTCTTGCCGAACTTCCTGCCGTCGGGCTTGGTCAGCAGCGGCGCCGTGCAGGCGTGTACCTGCCCGCCGTCGATGCGCCGCACCATCTCCGTGCCCGTGGTGATGTTGCCCCACTGGTCCGAGCCGCCCATCTGCAGCCGGCAGTCCAGGCTCCGGTACAGGTGCAGGAAGTCGTAGCCCTGGATGAGCTGGTACGAGAACTCCGTGAACGAGATGCCCGTGTCGAGCCGGTTTTGCACCGAGTCCTTGGTCATCATGTAGCTCACCGTGATGGCCTTGCCGTAGTCGCGCAGGAACTCCAGGAAGCTGAACTGCCGCATCCAGTCGTAGTTGTTGACCAGCACCGCCGCGTTCGGGGCCTCCGGCGAGAAGTCCAGGAACTTGCGCAACTGGCGCTCCACCCCGGCCTGGTTGCGCCGGAGCGTCGGCTCGTCGAGCAGGTTCCGCTCGGCGGACTTGCCCGAGGGGTCGCCCACCATGCCCGTGGCCCCGCCCACCAGCGCCACCGGCCTGTGCCCGCAGGCCTGGAAGTGCTTGAGCAGCATCACCGGAACCAGGTTGCCGATGTGCAGCGACTCGGCCGTCGGGTCGAAACCGACGTAGCCCAGCGTCATTTCCTTGTTGAGCTGTTCCTCAGCCCCTGGCGTTACATCTTGCAGAAGTCCCCGCCATTTCAATTCCTCGATGAAGTTCATTTTGTTCAGGATAATTTGCCCAAAGATACAAATTGCGCCGAAATCAGGCCTCCAGCCTGCGAAATCGCCCCCGCCCGTCCGCGCCTCACTTCCGCGCGATGACCACGTAGCGGGTCGAGGGGCAGGTGTCGGCCGAGTCGGGGATCGGCGCCAGGCTCAGCGCGTCGAAGATCTCCACCTGCCGGAAATGCCGCTCGAAGTAGAGCCGCACCCGGGCCATGGGCGGCAGGAAGCGCGCGTGGACGCCCTCGTGCGTGACGCGCATGTCGCCGTCCAGGAAGCTCACGTTCAGGATCTCGCTCTCCTGGAAAGAGCAGTTGCCCCGCTCGACCAGCCTCGGGTAGCGCAGCGAGAGCACCTGCCGGTCTTCCGAGACGATCAGGTTCGGGTACCAGCGGATGTGGTCGGGCGTGATGAAGTCTCCCACGAAGTGGCCGCCCTCCCGCGTCACGGCCGCCGTCCGGGCGATGGCCGGCTCCAGGTGCTCCTTGTCGAGGTACTGGAACACGTTCAGGCCGCAGTAGGTAACGTCCCAGAGCCCCCGCTCGGGGTCCAGCTCCAGCACGTCGCCCACCTCGGCGGCGATGCGGCCCCGGGCCTCGCGCACCATGGCCTCCGAGAGGTCGATGCCCAGCAGCAGCGAGCGGTTCGCTCCCATCGCGCGGATCAGGTGCTCCTCGACCAGGCCCGTGCCGCAGCCGATGGAAAGCCAGCTCGTCCGCGGGAGGTCCAGCCCCGCGCGGTCGAGGAAGAAGCGCAGGTAGCTGGCCATGAAGTCGCGCAGGCAGGGCTCGCCGATGACGTGGTCGTAGATGCGGGCGTAGGTGTGGAAGGCGTCGTCCGCCCCGCGCCGCCCCGAGAGCTCGGCGTAGAGGGCCGCGGCCTCGCCCAGCTCCCAGCGCAGCGTCTTGCCATAGACCGAGCTGCTGAAATGCCCGTGGGCGTCCACCTGCTCGGCCAGGTCCGCCAGCAGCCAGTCGCGGTGCGCGGGGGCGAAGAGCTGCCCGACCACTTCCGCCGAGCGCAGGCGCTCGTGCGGCAGGCCGGCCGCCTCCATGCGGCGCAGGCGCCGGGCCAGCTCCACCTGGTGCCGCGACCAGGTCAGGAAATCGGGCTGGAAGCCCGGCTCGCGGCGCTTGACCTGGCTTTCGGGCAGGGCGAAGAAAACGCCCCCGTCGGTGCGCTGGATGCTGCCCTCCGAGAGGTCGAACAGCCGCGCGTCGCCCGTGATGTTGTCGTTGCTGCCCCGGTCGCCATAGACGTGCAGCGAGAGGAAGCGCTCCGTGGGGTGGGTGTTGCCCATCTGGTGGACCAGCTCGTGCCCCACGCAGACCACTAGGCCCGGCTGCACCCGCGCCCGGCCCAGCGTGCCGATCTGCCCGTCCGACACCTGGAAGACCGCGTGCTCCGCCGGCCCGAAGATCTGCACCGCGCCCCACTGCGTCGAGCCGTGGTCGTGGATGGCCGAGTAGTCGCCCGGCGCCCAAGCCATGACCATGATCTCGAAATGTCCGCCATGCCAGACCAGCTTCCGCCCGTAGCTGTCGGCGGCCGGGTGGTCGTAGTCGGCCCAGGGCATGAGGTCCTGCTCCTGTACCTGGGCATCGAGGATCAGCTTGCGGAGCTTGGCGGGGGTCAGCCGCCCTTCCGCCTCGATGGCGGCCACGAGCCGGGCCAGCGAGGAGGGAAGTTCATTCTTGGGTTTCATGGGGATGGGGTTTCGCGATCGGGCCGGGCCCAGGCCTTCAGTGGCCGACGGGGTGGCTGATCAGGGTTCCGTACTGCGCCACCGGCACGCGCTTGATGGCGATGTCCTCGTTGGCGTCGATGACCTTCACGATGGCGTCGCCGGGGATGCGGTAGATCAGGGCGTTCTTGGCCCGGTCGAGGTCGCGGCGGTACATCCGGGCCAGCACGTTCTGGTTGCTGGTCTTCTGGATGTCGAGGTAAACGGGAAAGCCGTCGCGGCTGTTCATGCTCAGGCCGTTGGCCGCCGAGAAGTAGAACAGGGTGGAGCGCTGGCTGTCGAGGTCGTGCCGGGGCGCGAAGTCGAAGCTGTAGGTGAAGCGCTCTTGCATGGTCTTGCCCAGGAACAGGGCCAGGTACTCCTGCTCCAGGTGGTCGAGCTCCTCCTTCATGAAGGCCAGGCTGGCCTGGTCGGGGAACTTGGCCTCAACGTCCTCGCCCGTGCGGTTGGCCACGCCCGCGTTCAGCTTGAAGCGGCGGTTGCGGATCTTGACCACGAAGGCCGCGGCCTCCTGGGCCTTGTCGGCCAGGCTTTTCTCTTGGAAAGACTGCTGGTACTCGGTGATGGTGATGAAGGTGGTGTCGCGCTGAACGACCCGCTCCACGGGCGTGACCACCCGCTGGTTGTTGGTCTTGACGCTCACGTCCGTGAAGGCCACCGTCAGGTTCTCGCGGCGTTCCAGGAACAGGGCCGTGGCCACCTGGTCGGCGTAGATCATCCTGTCGAAGTCCATGACCAGGCCGTTGTCCGAGAGGCGGCGCATCTCGGCCTCGGCCCGCTCGTCGGCCAGTTGGGCCAGGTAGTAGAAGTTGGTGTCGGGCACCGAGAAGGTCTCGATCTCGATGTTGGAAATGTACCACGAGACCTGGTCTTGGGCGACCACGCCGTCGAGCCCGAGCAGGTTCTTGGCGTGCTGGTAGTAGGGCCCCCGCTTGGTCACGGATTTGGTAACCTCCACGTTGATTCGTAGCAGCGTGTTGGGAAGCGCGTAGAGGCGCATGTCGTCCTCGATGTTCTTGGCGGTGCGCAGGCTGAGCACCTCGGTGCTGGAGCAGGACGAGAAGAGCGAGAGGGCCATGATGGCCACGAGGGGGAGGAGGTTTTTCTTCATGGTGGTTGCGTGTGGGGAGGGATGGTTTCCGCCTCACTTTTCAGGAATGGCGTTCAGGGCTTTCTGCTGGTGGAGCTGGAGGAAGGCCGCGGGCAGGTGCTCGATGAGGTCGGAGGCGAGCATGGACTCCTGGCCGAGCTTGTCCTTGGCCAGGTCTCCGGCCAGCCCGTGGAGGAAGACGCCCAGCTTGGCCGCGCGCAGCGGCTCGAATCCCTGGGCGAGCAGACCGAGCAGCATCCCGGCCAGCACGTCGCCGCTGCCGGCGGTGGCCATGCCGGGGTTTCCGGTGCTGTTGAAGTGGACCTGGCCGTCGGGGGCGATGACGGCCGAGTAGGCGCCCTTGAGCACCAGCACGACCTGCCGCTGCCGGGCGAAGGCGCGGGCGGCCTCGAGCCGTTCGAGGCTGTCGGCGAACTCTCTTCCGGCCAACCGGGCGAACTCCTTGGGGTGCGGGGTGAGGATGCTTCCCTTGGGCAGCTCGTCGAGCAGCTCGCGGTGGGCGGCCATGAGGTTGAGGGCGTCGGCGTCGGCCACGCAGGGCTTGTCGAGCCGCTCGAGCAGCGCGGCCAGCGCCCCGGCCGTCTCGGGCGCCATGCCCAGCCCCGGGCCGAAGCCCACCGCCTGGAAGCGGTCCAGCTCGGGCAGGTTGCTGAAGTGCTCGGGGTGCGCGTCGAGGCTGAGCATGGCCTCGGGCAGGGCCATGTAGAGCAGGTGGCCCAGGGCCTTGGGCAGGTGGGCCGTGAGCAGGCCGGCGCCCGCCCGCAGGGCCGCCTTGGCCGCCAGCAGGGCCGCGCCCATCTTGCCCTGGCTTCCGGCCACCAGCAGGGCGTGGCCGAAGTTGCCCTTGTGGGCGAAGCGGTCGCGCGTGGGCAGGAGCTCCGCCACCTCCTCGGGCATCGTGCAGTGGTGCTGGCTGGGCAGGCTTTCCAGGTACGTCTTGTCCAGGCCGATGTCCAGGATGTGCCACTGGCCCACGTACTGCGCCGACTCGGGCAGGAAGAAGCTCAGCGAGGCGGCTTGCAGCTTGAGCGTGTGCGTGGCCCGCACCACGTTCGCGCCCTGCTTGGGGCTCGGTGGGTCGCCCCAGAGCAGGCCCGACGGCAGGTCGATGCTCACGACCAGCGCCTTCGAGCGGTTGATGTGCTGCACCAGCCGCGCCTCGTGTCCCGTCAGGACCTTGCTCAGCCCCGAGCCGAAGAGCGCGTCCACCACTACTTCGTTGGGCATGATCTCCGGAAGCCGCGAGTTGGGCCGAAGCCGCGTTATCGAGACCAGCGACTGCTTGTCCAGCCGCTCCAGGTTGGTGGCCGCCTCGGGCGAGAGCCGCTCGCTCAGCAGGAAGACGTGGACCGAGTAGCCCTCCCAGTCGAGCATCCGGGCGATGGCCAGGCCGTCGCCGCCATTGTTGCCGGGCCCCACGAAGATCTTGAAGTGCTTGGGCTTGGGAAAGCGTTGCCGCAGCCATTTCGTGCAGGCCGCCGAGGCCCTCTCCATCAGGTTGATCGACAGTATCGGCTCATGCTCGATGGTGTAAGCGTCCGATTTCCTGATCTGCTCCGTGCTCAGAATTTTCATGGGGAGGGTAGGTTTCCCGCAAAAATAAGATCTTGCCCGTCCTTTGCAAAAAAATAAGCCGTGCGGAATCTGGGCATCTTCGTGTCAAGCGCCCCGGAACGCCTGCCCGCCGACCACTCGCTCGTGTAGAATGCCGATCCAGGCCAAAGAAGAGAACCCCGAAGGGGTGAAATGATTGTAGAATGCGGATCCAGGCCAAAGAAGAGAACCCCGAAGGGGTGA
>JFJP01005495.1_pt1 | contig 22433 bp, 19 predicted proteins | sample 431651 | NCBI WGS metagenome assembly JFJP01 (sample SAMN02602958, study PRJNA72255) | Microbial mat metagenome, whole genome shotgun sequencing project. | biome: fresh water; feature: sink hole; material: water; isolation source: purple microbial (photo- and chemosynthetic) mats found in...
AGGCGTCTGACAGCCTCAGCAGGAGACAAGCATGTTTGAAGGTCTGGATGCTCAGCGGCTGGTGGCCCTGTTTTTTGTGGCGCTGGCCTTGTTCAACTTCCCGCTGCTTGCGCTGTGGGATCACGAGGCCACGCTCTGGGGCCTGCCGCTGTTTCCCACCGCGCTGTTTCTGGTCTGGGCCGCGTTGATCGCGGCGCTGGCCTGGGTGATGGAGCGCGGGCACGACGCTGACGGAGCCGCCAGGCACTAGTCGGCCGAGCGCTCACCATGCTGCCGGCCTACCTCGTCCTTGGCGTGTCGTTCGCCTACCTGGCGCTGCTGTTCGCGGTGGCGCACTGGGGCGACCGCCGCGCCGCGGCCGGGCGGTCTGTGATCGGCAGCCCCTGGGTGTATGCGCTGTCGATCGCGGTCTACTGCACCGCCTGGACCTATTTCGGCAGCGTGGGGCGGGCCGCCACCGCGGGGGTCTGGTTCTTTCCGATCTACCTCGGGCCCATGCTGGCCATGCTGCTGGGCTGGATGGTGGTGCGCAAGATGATTCGCATTGCCAAGACCTACCGCATCACCTCGATCGCCGACCTGATCGCCAGCCGCTATGGCAAGAGCCCCGCCTTGGCAGGTCTTGTGACGCTCATCACGGTGGTGGGCATCGTGCCCTACATCGCGTTGCAGCTCAAAGCGGTGGCCAGCGGCTATGCGGTGCTCACCTCGCCGCTGGGTCAGCCCGCGCCGATCGCTAACAGCTGGTGGCGTGACAGCACGCTGTATGTGGCGCTGTTTCTGGCGGGCTTCACCATGGTGTTTGGCGCCCGGCATCTGGACAGCACCGAACGCCACGAGGGCATGGTGGCAGCGATTGCGTTCGAGTCGGTGGTCAAGCTGCTGGCGTTTCTGGCGGTGGGCGTGTTTGCCAGTTTCGTGCTGTTCAGCAGCCCGGCGGCGATCTTCGAGCAGGCGCGCTCGGTGGAGTCGCTGCGCGAATTGCTCAGCTTCCGGCAAGGCCAGTCGTTTGCTTACGTGCAGTGGGCGGGCATGACGGTGCTGGCACTGTTCGCCGCGCTGTTCCTGCCGCGCCAGTTTCAGGTGATGGTGGTGGAAAACGTGGACGAGCGGCATCTGCGGCGCGCGGTCTGGGTGTTCCCGCTGTACCTGCTGCTGATCAACCTGTTTGTGCTGCCGATCGCGTTTGCCGGACTGCTGTACTTCGGCCCGGGCCGCATGGACCCGGAGAACTTCGTGCTCTCGCTGCCGCTGGCCGAGGGCCACACCGTGCTGGCTCTGGCGGCCTTCGTGGGCGGACTTTCGGCGGCCACTGGCATGGTGATTGTGGAGGCGACGGCCGTGTCCACCATGGTTTGCAACGACCTGATCATGCCGCTGCTGCTGCGCATGAAGCGTTTTGGCGTGCGCAGCAGCGGCGACCTCACCGGCCTGCTGCTGGGCATCCGGCGCGCTGCCATTCTGGGCATCATGCTGCTGGGCTACCTCTATTACCGGCTGGCGGGCGAGGCGTATGCGCTGGTCAGCATTGGCCTGATCAGTTTCGCCGCGGTGGCGCAGTTTGCGCCGGCCATTCTGGGCGGCATGTACTGGCGCGGCGGCACCCGCTCGGGCGCTCTCGCCGGACTGCTCTGCGGTTTCGGGTTCTGGGTCTACACGCTGATGCTGCCGTCGCTGGCGAAATCCGGCTGGCTCGACGACGGCTTCCTGCGCGACGGGCTGTTCGGCCTGACCTTGCTCAAGCCCGAGGCGTTTCTCGGTCTCAGCGGCATGGACGGCCTCACGCATTCGCTGTTCTGGAGCTTGCTGGCCAATCTGCTGGCTTACGTCGGGGTGTCCCTGTGGCGAGCGCCATCGGCTGCGGAAACCAGCCAGGCTTTGCTGTTTGTCGACGTGTTCCGCCGCACCGCCGGCACGAACCCGGTGTTCTGGCAAGGCAAAGCCCAGGTGTCTGCGCTGTTGCCACTGGCCGGGCGCTTTCTCGGTGCGCAGCCGGCGCAGCGCCTGTTTGCCGACTATGCACAGCGCCTGGGCCTGGCCCGCGTGGAGGACATACCGGGCGACGCGCGACTGGTGCAGTTTGTGGAGACCCAGCTCGCTGGCGCCATCGGCAGCGCCTCAGCGCGGGTCATGGTGGCTTCGGTGGTGGAAGAGGAAGCGCTGGATCTGGACGATGTGCTGCGCATCCTCGACGAGGCTTCGCAGTTGCGCGCCTACTCGCACGCGCTGGAAGAAAAATCGCACTCGCTGGAACTGGCCACCGCCGAGCTGCGCGAGGCCAATCAGAAGCTCAAGAGCCTGGACCACATGAAGGACGACTTCATGTCGTCGGTGACGCACGAACTGCGCACACCCTTGACATCGATCAGGGCGCTGTCGGAGCTGATGCGGGACGATGAAAACATGGAGGTGGCTCAGCGTCAGCAGTTTCTGGGCATCATCGTGGCCGAGGCCGAGCGGCTCAGCCGGCTGGTGAGTCAGGTGCTGGACATGGCCAAGATCGAGGCCGGACAGGCCGACTGGCACAGCACCGAGGTGGATCTGCGCGAGGTGGTCGAGCAGGTGGCGGATTCTGTGCGCGAGAGCTTTCGCGAGCGGGGGGTGGCGCTGGAGCTGGTGTTGCCGGTGTCGCTGCCCCCGGTGCGGGCGGATGCAGACCGGCTGACCCAGGTGGTGCTGAACCTGTTGTCGAATGCGCTGAAATACGCACCGCACGGGCAGGGGCGGGTAGAGGTGCGGCTTGGCGACACGCCCGAGGGCCTGACCCTGGAGGTGCAGGACAACGGCCCGGGCATTGCGCCCGACCAGGAGGCGGTGGTGTTCGAGAAGTTTCGGCAGGTGTCGGGCGACGACCATTACCGCCCCGGCGGCACCGGGCTGGGGTTGCCGATCAGCCGGCAGATCGTCGAGCATTTCGGCGGGCGCATGTGGCTGCGCTCAACACCGGGGCAGGGCGCCACGTTCGGGTTTTCGCTGCCACACGCACGCACCGGGATGACCGATAAACACAACAATACGGAGAGCGAGAGCACATGAGCAAGAAAATTCTGATTGCGGACGACGAACCCAACATCCTGATCTCGCTGGAGTTCCTGATGAAGCGCGAGGGCTACGAGGTGCTGCTGGCGCGCGACGGTCAGGAAGCCATGGACGTGATCGCGCGCGAGCGGCCTGCGCTGGTGTTGCTCGACGTGATGATGCCCATCAAATCGGGCTTCGATGTCTGCTGCGAGTTGCGCGCCAGCGAGAGTCTGTCCGACACGTTGGTGCTCATGCTCACCGCCAAGGGCCGCGACACCGATGTGGCCAAGGGCCTGGCGCTGGGTGCCAACGCTTACATGACCAAGCCCTTTTCCACCAAGGAGTTGGTGCAGAAGGTGCGCGACATGCTGGGCGAGTCGGCATGAGTGGCCAGCAGAAGACCGATCGCCGCCTCTGGTGGCTGCTCGGTGGCGCCGCGCTGCTGTCGGTGTTGTGGTTGCTTGCCACCATGGCGCTGGTGGGTGCCACGCTGGCGCCGGATGCGCGCCAGACCGTGTGGGCGTTGCTGGGCGATCGCCTGGCGCTGATTGTCCTGACCTGGAGCGCGGGCATGGCGGCCATTGCCTGGGCGCTCAAGCGCTGGTTTGACCAATGGGTCACGCCGTCGGTGCAGCTGGCGGAAGAGGCCCAGGTGTTGCTGCGTACCGATGTGGTGCGCGCGCTCACGCCCAAGGGCAATGCGGAAACGCGCGTGCTGGTGGGGCTTTTTAATCAGCTGGTTGCCCAGCGGGAGGCGCTGCGCGACCAGATGAACCAGCGGGTGCAGGAAGCGGCGCGCGGCATCGAAGCGGAGAAAAGTGCAACCTCGATGGTCGGGTGCTGCTTTACAACAACCGAGCCCGCATGCAGTTTCGCGCCCTGTCGCAGGCGCCCGGTGTGGCCGGCGGCGCCGAACTGATTGGCCTGGGCCGCTCGATCTATGGCGTTTTTGATCGCAAGCTGGTGACGCACGCGCTGGAGAACATTCAGCAGCGCATGTTGCGCGGTGCGGCTCAACCATCGACCCAGTTTGTCACCACCACGCCGGCGGGCCAGTTGCTGCGGGTGCAGATGGCACCGGTGCGCGCCGCGAACCAGGACAACGGGGACGATACCGGTAGCGAGCTCACCGGCTTTGTGCTGATGCTGGAGAACATCACGCGCGACTACGAGGCCGAGTCGGCTAAAGACCAGGTGTTGCTCAGCCTCACCGAGGGCAGCCGGTCGGCGCTGGCCAACATGCAGGCCGCGATCGACATGCTCGACTACCCCGACCTGAAACCGGCGATGCGTGATCGCTTCATGGGCGTGATTCGCGAAGAAACAGCGGCGCTGAGCGAGCGCGTGCGGGCGCTCGAGGCCGGGTCGGCCAGCAGCCTGAAGACCCGCTGGCCGCTGGAGGACATGCTGGGCACCGACCTGGTGAATGCGGCGCTGCGCCGCATCGAGGTGGTGACCGGTCTCAGCGCCTCCGCGGTCGAGGTGGACCCCGGCGTGTGGCTCAAGGTTGAGAGCTTCTCGCTGCTGCAGGCGGTGGTTTACCTGGCCGGTCGGCTCAAGGACGAATTCGAGGTGAAGTTTGTGCAACTGCGCCTGGGGGTGGCCTCCAGCGCGGGCAAGGCGCAGCTGGATCTGTTGTGGTCGGGGCAGGCCATGAGCACCGAGACCGTGATGGGCTGGGAAATGGACCCGATGCGCGTGGGTGCCGAGGGGGCGCGGCTGACGGTGCGCGACGTGGTGGAGCGCCATGCGGGCGCCTTCTGGTTCGAGCGAGAGCGAGCGCGCCATCAGGCGTTTTTTCGCCTTTTGTTGCCGTTGGCCAACCCGCAGGAGCAGGCCGAGGCCACCGCTTTGCTGCCCACCGACAGCCGCCCCGAGTACTACGATTTCGATCTGTTCAAGACCACCGAGCTGACCCGCTCACTCGACGATCGGCCGCTGATCGAACTGGCCTACACCGTGTTCGACACCGAAACCACCGGCCTCAACCCGTCGCAGGGCGACGAGATCATTCAGATCGGTGCGGCGCGCATCGTCAACAGCAAACTGCTGCGCCAGGAGAGCTTTGAGCAGCTGGTGGATCCCCGGCGCTCCATTCCCCCGGCCACGATCCCGATTCATGGCATCCAGCCCGAGATGGTGCGCGGCCAGCCCACGATCGACCAGGTGTTGCCGGCATTCCATGCCTTCGCGCAAGACACCGTGCTGGTGGCACACAACGCCGCATTTGACATGCGCTTCCTGCAGCTCAAGGAGAAGCAGACCGGGCTGGTCTTTGACCACCCGGTGCTCGACACCCTGTTGCTCTCGGCCCTGGTGCACCCGAACCAGGACTCGCACCGACTGGAGGCCCTCGCCGAGCGCTTCAACGTCACCATCGTCGGGCGCCACACCGCGCTGGGCGATGCGATGGTCACCGCCGAGGTGTTTCTGAAACTGATCCCGCTCCTCGCCGAAAAAGGCATTCACACGCTGGGGCAAGCGCGCGAGGCGGCGCAGAAGACGTACTACGCGAGATTGAAGTATTGACCCCCCCCGCGCCGCATAACAAGTGACCCACCCCCGCCGCGATGAGCGCGACCCCCTCAAGGGGGCGGCACTGGTGGCCCGGCAAAGCCGGTTCCGCGGTGCCCTGGAATAGCTCCCCCTTGGAACTTCACGGCCCTCTCAGGCACGCCGTGTCTTGAACCCAGGATGCGGTGGAACCGGCTTTGCCGGGCCACACGCATCGCCCCCTGGGGGGGTGACGGCCCGAGCATCGGGCCGGCGCGGGGTGGATCACATCCGATACCGCTGACCAATCACGTTCTGCAGCGAGTGAACCACGGTGAACGCGTCTTTGAGCTGGCTGCGTTCGAAGTTGGAGACGTCGGCCAAGGGCAGGAAGTTGTCGGGCGGCTGGCCGGCGGCGATCTGGCGCGCCTGGTGCTGGATGCGGGTGTAGGCCAGGAATTCCAGCGCATCGCGCAGGTCGCGCGCACTCTGTTCGCTGATGGCGCCACCGCTGGCCGCGCTCACCAGCCGGTCGTGGGTGTTGACCGCCTCGTGGCCACCGGCGAGCGCATACACCCGCGCCAGATCCACGATGGGCACCACGCCGGTGTGTTTGAGGTCAATCTTGCCCTTGTGCTCACCGCTGCGAATGGCGGAAATGCCTTTGAACACACCCAGCGGCGGCTGGTGCTGCAGGGCGTTGCCCACCATGTGCGCGAGGAACAGGCTGTTGCTCTTGGTGCGCCCCAGCACGTCGCGCCGCAGGTCGTCGAGCAGGGCATGGTTGCCGTGCACCGCGCGCAGGTCGAAAAACACACAGGTCAGCATCAGTGCCTTGGGTTCCGGCGTGCTGGTCCATCGGGAGAAATACTCGGCCCAGCGGTGCTGGGGCTGGCGCCAGGTGTCCGTCATGGCCATCATTTCGCCCGGGCAGTAGATGTAGCCACAGGCGTCGAGTCCGTCGCAAACGAACTGCGCCAGCGCCTTGAAGTACGCGCCATGCTGCGCTTCGTTGTAGCGGTCGTCCAGCACCATGCAGTTGTCCTGATCGGACTTCGCGGTCTGCTCGTTGCGCGCCTGGGAGCCTGCCGCCACCCACACATAGTCCACCGGCGCCGGGCCGAGCTGCAACTCGGCGAGCTGCAGCAGGCGGCTGGTGATGGCGTCGGTGATGGCGGTGATGATGTGCCCGCTGCTGTAGGCAGAGGCCTGTGCGCTGGCCAGGCTTTGCTGCAGCCGTTTGATGCGGCCGCTGGCCGCCTTCAGCCCCTCCACATTGCGCTGCTTGTAAATCTCTCCCGCCAGGTACACCGCCGAGGTGCTGTGCTGTTCGGAGACGTCGGTCGCGGTGATCATGCCCACGATGCGCTGGCCATCGAGCACCGGCACGTGGTGAATGTTGTGTCGCGCCATCAGCAGCAGGGCGTCGAACGCGGGGTTGTGCACGTCAATGGTCAGTGGTGCAAGGGTGGCGATATCGGCCACCGGACGCGCGGCGTCCAGCCCCGCAGCCAGCACGCGGTTGCGAAGATCGCGGTCTGTGACCAGGCCGAACAGGTGGTCCCGCTCCACGAGCAGAACCGACGACACCCGCTGCTCGCTCATGATGCGGGCGGCCTCGCGAATGGGCGTGTGCGGTGGCAGCGTGATGGGCTCGCGTTTGATCAGCGCGCGCACCGGTGTGGTCATGAGGTTGAGCGCGGGGTCGGCCTGGCTGCGTTCGCGTGCCTTCACCGCGGAGCCGGGCGGGTTGTGCGGCAGCAAGACGGCCAACGCGGTCGATTCCTCGCGCAGCGAGTCGACCAGGCTGGCGTCCAGCCGTGCGAGTTCGCAGGCGGTCTGTGCCTGCGCCGAGGCAACGCCCGGGTGTGCCGTGGGCGCCAGCAACTCGCTGGCCTGCAGGGTCAGGATGGGCTGGCGCTGGTCGTCGAGCAGGAGCAACTCGCCCGCGATCAGCCATTGCAGTGCCGGATTTGGATCGCCGGTGAAGTCCAGCGTGTCCCCGGCGTCCATGCGGTGCAGTGTGAGCGACTCAGCCAGCCGCTGCTGCGCCAGTGGGGAGAGCAAACCGAAGATGCGGTGTGCCTGAATGGTGTCGCTCAGGGTGGGGGGTGGTGTGGACATGAATCGTCTGAAAGATGGCGGGCTTCACAAATGCTACACCCCGGCCACCGCCTGTTGCGGGTAAACGAGGGGCAGGGTTTGACCTGAATCAGGCGTGGGGCTGGTGTCTCTGTCAGAAGATGGTAAGTTCGCGCCCCACAATGCCCCGCAGATGACTCCAAACTGACATGTTGACTCTGATCTTGGCATTGAAAGCGGTGGTTGAGGTGGCCGCGATGGCTGTCCTGGGTCGGTCGCTGCTCGGGCTGCTGGTCGGTCAGCGCCGGGATGGCAACGCGGTCTACCAGCTTTTGCACGCGGTGGCGTTGCCCGCGTTGCGGCTGGCGCGGCTGCTGAGTCCGCGCATCGTGATCGAGCGCCACCTGCCGCTGGTGGCGCTGCTGCTGCTGGGCTTCGCCTGGCTGGCGGTCACGGGCTGGAAGATTTCGCACTGCCGCGCAATCGGGATCGCAGCTTGCCTGTGATGAACTTGGCGGGCCGGCTGCTGGCGCAAGCGGTGCTGCGCGCGCTGCTCACGGTAGGCGCGCGCGACCTGGCCCTGAAGCAGGCACGACGGCAGCTCGCTCGAGATCCCGACAACCGCCACGCCCTGGCCACGCGGGCACATGTGCTCGCGGCGCAAGGCAGACAAGCGCAAGCGCTGCCCGATCTGGTGCGCCTGGTGCGGCTGGCGCCCGATCAGGCCAGCGCTTGGTTCAACCTGGGCTACGTTCAGGCGGACCTGGGCGATCTGGCGGCGGCGCTCGGTTCATTCACCCGCGCGGTGGACATCGACTCAGGCATGGACCGCGCCTGGTACGGCCTGGCGTTGTGCCACATTCGGCAAGGGCGCTGGGACGATGCGGTGAGCGCCTTGCAGCGCAACACCGAGCTGCAGCCGCTGAGCCCGCATGGCTGGTATCAGCTGGCCCGGGTGCATCTGGAGCGTGGTGACGCCGAGGCGGCGCAGCGTGTGCTGGTGCACCTGAACAGCTTCGAGCCCAAGGTGGCGGCCCAGTTGCAGCGCGAGACCAGCCTGCGGCTGGTTGCTGGTTGAACCATGTGCCGATTCCATCCTGCTCTTCGAGTGGTCTGGCTGGCGGCGAGCTGCGTGCACTGGGCGGGTCGATGACCAGCGCCCGCGAGCGCCATTGGCGCAGCAACCTTTGGGTCACCGCGTTCTTGCTGCTGATCTGGCTGATCGTGACCTTTGGTGTGAGCTACTTCGCGCGCGAGCTGAACTTCCGCTTTTTCGGCTGGCCGTTCAGCTTCTGGGTCGGTGCGCAGGGTGCGCTGGTGGTGTATCTGCTGATCGTGGCCTTCTACGCCTGGTACATGAACCGCCTCGATGTGCGCTGCGGTGCCGACGAAGAGGAGCCCTGAGTCGTGTCCCGTCCACCCGATCCGCCCAGCCCGAAGGCCGCGTACAACCGCGCCTTCAAACGCCAGCTCAACCGGGTCTACCGCTGGTACACGCTGGGTTTTCTGCTGTTTGTCGTACTGCTCGCGGGGCTGGAGCAGCTGGGGCTGTCGCGCGACTGGATCGGTTTCATCTTCCTGATCGCCACCATCGCGCTGTACGCCGGCATTGGCATCATGAGCCGCACCACCGACGCCACCGAGTATTACGTGGCGGGCCGGCGGGTGCCGGCCATGTACAACGGTATGGCCACTGGCGCCGACTGGATGTCGGCCGCCTCGTTCATCGGCCTGGCCGGCACGCTCTACCTCACCGGCTACAGCGGGCTGGCGTTCATCATGGGCTGGACCGGTGGCTATTGCCTGGTGGCGCTGCTGCTCGCGCCCTACCTGCGCAAGTTCGGCCAGTTCACCATCCCCGATTTTCTCGGTGAGCGCTATGGCGGCAATCTGCCTCGTTTTATCGGTGTGTTTGCGGCCATTCTGTGTTCGTTCACCTACCTGGTGGCACAGATTTATGGCGTCGGCCTCATCACCTCGCGCCTGACCGGCGTGGCGTTTGAGCTCGGGGTGTTTCTGGGCCTGGGTGGCGTGCTCGTGTGCTCTTTCCTGGGCGGCATGCGTGCCGTCACCTGGACGCAGGTCACGCAATACATTGTGCTGATCGTGGCCTACCTGCTGCCGGTGGTCTGGCTTTCGGTGAAGCAGACCGGGGTGCCGGTGCCGCAGGCCATTTATGGCGTACAGCTGGAGCAGGTGACCGCCAAAGAGCGCCTGCTGACCAGCGACCCCAAGGAGCTGGAGGTGCGGGCGCTGTACCGCGAGCGTGCCCAGCTGCTGCAGCGCAAGCTGGCCGATCCGGCGGCGGCGCTGGCTGCAGACAAGGCAGCCGCTGAAGCCAGGCTGGCCCGGCTGCGCGCGGCCAACGCACCGTCGCGCGAGATTTCGGCGGCGGAGAAAGCGGTGTCCGCGCTGCCCCGAGACGCCGCCACTGCCCGGGCCACCTGGAGCAGGGAACTGGCAGAAGCACAAACCAAGAGCCGGCCGCTCAATGGCATGCCGCCACACGCAGCCCAGTTTGCGGGCGATCCCGATGGCGATCCGGCGGAGCAACAGACGTTTGACGAATCGCGCCGCAATTTCCTCGCGCTGGTGTTCTGCCTCACGGTCGGCACTGCAGCGCTGCCGCACATTTTGATGCGCTACTACACCGTGCCCAGCGTGAAGCAGGCGCGCGAATCGGTCACCTGGTCGTTGTTGTTCATCGTGCTGTTGTATTTCACCGCGCCCGCTTTGGCGGTGCTGGTGAAATTTGAGGTGTTCAACGGGCTGGTGGGCACGCCGTTCGACCAGCTGCCGGCCTGGGTGGGCTCGTGGAACAAGGTCGACCCCTCGCTGCTCTCGCTGTCCGACATCAACCGGGACGGTCTGTTGCAGCTCAACGAAATGACCATCGACGGCGACATCATCGTGTTGGCCACCGCCGAGATCGGCGGCCTGCCGTATGTGATTGCCGGCCTGGTGGCCGCGGGCGGGCTGGCCGCGGCCCTGTCCACCGCCGACGGCCTGTTGCTCACCATTGCCAACGCCTTGTCGCATGACATTTATTACAAGATGCTCGACCCCAACGCCTCCACCGCGCGGCGCGTCACCATCTCCAAGGTGTTGCTGCTGGTGGTGGCGCTGGCGGCGGCCTACCTGGCGGCCCAGCGGCCGGCCGACATCCTGTTCCTGGTGTCCGCCGCGTTTTCGTTCGCCGCGTCCGCGTTTTTCCCCGCGCTGGTGCTGGGCATTTTCTGGAAACGCACCAACGGTCTGGCCGCCTCCATCGGCATGGTCACTGGCTTGGGCGTGACGCTGTACTACATGGCGATGAACCAGGCCTGGCTGCGTGAGGTGTTTGGCGTCACGGCGCCGGTGGACTTGTGGTGGGGCATCCAGCCCATTTCGGCGGGTCTGTTTGGCGTGCCCGCTGGTTTTGCGGTGATTGTGCTGATCAGCCTGCTGATGCCGCCACCCGGGCCGCGGGTGCAGGCCCTGGTGGAATACGTGCGCTATCCGCGACTGCCCGACGACGTTGACACCCGGTCGCGTTGAGTTTGTCTGCCGGCCGCTGGCTGGTCAGGGCGAGAAACGGTTAGAATCATGGGCTTCGCCTTGCTGCACCCCGACCGACGCCGGGGGCAGCTTCCACCCGATTCCAGTGCCACAGCTTGTTTGGCGCGGGGTCATCCACAAGGAGAGTTCATGCGTCATTACGAAATCGTCTTGCTGATCCACCCGGATCAAAGCGAGCAGGTGCCAGCCATGCTGGAGCGCTACAAGGGCATGATCACGGCCGGCAACGGCAAGATCCATCGCGTTGAAGACTGGGGTCGGCGTCAGCTGGTCTATCAGATCAACAAGCTGTCCAAGGCGCACTACCTGTGCGTCAACATCGAAGCGGATCAGGCTGTGATGGCCGAACTGGAGCACGCCTTCAAGTTCAACGACGCCGTGCTGCGCCACCTCACGGTGCTGCGCAAGAAGGCCGAAACGGGTCCTTCGAGCATGATGAAGTCGGTTGAGCGCGAGGAAGCTCGCAAGCTACAGCCGCCCGCCCATGACCGCGCCGACCGCTCGGACCGTCCCGATCGCTCAGGTTTCCAGGAGCGCACAGCCGCCTGATTGCCTCGCGCGATCGGCAGGCAGTGAACCAATTCCAGTTGTCAGCTTCGGTGGTGCAGGTCCATGGCCTGCGCTACACCCCGGCTGGCATACCCGCCTTGAACATCGTGCTGGAGCACGGTTCCGAGGTGATGGAAATGGACACGCCGAGACAGGTGAAGCTGCAACTTCGTGCGGTGGCCTTTGGGGCACACGCCGAAACCCTGGCCCGATCGGGCCTGGATTCGAGTTACAGCTTTCGCGGTTTCCTGACCAATGCGCGCAACGGCAAAGGCCTGTTGTTCCACATCCAAGATTTCAGCAAGACATAGGAAGGGCCCATCATGGCTTCACCCAAACGTTTCAACAAAGACAAGCGCCCCAAGCGCAACACCCAGTCGCTGCTGTTCAAGCGCAAGCGTTACTGCCGCTTCACCGTGGCCAACGTGGAAGAAGTTGACTACAAGGACATCGACGTCCTGCGTGACTTCATCGCCGAGAACGGCAAGATCATCCCCGCGCGTCTGACCGGCACCCGTGCCTTCTATCAGCGTCAGGTCAACACAGCCATCAAGCGCGCCCGCTTCCTGGCCATGCTGCCCTACAGCGACCAGCACCGCGCCTGAAAGAGAGCCTGACATGCAAATCATTCTGCTCGACAAAGTTGTCAATCTCGGCGCCCTGGGCGATGTGGTCAAGGTCAAGGACGGCTACGCCCGGAACTTCCTGATCCCGCAGGGCCGTGCGCGCCGTGCCACCCAGTCGGCCATTGCCGATTTCGAAGCCCGCCGTGCCGACCTCGAAAAGCTGGCCGCGGCCAAGCTGGCCGAAGCCCAGGCGCTCGGCGCCAAGCTCGCCGCCGTGACGGTCAAGCTGACCCAGAAAGCCGGCGTGGATGGCCGACTGTTTGGTTCGGTGACCAACCATGACGTGTCTGAAGACCTGGTCAAGCAGGGCTTCGCGGTCAGCAAGGCCCAGGTGCGTATGCCCAACGGTCTACTCAAGAACGTGGGTGACTACACGGTGAACGTGCACCTGCACACCGACGTGACGGTGCAAGTGCCGGTGTCGGTGCTCGGCGAAACCGCCTGATCGCATCCTGACGGCGGGGCGCTTAGGCGTCCCGAACCGAGGCCGCCACCCGCTGGGTTGGCGGCTTTTTTGTTGGGCGCTGCAACCTGGCACCGGAGGCCCAGCCATCGCAGATGGCCGCGCTTGTGCACGGCATTTGCACCCGTTATCCACAGCCTTGTTCCATGACGTCGGCGCTCTAGCGGCGTACCATGGCCGATTGCCCGTCAGCCATTCCACGATCCGCATGTCAGCCGTTTTTTCGACCCCTTTCTCCTCTTTCGACGCCGGTCTGGACGACCTCACCCTGCCGGGTGATACCCAGCTGGCCCAGCTGCGCGTGCCCCCGCACTCGATCGAAGCCGAGTCCAGCGTGCTGGGCGGGCTGCTGCTGGACAACGGCGCCTGGGACCGGGTGGCCGACCTGGTCAACGACTCGGATTTCTATCGCTACGAGCATCGGTTGGTTTACTCGGCGGTGGCCACGCTGGTCAATGCCAGCAAGCCGGCCGATGTGGTGACCGTCTATGAGCATCTGCAAAACCTCGGCAAGGCCGACGATGCCGGCGGGCTGGCCTACCTGAACTCGCTGGCGCAGTACGTGCCCAGCGCGGCCAACATCCGGCGTTACGCCGAGATCGTGCGCGAGCGCGCCATTTTGCGCAAACTGATCACCGCCAGCGACGAAATCGCCACCTCCGCCTTCAATCCGCAGGGGCGCGCGGTCGACAAGATCCTGGATGAAGCGGAGCAGAAAATCTTCCACATCGGGGAAGAGGGTTCGCGCATGAAGGAGGGCTTCCAGGGCATGGACACGCTGGTCGTCGAGCTGCTCGACCGGGTGCAGGAGATGGCCGACAACCCCAACGACATCACCGGTGTGCCCACCGGCTTTGTCGACCTGGATCGCATGACCTCAGGCTTGCAGGCGGGCGATCTGGTGGTGCTGGCCGCGCGCCCCTCCATGGGCAAGACCGCGTTTGCGATCAACATCGCCGAGCACGTGGCGCTCAATGAAGGACTGCCGGTGGCAGTGTTCTCGATGGAAATGGGCGCCTCCCAGCTGGCGGTGCGTATCGTGGGCTCCATTGGCCGCATCAACCAGACCCACCTGCGCAACGGCAAGCTCACCGATGACGAATGGCCGCGCCTGACCGAGGCGATCGAGAAGCTGCGCAACGTGTCGCTGCACATCGACGAAACCCCGGGCCTCACCAGCTCGGTGCTGCGCGCCAACGCGCGCCGCCTCTCGCGCCAGTGCGGCAAGCTGGGTTTGATCGTGGTGGACTATTTGCAGCTCATGAGCGGCAGCGGTGGCGATGGCGACAACCGGGCCTCCGAGCTGGGCGAGATTTCGCGCGGCCTGAAGATGCTTGCCAAGGAGCTGCAGTGCCCGGTGATCGCGCTGTCGCAGCTCAACCGCAGTGTGGAGACCCGCACCGACAAGCGCCCGATGATGAGCGACCTGCGCGAGTCCGGCGCCATCGAGCAGGACGCAGACATCATCATGTTCATCTACCGCGACGAGTACTACACCAAGGACGCCTGCAAGGAGCCAGGCGTGGCCGAGATCATCATCGGCAAGCAGCGAAACGGCCCCACCGGCACGGTGAAGCTCGCTTTCCTGAACATGCTCACCCGGTTCGAAAGCCTGGCCGGCGGCGGCGATTACTGATCGCCAGCGCTCAAACCTCAGGCAGTCACCCCAGTTCGGCGATCAGCTCGATCTCCACACAAGCTCCCATCGGCAGCTGCGCCACGCCAAACGCGCTGCGTGCGTGTGCACCCACCTGCGGGCCGAACACCTGGCCCAGCAGTTCGCTGCAGCCGTTGGTGACCAAATGCTGCTCGGTGTAGGTGGCGGTGCTGTTGACCAGGCTCATCACCTTCACGATGCGCTTGACCTGGTTCAGGTCTTTGTTGACCGCCAGGCAGGCGGCGGCCAGCGTGCCCATGAGGTCGACGGCCACGGCGCGCGCGGCGGCTTTGGCCTCGTCGGTGGTCATGTTCAGACCAACCTGACCCACCCAGGGCTTGCCGTCTTTTTTTGCGATGTGGCCGCTGAGGAAGATCAGGTTGCCCGTCTGCACGAAGGGCACATAGGCGGCGGCGGGGATAGACACGGGTGGCAGCTCGATGTTGAGTTCGGCCAGTTTGTCGTAAACGCTCATGGGAATACTTCCTAGGTTGTGTGGTGGTTGGGGTGGCCTGATTCTATGGGTGGGCCAGAAGCGAGCTGCATCCAGCGCGCAGATGGCGCTGGGTCGGTGCGCGCAGGGTGCGGGCCACTGGGCTGGCCCGGCGCATCAGGCGGGTGTCTGGGTTTGCGATTGGGACTGTGACTGCGTCGCCTGCAGGGCAGGGGCTGGCGCGGCGAGCTGGTCCCATTCTTCCGGGGGCGCCACCGTGACCGCCACGCTGAGTTCGTGGGCAGCGCCGCCCTGGATCACGCCGCGCATGGGTGACACGTCGGCAAAATCGCGGCCCACGGCCAGCGTCACATAGTCCTCACCCGGGCTGCCCCAGCCGCACCGGTTGTTGGTGGGGTCGAAATCGAACCATGCTCCAGGGCCTTGGGTGGGCGCGGCATCGGGCGCGCTAAAGCCGGGAGGCAGCGGCACATAGAGCGCCACCCAGGCGTGAGATGCATCGGTGCCGATCAGCCGGGGCTTGCCCGGTGGCGGCTGGGTGAGCAGGTAGCCGCTGACGTAGCGTGCGGGCAAGCCCAGGCTGCGCAGGCAGCCCAGCATGATGTGCGCAAAATCCTGGCACACGCCTTTGCCCTGTTCCAGCGCCTGCAGCGCCGGGGTGTTGACCTCGGTGGCCAGGGGGTCGAACTGAAGCTCGGTGTGGATGCGCTCCATCAGGGCGCGCACCGCTTCCAGCACCGGCAAGCCGGGGGTGAAGACCGGCCGGGCGAAGGCGGCAAAGGCGTCGTCGCGTGGCACGTGGGGCGAGGTGAACAGAAATTCGCTGGCCGGGTCGTACGGCGCCTGAACGCGGTAGCGGAAATGTTCGCGCAGCCATTCCCAGCTCTGAACCCGCCAGGCCGGGCTGCCTGGCAGCGGCCAGGGCGCACAGGTTTCCACCTCGCTCTGGGCATCGACCCGCAGGGTTTCATGGGGTGCCTGCAGCGAAAAAAAGGTGCGCAGGTTGCCAAACACGTCGGTGGTCTCGCTGCGCGCAGCCGGCTCGGGCGTGATGCGGATCTGGTGCCGCAACACGCGCTGCCCCGCGCCCTCGCGCGGCGTGAGGTGCACCATGTGCTGCGCCATCGCCACCGTGCCCTGGTAGTCGTACAGCGTTTCGTGCTGGATGCGAAGCCTCATGGCCGCCCCACGCGCACGGTCACAAGAAAACGCGGGCAACGGGAAGCTGATGGTGGTGACATGGTCATACCCCCAGCGTCTGGTTGCGCCGGTCGGCGTGGCTGAAGTGCAAGTGCGTGATCTCTTCCGAGAGCGCGCCGGCCGCCATCTGGCAGGTCTTCAGCAAAGCGCTCAAAGCGGTCCAGCGGCGCTGACCGTCGGGCGCTCGGTCCCAGTTGCTCAGATCGCTTAGCACCCAGTGGTCGGGATCGGGCAGGGCGAGGGCGAGCGTGGCGTCGTGGGGCGCTGCGCTGATGGCCAGCTTGCCCAGGCGCGACCGCAGCGTCTGCACCACCCAGGCCAGCGAGCGCGGGTTGTCGCGGTCCATCACCAGCAGGTCGACCAGCGCCACCATGTCGCGCCGCTGCTGGTATTGCGCGTGGAAGGTGATGGTGCTGTCGAACAGCGCCACCACCGCCTCGAAGCCCGCCATGTCGTGCACGCAGCGGTGTTCCAGCGCCAGCGCCAGCGCCCGCGACAGGGTGATCAGGCGCTCGATGTGGCGGCCCATCGACAGCAGGCGCCAGCCGTCATCGCGCACCATGCGATCGGTCTGCGAACCGGTGATGGCCGCCAGCAGCTCGCTGGCGCCTTGCAGCGCCGCGCGTGCCTCGGCACTCACGTAGTCGGCGTCGATCGACAGGGCGGCGCAGTCGCGTGAGAAGGTGGCTTCGGCGCGTTCCACCAGCTTCCACTGTTCCTGCGACAGGCGCTCGCGCACCTGGGACGCCGCACCCCGCAGCGCGCGCAGGTTGTAGCCCACGCTGAACGATTGCGCGGCCAGACTGGGGTCGGGCGGCGCGAGGTTGGCCACCAGTGAGCGGGTGAAGACGCGCACCGATTGCTCGGCCGACGGCACGTCGTCGAGCACCAGCGAGTTTTCGCGCGCCATGGCGCTGATCCAGGCCAGCACCCGCGATGAGCTGGCCTCTTCGCCGCCCAGTTCATCGAGCGCGATCTGGGCGATGCGGATGGCGTTTTCGGCCCGCTCGGTGTAACGCCCGAGCCAGAACAGGTTTTCAGCCGCCCGGCTCGTCACGGTGCGCGGCTGGCTGGCCAGCGCCAGCGTGCTGGGCGCCGAATGCAGCAGGCTGGTGTGGTCGACCGCGCCCTCGGTCTGCACCCAGCAGTCGGCGCTGCTGCCACCGCGCTGCATGGCCGCGATGAGCTGGCCGCGCGGTGCCAGGCGGACCAGGCCGCCAGGCAGCACCCGCCAGGAATTTGGCCCATCGGCCAGCGCGAACACGCGCAACATGGCAGAGCGCGGCATCAGCCGCTGGTTGGCCCAGGTCGGGGTTTGTGACAGCGGTAGCCAGGCCTGAACGGTGTGGTCTTCCGGGTGGCGGGCCATGCGGCCCGACCATTCGTCGAGCTCCCGGGGGCTCAGGCTTTGGCCCATCACGCTGTGTTGTCCCGAGCGCGGGTAGGTGGGCTTGATCACGCTGGTCTTGATCAGGGGCAGCACCTCGCGCAACGCCGCTTCCTCGCCGCACCACCAGGTGGCCAGCGAGGGCAATTGCAGCTCTTCACCGAGCAGGTGCCGGCTGATGGCGGGCAGGAAGCCGAGCAGGGCGCTGGACTCCAGCGGCGCTGAGCCCGGCGCGTTGGCCAGCACCAGGTTGCCTGCCCGCAACACCTGCAGCAGCCCGGGTACGCCCAGCGTGGAATCGGCTCGCAGCTCCAGCGGATCGAGCCACTCGTCATCCAGCCGCTTGATCAGGGCGTGCACCGGCTCCAGGCCTTTGAGGGTCTTGAGGTAGAGCCGCTGGTCGCGCACGGTGAGGTCGTTGCCCTCCACCAGCGTGAGGCCGAGATAGCGCGCGAGGTAGGCGTGTTCGAAATAGGTTTCGTTGTAGGGCCCAGGCGTGAGCAGGGCGATGCGCGCGTTCGCGCCCTCAGGCGTCAGCAGCTTGATGCCTTCGACGAGTGAGCGGTAGCTGGACGCCAGCCGCTGCACCTTCATTTCCGCAAACGCCTTGGGAAACTGGCGCCCGATGGCGATGCGGTTTTCCAGCAGGTAACCCAGTCCGGAAGGTGCCTGGGTGCGCTGGCCCACCACCCACCAGCGGCCGTCGGGGCCATGCGCGAGGTCGAAGCCGACAATGTGCAGCCAGGTGCCACCGGGCGGCGTCACGCCCTGCATGGCGCGCAGATAGCCCGGATGGCCCTGCACCAGAGCTGCTGGCAGCATGGCTTTGTGCAGCAGTTCGCGCTGGCCGTACATGTCGGCCATGACGGCGTTGAGCAGCCGGGTGCGTTGCAACACGCCAGACTCGATCTGTGCCCAGTCTTGGGCGCCAACGATCATCGGAAACAGATCCAGCGCCCACGGCCGCCGCAGGCCGCGGTCGGCATCGGCGTACACGTTGTAGGTCACACCGTTGTCGCGGATCTGGCGCTGCAGGTTGTCGTGTCGCCGGTTCAGGTCGGTGAAGCCGTCGGCGCCCACGTGCTCGAAAAAGCTGGCCCAGGTGGGCTCCAGCGCAGCCGGCGCGCCCTGGCCACTCATGGCAACACCGCGCAGCTCGTCGCGGTGGCCGCGGTCGGCCGGCACGGACAGCGAGAGCGCCCAGTCGGCGGGCGTGCCGGGGCCCAGGTCGCCGAACAGGGAATGGGTGGGTTTCGGTGTCACTGAGGCTGAGTATGCCCGTTGCCATTCACAGCAGATGCTCCGGCTTCAGCGGGCTGTGTGGAGGAGCACGCAAGCGGCCGCGGCGGTGGCCGCTGCGTCCCGGATGCGCGCTGCGATCAGCGCAGCGGCAGGGTGTCGAAGGTGGCGTAGGTGTTGCGAAGCCAGGTCTTCACCCGCTGGCGCTCCAGCATGCCCAGGGCATCGGGCCCGGAGGTGGTGTGGATGGCCGACCAGAAACTGGCGTTGCTGCGGTCAATCTTGCGCATGCTCCCTTCGTGCAGTTGCCCCAGCGACACCACCCGCCCACCCAGCGCAAGGGTTTTCTTCAGGGCCGCTGACTGCTCCAGCTGCGAAAAATCGCTGCCTCGGCCTTCGTTCTTCACCACCAGGTAATTGGGGCCCGGGCCGAAGGTGTTGACCAGGCGATCGAGCAGCGCGATCGAGTCCTGCCCGGCATCGGCCATGTGCCAGAAGTTGACCGTAACGTCCATGCTCGCGAGCAGCGACAGCAGATCGGAGTCCCGGATCCAGCGCGACAGTGGAGCCGCGGTCTGCGCGGCAAGATCGACGATCACGCTGGCGCGCACGCCGCTGGCCGGCACCTCCTCGAACACGCCCGCCACCTGGTCCAGGCCCTCGTAGCTGTCCACCACCACGGGCGATGCGTAGTCGGCATAGAAGCGGGCGAATGAGGTGTGCGAGCGGTCGGTGTCGAAGCCGGTGAAGGGCTGGCCCTTGTCAATGAAGTACTGCGCCAGCACGCGCGCCGCCACGGATTTGCCCACGCCGCCTTTTTCGCCGCCGATGAAATTGAGAGTTGCCATGTGTGAGGTTTTCTTGAGAAATCGGGGTAGCGATCAGCGGGTGTGTCGCAGATCGAGGGTGAACGGAAACTCTCGGCTGCCCGCCACGTGAATGGTGGCCGGTGGAATGACCATCGGCCCGGGCGTGTGCCCCATGGCCTTGAAGCGCGAGAGCCGGCGGCTCTCCGCTTCGAACGAATTCACCGGCAGGTTCTCGTAGCTGAGGCCGCCCGGGTGGGCCACGTGGTACTCGCAGCCGCCGATGGAGCGCTTGGACCAGGTGTCCACGATGTCAAAGGTCAGCGGCGCGTGCACGCCGATGGTGGGGTGCAGGCTGCTGGGCGGGTTCCATGCCTTGTAGCGAACGCTGGCCACGTATTCCCCCACCGTGCCGGTGTTTTGCAGCGGCAGGGCTTTGCCGTTGCAGGTGACCACGTAGCGGCTCTGGTTCATGCCGGTCACCAACACCTCGATGCGCTCCAGCGATGAGTCCACATAGCGCGCATTGCCACCGGCCGCGCTCTCTTCGCCCATCACGTGCCAGGGCTCCAGCGCGTTGCGCAGCGTGAGCGCCATGCCCGCGGTGTGGATTGCGCCGATCATGGGGAACCGGAACTCGTAATGTGGCGCGAACCAGCTGGTGTCGAACGCGTAGCCGGCGCGGTTCATGTCGGCGATCACATCGGCAAAGTCCTGCTGGATGAAGGTCGGCAGCATGAAGCGGTCATGCAGCTCGGTACCCCAGCGGGTGGCCGGCGCGCGGTACGGGCTCTTCCAGAACCGGGCCACCAGCGCACGCAGCAGCAGCTGCTGCACGCTGCTCATGTGCGGGTGTGGCGGCATCTCGAAGGCGCGTAACTCCAGCAGGCCCAGGCGGCCGGTGGCCGAGTCGGGCGAGTACAGCTTGTCAATCGAAAATTCGCTGCGGTGGGTATTGCCGGTGACGTCGATCAGGATGTTGCGCAGCGTGCGGTCGACGATCCATGGCGGCATGCTCTGGCCATACACCTCGCGGTTTTTGTAGATCTGCTCGATGGCGATCTCCAGCTCATACAGCTGATCGTTGCGGGCTTCGTCCACCCGCGGCGCCTGGCTGGTGGGGCCCACAAACATGCCGCTGAACAGGTAGCTCAGTGACGGGTGGTTGTGCCAGTACAGCAGCAGGCTGGCCAGCAGTTCGGGCTTGCGCAGGAACGGGCTGTCGGCCGGCGTGGCGCCGCCCATCACGAAGTGGTTGCCGCCACCGGTGCCGGTGTGGCGGCCATCGGTCATGAATTTCTCGGCCGACAGGCGCGACTCGAATGCCGCGTTGTAGAGGAACTCGGTGTTCTTCACCAGTTCGCGCCAATGGGTCACCGGGTGAATGTTGACCTCGATCACGCCCGGGTCGGGTGTGACCTGCAGCAGCTTCAGCCGCGGGTCGCGGGGTGGCGGGTAGCCCTCCAGCACCAGCTGCATCTTCAGTTCTTCGGCCGTGGCTTCGATGGCGGCGAGCAGTTCCAGGTACTGCTCCAGTGTTTCCAGCGGCGGCATGAAGACGTAGAGCACCGCAGACGCCTGGCCCGCCATTTCGGCCTTGGGGCCACTGGCGCGGCGCGGGTCGCGGACCTCCACGCACAGCGCGGTGCGCGTGATCCAGTGGGCCGACTCGTTGAGGTGGGGTGCTCGGTCGAATCCCTTGGGCTCGGCCTGTCCGGGCGCCAGGGCGTTGGTGGTGGCCAGGCGCGAGGCCGCTCCCGAAGGCGTCTGGGTCTTGCGGGGTGCCTCGCTGGCGCGGTCGGTGCCCGCGGTGTAGCGCGCGGCCATCGCGCTGCGTGTTGGCAGCGGACCGCGCGGGGTAGAAGGGTCTTGCTCCACCAGGTAGGGGTAGTCGGCTTCCTTGACCCAGGGCAGGGAGTCCAGCGGCAGGCGCAGCCCCATTGGGGAGTCGCCCGGCATCAGGTACAGGCGCTCGTCGCGCAGGAACCAGGAGCCAGTGGTCCAGCGCACACCCTTCGTCTGATGGGTCTCGGCGGGCTTGAGCGGCAGCAGGTAGCCCACCACCGAATCGAGCTTCTGGGTGAACACGCGGCGCAGGCGCACGCGCTCCATTTCGTCCTCCAGCCGCGAGTTGAACGGGTCCACGTTCACTGGCAGGCGGCGCTCGCGCCACAGGTAGTACCAGGCGTCTTCATAGGCGCCCTGGATGAATTGGTCGGTGATGCCCAGCTTGCCCGCCAGGGCGCGGGTGAAACGCTCGGCGTCTGCGCTGGTGTAGTGGGTGGGGTGGCGTTCGTCCACGAACAGCGCCGGATTCGCCCAGATCTGCTGGCGGTCGGCGCGCCAGTAGATGTTGAGCGCCCAGCGTGGCAGCTGTTCGCCCGGGTACCACTTGCCCTGCCCGAAATGCAGGAAGCCGCCGTGGCCGTATTCATCGCGCAGTTTGTGCACCAGCTCGGTGGCAAAGCCGCGCTTGGTCGGACCCATGGCGTCAGTGTTCCATTCGGCCGCATCGCGGTCGCTGTTGGCCACGAAGGTGGGTTCGCCGCCCATGGTCAGCCGCACGTCGTTCACCAGCAGCTCGGCGTCCACCGTGTCGCCCAGCGCCATCACCGCTGCCCACTGCTCCTCGGTGTAGGGTTTGGTGACGCGTGGCGATTCGTAAATGCGGGTCACGCCCATGTGGTGCGCAAAAGTCACCTCGCTCTTGCTCACCCCGCCTTCGATCGGTGCCGCGCCCGAGGGCAGCGGCGTGCAGGCGAGCGGAATGTGGCCCTCACCTGCCATCAGTCCCGAGGTGGCGTCCAGACCGATCCAGCCGGCGCCGGGTAGGTAAACCTCGCACCAGGCGTGCAGGTCGGTGAAGTCGACCTCGGTGCCGCTGGGGCCGTCCAGCGC
>JFJP01005430.1_pt1 | contig 22432 bp, 28 predicted proteins | sample 431651 | NCBI WGS metagenome assembly JFJP01 (sample SAMN02602958, study PRJNA72255) | Microbial mat metagenome, whole genome shotgun sequencing project. | biome: fresh water; feature: sink hole; material: water; isolation source: purple microbial (photo- and chemosynthetic) mats found in...
CCACACCATCAAAGTATGAACTGCTGATCTGGCGACCGGGAAACAGTACCATGGCAAAGGCCTGTCCACCCACAATAGTGACATACATCTGCGCCAGCCCACCCAGCGTCACCCAGCCTGCCGCCCATTTGATCCGGCTACGCAACGCGCCAGCAGGGGAGCGAAGCAGCAGAGCCAAAGGCAACACTCCGCCCAGGATAACTTGCCCCAACCAGAAAATCAGGGTGTAGGACCCACCTTCCAGCAAAATGAAACGCTCAAAATCATGGTGCTTGGTGAAGTACAGATTGGTCAGGTGATAAACCAACACAAAATACAAACCCGCCGCCACAAATATCACTTGCAAACGCGCCAGCCGGGCAATCAAGACCTCACCCAGAGGGCGGGCACCACCATGACAAGCCAGCATCAAAACGAGTACAAAAACAGCCAAACCATAGCTGAGTGACAAGGCAATGAACAAGGGAGCCAACAGCGCCGAGTCATAGGCCTGCCGCGCGACCAGAAAACCAAAAATTGAGCCTGTACCGGTCGTCAGAGCCATGCGCCAAATGAACGCCAAAAATCCTGCGAACGGGGTAAACCGGTTCATGCGCTGCTCCATCATGGTCCACAAATATGCAGCAACGAAGCCCACAAAGCCCGAATAAAGAATAATGTTCCAGGAAAAGATCGATTTGAAATTGAAATGGGTCATGGCCACGATCAGCCGATCAGGACGACCCAAGTCCAGCATCAGCACCATCAGCCCACCAATCAATAAGGCAATGGCCAGCACGCCCGACAGCGGCGCCATGGGCTTGAACTCCACCTTCCCAAATACGGATGCCATTGACGCTACGTTAAGTGCACCGGATGCCGCCACAATCAAAAAGACCGCGAACACATGCGGTAAACCCCAGACGATCTGGTTATTCATACCGGTGACGATGTGACCGTTATGCTCCACGTACGCCACCGCCCCCAGACCCAGCAACAAAACCATAACCAGACCACCAAACAAGGGGTAATAGCCAGAAGGGGTGTCTTTCAAGGGACGGAGTGCAAACTTCATGAACCAGTCTTTCTTCAAATGCCAGAGTAGCGCACACCGGTGTTCAGATTCAAGTCTTCACGGATTTGCCGAGACGGATAACTCGCGATTCGCTTGGATATTTCGCTCGCAGGATCATTGAGGTCACCAAACAAAATCGCAGCATGGCCGGCGCTGGCACAAGCACTGACACACGCCGGCATCTCACCCTGGTCAACCTTATGGACGCACATCGTGCATCCCTCTACCGTACCCATGCCACGCGGCACATCGGTCTTTTGGTTTTGCAATGGCTCATGCACAAACGAGCGCGCCTTGTAAGGGCAAGCCATCACACAGTAACGGCAACCGATACAAATGTGTTTATCGACCAAGACAATGCCATCCGCGCGCTTGAACGATGCGCCGGTCGGACACACATCGACACAAGGGGGTTCAGCACAATGCTGGCACATCATGGGTAAAGACTGCGTTTTCCCGGTCCGCACTTCCTTGATCTCAATCTTGCGTATCCACTGGGAGTCAGTCGGCAAAACACCGCCTGAGAGTCCATTTTCTGTGTTGCACGCCGTCACGCAATCGGTACAACCTGATGCACACTTGCCGCTGTCAATCAACATGCCCCACCGGACCTTGCTGCTCGCACCAGTCGCCGCTGAACCTGGCGCGGGAGCGGCTTGGGCAATCTCAATCAGCCGAACGCCTGGAGCGATCAGGATGCCAGCCAAGCCAGCCGCAGCGACGCCCAAAAACCCCCGCCGACCAGTGGCCGAGCTCGGTTGCTGCTTCACGGAAACGGGTTGCTCTGGCTTCATGGTTTCACCTGCTGCTGGACCGCCATTTGGGACAACGCACCCTGCCACTGGCCCGCCACGGGTGTCTGAGACACTGCGACAGAGACCTGCTTGCTTGCCGGCTTGTTGGCATGACATTCAAAACAGTCTATTTTGACTGCCGCATACGCGTGACAACTCTGGCAAAAGTTACCTTGTTGGGCCGACACACTTTGCGTGGTTTGACTGGCGTGACAAGCCACGCAAGCCTTGAGCGAATATTTGCCTGTTCTGTCGCCTCCATGCATCGTGTCGTCGCGCTGGTGCTTGAGCAGCTTCATGTGGTTGCGCCGCATAAAGGCGGGCTCTTCCACACATTGACCGCCTCGTGCCTTTTCAACCAAAGGTTGTAGCCCCCCCCCCGTTACACCCTGTGCCACAGCGCCGCCCGTGACGGACAGCAAAACACCCGTCAAAAAGAATCCGGCTGAGATGCTTCGCCCCCAGCGCAGCAAGGTAACACGTGCATGACGCAACATCTACTTAGTCCCCCAGGCCCATCTGGATATAACCCGTGGGGCAGACGTCAGCGCAAATGTGACAACCAATGCATTTGCTGTAATCGGTGTCCACGTAACGACCAATGGTGGACTTGGATTTGGGCACCTTGAAGACAGCCACCTGAGGGCAGTACACCACACAGTTGTCGCATTCAAAACACTGTCCGCAACTCATACACCGCTTGGCCTCAGCCACAGCTTGGGCTTCGACCAAAGGCTGCAACCGCTCCTCAAAATTATCCAACGCTTCGGCTGCCGTCAGCGAAACAATGCCCCGACGATTTCGCGACAGGTAGGGGAAATGTCCGAGGAACAATTCTTTATGGGAAATGACATACCTATCTGACCGGTTGTCGTAGTTATGGATGGCTGCCGTGCTTTTATCAGTGCCGCGGGTGGGCTCGTGAACCTCGGTGAACGCCAAGCCTTTCTCGATCATCTTGCGCTTCAAATCGAAGGTATGCACATCGATCTTGGGCCGCTTCTCAGCTGCCTCGTTTTGCAAAAAGCGATCAATACCGTCAGCAGCGATGGCACCGTGACCAATGGCTGTCGTCAGCAAATGCGGGCGCACCACGTCGCCACCGACATACACACCGGGTTGCCCTTGCACTTGGTAGTTTTTGTCAGCGTTGATGACACCTTTGCCGTTGTTGAATTCTTCCAAGCCAGTGAAGTCAACTGCTTGCCCGATCGCTGACACGATCAAATCGGCTGGAATGTCTTCTTCGGTCCCTTCGATGTTTTTAATCTCCAGTCGGCCGCCGACAATTTTTGCCTCACAGCGGACGATACGCAGCGCCACGGCTCGCCCGTCATCGCCACGAATGACAGCCACAGGAGCCATACTGCCACGGATCGTGATGCCCTCAGACAATGCATGCTCGACCTCGTGCTTGGAAGCCTGCATCTTCTCGACATCAAAGATCGTCGTCAAGGTCACTTCAGCACCCTGACGCACCGACGCCTGTGCCACATCGTGTGCCACATGCCCGGTGATCGCGTGTTCCGGCCGATCCGATTCGTTGATTTTGTCGATGTGACCGAGGCGCCTGGCGACCGTTGCCACGTCAATGGAGGTATCCCCGCCACCGATGACCACGACGCGCTTACCCACATGGCGCAGGCGACCGTCATTGAAGGCCTTGAGGAACGACGTTGCCGTCACACAATTGGGCGCATCAGCACCTTCCACGGGCAACGCCCGACCGGCTTGCGCGCCCAAGCCCAAAAACACGGCGTCAAAGTCCTGGCGAATTTGTGCCATGGTGATGTCGGTACCAATGCGGCACTTCATCTTGGTGGCCACACCCAAATCCAGAATACGCTGGATTTCGGCGTCGAGAACATCGCGTGGCGTCCGAAAGCCAGGAATGCCATAACGCATCATGCCACCAAGCTCTTCACGCTCATCAAAAATGGTGACGGCGTGTCCCTTCAAAGCCAACTGGTAAGCAGTTGACATGCCTGCGGGACCACCACCAATCACAGCAACACGTTTGCCCGTGCTTTGTGCAGGCTTGTTGTAGGCCAACTTGTTTTTGATGGCGTAGTCGCCCAGAAAGTGCTCAACGGAATTGATGCCAACAAAATCCTCAACCTGATTGCGATTGCAACCTGACTCGCAGGGTGCCGGGCACACACGCCCCATCACGGAAGGGAATGGATTGGCCTCTGTCAGGCGACGAAAGGCGTATTCTTGCCAAAGCATCCCTGCTGGGGGCTTTTCAATACCGCGAACAATATTCAGATAACCACGAATATCCTCACCCGCCGGACAACTACCTTGGCAGGGTGGCGTGCTCTGAATGTAGGTAGGACACTTGTGGGAGTGCCCAGCATCGAAAATTTTGGCCTGCCAGGTTTTGACCTTGGCCTCCCCGTCCTTATATCGACGAAACGAAAGGGGCTTGGGGGTCACGTTGTCGGGGGTCACAGACATGTCAGAGTCTCCTGATATTTTTACTCAAAGAAAAGGCTTGGCGTTACTTATCGCCCAGGCGAATTGCTTTACTGACCAACTGATGGACACCGCCCACCATGCTCATATTGAAGCCGTAATAAGGCAGAACCTTGGTGAACTGGGCCTTGCAAATGGCACAAATAACGGCCATGAAATTCACGCCGTGGTCATCGACCACATGCTTGAGCGCCTCCATGCGCGGCAAAGCTCCCTTGACTCGAAGTTCCATCAAATCATCTGTGAGCAGACCGCCGCCGCCACCACAGCAAAAGGTGCTTTCATGAATAGTCTCTGGAGCCATGTCATGGAAATGATTGGCAACCGATGTGATGATGCGTCGCGGGATCACAAACTGGCCACCCGGCATATTGCCCATGCGTGACGCCCGTGCCACATTGCACGAATCGTGGAAAGTGATGATGCGATGGTCATTGGCTTCCTTGTCAAACTGCAAGGCCCCACGCCCAATCAAATCATCCGTGACTTCACAAATATGCTGCGGGACCGGGTAGCGCTGATCGAGAAAGTCAAACGGACCAATCAAGGTGTTCCAGAAGCTGTAAGCCACCCGCCAGGCATGTCCGCATTCACCCACGACGATGCGTTTGACGCCGAGCTCCAAAGCTGCCTCACGAACCCGCATCGAAATATTACGCATTTGTTCATAGTTGCCAATGAACATGCCAAAGTTTCCAGCCTCGGATGCATGCGAGCTCAGCGTCCAGCTGATACCTGCTGCATGAAACACCTTTGCATAGCCGATCAAACTCTCGACGTGCGGCTCAGAAAAGAAATCAGCGGAAGGCGTGATCAGTAAGACTTCGGCACCCTTCACGTCTAATGGAAACTTGACGTCAACACCTGTGTCATCTTTTGTGTCTTCTTCCAGGCCTTCCAGCGTGTTTTCGAGCGCAGGACCCGGAATGCCCAAGTTATTGCCAATGCGATGCACCTTGCCGATGATTTCATTGGAGTATTTTTGACCCAAACCGATCGAGGCCATGATCTCGCGAGCCGCCATCGTGACTTCTGCGGTATCAATGCCGTAGGGACAAAACACCGAGCAACGTCGACATTCGGAGCACTGGTTGAAATAGCTGTACCACTCGTCCAGCACTTCACGGGTCAAATCAACCGCGCCTACCAACTGGGGAAAATGCTTTCCAGCAAAGGTGAAATACCGACGATACACCTTGCGCATCAGATCCTGACGCGCCACCGGCATATTTTTGGGGTCCGAAGTACCTAAAAAATAGTGACACTTATCTGAGCAGGCACCACAGTGAACGCACGCGTCCATGTACACCTGGAGTGACCGGTACTTGCTCAGCATCTCACCCATTTTGGCGATAGCCTTTTCCTGCCAATCGTCCACCAAGGCTTCAGGAAAGCCAAGCGCCGTCTGGATCGGACCCGACGCCACGAACGGCTTGAGATGGGACATGGCCCCTACCTGAACCAGCGGTATCACCGGGTAGGACTTGAGCTTGGGAGTTTCGAATGCTGCGGTGGCCATAATCTGTCCGTACTTAAGCTTTTTTGTCCAGGGCAGCTGCCCAAGCCGCAATGTGACGCACTTCCCGTGCGTTGTCAGGCTGATTGCGCGATGGGCTGAAGAACAGGCCGGGCGCATGCAGTAGCTTGCTGATCGGGAAAATAATCATCAACAGCGCCACCATCGCTAAATGCGCCAATAAAACAGGGTCGGCGGGGAGTGCTTGCCAATTAAAGCGCATCAACCCCAACATGAAAGCCTTGACGGCCACGACATCGGTGTGGGCCACAAACCGCATAGCCAAGCCGCTCAGACCGATCATCAGCAACAAGGCCAACATCAAGTGGTCTGACGGTGTGGAAATGTATCGAACGCGGTCGACCAACCAGCGGCGCGCCCAAAGCCCGCCCAAAGCTGCCACCATGATGAAGCCAGCATACGTGCCAAATGGCTGAATCAACACCACCGGCAGCCACACCGGCTCTTGGAAGTAGCGAACGTGACGCAACACCACCAATAGCAGTGTCACGTGAAAAGCCCAGCCAAACAGCCAAGTCCACTTGCTGGACTTGAACAGGCTCTCAAAAAGAACAACTTCACGCGCCAAGCGCCAGCGCACACCCGCAGCCGTAGTCGGCGCCGGGGTTGTTGGAATACTCAAAGGCGCCGGTACCTTGCTGTAGGCGCGTATTTTGCGGGCCAGTCCAATGACCAGTACGCCAGTCGCAACGTAAAACAAAACCGTGTAAAGAATTGTCAGGAGGGACATGGACGGCACCGCTCTATGCTCAAAAGAAAATCAAATACAACCAGTTGGCTTAGGCAAGCCAGCGATCTTGCAGGCTTGCTTGGCAGGGCCATACGGGAACAGGTCGTACAAGTATTTGCTGTTGCCCTTTTCTTCGCCAAATTTCTTCCCGATGGCCTTGGTCAAGACGCGCACAGCAGGAGCAATTTGGTACTCGTTGTAGTATTCACGCAGAAAGTTGATCACTTCCCAGTGGTTGTCAGTCAGGGCGACCTTTTCCTCTTCCGCGAGGTGAACAGCTGCTTCATTGGTCCATTCAGCGAGGTTAAGCAAATAACCTTCTTCGTCTGTTTCGTAGGTCTTGCCGTTAATTTCAAAGCTCATAGATTTCTCCAGGTAAAAATAAATTGGAACATTGCGCCCGGCTCAGAGCCAGGAGTGTGAAGTATCAAACTTTTCGACCAGGTCAACAAAGCCGGCGTAATCGACCAGGGTGACCCCTTCGATTAATTTGCCTGTGACGCCACGCGCGTCCATGTCAGGCTGCAGGGCAAAGACACTGAGATTGGCACAGGCAGCCTGCAGACGCTCCTGGACAGCACTGCCCTGGGTCGCGGCATAAACACCGTCTTCAATGAACAAAATGCCATGACCAGGTTGGGCCATACGCAGACAGGTGTCCAGCGTCGTGGTTTGAAAAGGGGATTTATTAATAATGTGCAACATAGGTTGTCCTTGTCGTCAAAAGCTCAGGATCACGTCCTGTTGCGCCATCAGTTCACCCATTTGCTGAGCGTCCAGAACTTCCACGGGGACCAACAGGTCGCTTTCACTCAAACCCCGCTGATCAAGTGAGGCCTGATCAACATACAGTTTTTCAACGTCATAACCTTCCAGGGCGCGGTAACTAGGCGAAAAATTCTTGATGCCAATGCCCTTGGTTTGCTGGCCCTTGACCAACTCATAGACACCGTCGTCAATAAAGACCAGACTCACATCCTGATCGAATGTGGCTGTGATCAAGACGACTTCCAGACTCTCCAGGGCATAAATGGTTCCGTAAGGTGCTTTGCGGTTGACAAACATGAATTTCTTCACTTTGGGGCCACTAGGCGCGCTCGCTTGCTGTTCACTCATGGTGCGTACTTTCTTGACTTGGATTAATCGCCGAAGGTCACCAGTCGATCAGCCTTGATGCCGCTGTCAACCAACTGCCCTAAACCCGAGATGCGAAACCCCGGCGCCAATACTTCTTCTTTGATGCCACGGCGCAAGGCCGCTGCCACGCACACCACCAGGTCCACCTTGTGCTCAGCAGCTACCGCTGACCAGCGATTCACAATGTGCCTGTCGTCTTGCGGCGGCTCCGTCAACCGAGTTGCATTGTTGACACCGTCATGGTAAAAAAACACGCGCTGAACGGTGTGTCCCTTGGCCAGTGCCGCTACAACAAACTGATAGGCGCTATCAGAAGCCTGATGTGTGTAGGGGCCTTCGTTCACGAGAATGCCGAATTTCATGGTACTCCTGATACTTTGCGGGACAGATCTTGAGATCTGTCCCCATCTGTTTACTGGATATTGAAGCGTTTAGAAACGAATGTGTGTCGACGCATTCAAGCTCGAACGCGAACCACGCCAGTCATCGATGAGGTACTTGGTGAATGGCAAATCACACTTCTCAAAGAATTGTGGCCAGCCAATACGCTCGATCCAGTCAGACACACGCTCCCAGGAACGAGCATCTTCCTTGTAGGTGTAAAGAATTTTCTTCACCATGGCAGACACTTCTGGCCAACGGGGCGGGTTATTGGGCAAGCCAGACGCCACCATTTTCATGAAGGTCGGTTTGCCGCGCGCATTGGAATTCTTGCCACCCACCCAGATCGCCAGCTTGCTGTGCTCAGGGTCATTGATTTGCATGGGTGGGCATGGTGGGTAGCACGCACCGCAGCACATACATTTGGATTCATCGATCTCCAGCGACGGCTTGCCGTTCACCATGGCCGGACGGATCGCCGCCACTGGGCAGCGCGCTACCACGGTGGGGCGTTCGCACATGTTGGCCACCAGATCATGGTTGATTTTGGGTGGCTTGGTGTGCTGGACCACAATGGCAATGTCGGCCTGACCACCACAGTTGATCTCGCAGCAAGACGTGGACAAATGGACCCGATTGGGCATTTCTTCCTTGATGAACTCCGAATGCAGTTCATCCATCAATGCCTTGACCGCGCCCGAGGCATCTGTGCCCGGAATATCGCAGTGCAACCAACCCTGAGTGTGCGCAATAGCGGACACCGAGTTACCTGTGCCGCCCACAGGAAAGCCATTGCTGGTCAGCGCATTGATCAGAGGCTCCACCCGAGCAGCATCCGACACCATGTACTCAATGTTGGAACGAATGGTGAAGCGAACATGCCCATCAGCAAAGTTGTCAGCAATGTCACACAGTTTGCGAATGGTGAACAAATCCATCTGACGCTGGGTGCCAGCACGCACCGTCCAGATCTCATCGCCCGAATGCGAAACATGGTGCAACACGCCAGCGCGAGGCCGATCATGGTGCTTCCAGTTGCCGTAGTTTTTCACCATCAACGGATGCAGGTACTGCTTGTTGTCCGGTACGCCGCTCTCAATGGGTGTGCGCATTGTTGCCATGGTTTGTCGTCCTGTTCTGAGTTAGTTCAAGCAGCTGCTTTGCGAGCATTGATTTTGGCGACTTCATCATCCCAGCCGTCGGTACGGACGTAAGGGTTGGTGCGAGGTGTCGAAACCATATTTGGATCAATCTCCAGACCAATGCCTTCGAGGAAGTTGATCAAACCGATGCGCTCAATCATCTCGCCGGTGCGCTCATGCTCCAACGCGTTTTCAGCAAAGAAATCAATCGACTTCTGTGCCAGGTCGACCAGTGCTTCGTAGTCTTCCTCGGTCTTCATGGGCATGAAGGGTGTAACTACCGTACCCATCAAGTCACCAATTTTCAGTGTGCGTTTGCCGCCCATCAAAATCGTCACACCTTTGTCCACACCCGTTGCCAGGGCGCCGGTCATGACGTTGATGCAGTGCATGCAGCGCACGCAGTTGCCGTTATCAATTTCCAAAGAATTGGTATCGCTGACCGCCACGCTGGAAATCTTGGCTCCTGTCGACACATCCTTGGTTTCCTTCAACATGATGGCCTTGGTGGGGCAACGGCTCACCACATCGTTGACCAATTCGGTCATGCCATGCTTTGCAAACCATTTGCGAGCCAAGACCTCGTCGGTGCGGATGTTGTCACGCCATGTACCGATCACCGCCATGTCAGCGCGCTGAATGGAGTTCATGCAGTCATTGGGGCAACCCGAAAACTTGAACTTGAACTTGTAAGGCAATGCCGGACGATGCATGTCGTCCAAAAACGTATTGAGCACTTGCCGATGCGCCTTGGCCTCATCGAAACACGACTGTTCACAGCGCGCTGCGCCAACGCAGGACATGCTGGTACGCACAGCCGGGCCAGCACCACCCAAGTCAAACCCCAATTCATTGATTTCGTCGAAAGCACCTTGCACGTTGGCCGTGCTGGCACCTTGAAACATGATGTCGCCAGACTGGCCGTGAAAGGCGATCAGGCCGGAACCGTGACGCTCCCAGATGTCACACATCTTGCGCAACACGTCGGTGTTGTAGTGCATGCCAGCTGGTGGCTGCACGCGCAGGGTGTGAAATTCTTTGGAGGCAGGAAACATCTCTGCCACTTCAGAGAAGCGGGGAATCACACCACCGCCATATCCAAACACACCTACCGTGCCACCCTTCCAATATCCCTTGCGGGTTTTGTAGGAGTGCTCCAATTGACCCATCAAATCGGTCATGTACTCACTGTCTTTGGCCAAACGCTTCAGACCCGTCACGAAACTGGGCCATGGCCCACTTTCAAGCTGGTCAAGCATGGGGGTATCGTGCTGCTTATTGCTCATCAAGTGTCTCCTGTCGTGGGGCGCTGGGCTGGCGCAAATCGGTCAAACCGGACGCGGTGACTGTCTGCCATTGGGGATAGGCTTCTTTTCATCGCAGGGCCAAATGATACGAGCCGCCAAGCCCTCATCACCATCCCCCTCGTTGAGTATTGGGAGCTACCCGTTTGGGTTATATCGTCCCACCCGTCCCGGTGATAGACGACACTGGCCATCATTGCGCCCAATAGAGGTATTGATGGTTAAGCTCTCGCAACACCGTTTTTGCCTGGTGCTACCGAAGATCAACCGAATATCAATGAGAAACAAACACCATGACCACGATCACACCGCTTGAAAAACTGACCATTCCTCTGGGTGGCCAGGTGATCGAACTGCAACAACTCGATTACGACGCCGGCGGTATGAGCCTGCTGCGCACTCGCATTCGCGAAAAGAGCCGCTTCACCGTGTTTGAGATCGACGCGCAATCCGCCCAGTTGTGGGGAGAAGCTTTGCTGCGCTGGGCCAAGACCCAGACACCCGCAGAGTCTGCCGCAAAGGATCCTGCATGAGCGCACCGCCTGTTGCACAACAGCCCAACACGGTGGATGTCATTTTCCCGCTGGTCGGTGGCTTTTTGCCGCGAGACCACGCGCAGGCGCTGCAAGACGCGTTGTGCGCACAATGGCCCTGGCTTGCCACGGAGCCTCATGCGGCGATCCACGCCATCAAATTGGTGCCGGGGCTTGACGGCCTGGCCATGTTGTCGCGCCGTGCGCGGCTGTTGGTCCGGGTGCCAGAGCATCGCGCGCCAGAGCTGTTGGCTAAAACCGGCATGGATGTGCAAGTCGGCGGTCATGCTTTGCACCTGGAAACACCCCATCAACGGGAACTACAAGCGCACGCCACCTTGTATGCCTACAAAGTAGCTGCGCCCAGTGAGGATGAGTCCAGCTTCCTTGCGGAAGTGACCCGAGAACTTGCCAGTCTGGACATTGGCGGCGAAAGAGTGTGTGGCAAGCGCCAGAATCTCATGGCCCAAGGTGGCCTGATCCACGCCTTCAGCCTGATGCTGCACGCCCTGCCGGCAGAGCAGTCCCTGCGTTTACAACACCACGGCATCGGCGCACATCGCTTGCTGGGCTGTGGCATTTTCTTGCCGCACAAATCTGCTGCGGCCGTTTGAACAAATTTATCAACCCGAAAAGGAGACGTTAGATGGGCTACAACATCAATGGAACAGAGGTCGAAGCCGATGCACAAGGCTTTTTGCTGGAACCACTTTTTGATGATGAGGCGGTGCGCGTCATTGCGCAGGCTGAAAATATTGAGTTGACCGATGCGCACTGGGAGGTAGTGAATTACCTGCGCGACCAGTACAAAGAAGAAGGTCACACACCCAACTTTCGCAACATGCTCAAAGGCTTCGCTGAAATTCGACCCGGTGTTGACAGCAAGTACCTGTACGACCTGTTTCCCATTGGCCCCGCCAAACAAGGTCCCAAGGTTGCAGGCTTGCCGCAACCCCTGGGCAAGGGCGGCTACTGAGCCTCACCGGTGACTATGCGCATCAAGAGCCAGTGGTTTCAAAGTGAAACCGCCAAAACACCTCAGCAAACCGCCAGCGCCATGGCCTTCATCACCTGGCGGGTGGCGCAAAACACGCTTAAGCACATGCGCAGCGCCAGTTTTGACATTGACGTGGGTCCGCAATACTTCGCATTCACCCACGAAGTGCTGGTGTTTTTGACACAGGTTCTTGACCGCATGGCGCATGAACGCATGGATGATGATGCGCGCGCAGAATTCATGACCGCGCTGGTACAACGCGTTGCTGAGGTATTGCAGGAAAACGAAGACGGGCTACTGGGCGTGCCACCCGCAGGGGAACCCAGTCATTACGAGCGTTTTATTGACTTGTTTAACCAGCTGGCTGACCACTACGCAGATTTCAGCTATGGCCCAGATGGACCTGATTTTGCATTCATGCGTTACTTGGGGCACCGTATTGAAGCCATCATGCCGCACAAGGATCAGCGCTGGGTGATCGACCAGATCATGGCCACCGAGGTGCCGGAGGCGGTTGAAACACTCAAGCGGGGTATGCACGGCGTTCTGTCGACCGAGCCCAGGCCAGCCCGCGCCTCACGTGCCAGCAGTTCTGGCGATTGAACAGCATGCCGGCATCGCCTTTCGACCTGACGCAAGACAGCGCCTATGCCCCCTGGCGCGCTGCCAAGCTGGCCAATCACCCTCGCACCGCAGCAGACCTGGTGGTGGATATTGCCGATCCCCGGTCCTTGCGTGCCGATGAGCGCCAGGCCCTGCTGCAGCGCTGCGCCACAGCCAACATGGCGATTTACCGCAGCCCTGTTGACACAGAAGACAAAGACATCGTCCGCCAACTGGGCAGTCAGTTGGGGCTCCATCAACTGGACAGCAACTGGTTGGCCGATGAAGATGGGATTTCACCCATTGCCGTGGCAGGGCAGGTTGGGCAGCGCAGCGTGTTTATCCCCTACACCAACCGGCCGATCAAGTGGCACACGGATGGCTACTACCACCCTGTAACCCGCCATATTCGCGCCATGATCCTGCATTGCGTACGCCCGGCCCGCTCAGGTGGTGAAACGGCCCTGATGGACCCTGACATGGTCTACATCAGGCTACGCGATGCCAAGCCGCAGTGGGTGCAGGCCCTGATGGCGCCAGACGCCATGACGATCCCTGAACGCGTGGATGAAGACGGCGTCGCCCGCCCGGAGCAATCCGGGCCGGTGTTCTCGGTGAATGCCAGCACCGGCGATTTGCACATGCGCTACACCGCACGCACCCGAAGTGTGCTTTGGAAAGACGACCCCGACACGCGTGACGCGGTCGCCTTTCTGAGTGATTTGCTGGCCGGTGACGATCCTGCCATTTTCCGCCTCCGACTGGAGCCAGGCATGGGGCTGGTCTGTAACAACGTGCTGCACGACCGCGCGGGGTTTGAAGATGAGCCTGGACAGACCCGCTTGTTGTACCGTGCGCGCTACCTGGATGCTGTGGCAAAGCCCGCCATGGCGGATCCGCATCAGGCGTCTGAAGATTTATATGTGAAAAGTGCCTCTAGCCCTTTATTCAATTACACCAGTAGCTCTTTATAAGATAGCATCTTATGACTCATCAAGTTAGTGTTTGGCGTGCTGCGCAGCTGCTGGGGGTGGCACGCGGCGTCTTGCAAAAGCAGGTTCGTGACGGAACCCTGCTTCTGAATGACGGCCAAGTGTCTACCGACCGGTTGTTGAGCCTCTATCCTGACGCGCACCTCGAAGAGTCTGGACTGCTCGAGCGGGTCACCCAAATTCGCGATGAGGCATTTGGCAAAAGAGTGCGTGAGCGCTTGTTGCCCAGTCAGGAAGTGCTGGCCCAGCGCCTGTTTAACCAAAGCCAGGAACTCGCCGATCTTCGACGCCACCTGCAACACTATCATGCCTTGGTCATTGCGCTGCAAGCGGACATTCGTGCCCAGTTGGTACACAATCCAACTTCGGATGCCTGGCTGGAACTTGAAAAAATGATCACACAGGGCCTCGCTAAGGTCTTGGCCACTGAGCCCGTCAATATGCTGGAGGTCATGGATGACATGCTCAAAGTCATGACGGCACAAGTCACCGTGCGCCCAAGCGGTCATGAGTTTGCTGTCGAGGGACACGTCAACTTGCTGCAAGCAGGCTTGCATGCGGGTCTCAAACTGATCTATGGCTGTGGAAATGGCACCTGCGGCATGTGCAAAGTGCGGGTCATTTCAGGCGAAGTTTCCCAAACCCAGCACTTTGATTACCCGCTGTCGGAAACCGAAAAGGCGCAGGGCTACACCCTGATGTGTTGCCACACCGCAGCCAGCAGCACGCTCACCCTTGAAATGCTGGAAGCCACGGGGCCACAGGATATTCCCCAACAATTGATAGCGACACAGGTACGAGCCATCTCGTCCTTGGCCGCTAACACGCTTTTGTTACACCTGCAAACCCCGCGCACCCATCGACTTCGCTTTTTGGCGGGTCAGTCGGTGCGCCTTGGCTGGACGTCCGCACAGCAGGGCGACTTAGATGCCACCTACGCGATCGCGAGCTGCCCTTGCGATGATCGCAACTTGTTATTCTTTGTCACACGAGACGCCACCGATGCCTTGGCTGAAAGTTTGTTTGCAGGCCATATCAAGCCAGGGGCCACGCTCACTGTACTGGGGCCCAGCGGCGAATTTGTTCTGGCTGACGGACACAGACCGCTGGTTTTTGCTGCCTGTGACGCCAGTTTCGGACCCATCAAGAGTCTGATCGAACATGCGCTGTCACTGGACGCAGCGCCGTCCCTGTCACTGTTCTGGCTGGCCACCCAAAGCGATGGCCACTTCTTCAGCAACCAATGTCGGGCCTGGTCAGAAGCACTGGACCAGTTTGAATACGAACTGGTCACCCATACCGACGCGGCTTTGGGCGCCTGGCAAATCGCCTTGGCCATGCGGGCTGACCTGTTCGACATCGATTGTGATTTTTACCTGGCCGGCCCACAGGCATTTGTCAACACCTTGCATGACGAATTGCGTTCCTCTGGCGTCGCCGAAAGCCAGATCTACACTTTAGCCATGTAGTTCCGCACCACCCTGAAACAAATTTTTCAATCATGCCAGCACCCAGCTCCACTGCAGTATCTGCCAGCACCTCCCGTGCCGGCGAACCTGCCACTTACACCGACGCGACCCCACAGCCCCAAGACATGACGCTGCCCGATTGTGCGGGTGGGGAGTCGTTTGCCCTGATGGTTTTGGGTCACAGCATGGTGCCCGAGTTCCTGGAAGGGGAAATCATCATCATCGAGCCCGAGGGTCTGGCCAAAGACGGGTCGTATGTTTTGGCTTGGCATGACAACGAATGGACGTTTCGGCAGCTGTGCCAAAGCGGCTCAGGCTGGGTATTGCATCCCTTGAACCCCGCCTTTGCAGACGCCGCGATTGCCAACCTGGACTGCGTGCGCGGCGTCATCATTCAAAAAGCCCTACCGGGGCGGCGACGTGCTTCCAAACATTACATTTGAATCACTGCTTTTAAACCATGCCTTACTACATTTACCGCGTCAAGCCCTTCGCCCAGTTGGACCAGCTACAGGCACTCGACACCTTTGCAGAGGCATCAGCCCAAGCCAAAGTCCTCCGGTTGGCGCTCGATGCGGGCAGCCCCGACAAAATCAAAGTCATTTTTGCCGACAACACCTTGCATGCCGAAGACTTGTTAACACAAGTACGCGTCGCCGGACCCAAGGGAGATGACTGACCCCAGCGCCACGGCACAGGGGCACAAACAAGCGTTTTTTAAACGCAGCCGGTGGGTTTGGGAAGACCACCGTACTTGGTAATGGGCTTCATAGGGCCGGTCATCCACAGCTTGAACACGCTGTTTTGATCTTCTTCAAGGTATTTGGCAAACTTGCGAATCGGCGGAACGCTACCAAATTCGTCATAGTATTCACGCGCCTTCAATATCTGAGACCACTTGACATCGTCAAGCTCATAGTCATCAGCCAAAGCCATGGCACGGCCTACCTCCTCGGTCCAGGCCCCCATGTCGGTTAGATACCCATCTCCGTCGCGTTCTGGCAAATTCATGATTCTGAGACCCTTTTTGAGACTGGTGAAGTAACGAACCGGTCAGACCGACTTGGGCTGACAGTCGTGAACCTGATTCGCGTGGTGCGAGATCAACTGATCCAAAAACCCCCGCAAAAAACCTTCCGTCTGCATACCGTGAAATCGATTCACGATGTGTCCATGGCTGTAGGCAATGACGGTCGGAAAGCCTTTGGCTTGGTGACGACCGGCAATGCGCATGTTTTCATCGGCATCCACTTTAGCCAAAACAAATTGACCTGCATAGACCGAGGTCAATCGTTCCAGCAACGGAGTCAGAACTCGGCAGGGCCCACACCAATCTGCACCGATATCCAGCACAACCGGAGCGGTGCAGGACAGCGCCACCACCCGCTGGTCAAAGTCAGCCTCTTCGACGTCAAAAACGAGGTCCATTCAGGCTAACTGCGCCAATTCTGGTATTTCATGGTGGCCGCTGCTCCAGCAATAATGCTGCCCATCGCAATAAACGAGCCCAACGCCAAAGTGGAGACACCCGACAGGCCCTGCCCCACCGTACAACCGATGGCAGTCACACCACCGAAACCCATGAGCATCGCACCAAAGAGTTGGGTTCTCAAATCTTCCATGGATGCAAAACCTTCCCAGCGAAATTGCCGGGTACTCATGGCGTAGGCGAACGATCCCAGAACCACGCCAAGGGCTGTGGCAATACCAAACGTCACCTTCATGGATTTGTCAGTCCACAGCATCAACAACTCCAGGCTGTAGGCCGTAGGCGCCACAAAGCTCATGGATTCCAGGGTGCGTGTGTTGGTCGCAAAGTAAACGGTTTCAAGTGTTTCCGGATTCTCACCGTGACCCACATGGCCGGTTAAATACCACGCAGCCACCACCAGCAAACCCAGCACAACCGAACCCAGCACCTGCATCAGGTTACCCCGAAAGCGTTTGTCTTTCAACACGAAAGCGAGCAAACCCAGACCGAAAACACCCATGCTTGCCAGGATGGCTGGTTTTTCGGCTAGGCCCGTCACTTTAGACAGGATATGCGGCAAGCCTTGGCTGGTCAGACCCCACTGTGATAAATCCACTGCCACCGGGTCGAGAAAACTGGAGCGAAACTGACCAAAGAGACCCTTCAGCGTCATGTAGGCCGACACGGCCAAGAACACCAGCACCACCAACGAACGCAGACTGCCGCCACCTAAACGCACCAGATTTTTGTTGGTACATCCGGCAGCAATCGTCATGCCCACGCCAAAAATAGCGCCACCCACCAGCAAGGACAGCCAAGGCAAAAGCGGCCGAGCGTAGACCGACTTGGACAGATCGATCAGTCCAAAATAATACAAGGCATTGGTACCCAGGATCGCCACGGCAATGGTCAACAACCACATCCGCATGCGCCCCCAATGCTCCATGTTGACCACATCCGACACGGCCCCCATGGTGCAAAAATTGGTCTTGTTGGCGACGGCGCCAAAAATAAACGCCAACACAAAACCACCCCAAACAACCCACTGTGCGGGACTTGTCGCTTCGGTCATTCGTCACTCCTGATGTGATGTATGGCCCATGGCCTGATGAATTGCCGGTTCAGCCCGGCGTTGCGACGCGCACCAAGGTGCTGCGTATGGCTTCTGGTGCGTTGATGATGCCCATGAACTGTCCCATGCCCAGCGCCGGCCAAGCCAACGCAATCCGGTAACGGGCGTAAAGTGCATACACTTTGTTGTCTACGATGAACACCTCATACGGCAAAGCAGCAGGCCGGTCGGCACCGATTTTGTTGACCCACCACCCCTCACCATCACTGGCGCTGTCCATCGACACCCCGAAGACGGCCATCTTTTCGGTGGGCATCACCACCTCGTACACGCGGTGCGTATCACCGACACCCCGCGTCAGGTTGGCTTGCACAGCCTTCACCGCATCTTCAAAACTGGCATGCTTGGCCAACTCTGTATTGGGCGCGTCAAACCGTTCCATGCCAAACATATAACGGTAGTTCGCTAGATCATTTTGTGGCACATCGCCACCATAACCGGCGCCTTCACCCAACGCTTTGAGCAAACGCTGCTGCAGTGATTTCACCGCAGCTTCGGTGCCCGCGAATTGACCTCGCAGGTACGCCCGGTGCCAGTAGTCGGGATTCATGTAGGACACGGTTCCGTCTTTGCTGACACCCACGCGTATACCAGCAGCTACGATGCCGCTGCCAGTACCCAGACCACGAATGGCCTGAAGGGTCTGCGGATCAGAAACCACCAACGTACCTTGACCCTCCAGACCCTTGGGCAGGTGCTTGCCCAGCACAGTAAAGCCCTCCGCCTTGAGCTTGGACTCCACCTGCGAAAGTTGTGCAGACAGCTCAGCAGCGGGCAATTTAGCCCCATGCAGGTAGGGCGACAAAGCCAGACTCAGCTGCGCCGAGCACAGCAAAGCCAAGCCAATAAACAGGCGCCTCATGACTGCTTAGATGAACAGACAGACGTCTGATTCACCGGCGAATTTCATGAACGTCGCCGCACCACCGTATTCCACATCCTTGATGAACTCACTGGTTTCAAACTCAAACAAATCGACCGTCATCTGACACGCCACAAATTTGACATCAGATTCCAGGCAAATGTCACGCAACTCTTGCAACGATGCCACCCCCTTGGATTTCATCTTGTTTTTCATCATCATCGTCGCCATGGACTCCATGCCAGGCAACATTTGTACCATCACAGGCATGGGCACAGGCATAGGCATCGCCGGATTGGCCAGCGGGCTGATCTTGATGTCATCGAGGTTTTTTCTCAACAACTGCAAACCATAAAACGTGAAAAATATCTGCACGTCCCAACCCAGCGCTGCCGCAGTGGAGGCCAGAATGAACGGCGGGTAGGCCATGTCCAGCGTGCCTTTGGTGGCGATCAACGCCATTTTTTTAGTTGCCATGCGTATGCTCCAGACTATAGTTAATGGGCACCCCGGCGATCAGGCCTTCTTGAGATAAAACACAAACTTGCTGTTTTCAGTGGATTGCTCCAGCAAAGCATTGCCAGTTTGTTCAGCAAACGCGGCCATGTCACAGACGGAACCTGGGTCCGTTGCAATCACGCGCAAGACTTGTCCGGACGTCATATCGGCCAGAGCCTTTTTGGTTTTGACAATCGGCAGGGGGCAAGACAGACCAGACGCATCAAATTCTTTGCTAAATTCCATTTTTATCTCCATGTGGTGAGGATGCGCACCCAGACCGGGTTCGCTTATGTAACCTATTGATTTTTGATGACGCTGCCGCTGACGTCTATCACCGCGAAGAAGGGGGGCATGTAGCCCAAAAGGGTTATTCCGACGCGTCGGTTTTACGCGCCACTTCGCTACAAACAGCCTCGCAGATCGAGACGATGCGCTGGTCAATGATGCGATAGAAAATTTGGACCCCCTCACGGCGCTTACCCAAAATGCCGGCCTGGTACAAGGTATTCAGGTGCTGCGACATGTTGGGCTGCGTGGTGTTGACCTTGGTCAGCAGGTAGCTGACGTTTTTTTCACCACTGCAAAGACAGTTGATGATCTTCAGCCGCAAGGGCGCCGACATCACCCGAAACATATCGGCCGCTGACTCAAAGGTCTGATCAGTTTTGACCGTTTCAACGGTTTCATGGACTGGCTCTGGAATCGGCATAACTGTTGACCTTTGTGAATTTCTTGATCCTGAAGAGCCAGTAAAGATGCCTCAAGTCATCTCAAACTGTCCAAACCAGCCCGATCTATGCCAACTATTTTACGTTCAATGAACTGTCCATCAGATCGTGGCCAGCACCATGCCAGAGCGCCGGTTTTCCGTCCGCCCGCAAAGACAGCTCAAACTGCGGCGTAGGCGACGCGTCCACCCACCAGCGTGTAGCGCACCCGTCCCGGCAACTCATAGCCCGAAAACGGTGTGTGCTTGCCTTGGCTGCGCAAGGCGTCCGCCTGCACTGTCCAGCCTTTGCTGGGGTCAAACACGCAGACATCACCCAAACCACCTGGTGCCAGTTGCCCGGTACGACCCTGACGCGATCCCAGCGCGGTCCCCAAGACAGCAGCCGGCCCTGTCGTCACGGTGGCAAAGGCCCGGCTCAAACTTATGCCATCGTCCAGATGCCACTTGTAAGCCAGACTCAACAGCAACTCCAGACCCGTGGCACCCGGCTCACTTTCAGCAAAAGGCAGCGTCTTGGCATCGTCATCGACCGGTGTGTGGTCCGACACCAAGGCATCAATGGTGCCATCGGCCAAAGCAGCTCGCAGCGCATCGCGGTCACGCTGCTGGCGCAGCGGAGGGTTCAGGCGGGCCCGGCTGTCAAAGTAGCCCATATCGGTGTCGGTCAGATGCAGCGAGTTGATGCTGACATCACACGTCAGTGCCAGCCCCTGCGCCTTGGCCTGGCGCACCAGTTCCACACCCGCTGCACTGCTGATGCGACACAGGTGGACGCGGGCGCCAGTCGCGTTCATCAGTTCAAAAATAGTGTGCATGGCGATGGTTTCAGCCATGACCGGCACACCAGCAAGACCCATGCGAGTCGCCAGCGGACCACTGGCCGCCACCCCCTTGCCCAAGAACGCATCCTGGGGGCGCAACCAGACGGCATAACCAAAGGTGCTGGCGTATTGAAAGGCACGTTGCAGCACCTGTGTGTTTGACAAGGCTGACTCAGCCTGACTGAAGGCCACGCAGCCGGCTTCGGTGAGTTCGACCATTTCGGTCAAGGATTCACCGGACAAGTTGCGGGTCAACGCCCCCAGCGGATACACCCGCGCCTGCTGCAGCTTTTCGGCACGAAACCGCAGCATCTCCACCAACCCCGGTTCATCCAGCACCGGATCGGTATCCGGCTGGCAAACCAGGCTGGTCACACCACCGGCCATGGCGGCTGTCATTTCAGACTCCAGCATCCGGGCATGCTCATAACCCGGCTCGCGCAGGCGCACCGCCAAGTCCACCAGACCCGGCAACACCAGGCAGCCGGTGGCATCCAGGGTCAGCTCCGGCTTGAAATCAGAAGCTATATTTTTAATAGCTATCAACGCTCCATCGACAAGGGCTACATCGGCTTTTTCATCATATCCACTGGCGGGATCAATGACCCGGCCACCGTGGATCAATACGCTGTTGAGTGAGTTCATAAAGACGTGTCTAGAATTGGTTTGAAAGACATCAAGCGTCGTTGCCGGCCACGATGCTCATCACGGCCATGCGCACCGCAATGCCAAAGGTCACCTGCGGCAGAATCACACTGTGTTGACCGTCGACCACCGCCGAGTCAATTTCGACCCCCCGGTTGATGGGGCCAGGGTGCATCACGATGGCATCGGGTTGGGCCAACTGCAACTTCTCGGGGGTCAACCCAAAACTTTTGAAAAATTCCTGGCTGGACGGCAGCAGCGCCCCACTCATGCGTTCATTTTGCAGGCGCAGCATGATGATCACATCGCAGCCCCGGATGCCTTCCTCCAGCGTGTGGCACACCCGTACGCCCATTTGTGCCATGTCCGAAGGCACCAGCGTTTTGGGTCCCACCACGCGCACCTCAGGGCAGCCCAGCGTGGTCAGTGCATGGATATCGGAGCGCGCCACGCGTGAGTGCAGCACATCGCCCACAATCGCCACCGTCAAATTGGAAAAGTCCTTTTTGTAATGCCGAATGGTGTACATGTCCAGCAGGCCCTGGGTCGGATGGGCATGTCGACCGTCGCCAGCGTTGATCACATGCACATGGGGCGCCACATGCTGGGCAATCAGGTAGGGCGCGCCAGACTCGCTGTGACGCACCACAAAAATATCAGCCGCCATGGCGCTCAGGTTGGCCACCGTGTCCAGCAAGGTTTCGCCTTTGGAGGCAGATGACTTGGCAATGTCCAGGTTGATCACGTCAGCGCTGAGCCGCTTGGCCGCAATTTCGAAGGTGGTGCGGGTACGCGTCGAGTTTTCAAAGAACAAATTGAAAACACTCTTGCCGCGCAGCAATGGGACTTTTTTGACTTCGCGATCACCGACCGAGACAAAGTTAGCTGCGGTATCGAGCACCTGGGTCAAGATGCCTTGGGGCAACCCTTCTGTGGACAGCAAGTGGACCAGTTCGCCGTTTTTGTTGAGCTGTGGATTTTTCTTGGACAACATGGTCAGTGGGCCTTCACGTTGAAACTGAACTGGCCCGACGCGTCTCGCGCCAAAGACAGCGACTGGTTGGCGGGCAAGTGAATGCGGGCAGCACAAATATCCGCCTGAATCGGCAATTCGCGCCC
>JFJP01037810.1_pt1 | contig 22431 bp, 27 predicted proteins | sample 431651 | NCBI WGS metagenome assembly JFJP01 (sample SAMN02602958, study PRJNA72255) | Microbial mat metagenome, whole genome shotgun sequencing project. | biome: fresh water; feature: sink hole; material: water; isolation source: purple microbial (photo- and chemosynthetic) mats found in...
GCAGCCCGCACGTCAAGTAATGACCAAGGTTTTAGCGATACCCGGTTTTAGCGATATTACAGCAAAACAGTTTGTCGATAACTTACCTGCGTTTATTGCTTGGGTTAACAAGCTACCGATTCAGTTTAAGAAATCAGCACCCGTGAAAGTAGCTGGTAGCAAGATGAAGGGTCAGTTTGTATGCTTTACCGGCTACCGAGATGCAGCAATGGAGCAGCAAATTATTGCTCAAGGTGGTACCATTGCCTCCGCCGTAAATAGCAAAACAACGATTCTGACCACTAAGCTTGAAGACACGACAAGTAGTAAAGCACTGAAAGCAAAACAGTTGGGCATCAAGATACTAACCCGCGATCAACTCTTAAAAATGTTAGGATAGAAAAATGAAACTTCAAATCAGTTTAAGCTCACCCACGCCCCGCCCAGAAGACTGGAAAGAATTTGAGTCTGTGTTAAATAAAGCGGCTGCCTTGGACATGAATGAAACTCAAATCAGTCAGTTTATGAAAAGTTTTGAGAAAAAGCTCGATGCACCGTTAGTTAGCGTTATCGATTCTGTACTTGCCGGCGGTGACTATCGTAAGTCTCGCGTACAAGACGCTCTTGATCGTGGTGAGCAATCTCAAGGTACTGAACCGCGTGCTGCCCTAACGGGTGCAAGTGCGTTTATGCGTTTGGCCATAAAGAAGGTCTGAAACAATTTAAGATAACGTTTAATTATGAAACTACTGCTATCCGTATCAGAAGATTTGCAAGACAAGTTTGCACAACTTCTCCAAATCACTGGTTTGACTGGTGACAAGTTGAAGAAACGCATTCAATCACGCCTGGTTGGTCTTGATTTTGGCGCGACCTGCTCACGATGCGGTGGCAGTGGTAGCTATTCATTCAATATGATGGACGGCTCCCGTTGTTACGGTTGTGGTGGCACGGGTTTTGTTGCACAAAAATTAACGCCTAAGTTGTATACGCAGGTTGAAGCTGTTGTGCACAGCGGTAAGCTCGATCAGTATTTGAATGAACTTCGTCGCAAAGCCAAGTTGAAAGAGGCTGCGAAGAATGCTTCCTCTAGGGTGCTGAAGATTTGGGGCGCCAACAACGTTGAGAAGATAATTCCCGGCTATGCCGCGCACATCAAAGAGGTCGGCTGGGTTGCAAAGGATCCGAAGTTTATTGAAATTCAAAACATCAACGGTTTGCAAAACAAGACTTATCAAGGCGTATCCCATCAAGAACACATAATTTCACATTTTGAGTTCAAACGCAAGAATGCCAAGACTCCGGAAGAACGCTTGGCGTTGGAAAAACAAATCGATGTTGAGTTGGAACATCTGATTAAACTCACCGACATTGCGATTGATTACGTCCAAGACTTATTAAAGTTGGCAATTGAAGTAGATAAAAAGTTTGGCAGTTCTATTAAAATTCCAGAGCTACCTGCGGAAATACAAACTGCCAGCAAACGCTATTTTGAAATGGATCGCGCCTCGCGTCGCGTAGCCTAAAGGATTTACAATGAAAGTATTTATTAGTCTCTCCGCCAATCTCGATAAGTTCAAACAGACGTTGGTAAAGTTGTGTAGCGAGTATCATCGCCACGTTCCTATAACTACTATTTCAGATTATGCAAACGCCACGGGTTTTAGGCTGGTAGATGAAGACGGTAGTGATTGGGAGGGAATCCTTACCGGACGCGACGGACGTGCATCGATTGCACTTTCTGATCTTTCCGGCAAGCCGTTGCATGAGCATTTACACATACAATGGTACAAAATGTCGTCCGGCAAATATGAGTTGAACGCCTATATCAGTTAGTGTCTATTGGATTTTACCATGAAGATATTTGTATCTCTATCGGCTGTTACCTATTCAAAAGGTGATCGCGTTGCTTACCGGGTTGCCAAAGACGACTGGTATGTTGGTACCGTAACATCTGTCCGTGCAGGCAAGGTAGGTATCTTATTTGACGATGGCGTTAAAGGGGCACCGTCTAAACCGACTTCGCGTAGTTGGAAAAAAATTACAACAAGTAAGAAGATAAAAAAGGCTTTGTCAGACCTCGCGGTCGCCAAACTGACACTTGTAGAGTCTCCCGCATCAACTAAGATAAAACCTGTAAAACCAACCACGATAAAAACAGCACCGGTTAAGCCTATAGTAATCGCACCCGCAGTCACAAAGGCGCCGGTTAAACTGGCAAAACATGCAGAACACGCCGTTGAGCGCGTTACCGCAGAAGAAAAACATCTTCTGACCGTAGTTGGAATGCCCAGTGAGTACGCAGCAGTTCAAGGGTTGAAGCAACGTTCGCCAGCTATGCTAAAGTATCTAGACCTAATCTATACAAAGGCTAATAGTTTGTTTTTCCATAATCGTATGGCGCGTCCTACGATTTATTTGTTGAAAGACATGGGCACGTCATTTAAAAGTCGCGGTTATTGGTTTCCTGGTAGACGTAAACTAGGTATCAGTCCGCGATTGTTCCTAAGTAACGAGGAACAGGTGTTGACAACTTTGGTGCACGAAATGTGTCACCAAGCGGTCTCTGAAATCGATTACGTTACTAACGATGGTAAGGGTGGTCATGGACCGCATTGGAATGACTGGATGCGAAAATGTGGATTGACGCCCAGCCGCTACAGTCAATACGATAATGAAACGTACATGACTGATACCGAACGTGCCGAGTATCAAAAGAAATTGGCAAATCGTAAAGAAGCCGTAGAGCACGCGGCAAACGTTGGGATGCGTAAGATGCGTCCACGTGAATTAACGCCGGCGCAGTATCACGATCCTGCGACAAATACGTGGATCAAAGGTTTGCTCATAGAGAAACACGATCAGGCCGGCAAACGTTGGGCCTTTACTGTTGAACCTCACTCACGGTCTTGGAAGATTATCCCAGCAGATTGGTTTTATGAACTCCCTCAAGAGGAACACTTCCGCTATACTACGTCAGCATTTATGATTTCGGCTCAAACAATAATCGATTACACCTCAAAGAAAGCACAGCAACGTCAAGAACGACGTTCCTTTAGAAAAATGGCGCGTGGCCAATACTGGGATTAAACAACAAAATGATTAGGACACCAAAAGAAATTGCAAAGCTGCCGAAATTTTCACGAAATCGTTGTGGCGGCGTATACCGTTTATCGGAGCTTATTTATGTCGACAACCTAGAAGGTTTTGGTGTTGAGAAGGCACATTCCGATATTAAAAATCGTGGATTCATAGGCCATTCTACGTTGAAGGATTTTCAAACGATGTGCTGTGGCGCCATAAATGAAGTTCAAGTCACAGAAGTACTTGCAGCCATTGCAGAAGGTCACGGTGTTGCTTGTCCACAGGTTTATTTAGACATCGATAGCTACATGTCGTCTGGACATGGTAAATGCAAAGTTGCTACTTTTACTGGATTCAATACAAGCGTAGCCTTATCACGTTTAGGTATTGAAGAAATGGAATTACAATTCGTACTTCTCGGTTATGGCATTCGTAATATTGAAAGCCCTACCAATTTTTTCAATTGGATTGGTGCTGGGGTCCATACCCTGTGTAACAATTTCATCAAAACGCCGTTTAATAAACTAACTATTGGAGCCTAACATGACGAAAACTTTTATTTCACTAAGCAAGAAAAAGAATAATCGTAGTACCTTCCTGTCAGCCTTAATGAAAGGCCTTGGCGGTGATACAGGTGACGCAATTGCTAATGCTTTCGTCGGTTCAGATCCTGAATCCTTTAAGGATGCTATGTCTAAAATTGTCGAGAAGCTTACAGAATCCATGCCGAATGCCAGTAAGTGAGGCAACGTTTGAAATTTCTAATTTAACCAAATTGACAATACTGCAAAGGTAAACAATGTGACCGACTTACTTGAAAAGGTTGTAATGCAATTGGTTGGGCAAGCCAATAGCGGTCTCGTTACTTGGTTATTGATTGCGATAGGTTATTTGGGTTGGACGCTACATCAAAATAAAAAAGAATGTCGCGCGGAGATTAAACAATACTATGATTTAGTGGAAAATTTACAGAACTCCATAAACCTAAAGAACGGTGAGGAACGCGACATGCTTCTATCCGTGATCGACAAATACCACCAAAGTCAAATTGGTATTCGGGAAGCCATTAGTGAAATCAAGTCAGTACTGACTACGATTTCCATGATGCACAAATAGGTGATTTCGTGAATACCCTTAAAGCATATTGGACGGCTATTAAAGATAAGGCTGCTGGAGCGCACTATAAACGACCCTTGCAGACACCGCCCGTAACCGACTTCGTTGAGATACCGACAATTTCAAAATACAATGGAATTGTAGATGATATCCAGAAAGATTTGGAAGATACTAAACAGGCTGCTTCAGAAATACTTTCGTCATTGGTGCGCTCCTCGGAAGAAGAACGCCGCCGATTGGAGCTTATTTTTGATAGTATCGGCGATGCAATTCTGTTATTAGACGCAAACGGCATTATTACTGCGTGCAATCGTACGGCACGTCAGCTACTTGGATTGCAATCACAGGTTCTCATTGGACAGTCACTGTGTGAACGTGTGCCGGGTATGTGCCTGTTTGGATCTATTGCAACGTTAAGTACTGATTATCTTGAGTACATGAAAAACTACAGTGAGTGCGTGACCTGTAAAACGGGTTGCACGCACGACTGCGTTCCCGAGGAACTATCGAATAGATATGATCGGTACGTACAGACGCATGATACAAAATTAAATACAGCCTTTAGGTTTGAGTATTGTCGACCCGACGGCGCAGAACTGCACCTACAGCTGGTTCTAAATGTTCTAACCTTAAATCCAAATGCTCAAGACTTTGGATTTATTTTAGTACTACGTGATTTAACACATGCCACGCAGCTGGAAGATAACGTATTGCATCTACAGTCGGCATCGTCCGGTTTAATGTCGTTACTCTCAGTGCCTGTATTTTACAAAGACGCAAGCTGTAGGTTTACATCTGTTAATCGTCCTTTCCGTGAATTGCTAGATTTATCGGAAGACGACGTGATTGGTAAAACGGTTTTTGAGATATTCGAGAAAGCCTGCGCCGAACAATTGGTAGACTTAGACAACTCGGCGATTAACTCCGATGAAACTCAGCGCGTAACCGTAGACCTGCATACACTGAAGGGGCTAGTGCGTACGGCAAACGTAATAAGCCGTGCAATTAAAACTGGAAAACGAGTAACCGGTTTGACTGGATCTGTAGTAAGTACCGACCCAATGGACGAGTACGCACGTGGTAGCATATTTGCAGCCGCGGCCAAGTCTGTAATCTTTGTAAATGCGCTATGCACTGTAGTGGGATGCAATGATGAATTTTTAAGACTCTGCGAACTACAAAAATCCGAGGTGATCGGTAAATCCATTGAGGCGACCGAACTTAAAGGCTTGCTTGGCCATTGTGATCTGTTGGTATCAGACACTATAAAGTTTAAAAACTTAGAATATGGAAGGATGCGATTACCTGTAGTAGAGGCTACCGGAGAGGCAACAAGCAGCGTATTCATTCTATTCCAACATATTTAACTGAGGACACAATGAACATCATTAGTTTTATGAAATGCCTGACAACAATGATCCTTAGTTTATCATATAAGGATGTAAAAACAGTTGCCCGGCAGTACGCAGTTTGGGAAAAAGGCGCAAGCCTTGCAGCCGCCAAATATGGTATCGGTGCTGAATTTTCAAAACTATCAGCGCGATTGCAGACTAAGTGGGAGTTTACTGGCGATATGGCGGATGCCATGGGCGTAGCCATGAAAAAGGCCTTGCCCAAGATGGTTGCGGATACTGATATTACACACACGCAGATTGCCTTTTTACGAGACCTCGGCGTATACTTTCGCAAAGATAGCGGTACTGCGTGGGTGCGCTTATCAAAAAATGCATCGATACTGAACGATAACCAATTATCTGTATTATTTTTGAGTGATTCTGTCAACGAAGTTGCCGACTTAACCGCTCAACAGAATATGGAAAAAATTGTTTTTGAGTTGACTGGTCGTAAGAACGATCCGATACTGTCGCAAAATGAATTACGCGACGGTCGTGAAACACATCCAAAACTTCTTGTACGCTACGCACAATATCGTAAAGAGTTTAAGGAAAAATTTACGCAAGCGATTTTACGATTTGTACGGCTTTCTGGAAAGCCGTTAATTGATGTAAAAACGGCAAAGAATTATTTACGTGCCATGGGTTGCGATTACTTGCCAAACGGCTTTATCGGCAGGGTAGACGAAAAAGGAAAACTCTATACAACTGCGGGTAAGGCGTTGCATGGTACGATGGTTGGTCAGTTTGTGATGAATCCAAACTACGATCCAAAGACCGACGATACTTATTATGCACGTCTTAAAGGTGACCAACGCGGCGAACTTCGAACACAGGAGTTCTTAAAACGTAAGCGTACTGATAGACATGAAAAAGTTGAAGAATTTAGCGATAATATTGAGTCACATCGCCGTAGATGGTTAAAGGATATGAACAGCCTCGATAACATCGAGCGCATCATTGCCACATTTATTGAAACGATCCATATTACGTATGGTCGTGTAGGAACTGAGGGCAATAAAAATAAAGGTGAAGATACCTTCGGTGTTTCTACATTACGTGTCAAGCAAGTTCGTATTCTGCCTACCGGCATAAAGATTAGTTACCCCGGTAAGAAAAGCACAATTAACACGCACATTATCAAGCCTACTACACAAAGCAATCGTAAAATCATTGCGATGTTTAAGGAATTGGTGGCAGATAAGAAACCACTTGATCGCGTGTTTAAGGTCGGCAGTCACAACATCTGGCCCCGTGATATAAACAACTATCTCAAGAGTATTGGTGTGAAGATCACCATACATAAATTTCGTCACTCCGCGGCAACGCTTGAAGCGAAAAAGATGTTGGACAAGGCGCCATTCAACAAGAAGAATCCACCATCACAATCACAAGCCGAGCATTGGATTAGAGAAGAGGCTAAACGTATTGGTGAAATGCTGCACCATCGTTCCGGCTCTGGCGATAACCAAAAAGTTACCAGCACTACTGCCTTCCAGGCTTACATCCAGCCGTCGCTTGTTGCAGACTGGTTTAGAGACCTCGGACTTAGACCTCCGCCATGGTTACCGCCATTTGACGAATAAGTAGGTAGTGCATTAAACTAAAGGAAATTAAATGTTAATCATTGCCGATCCTCAAGCGTGGGCACAATCAAACGGCTACACGCTACACCTCATACAAGATGTCAATTTTGCAGTATCTTTTGGTGAACGCCCTTTGGGTGCTTTAATAAAGATGTCAGGTGGCTACAAGTTTGCATCAGAGTCATCGGTATCGCAAGCTGCTGATACAGATTATGAAGAAAACGTTGATGCAAAGTTTGTTAGTCATAATTTTGGTTTGAGCGATCTGTTGCCGTTTGCCGGTACCCAATTCAAAAAAGATCAAACCGAAATTGCATTGTCTCCTCAAGCCTCAGGCACGGGCTTTGCCGAGCGCGTCAGTGATTGTAACTACTGGTTGCCGTATGCGGCTGAACACTATTGTTTAAGCCGTGATTTGCGTGATTACGTGTTGGTGCCAATTCCAGCAATTTTCAGTGACCTGCCGAATACCAACGGTGACAGTTTGAGCATTAAGCAAATGCTGAGGTTTGATCCGGAACTGGGTATGCAAATGTATAAGTCATTCAAAGGCAAACCCACGTATCTTGAGCATGATAACCGCGACATTACACGTGCCAAGGGTGTTATCTTAGATGCGTTCTTGCGCCCGGTGCATTTCAATCCTAAGTATTACAAGATTGTTTTGCTATTGGCTTACGACCGTACTAAAGACTCGGCATTGGCGCAGGCTATTCTGTCAAAAGAATCGAATGCGTACTCTGTAGGCTTTTATTACAGCAGTTATCGTTGTAGCGTTTGTGGTATTCAAGTTGGCAAGGGTATCAACACGCGACCGTGCGGTCATACGATGTTGGGCAAGCCGACATACAAACAGCAGGACGGTAAAGTTGTATTTAGGCAATGTGAAAACGCGGTCGGGTTCGAGTGCAGTGCCGTCAACACACCTGCGTTTACCAGTGCCATTGGCCCAACGGTGTATGACCCACGGAGTATGTAAATGAAAATCAATATTAGTCTATCCAGTGCGTCATTACAGAAACTGAAGCTAGAGGTTATCCACTTATTTACATCAGAGAATATAAAGTGTGATCGTCACAATGAGTACCAGATAATTGTTCATGCCACGATGAAACAGGTGTCTGACATTTTACAAAAAGATGAGTGGTCGTTTGACGACAGTTATGACGAGTGGAGTAAGCCGAAATGCGATTACACATTGACAGCTACCGCCGGCGGTTCTGCGGTGCGGATAGAATTTATATATAATGGGGATTGACTTGTGAAACTTTCTATTTCAACATTTATGCCGGGTGATGCACGTAATCCTGAGGTGCACAGTAATCCAGTTAAATGGCTTACTGATGCATTGGCCATGACAAATAACGGTTATTTGTTTGCGCCAACTGCACTTGAGCTTTCAATTGCCAAAGCGCACCCAAACAATTTTTCAGTAGTGGGTGGCACGATCTACCCTAAATCCTTTAAGGGTGCTAAGGTTGATCGTAGTGTGAACCTGGAGCATTACAAAAAGATGCAAAAGGCCAATTTGCCGTCTGACGATTTCGATTATGAAGGTGCAATCCTAACACGTCAATCAAAGTACGATTTATAAAGGACTGCATATGAAAATTCAAATTAGCCTGTCGACAATGGAGCCGGATGATTACAATGCAGATGTCGCAAATGCGGAAGCTGTATTAAACAAGGCTTTCGTTAAGCTGTTTGACGACGGCTATACTGCACGTGCAGCGCGACCGAAATCTGGGATTCTATCAAACAGTTTGTGGATTAGCATATACAACGTGCCAACAACTGCTACGGATTTGGAACGGTTAAATGCAAAGATTGGCATGCGTTTCGTAATGCATTTAACAAACGGCTCGGGTAAACAAGTGCCAATGCACAAATTCGATTTGGAACTGCTTACAATGACACGGGAGGCAAAAGACGCAGGTTACAAGTATCGTAAGATTTCAGGCAATACGCCAACGGAAGCAGCGACAAAGTTTATTGCATGGCTTAATAAGGTAAAATAGCGGTTTTCGTTGATTTTTGCATACCCTAATTTATCTATATCCCCGCAGTAACAATTAGTGCGTGGATTGTTATTCCTGCCGATTCTAATTTAACTTTGAAGTTGTAGTTGTTTTACCCATGGCCCGCAAGGCCTATTTTAACAGGAGCCTATACATGCCTAAGAAGGAAACAAAGTTTCATGGCATCCTGGCTGTAGGACGCACCAAGACAGACGCCATTAACAATTACAGGCTTCTGGCGATGAGCAAGGGTGCAGCCGTCCAAGTTGACAGTGAGCGAAACATTGCCTTTGTCACGCAAGCCAGTAACGCCGAGGGGATGTTTAATCCCATGTCGGGCAACATGGACTTAGAAACAGATGAGGAAGTCCTCAATCAGTTGGAGTTTGCTTCAAATTCTAGCGGTGATGTGGAAGTCAATCATTTAGTTTGTCAGTCTGGTTGTGGTGCACACATAGTTTTTGACAGTGAGGAGCTTGTTAAGTTTTGCCCGCACTGCACCTCTGCCTTATCAAGTGACGAAGGTGACGAAGGTGGAGAAGATTCAGATGACGTCAATTTTGACGACGACGAAGATGATGATTCGGATATCGAAGACGACGCAGGTGACGATTTAGATTCGGAATCAAGTGACGAAGAATCGGAAGAAGATTCGGGTGACGAAGATTCCGGCGATGAAGATTCCGGCGATGAAGAAGCGGAAGACGATTCGGGTGATGAAGAATCAGACGAAGAAGCGGAAGACGATTCGGGTGATGAAGATAAAGAAGCAGAACCTGAAGCAGAACCTCTTCCTGAATTAGGTGACAATGACGGTGAAATTGTCATTTCTTCAGATGACGACAGCGAACTTGTTGTCGCAGCCTCTTCTTTAGACGAAGCTACTAATCTGTTCCGTAAGCATCTGCCTATTACGTCAGTATCCTCAGGTTCTTCAAACATCGAAGCTCATTATAAAGTGTGTGCCTCTGACACTTGCGGTGCGCATCTCGTATCTACAGAAGACATCACGGAATGTCCGGCTTGTCATTCGGAAGCTGTGGAACCTGAGACTGAAAAGTCCGAGGACGCCACTGCCGATACCGACAGTGTTGAGGATGACGAACATATCGTGATTGCGGCGGATTCGTTTGCGGATGCTGTTAAAATTTTACGTAAACAGTTGCCAACAACGTCAGTATCAAGCGATACTTCTAATATTGAAGTACACTACAAAGTTTGTGCCTCTGATGACTGCGGTGCTCACGTTGTTTCGACGCAAGATATTGATGAATGCCCTGCCTGTAAGAGTGAGCTTGACGAGCCCGAGCAACGTCCGACTATAGAATCATCAGATGATGAAGATTCTGATGATATGTCAGACGAGGGTGCCGAGGGTGATGAGGAGAGTGAAGAAAATACACTTGAATTGTCAGACGATGACGGCAATATCCTTGATGAAGACACCGATGAAGTTGACGCAATGAACGATGTAGACGATGAAGAATCTGAGTCATCTTCGGATCTCGACGTTAGCTACAGCAGTGCTGTTGCAGGCAAGCCGGTGTGGACTGCTTTCTATAAAGGCATGCCTATCGCTATCGCCTCCAAGGAATCTGCGGGTAAAAATGCAGACATGTTTGACACACCGTCCTTCGGTCATGCGGTCCTTGCAACTGCGAAAATTTCCGGCGTTAAGAAGGCACTCGGCGAACTTGGTTTTGCTGCGATTAAGCATAAGGTCTCTATCTCTAAAGCGGTACGCCGTATGGTAGAAACTCAAGTTGCTGAAGCACGCGCCAGCATTTCCGCTGAACAACAACAGTTCAAAGAGCGTTTTGCTGCTGCGTTGGCTGCATCTGCTGTTGGTTTAAATCGCGGTTTCTTTGCAGATAAAAAGAATCCGATTAAAGCTGCCTTGTGGAACTCAATGAGTAGTGCCGGGATTCGCAATCCAGAATCCTTGATCGATGTTGTTTTCAAGAGTCATTCCGATGCGTATCATAAAGTTTTGTTTGAACTTGCTTCGGAGTTAACTGCGAAACCAGTGGAAGTCCAAGAGAGCCTGTCCAAGGCGATTCATGGTATGTCGTATCAAGAAGTTAGTTCTGCATCAGGTGAAACAATCGAAGGTCGCCTGGAAACAATGGGTACTTCAGTATCATCCGGTGTAGATACTCAAAACGCTCAGCCTACCGGGGCTGTAGATCGCCAGCAGATTTCTAATGCTGTCAAATCACTCGGCCGCCGTGGTCGGTAATCATTTTGATTAGGAGTTAACGATGCTTCAATTACGTAATACTCGCCTGTACAAGTCTCTGTTCGAGAATCTTGCCAGTGGCGTAACAATCCCAGAAGAGGGCATTGCCCTTACCTATGTTAAAGAAGGCGGCGACACCAAGGTTGAACTTGGTATTGCAGGTGGTATGTTTGCCGGCGTTGCACTTGCCCGCAATCTTCCTCCCAGCACACTGCCCATGGTTGAAACCGGTGTCATTCCGGCCGCAGGTACGGGCAAACTGACACGTTCACCACTGGCCGGTCAGATGTTGGTTAAGATCGACGGCGTGGTTGCAGATGTTGTTGCTGCCGCTCCCGCAGCAGGTGAAGTTGCTGTTGCTGGCGACGCTTACACCTTCAATGTGGCAGATGCCGGCAAGATGGCCGCTTTCCAGTATATGTATCAACCGACTGTTGTGGAAGCCCGCGCAGTTCTTGGCGATATGCCTTACGGCGGCCTGGCTGCTAATGCTCTCGGCACCGTTGGTGTTGTCAAGCAGGGTGAGGTTGCTACTTCTTACTTTGATGCCGCGGCCGATTGGTCAAGTGCACTCGAAGCCAAGATCGTTGCGGGTGGTAAATTTGCTCCCGCCGCCGCTGGTACCGGTATTGCAGGTGTGGTTGTGAAGAACAGCCCGACTGCTGCCGATCCTTTCCTCATCCTCGAAATCAACGTCGGCTAATAGTCGCTCGTACTAATCAGGAGTTTCAACTATGAAAAATCCGTATGCTGCCGCTCAGGTTGTTCTGAAGAACGGCGACCCCATTACCGAACTTCGTTTCGGCAAGGAACGTGCTCTCTCTGAGTCAACTGGCGAATTCAACGCCAATGACAAGAAAGAACTGATCCGTTCAATCTCGAAGATGTTTGATTCGATGTCTTCCGGTGAAATTCGCGGCATGACCGCTGCCGAAAAATCATCCGAAGCCAATGACCGCCGCGAAGTGGTTGTTGCTGCGTATGCTGATGCCGACAAATGGTCATCGTTAGGTGCTGATCTGGCCGTTCAAATTCAAGAACAGCGCAACCGCGAAGGCTTTATGCGCCGCGTTGCAATCGGTCAAGACCTCAAGCAAGGCCAACTGCCCCGCGTTAATGTTCCGATGTGGGATGCAATGGCTGTTGTGGCTACCGGTCCGGCAAACGTTCAATTCCAACTGATTCGCAACAAGCAGTTCTACCCGGCTGAGTTTGAAGTCGTGGCAAACCTGCGTTGTGATCGTCTGGAAATGGAACAAGTCGGTGGTGACATTCTCGACAACCTCTACAACCAAGGCCTCGACAGCATCATGGTCAAAGAAGACAAACTGTGGAAGCAGTCTGCCGACATGACCGTTGGTGTGGTTAACCCGCTGAACTATATCGGCGGTCAATTAACACCGCAAATCCTTGCCACTATCCGTCAAGGCATCACTGACTGGAATCTGCCTGCAACTACCGCCATTATCTCCAACGACTTCTGGGCTGACATCATCGGCAACAGCGAGTTTATGACCATGTTGGATCCAGTAACCAAGTATGATCTGGTTATGAATGGCGAACTGGGCACACTGGTTGGTCTGACTCTGCTGACCGACGGTTTCCGTCAGCCGAACCAGAAGGTTCTGAACCGTGGCGAAATCTACGTGTTGTCCACACCTGAGCATCATGGTTGCTACAGCGACCGCGGTGGTGTCCGTTCGGAGCCGACAACCGGCGCCGATTCCGGCAACACTTCACGCGGCTGGCTGATGAGTGAGATCCTCAGTTGGACACTCGCCAACCCACGTTCAGTGTCTAAGGGTCGCCGCGTGTGATGATAGCATTTTAAGCAGAATTACTAATTTATCAGCATCGGGATGAAAGTCCCATGCTGGTAGATTGGTATGAGACACGAAACTAAACTGCTCCAACTTGTAACAAAACACGCAGGTATTGTTCCATCGACAAGCAGATCAACTGCAAGTTTTTTGAACAATAAAATTTCAAAGTTGTGTGCCGAGCATCCGGCAATACGTAAGTTCCTAACGCAGCAAACCTCATATCTGCCGAAATATGAATCTGCGGCAAACAGATGGCGCTACTATAAAGCAGGCAAACTAAAACCACACTTATGTCCAACGTGTGCTGGTTATATACCTGTTTTTGACCATAAGTACTGCTGCCACAGGTGCTCAACATTAGCACCAACCGCAGAGCGCGGACCGAAAGTGGATTTGAAGGCGAAAGAAACTGCCTTCCGTAAGGAACTAAAGCACGTCGATCCATCGTATACGTTGCTTGAATACGGGTTGAAACGATCCAAATTTAGGCATCTGTGCGGAAATGAGTTCTGGCTAGGCAACCGTGCCTTGCTCAAAGACACGGGTAGTTGTACATGTCTACATAAGAAAATCACCGCACATACGTTAGGTACGCTTGCGGAATGGCATGTTAAACAGCAAACAGGTTTTACACCGAAGAAGCTATTAGGTGCACAAGCCCGACTAAGTTGTAATACCTGCCATCACGTATTTACAACTAGGAAATTTTACGACCGTCGTTGTCCAAACTGTTTTCCAAATATATTTGCCAGCAATATCGTTACAACGCAAGATTATATTACCTGGTTGGCTAAAAACCGCAAGACACTTACTTTGGTTGGTGACTACGTTAACGTAAGAACCGCAGCACGATACTTACACCATACTTGCGGACAAGAATTTACTGCTAAGCCCGGTAGCGTTACTAGACGTAGTTTTAGATGTCCAGCATGTGCACCAAAAACCTGCGGCTCTTTAAGAATCTTTACTAAGTTTGGTAGGGAGTTGAAGCTACGAGGCAAGGAACATATCGCACTATCTTGGATTCTAAAGAACACTACGATAAAACTTCGTGATATTTCAGTAGACCTAGACGGTACAGTTCCGCACATTAGGTACCAAGGGTTGACTAGGACACAGGAATACAGACCAGACTTCTATGTTAAGGCACGAAATTTAATTATAGAAGTAAAAGACGGAAGAACGCTTGGCTTAGGCAAGGTATTTTTCTACGTTTCTGGAGAGCAACTTTGGAAAACAAATTGCGCCAAAGCAAAGGCATGCTTGGTGCAGGGTTACAAATTTCAAATGCTTTTGTTTGATCGTAATAACCGTAGAATTTCACTTCCAAACGGTTGGTATGATCTAACACATAAGCAAATTTTGAATTGGGCAAAATCACATGGAACATTTTAGTTTCGTGTCTCAGCTTAAATGCTATTTATCGTAGATTACAACGCTAGTTTCTAGCGTTGTATGTGGGGATAAGGGCAGTATTGATTGCTTTTTCCATAGTGACTCCTCACACTATGGAATACCCACGTGTTATCACAAGGCACTCTTTAGGAGACCGATTATGGGTAGCGCACGTAAGTATTTGGCATTAGCACTCGCGGCATGTCAAACAAAACAGTATGAAGAAGCCGGCGTATTCCTCGCACAAGCCGCATCCGAGGAAGATGCTAACGACCTTGCTAAAGAACTTGGTGCTAATGACACTCCTGATATTGCCAAAAGCGAATCATTGGGATCTGACACCGATAGCGATCCTCAAGATCCTGTAGAAGTTGATACGTGGGATGATGAAACGGGTATTGACGAACAATCAATTTCATACGTACCGAGGCGTGCCATCACTACTACATCACACATTGGAAAAATCATGGCAGCTGCCATGGCATTAAGTTCCGATGAGGATGACGAAGCAGATGTCCTCGAGGATGATGAAGACGAAGATTCAGAACCTGATCCAGATTTTCCAGGAGAATCATTAATTCCCGCATCATTTTCAAGTGTTAAGGTGAAGAGCGTTGCGGTCAAATCCCCAGTCCGCATGAAAGGCTAGGGAATGCAGTCAAAAAGCCCTGCCGTCTCTAAACTTGAGAAGGTGGGGCTTTTTCCTTTTTGGGAAGACTAAGCGTGTCCATTATTGCCGAACTGGCAAATGAAAATTTGCTGTATATTGCATTGCAGGGTTGTCGTGCGGTAATAGAAAAAGAACTTGGCATTAAACAAGTTATCTTTTCAATGACTGCGGCTGCGCGTACTGAATTTTTTAGACGAGGTCGAGAGTCGGGTGAGCTAACCTTCCCTTACGCTTTTTTAAACTTGACTTCGCTGGCGGCGATTAAAGAGTTACAAAACAACTATGCCGTACAACGGCATGGCGTTAGATTTAACGCTCCTGGTACTCGGGCAACAACGGCCAAGGGTTATTTATTTCCAATCACACTGGGTTTAGATTTCCATTACATAGATAGTGAACCAACGCGCATATTAAATATTGCACAATCTTTGGTCTTGCTATCCGTTACTGACGGTCTATCTTTTAAGATCGATGTTGGTGACATTTTCTCATTTGTTGTCAGACTTGAAATACCGTTAGAAACAACGATTATGCTTGAAGACCCAAATGCCCAGGAGGTTCCAGGTGCCTCAGACGTAAACGTGCAATTTATTATGCACACAACAATCGGTTTCTTCCGCGATGTTTCTGCCGTTAATAGTGGAAGTCCTACTATGGATATCTCTATAAACGGTGCCGAATCTTTCACTATGGATATACAGATACCATGATGGCCGAGAAAAAGTTACCTTATGAAAAAACAGTTGTTACCGAAATAAAGGTACACCTTGCCGATTTACTTTCCCGTACCGTCGTATTGAAAAATAGCGTTGCTGCTACCGTTTCCATAGCAAATGCTTTTAATAGTGGGGATACCACTATCTCATTAGGCAGCCCGTTAAACATTGAGCGTGTCAGTTCATGTTTAATACTGTCAAGTATGGAAAATTTTGAGGTTGTATTTCCCGGACCTGAGGAAGTTGTACTCCTGTGTAAAGGGCTTTTCGTGCACAACGGTTCTTGCGGACGTGTGGTAGTAAGACCGCCTGTGAACATTAGCCAGGTTCGTTTGCAGTTCGTCTGGTCATAGTGGAAAACTACCATGTTTATCGGTGATAAAATACACCATTTCTTAGAGCGCGTCGAAGAATCGGACGAGGACGTGTTGTTCACGGCAGCATTTCTTCTAAAAGCAGTCGTATCCGTTGTCGGGTTTGTAGTAGTTGTTATTCTATGGGATACATTGCCGTCTACATCACCGATTTTGGAGCGCAATGTAGAATTAAAGGTCGTTGAAAAGTACGGGAGACCTTCACTCTCAGTTTTAGATGAGTACGATGTTGTAAAGTTGGTTGAATTTGATATATCAAGAACGCTTGTGCATAAAGAAACGCTAGACAGAATTTCGGTACCCACGTCGCGGGGTTCCTATCAAACAGGACATAAAAGCGAATCCTTTGAGGTACCGATGTCGGATGCGTTGAAAGGTGTTTGGTGTTTAGACAGTACGCTATCTTGGATTAACGGTTTATCTCTTAGAACGCATAAGCAGGTGCTACAACAACACTGCATAGAGGTAAAATAATGCGAATTCTAGTGGCGTTTTTGCTGTTTACCCTTCTAACGACAGGATACCATTATAATACACACAGCATAGAAGGCCCTTCAAAAGATTTAGAAACGGACTCCCGAATATTTGCTGGTCAACTGAATGGTGCATTTTCTAGGATACGATTAGTATCTAGTAATTTGGCAGTTTTATTACCAAGCATTGACTGGGAAAATAAACCAGAAGCCGAAATACAAAAGATTCTTCATTCAAGAGTAGACGTCGTACAGTATGCAAGCCTACTTGGTGTTTTTGATAAAAATGGCAAGAAGAAGGCTCTATCTAGCGATCCAGACTACCTTAAACTTGATATTAAAGATCGTGAGTATTTCATTAGGTTGCGCGATGTGGACTCTGCAAGTTTTTGGACAGGCCCAGTTAAAAATCGAGTAGACAACTCAGCGTCGTATCTCTACGTAACCGCTATAAAAAAGAATAACGTATTTAATGGGGTTTTAGTTGTTGCCGTTACGCTAGAACACTTCAACACCATGTGTGCCCAAACAATTAGTCATACTACACAAGCGATACTATCGAAGTCTAGTGGTGAAGTACTTGCAGGTTGCGGCATTGCCTCTAATGCAATTGATCCTCTAAAAACTAAGTCTTTAGATATTTTTCCAGACGTAAACATTGCTGAACCTCATAAAGGTGTTTTCAGAAACGACAATCATCTTTACGTAGTTACACGATTAAAAGAGAATCAAGACCTGTTGGTGGTAACGTCAGCCAGCTTAAAAGATCATTGGTTAGAACTGTACCGCGCGCTGGTATCCGAATTGTTACTTTTTGCGTTGTCTATGCTGGCTTTTCTAATACCAGTAGGGACTAAGTTTCGTAACACTTAGTAATTTAACATACAGATTTTTAACAAGGAGATCCCTATGGGAATGACTCACTCGTCCGCGGGTGTATATGTTGCCGAAATTGACCGCTCACAGCGGCCAGAACGTGCAACATCTACTGTCGCAGTAATTGTCGGTGAAGCGAATCGTGGCCCCGTTGGGCAACGTATCTTAGTAACCTCAGAAAGTGAATACGTTGCAACATTCGGCAAGCCTGACGCCAAAATCGGTTACATGGGTCATAGTGCTGTAGCCTTTTTTAATGAAGGTGACCGGCTGTACGTAACACGTGTTGCACCGGCTGCTATGTTTGGCGGCTGCACCGTCGGTTGGGATGGACACTACAATACGTCCACACCGTGGCTTGGCGGTGAAGCTTCTCCTGAAAATGTCCAGATGTCGGCTTCGGACTTATTCTCAGTGTATGCCACTAACCCCGGTGACTGGAACGCCGAACTATTTGTGCGTGTCTATCCAAACTCAAAAATTGGTGGCGGCTACTTCTGGTTTGAGGTCTACGTTAAAGGTGCCGCGCAGCCCGTAGAAAAATGGCACTGCCATCTTAAAAACGTTGTCGACGGCTTTGGTACTCAATTAAACATCGAGCAACAACTTAATCGTTACTCAAAGTATGTCCGCGTAGTTCAAAATAGCGAACAGTCTACGTTTGTTGGCAATCCGGATATGCAGTTGATAAACACCTTTGATGCCGGTGGTGATGCGGCCTTCCCAGGAATTCAATTGAATGGCGGCTTAAATGGACGACGCCCAACGATGTCAGAACTCACGGCGGCGTTGGACTTGTATGCAGATCCGGAATATATTGACATTAACCTGTTAATCAACGGTGGTATCTGTGACCCTGATTTCCAAATGGCGATGGATACGATATGTAAGAATCGTATGGATTGTGTTGCGATTCTCGATACGCCGAGCGAAATGCAGAGTGTTCAAGACGCATTAGCATATCGTCGTGATATATTACATCTGGATAGCTCATACTCTGCACTTTATACGCCCGACGTGTATGCTGCGGATCAGTATAACGACATTCGCCTGTATTTACCACCGTCAGGATTTGTCGCCGCCGCGTATGCACGGACGGACCGCGATTATGAGTCCTGGTTTGCACCTGCTGGTATGACACGCGGCGCACTTCCAGTATCAGGTATTCGCACTTTATACGATCAAGTAAAGCGTGACGCCTTGTACGAATCTCAAGTCAACGCAATTCGCATGATTGAAGGTTCTGGAATTAAGATTTGGGGTGCTGATACCCTGCAAGTCATGCCCTCGGCACTTAGCAATATGTCAGTACGTCGCTTAATGATTGTGCTGGAAAAGACGATTGCTAATACGTTGCTGTACGCCGTATTTGATCCCAACGATCAGGTTTTACGTACTCGTATTGAAGCCGCGTGTTTCAGCTTCCTTACAAACATCCGGAATGCGCGAGGCCTTTATGCCTTCTCCGTAATCTGTAATGATACAAACAACGTACCTGCAACAATTGCTGCCGGCGACCTGTTCGTTGATCTATGGGTCGATCCGGTTATTCCAGCAAAACGTATCATCTTCAATGCCGTCATTAACAAGACAGGCGTTCATGTTACCGGCAATGCTTAAAGCGTGCCTTACTATAATCTCTGAAAGGAATTAAAATGCCAAAGCCACAACTAGGCCGCGTAATGAGTGTTATTAAAGATCCGATGGTCTCGGACCACTTTACTCTGGAAATTCCGGCATTGCCTTCGGCGGGTATGAATGATACTGAAGGTCTGCTTATTCAGTGTCAATCAATGTCAAAACCTGGCGTAACTGTTGATGAAGTTGCGGTTGCACTGTTTGGGCATACCATTGTGTACGCCGGTCGTAAAGTGTTTAACCATGACCTCAACGTTACATATGTTGAAAACGTACGCGGCTCCATTCATACAACACTCGAAGGTTGGGCGCAGATCATTCGCGGTACCAAGACGCAGCACGGCTCATTCAAAGGCGGCTCACCTGCGGAAGCTGCGGGTTCCGGCTACGCGGTTTTGGGCATTGTTAAGATTTACGACAACGTGGGCGAACTTGTTTTGGAATATAAGCTGCATAATATGTGGCCGGCAACAATTCCAGAAATTCCCCTCGATGGTACTGCTTCAAACCTGATTACACATCAAGTCGGCTTTAAGTATGACTATTATGAGCGCAGTGACGGTTATTCAATGCGTGGTACCGACTACTAATTAGTAGTAACTACGAAATACAACAACCGCTTTGCTGGAAGGAGTTCTGATGGACGACCGAACCCAAATCGGTAAGATGATGGTACGGAGAGATCCACTGATGACATTTAAGTGGGTAGTTCTGTCCATGCCAAATACTGGTTACGATCTGGGTCCCGAGTACGTTGAAACAATCGAAGTCCCCTTCAACAACCTTAAAGTTGAAGGGGTGTTTCGAGGAGGTGGCTATTGTTATTTTCCAGGATTTCACGATGTATCGGCATTTAATGTAACCTTTTATGCTGACATGTATGGCAAATCTCTTGATTTTATCATACATTGGAAAAGCTTGGTAAAGGACTTTGGCACCGGCATCTATGCGTTACCTCCACAGTATAAACGTGACTGGACAGTAGGTTTAATGAAACCTACGGGCGAAATTGCAGTACAAATACGTTTAGAAGGCACCTGGCCGGCCGATACTGGTCAATTAAGTCTCAACTATAATGAATCGAGCGCACTAACTTTCAATCAAAATTTTAGTATTGATAATGCAGTAGTAGTCTGATCGGGCTTAGCGCCGAGTCATACAAAATAAACAGTAAGGAAACCATACTATGAAATGCACTGAAGAAGAACTGTTACAAATTTCTAAAGACTCCAACTACCATGATCTCGGAACACTCCCATCAATGGGAATCCCATACGGCGATAAAAATTTCAAACTGTATATAAAGGCATTTCATTTAAAAGAGCTAAAGCTGCTGTCAAAAGCGGTTGAGCTTGATGAAATGTCTCACCTCCTTCGTGCGGTCGACAACGTTATCTCCGTTCCTGTTGATGTTTTAACCATAGGTGACTTTTTCTACGTCATGCTATGGCTACGGCTTAATAGCATGCCTAAGAGCCCCTACGTTGTCGAGTGGAAGTGCGAACAACCGTACTTCACGCACAAAGAAACCAAGAAACCACTTTTGTATACTGATGACAACTGGCCATCGGTAGATGGATTACGCCACGATTACAACGTCGAACAGTGTAATACTGAAAATACCAGTATTGTCCACATGACGGACACCGAGATTCTAACGCTACCGAAAGATTTAGTTTTACCTTCCGATTTTGATTTCCCACGCATGTCCTGCTATGTAGATCGTGCGAGTGCCTTGAAGGATCCGGAAATGGCTATGCTGGCGCCCGGTCTTCAATGGATACGAGGCAGCACCTGGACCGATAAAATTGAAATGGCTGAAGCTAACCCAGATTTACTCGGTGAGGCTTTAGACATTAATCGACGTGTTGTTCACGGTATCAGTGAAGTTGCCACCTTTAATTGTCGTCATTGTCGCATTGAGCACAAAACTAAACTGGAATTGAACGCTTTATCTTTTTTCCAGTAACCAGTGAGCGTGACCTGCTTGATATGACTTACGAGTTGCTAAAATACAGAGGGTTTCAGGCAAACGATGACACATTAAGCATGACGCTACTATATTTCTATAGCAAGTACAAGAAGGATCGGGAGGACGCATCACGCCAAACGAATCCGAATGTTACTAAAGCTTATTAGATATAGTTGACTATTGGACAACCGCACTGGCAAATTTAGTGTCCTAAAGGAAGCTTATGACTTTACCCTACTCTGGTGATATGTCGGCCAGTTTAATTAATGATGAACTCGGCTTAGCAACGTCGTCACCTATTGGACTGGGCGATACTTTACCACGTTCTTTAGCTGGCATATCGGCGGGAGCAATTAGTTCTTATGATTTTTATGGCAAATCCAGTGCCCCTCCACAGCCGCCGGTTTATATTGGCATGTCAACTAATGTCAGTATCTCTGAAAGCTTGATCCTGTCGTTTGCGCAGCATGTCGTACTTACATTGCCCTATCAATTTATACTAAACTCACCAGCCAATGACTATATGTATTGGGCGTCACCGGCAACATTAGGTAAGGTAAAGTTTTACGATAGCGACAGTCAATTTACAGGCGGCTGGGACGGTGCTTATAATGATTACGTGCGTACTGGTCCTATTGAAATAATTATTAATAGTTTGTTATATAAGGTGTACCGTACCGACTTTCCCGGATTGGGTTTGTGTAACTGGGAAGCGCGTTACGACCTCAATTAAGCGGAGTAGACAATGAGCTTTTTAGGTGACTATCTCGAACGCCGAAGAAAAACGCAGGATGATGTCACAGCACAACGTGATTTGGAAGATTCTAGCCCCGAACAGGTGCTGGAATCTCTCAACACGAATACGCAGTATACATCTGACTTAATCGGCCAGCGTTCCACCGAAGCTAAAACGCAAAATAAATCAGTACTCGACAGCTTAGAGATTGTTGCTGAAAAGATTGAAGGTTTAGATTTTGAACCTGAACAGTCTAATGTTGATGTCGTTATTAAACGTGCTTCCGATGTAGAGCAGGTCTCTACAAAGGTCACCAACAAAACGTTGGTTGAGATCAATCAG
>JFJP01021647.1_pt1 | contig 22424 bp, 11 predicted proteins | sample 431651 | NCBI WGS metagenome assembly JFJP01 (sample SAMN02602958, study PRJNA72255) | Microbial mat metagenome, whole genome shotgun sequencing project. | biome: fresh water; feature: sink hole; material: water; isolation source: purple microbial (photo- and chemosynthetic) mats found in...
TTCGAATATCTGACGAAACCGATTTTAGCATTGTTTTTTTCATGCTTTAAAATACATCATGCAGATCCATATTTGGCAGTCTGCTTAATATGAAAAATATTGTGGTAAAATTCAACGATGGTCAGCAGAGAGTTCTTAAATGTGATGATGCAGGGATGTTCTTTGTGGACAATATTCCTTACGGTAAAAAGAATTTTATTATAAGCAGCATTGACCAAACGACTCCCTATACAACAGTAGCCTATACCGCCGTAGTAGATACAATCAGAAAACAGCAGACAACGCCAAGTCAGGCGACCGGTCAGGTGACCGATAAAAACACGATTATTGATACGCTTGTCCAAGATCAAAGCGCAAATATTAAGCTCTACCCGTTGACAGGCGCCGTAAAAGGATCCGTGTACGGTTTAGTTACGAACAATAATGATGCCGGTTCTGCAGGAGATTCACTCGTTGTACCTCTTGCCAATGTTCGAATTGTGGCGAGTTTCAAAGATACCGAAAACGGTCTAGCAGGCGCAGGTCGAATCACATCATTTCCCAATCGATTCGATGGTAAAACTAATGCACTTGGTAACTTTGTAATCACCGGACTTCCTATTGCACCAGGTGGAGATATTGCCCTAGTGCTCTCTTCAATTGAAGTAATAGGTGAAGACTTTGAAGGCGATGCAACGCAACTTTTAAATGTGTATGCATCTAAGGATACGACTCAGCTCAAACGGGCAATTCTTCGTTCACAGTCTTCGATGAATAACAACCGCGACCTTGTATATGTTGCAAGTTCTTCAATTCTTGGATCGAATAAGCTTCCACTCGATGCGATCAATAAAAAAGATCCTATCACCTTTACTTTTACCTCTGCTCTTAAAGGCCTTCCAACTGTAACTATTCCGAACAATGATTTCACAACAGCTCTTTCTGGTGATGGACTCACGGTGACGCTTACCCCAAAAACAGCGGGATGGGTCGTTGATGGACAGGGCCAACAGAGCATTTTTATTAGTGCTACATTAGCAAATAATACACCGATTCGCTTTTTGACTAAACTGAAAACAGCTCAGATTGCTGATGGTAAAGACTACATTGCATCCTCTTCAATTTTGAGCGGAAACAATGGCGCAATTCTTCCTAATTTATCAGCAACATCACCAATTACTTTTACTTTTACTCAGCCACTTGCCTTAGTACCAAGTATTTCATTTGGTAATAATGATTTTGCTACGACGCTTTCTGCTGATGGTCTAACTGTTACTATTACCCCAAAAACTGCACGTTGGGTTTCTGGAAGTCTTACAATTAACGCAGAACTTGTAAGTGGAAAAGATATAAATGCAATCACATTTAATACTGTTGCTTTTGCTGAGGAAATTACCAACGGATTGAAATATGTGATTTCATCTTCAGTTGTTAATTCTGATGGCGTGAAAGTACTCAATGTATCCAATACGGCACCGATTACATTTACCCTTACAAAAAAACTTGCTTCGGTTCCACAGGTTAGTTCAAGTGTTGCAAATCAGGGTATGATTGCTGCACTTTCTGCTGACTCGCTTACGGTGACTGTGACCAAGACTGCAAAGCTATGGACAACAGGTGAAGCGGTTACCATTCAAGGACTTTTCGCAGATGGTTCTAAATTCAATCTTGCGAATTTCGTGCCTTCATTCGAAGATGCATTTGCATTGGCGCAGACGCTACCTCTTACCGGTGCACTTGCAGTTGATGGCAATCTTAAACTTGTTTTCAATGAACCGATTGCTAAACAGCAGGTTAGGCTTCTTGAAGCTGGTGTACCGGTTTCCGCCGCTATTACCGTAACTGGTGATTCGCTGATAGCTGATCCAACGTATAACCTCAAATATGGCACATCATATACAGTTTCTGGTAATGTAGAAAATTCTGATGGTGAAATTATTGCGATAAGTAGTTCCGTTACAACAGCTGCTTCTGCACTGTTCGTTAAATCAAACTCTCTGCTTGATGCGAATGGTCAACCGCGTACCGATGTAAATCCGTATGCTCCTATTGTTTTGGTGTTTAACAAACCGATGCATACTGACATCACAAAGTATACTTGGGCCGCTCCAGCAGGTGCAAGTCTCGGTGCAAATGGTGCTTCTATTACCATCAATGGTGGTGTTGATGTCGTGGGTGGAGTTGCTCCAAATGCGACTGTCAAAGTGTCTGGCGACACGGTGACAATCACCCCTGATAACCGTATGCGTTTCCAGTATAACGCTGAGTATGGATTTACTCTAACCGCTGTCGCTATAGATGGCGAAACATCTTCTGCAGTGGCATACAAAGCGGCTACGGGTGTGGCAAGTGATTATCTCATTTATGATAATACGATTGATGCCGTAACGGGGCAGGACAAAGAGTTCGGTCGACTTGAACCTGTAACTCTCGCGGTACCGACATTCCTTGCTCTTAAAGAACTAACAACTGCAACGGTAAATGGAAGCCCTGTTTCCCTTTCTGCTATTAAGTTGAGCGCGACTGGTGACACGGCAACTTATACACCTGAACTACCATCTTCGGGACTTCAGTCCCTTGTTATTTCAGGTAAGCTAAAAAGTGCTAGCGGAACCAACACGAATTCAATCGAAATAGTTTCTTGGCCTGCTGTTGAGTGGCAGATTGTGACCGCTGCGGTTTCAACTGGTTCAAACAATATTGCTAATGGCGCGTATCGACCACTTGCTGCAACTGGTGACTCACTGGTTGTTTCATTTGACAAAGCAATTGATGCAACAAAGCCAATAACTGTTACTTGGCCGGGAGTTACAACCAGAAGTGCAGTCTCATCAGATGGGAAATCAGTTACGGTCTATCCTCTCGATACACTTGGGTTGATGGCTTTTGGCACCAAGTACAATGATGTGAATACTGCCGCAAAATATACAGTAACGTTTACTGCGACAACTGTTGACGGAAACACTGCGAATTCAGGTAGTATTAAAGTATTTACTCAGGAAGAACTTGTTCTTCTTGATGCAAGCTTCCGCCGTGTACACGATCTAACTTCGCCGATGTTGTCGTCAACAGGTAACAACAATACGGCATCAGCCTACCCATACTCTTCGACGACGCCAATTACTCTTACTTTCAACCGTGCAGTTGATGCAGCATCTCTTGCAACCGGTATTAAATATGAAATGTTTAACAAGAAATCGGGCGTATACGATTCTGTTGCAGTAAATGCTACGCTCGATGCGACGAAGAAAATTGTTACGCTTACACCTGTAACTGCACTTATAGCCGGAACAAAGTTCCAAATCAGTTTTGTGGGACAAAGTGTATGGGCAGAAAATGTGAAAAATGCTAGCGGTACGACAGTATTTGCGTCAACACTTAACTCTGTTTCTACAGAAGTGGCTGTTCTTACAAATATCTCAGCACTGAAACCAACAATGAGTCGAGTCGCTAATCAAAAATTGGACTGGAACTCTAGTTCACCTTTGACATTCAACTACACAGAACTAGCTTGGGATGCAAACCATGACAATTCTATCTCGAACTATCAAGTAGAAGCGGTTACAAGTTCTACGAGTGGTACTCCAAATTCAAAGGTTAATGTCATTGCTGACGCTAATTATACAATTTTTGGAACTGCAAATCAGACGGGAATTGGATCTGGTAATATTAGTTCTTTGAATAGAGTTAACTCTATGTCTGGTTACGGAAATACATCAAATCTTTTCGCTACCGGTGATTCGATTAATCTCCGCATGCGTCCAATGCTCGCAGCAGTTGTAGGATATGATGCAAATGGTACAATTGCTATTAGTGACACTGTGTACGGCACTTGGTCAGATGCGGTAAAATTCAAAGATGAACTTGGTGCAACAGACTCAACGAAACTAGGCGCTATTATTGGAAACGGTGTAACGATTAAAGCTTCAAATGCATTGGAAGATGCAAACGGAAATTCTATTGCTGCATATTATAACTCTAATGGTACGGTTTCAAACCCATTTGTTGGCCGGAGTCTTGCAACCCCCAATACTCTTGGAGTACTTGCCGATACAATGCGAGTGCAGATTGAGTTTAAAGAGGATATGGATATCAGTGTTAAACCTGATGCTCTTACGCTTCTTAAGGGTACAGATGGACAAACTACAAATGCCGCCTTTACTCCCTCTGTAGTTCCTGGAGGTACATGGATTTCTGCTCGAATTTACGAAATGAAAATTGCATTTCCTGCTATACCTGAAGCAACATGGAATGCAGGGGGAGCCTTCGATCAAGATCTTAGTGGTGACGACCTTCCTAGTACGGTTTCTCAAGGATGGGGGTATATCGTTACTGCAGATGCATTCAAAGATCTTAGTGGTAATCTTTCATCATCGTGGGGCGGGGTCGGATCTGCATCAATTGGATCTGATTACACCGCACCTGCTGGAGTACTTGGTAATATGCAGATTAGTGCACCGAATAACCAGTAATCTCGATTTGGTTTTTGGGCTATACATTGTTACTTATATCGACTCGTTTTGTGAGGAAGAGTTGCCTTTGTTGGCAGCTCTTTTTTTGCTTACATTTGCTATTTACATTTTGAGGTCTGATGGGATTGTTTCTCAAGAATGAATGACCTCTTTTACTCTTTATCCTTCAATTGTTGTAACTATCTATACAATATTTTGTTCTTTTTTCAATTTATCTCTTAACTGTTTACTCAATCTATCTTTAAGTATTGACTACCAATGTTCTACCGTTTCAAAGGAACTCCGCTTTATGCAAACGACTCCCACTGCAGATTTCAGTTTTATTCGCTATGCCAACTGCTGGGAAGATCCCGAACTGCTCGTGAAAGCGTTGTTGCCTTCACAGGGGAAACGGATTTTATCGATCTGTTCTGCCGGAGATAATGCTCTTCGACTAATCGCTGAAGGCGCTACGGTGGTGGCGGTTGATCTCAATCCAGCGCAGATTGCTCTCGGTGAACTGCGCCGCGAAGCGATCCGGACCTTTGATCGTGAACAGTTCTGTGGATTTATCGGAATAACAAATCGCGATGATCGGTGGGAACTCTATCAATCGATTCGACTGACACTTTCTGCATCGAGTCGAGAGTTTTGGGATTCAAAACAGGTAGACCTCGAACAGGGAATTATCCACGCAGGAAAATTTGAACGCTACTTTTCGCTCTTTCGTCACAGAATACTGCCGCTGATTCATTCGAGATCAACGGTTCAAAAACTTCTCACGGCAAAATCGCGTGAAGAGCGAATCTCCTTTTACGATACAGTTTGGAATAATCGTCGCTGGAGATTGCTATTCCGCATTTTTTTTAGTCGTCGCCTGATGGGAATGCTCGGAAGAGACCCTTCATTTTTTGATCAGGTCGAAGGCGATGTGGCAAAACCGATTTTTGCGCGCACAGCCTATGCACTCACCGAACTCGACACGGCAAAAAATCCCTATCTTCACTACATTCTCACAGGAAACTTTGGCGAATCATTGCCACCCTATCTTGAACAAAAAAACTACGACAAAATCCGTAGCTCCATTGATTTTCTTACCTTTGAACATGGAACGGTAGAGTCTGTTGCCGCAAAAAGCGCCCCATTTGATGGGTTCAATCTTTCTGATATCTTTGAATATCTCACGCCGGATCAGTGTGAATCAGTGTATGGATTACTGTTGGAATGTTCAAACCCGGGTGCTCGCCTTGTTTACTGGAATATGCTTGCTCCTCGATCCTGCCCAGAACCATTTGGCCATCGTATTAAAACGCTTCCCTTGGGCGATGAACTTTTTTTTGCCGACCGCGCGTTCTTCTACAGCAAATTTATTGTGGATGAGGTGAAATCATGAGTATTGAAATCATACCGTTTTGTGGATTTATTACGCTTTTTCTGACGGTCATTTTTGCCATAGAATTTGGCACGAGAAAAGTGAAATTCCCTCCAGAAAGTTCGAGGAAAATGGTTCATGTGGGCGGTGGAGCTGGGGCATTGCTTTTTCCTCTTTTCATGTCACAGTGGGAGACTGTGGCTGCTCTTGCTCTGTGTATGGGGATTTTTCTCTTTGCGGGCGAACGACTTGGATGGCTTACTTCGCTCACTAATGTGGGAAGAAAAAGTGCCGGTGCGGTGCTGTTCCCCGTGGCTGTTCTTCTGATTTTTGCAGTTTCTCAAGACCGACTATGGCTCTATGTCTCTTCGATGTTGGTTCTGACTCTTGCAGACACCGGTGCGGCCATGATTGGAACTCGCTATGGTCAGGTGAAATATAAAACGGGAAAATCGGAAGCAAAATCAGTGGAAGGGTCCTTTACTTTTTGGTTGACCGCCTTTTTGGTGATTCATCTTCCGCTCTTGCTTCTTTCTGATATTCCCAAAGAGACCACGGTGGTAACGGCGCTTCTTATGGCAACACTGCTCACCGGTGTCGAAGCGATTTCCACCAAGGGAACGGACAATATTCTTGTACCGCTTGCTTCCTGCTTTATGCTTCTCAAGATGACCACCAAACCCTCGGAAGAGTTGCTTTTTCAACTGGTGAGTCTTTTGGTTATCGGAGCGGTGATCGCCGTGATCAATCGGAAAAAGCAAATGATGCATCTTCGTCAGCAGATTCTGTTGATTCTTATTACCTTTACCGTTTGGTCACTCGGGACAGTGCAGTGGGTAGCGCCGATCGTGGGCGCGGTAGTTGCGTATCTTTTGATCAGTGAAAAACGCGATCCTATCGTCGAAGATTTTTCACTTCGTCATTTGATTAGTACCTTTTCACCCTCGATGATAATTCTTTTTGTGGCAAATACGGTGTTTAATTTTTCGTTTTGGATGGGAGCCTTTATTCTTGTAACGAGTTTATCTCTTTCCTTTTATTTGGCTGAACATCTGCGCGTTCGTATGATTAGTTTTCGGCAGATTGTCACACTTGCGGCAGTGCCGATTCTCGTGAGTTATGGCTTGATTCTTCCCTTTGAACCGTTGGCGTATCTGATTGTTCTCCCCGTGTCACTTCTCATTTCATCCATATTCATGGCGGTCTTTCTCGCCCTTCCTCGGTGGAATCCCGACCTGATTATCCCCACACTAGCCTCGCTGGCGGGAGTCGTTTTTCTGGTAATTCAGTTGGCGGGATTTGTACCTGAACTTGACCAGTTTACATGGAAAGCGCTTTTTCGATGAGAGTTTCTGAAATTACGACGGCGCAGATGAACTCTTTGGGAAATCCGGTGGAACTTCCGCGAGGTGCGATCGGTTTGGGCGTATTCGAAAAAGATGTGGTGATTGCTCGATGCGGTATTACCATTTCCGTTGATTATTTGTTTGGCATGATTGGCTGGTTTGAATCGATCGATTCAGAGTCGGCGACGAAACTACTTCTTGAAACGGCGATAGATACACTGCGCAGGCAAGGGGTTTCAAAAATTATCGGACCCATGGATGGCGACTCATGGCATCGCTATCGATTTGTAAATCAATCTGATAATGAACCTTTTTTCAAGGAACCTACGAACCCTTTGTTTTATCCAAAACTGTGGGAGTCGGCGGGGTTTGTGGCCTCTGAATTGTATGAAACGAGAATCACCGATTCGGCGATTGCTGCTAGTTCACAGGAAAAGTTCTATCGTCGGGCAATCAAAAATGGGTATCGATTCGAAACGATCACTCCTACAAATTTCAATGCCAAGATTCCGGTGATCTATGATCTTTCGGTTAAAATTTTCGTAGAAAATCTCTTCTATTCGCCTATCTCCCTCGAAACCTGTCAATCGCTTTACGCACCGGCAAAAGCGGTCGTTCGCCCAGGACTCTCGTGGATCGCCTACCGGGATGATCGGCCGGTGGGATTTGTCTTCGCCTATCCCGATTATCAACTCGCCTACGAATCAATGCGCGGAAAATCAAACTGGTTGGCAAAACTGCGATTTCTTCTTAATCGAAGCAAAGCGAATCGACTGGTGGTTAAAACGCTGGGGGTGTTGCCGGAAGTGCGCCACACGGGAGTCAGTGCTGCACTTACCTTTCTCGCCTATTCAAATGGATCAAAAATGGGCTATCGAAAATCACTTATGGCTCTGATGCACGCTTCTAACGACTCGAAAAAATTTGGCGGATCGTCATCCGAACTCTATCGAACCTATACCTTGTACGAGGCACCATGAATTCAATTGATCAGAACTGCGCGATACTGTTTGAACAACAAGCGCGGAGAACTCCCGACTCGATCGCCCTCATCGAAGCCGATGCATCAATCACTTTTGGTGAACTGTGGCAGCGATCCGAGCAGTTGGCGATTCAGTTTCAACAACGGGGGGTGAAACCGGGCGATCGACTTTTGGTTATGGTTCCCATGTCTTTTGAACTTTACACGGTACTTCTCGCAGTGATCAGTGTGGGGGCGGTGGCGGTGTTTGTCGATCCGTGGGTAACGGCTCGAACTATTGCCCGAATCGCCGCGTTCGCCGATCCGGTGGGATTTATTGGCACACCGAAATCGCATATTCTTCGTTTGTTCGAACCCAAACTGCGATCACTGCGAATCACTTTTACTACCGGCGCCACATTTCTTTCGATTCCAGCGCGATGGAGTATTGAAAGTTCGAGTACTCGACCATTTCAACCGGTGGCTGTTAGCGCGAATGATACAGCGCTGATCACATTCACCGGCGGTTCCAGCGGGATTCCCAAGGGAGCAAACCGGATGCACGGCTTTTTGACCGCTCAATATAACGCTATCTGTCGCGAACTGACCTATCCCGAATCGGGGGCAGATCTCTGTATGTTTCCCGTCTTCGCGCTGAGAAACCTCGCTGCGGGGAAAACCACGGTGATTCCTTCTATCGATTTTAAAAAAGTTTCTCACTGTTCCGGTGAACTCTTGGCGAATCAGATGGTTCGGCATGGAGTCACTTCCATAACTGCTTCGCCGCCACTGATCGATCGAGTGGTTGAGTTCTACGAAAAAAGGGGGGATTCTCTGCCAAAGCTCACCATTTTTACCGGCGGTGCTCCCGTGACCGATCAGCAATTGGAACGGTGGTATCGATGTGGGAATGAAAGCGATATCTCTGTCGTATACGGTTCGACCGAAGCCGAACCGGTGGCGCACATCGATGGAAAAGAACGGCTTTCCTTAGATTCTCGCGAAGGGTTTTGTTGTGGGGAAATCACGCCGCTTCTGCAAGCGAAAGTCATAAGAATTTCACACGATCCAATTTCTGAGGATCAGTTCGATTCTCAAATACTTCCAACGGGTGAAATCGGTGAACTGGTGGTGGCGGGCAATCATGTTTGTACCGATTATTTTCGCAATCCCGAAGCGGTGGTTATGAACAAAATTATCGATAAAGAGGGAACCATTTGGCACCGCATGGGTGACACGGGCTTTTTTGATTCTGAAAACCGGTTTTTTCTCACCGGGCGGGTTCACTCCACCATTGACCGCAAAGGCACGATAGTTCACGCGCAGATTGCAGAGCAGGCGGTCATGGCGATTGTTCCCTCGGCAAAACGGGTGGCAGCGGTAGAAATAGAGCGTCAGTTGGTCATCGTGATTCAGGGGGCAGCCACGCCTCAACAGATTGCTCAGATCGATGCGGATCGAGTGATCTGCACGAAAAAAGAGCTTCCGCTTGATCCGCGTCACAATGCAAAAGTCGATTATGAAACTCTTCGTACTATGGTTGTTTTAAAAAGATTATAAAAAGGAGTTCATGTGATACGAGAAATAAAAATGTCCGATTCTTTTTTCACGCGATTTTCAGCCTATCTGGATGAACGGTTTCCCTTGGTAAGCCATCTCAGCATGGTGTTTATCTACTTTTTGGCGAATCAATTTCTCGCCCAGATCTGTGCAGATCCGGCAAAGCCTATGAATATCGGGTGGTTCACGCCGGTGGGAATGCTCTTTCTGTTGGGAATCTTTTTTCATCTTCGTGTGTTTGACGAACACAAGGATTATTCGAGAGATGTGGTACATTACCCCGAACGGATTCTCTCTCGAGGAATTATCACACTCAAGGATCTTAAAATTCTCGGAGCTATTGCCATTGCGATCGAACTGCTTTGCGCGATCTGGAGCGGACCGTGGGCAATTATAGCGGTACTGGTGGCTATTCTCTTTTCATGGGTGATGCTTCATGAATTCTTTATCGCCAAATGGCTTCGCGCTCACTTTATCGCCTATTCAGTGGCGCACATGTTGATTATGCCCATGTTGACCGCCACAATTTTTAGTTTCACCATGAACCGCCCCTTTTGGGAAGCGCCGTGGCTCTACTGGGCATATGCGCTGGCCGATTTTTTCGCCTTTTCCAATTGGGAAATCTCCCGCAAAATTCGCCTTCCTGAAGATGAAATCGACGGCGTTGATACCTACTCCAAGCACCTTGGCATCGACCGTTCGATCAACGCAATTCTCAACCTGAGAATTCTCAACACAATACTCGCCATTGTGGTGGGGATCTATCTCAAACTGGGGGCTCCGTTCTATATTGGCTTGATTGTACTGTTCTTAGGAACACTCTGGGGAATCATTCGTTTTCGCAAAAATCCTTCGCGGCAAACGGCAAAACAGCTTGAACACTACGGCGGTGCCTATATCATTTTGTTCTACTTTGTACTTGCCATTGATATGATCCGCGTCTACGGACTCACCTTTGGAGGAGCGCAATGAAACTCTATTTTCCTGATTCAAATCAACCGATTCCGACGATCGGTGGCAAGGCGAAAAATCTCGCGGCGTTGGGTTCGATAGCCGAAATTCCGTCGTGGTGTGTGTTAGGTGCTGAACAGTGTATGCACTTTTTGCATATCTCGGGAATTGAAGAAGAGATCCGATCCTCGTTGGCTGGAATTACTTCTGAGTCGATTAAAACGGTTGCTGCAAAAATCTCCGATCTCATTGATACAAAACCATTTCCCCGTGACTTGATCGATGAGATTGAATCGGCGCTTGTTCGCCTAAACGGATCATCTTTTTCGGTGCGATCCTCTTCGGCAGATGAAGATGGCGGAACCTACTCCTTTGCGGGGATACACGAAAGTTATCTCTGGGTTGAAGGTGTTGATTCTGTTATTGATGCAATAAAAAAGGTGTGGATTTCGGGGTTTAGCGAACGGGCTATAGAATATCGGCAATCACACAATCTCTCGCTCTTTCCGGTGAAAATGGCGGTAATTATTCAGTCGATGGTCGATTCTCTGTCGTCCGGCGTGGTGTTTACCATCAATCCCGTCACCAATGCGGTACACGAAATGACAATCTCTTCGCTGTGGGGGCTGGGTGAAGGTTTGGTCAGTGCGGGGTTAGAGTCGGACACTTTTATCTATTCTAAAAGTGATCACTCTTTTTCTGCTGAAATCGCCACAAAAGAGTTTCTCATCGAACGGTCAACTGATTCCGGTGTGAGTCAGAACTCTGTGGCACCATCGCTCGGTGTTTTGCCGTCACTAACGGATCAGCAAGTGCGGGAAATTGCCGCTCTCTCTTTGAAAATAGAACGCCATTTCAATCGCCCGCAAGATATTGAATTCGCTGTTGATCGATTGGGAAAACTGTGGATTCTTCAGAGTCGTTCTATCACCACCGCTGTGGAATATGGACCTGCTGCAGGTAATCGTCAAGTCTGGGACAATTCAAATATTATTGAAAGCTACTCCGGGGTCACATCACCCATGACATTTTCGTTTATTCGCAACGCTTATGCCGTGGTATACCACTGTTTTTCCGAAGTGATGGGTATTTCGCGCGCCGCAATTGAATCGAACCAACAGGTCTATCGCAATATGCTGGGGCTGTTCCGTGGAAATGTCTATTACAACCTTATCAATTGGTATCGTTTGGTGAAACAGTTTCCCGGCTATGAGTACAATAAAGAGTTCATGGAGTCTATGATGGGGGTGAAATTCCGCGACGATGCTCCCGTAACAGCCGGAAACTCCGGATCTATTCGCAAGTGGTTCGTGGAGTTTCCCAAACTGTTGCTGTTGGTCAGTTCACTGCTGAAACGGTTCGGTGAACTCAAAAAGAGTGTTCCTGCTTTTCATGCGCACTTTGACCATTTTTACGGTCAGTGGGAATCGATCGACTATCGCTCGAAGGCATCGTATGAAACTCTGGCGATCTACCGCGATATGGAACAAAAACTTTTGAAAAACTGGAAAGTTCCTATAATCAATGACTTCTATGTTATGGTTTTCTATGGGATTTTGAAAAAACTCTGTGTTAATTGGTGCGGTGATTCTCATGGGGCTCTTCAGAATAATCTGATCTGTGGCGAAGGTGACATTATCAGCACGGAACCGACGCGACTGCTCATGACATCGGCTCGATCGATCAAGAGCGATCCCTTTCTTCGCCAGCGTTTTCTCGAAGATTCGGCGGATAAATTGCTCGATCAGACAGCGATCGATCCGCGGTTTGCGTCAGTTCGAACAATGGTAGAGACCTATCTGAAAAAGTTCGGGTTTCGCTGTATGAATGAACTGAAACTCGAAGAGCCATCGCTTCACGAAACACCCGCATTTGTGTATCAACTGCTCGCAAATTATGTCGCCATGGATGACACCGCGCTCGACACGGATCTCATGCGTCAGCGAGAGTTAGCAATTCGGCGGGAAGCTGAACTTCACGCTTTTGAGCCGCTGTCACCACTGCGTAAGATGATTTTTTCATTTGTGCTCCGTCAGGCTCGAGCCGGTGTTAAAAATCGCGAAAATCTCCGCTTTTGTCGCACAAAAATCTACGGAACACTGCGGGTGATGTTACTTGCGATTGGCGATCAGTTCACCGAAGAGGGTGTTCTTGATTGTCGCGATGATATCTTTTATCTCACTATCGACGAAGTGGCTGATTTTATTGGTGGAACATCTGTTTCGGTGGATCTCAAGGGAATTGCCGCTCTGCGCAACATTGAATACGACCGTTATCGCAGCGAATCTCAACCTGATGAACACTTTGAAACTTTCGGCACGGCTTATGTGAAAAATCTGTTTAAAAATCGCACTGCCTCGGAAATTGCAGAACCGCTTCCGGGGACATTGGTCGGCGTTCCCTGTTCGCCGGGAATTGTCCGCGGAATCGTGAAAGTGGTACGCACTCCCGCCGAAGCAGGGAAGTTGCAGGGAGAAATATTAGTAGCATCGCGCACTGATCCCGGATGGGTTCCGCTCTACGCTTCCGTGAGCGCTTTGCTCATTGAACGGGGGAGTATCCTCTCTCATTCGGCTATCGTGGCCCGTGAAATGGGAATACCCGCCATTGTGGGAATTCCCAATTTGATGGAAAAACTTCGCGATGGCATGGAAGTGGAACTGAATGGAACTTCGGGAGTAGTGAAATTTTTTTAGTTTGCAATTTCAAGACAGAATCAGTTTGAGTCATTCAATGTTCATTTGTTGAATTTCTCAACCGTAATCAATCACCTTGAAAGGGAATATGCTTTTTAGGCGACATCCGTTCGGTGATCTGCTTTGGTGAAAACAGATTGGGGGACGCGATCTCTGAAATCCATTTTATTATTGCTGTCATATTGAAGATTTATCAACTTTCCGTGAATGTGTGTCGCTGTGGCAAAGTGTATTTTATTTGAGTTGTAACTCATTACTTAGAATCTTTCTCGGGAATATTTGCGCAATAAAAAACATACTCGTGAAAAAGAGAATTGTGGAACAGAACGAACAAGTCACTCCTGAACCGATAGTTCACAAAAGCCGTAAAAAAAGGGTTCTCTTTTTTGTCGTTCCTGTGTCACTTGTTCTTTCGATCCCATCCTTTCTAATCTATGGCCCATCGTTAGTTGCAGTTCCCGCGGTGCGCGAATCACTAGTCTCTTTGGTGAATCGTTCCATTCCCGGATCAATTGCGATCGGTTCAGTGAAATTGTCACTTCCGCGCGGTGAACTGGAAATTGCAGATTTCGCCTGTTTCACCAAAGATGGTGAATCGGTATTCAAGGCAAAGTTGTTCCGTGTCTATCTCGTTCCCCGCGAACTGTTTGACAAAAAAGTCCATATCACGGAACTGCGACTCACCAACCCCACAGTTTCACTTGAGCAGAATGCTGATGGAATGTTCAACATCGTTTCGGTCTTTGTGGATTCTCTCGCACCGGCTGATACGACCAAACCGAAACAGCCATATCCTCCACAACTTCCTGTTAAAATTGTTATTGACACGGTGATTGTCGATTCGTTACAGATGAGATTTGATCAAAAATCATCGGGAATGCTCGTATCGATTGATAATGGCTCTATTCAAGGAAAAGCAGAACTTTTTCCTCTTCGTGTAAAGATTGCCACTGATATTGACCGTTTTCTATATCGCAATGGCGACAGCACTAGCTCATTTTACGCCGATCTCCTTGAACTATCCACCGTGGCCACTGATCAGGTGCTCGATTCGATTCGCGCCACCGTTGTAACACCACGTGATACACTTCGTTGTCGTGGTTTGGTTCGCGACTTTCTCACCGATTCACTCTCTTTTGGCCTCAATCTCGACGGAGCCTTGTCACTTGGATTTATCCGTGATATTTCCGGTGCGGATATTGGCGATGGCCGCTTTTTGATGAACGTTCGTGGCGATGGAACACCGGGGAATCCTTCGGTTTCAGGGTATCTTGGGTATCGAGGAAATTCATTGGCGGGAACGGGGATTTCCTTCATTGACCTTCCTGTCAATCTTCGTGATCGGATTGTTTCGACCAAACGGGGAACGGTAACGCGCAACGATGGCACAACACTTACTGCGGCAGTTTCCGTCGGTCTTCAAGGCCTTTTTCCTCTTGGTTTTACCAAGCCAATGGCCGATCTGAACACTATCTGGTATCGCGGCAAGGGAAATGCTTACGCGCCGAAAATTCCTGAAACGGATCTTCCCCTTCGAGAAAATCGCGCGGAATTTTCTATCGATGGTAAAGGCACATCACCGGAACAACTGGATCTGAAATTGTCCCTCGATTATCGATGTATAGGCCAGCAGAGCGGTGAGCGAGTTCCCTTGCAACTCACCGGCGACGTGGCCATGAAAAATCAGATTGTTACCATCTCGCGATCGATGCTCTCGCTCGAAAATCGTTCTTCTGTGAAAGCCGCAGGAAGTGTTAATCTCAAAAAAGAGTCGCTCGATCTCGCGGTGAATATTGCTCCCACGCGATTAACTGCGGTACAATCATTGGTCAAAGGCGGATTTCCTGCTGAAGGGATTGTTTATGGTTCCGTTGCGATGCGCGGATCATATACGGCACCGGAACTTGAGTATCGATTGTTCGGTTCAGATCTCACAGTGGTAAAGAAACCGCTCGGTACAGTGGCTCTTCAAGGAACCGTTTCTCCGCGCCACGGCACAGTGAAAACAACTGGTTCGGTGCGCGGCGATTGTGGCCTGTTCGAACTTGATCTGTTCTGCACGCTGTTTAAAAAGGGGACATTTTCTCTTCTACGTACGCCGCAGTTTGCGCTTGAAGCTCGCGCTGATTCTCTCGATTTGGCCATTCTCGCCGATTCTGTGGTGGGCGGAACTGCCAGTGCTATTGTTTCATACAACGGATCAGTCGGGGCGGGGAGTGGTTCGTTGGAACTGCGAATCGATTCCCTTAGCAACAGGCAGTTTGCTCTTCCACAGATTACTAGTTCTGTTCAGATTCACGATTCCCTCGTGACGGTATCTTCGCTTGAACTCGGTTCTGATTCTTCAAAGATTCGCGCAAGCGGAACCTACCATCTCGACGGAACTTACGATTTTGTTGTGGACTCGGATACGCTGGAACCGCGCCTTTGGGTTCCTTCGATTCCCGCAGATCCGCGACTGTTACTTCTGGTTCAGGGGGCTGCTAAAGGAAATCGATTCAATCCTTCTGCCGATCTCATTTTTACCGTTCCCGATTTTAAATGGAATGATATCTCATTGGGAACGCAAACCGTTCGAGCAGGGTTGAAAAATAATAGAGTCGATTTTTCCGCCGAAGGTCTCGCTATGGTGAACGGATTTTACGATCTAAAATCGACGTTTTATCAAGCCAATGGTTCGGTGAAACAGTTTGTACTTGATCCCTATTTTGCCGCATTTGGTCAGAAAGGATTGTCAGGTTTAATCGACGGCGTATTCTCTCTCGAAGGCACTGCCAAAGGGATCGATACGGCGATCGTAAAGCTTCCTTTTGTGGCTATAAAAAGTGACACTTCCGCTCTGGTGGATGGAAAAAATGTGGCATTTTCATTCGGGAAAAATGGACTTCTGCTCGATACCGTAAACGTTCGTCTAATGGATCGCGGCGACGCTTTGGTGACTGGAACGGTTTCGATGGATCAACTACTCGATATTGCTTTCGACGTGGAGATGCCCCTAGCCATTGTCGAAGAGTTTACTCCGGCGATTGAACACAGTTCCGGCATGATTTCTCTAGTGGGAACTGTGAACGGGTCGGTTAAATATCCAGAAATTCAAGGTGTTGTGCAGTTTGATTCGCTGTCGATGCTGCTCACGGATCTTCAGCAGAAACTGCACTCCCTTTCTGGGAAAGTGACGATAAAGCAGAATCTGTTTCGGGTTGATTCGGTCTCTGGAATTATTGACGACGGTTCCTTTAGCGCCGACGGGGTGATCAATCTGGTGAACAATAAGCCCGTGTCGGGGGACTTTTCGGCGAAACTCTTTAACCTTCCATTGAATATTCCCGAAATTGCTGATTTGCGATTGGGCGGTGATTTACGATTCTCTGCAGACTCGGCTAAACAGGGGATCACCGGCGCGATCGATCTCTTGGAGTGTTATTACTATCAATATATCAATGCGCTTCCTAAGATCGATATTTCTTCAAAACGAGCACCGATTTCATCAGATAAAAAGCCTTCTCCTTTGGACAACACTGATCTTTCAATTCGGATAATTCCCCGTAAAAATATTTTTGTTGACAACAATTTGGCTCAGTTTGACATTCGCCCAGAACTGACTATTGGCGGAACAGCATCAAATCCACTTCTCGAAGGACGCATGGATGTTCTTTCTGGTGAATTGAACTATCTCAATCGAAAATTCACCGTTACCAGCGGAACAATTGAATTTGTCAATCCTGACAAGATCGAACCGGAAGTGGATATCATTGCCGAAACGGTGATTAATACATGGAAAATTGGCCTGACTATCAAGGGAATTGTGGGCAAAGAACTGTTCTACAAAATGGAATCTACCCCTCCACTTCTAGACAATGAAATCGTCGCTTTAATACTCACGGGAAAGCCGACGTTCACCGAAGGGGTGGCATTTGATCTCAACGAATTTCTCATGAAACAGCTCTCTTCAAAAACAAAGGAGCGTTTCGGCTTAGATATGGAATTGGATCTGAAAACGGGAAAATTCAAAATTGGTGAGCAGTTAAACCGAAGAGTCTACACAAACTATTCGATCGTTCAAGAAAATATGGAGATTAAACAGGTGGCGGAAGTGTTGATTAAACTTTTTGACCTGATCAATATTCGCGGTTTTGCCGGGAGCGAAGGCACCGCTGGCGGAGAGGTGCAGTTGAATGCTAAAATTCGCTGAAATTTTCATTGCTGTGCTCTGCGCAGTTGCCATTGCTTGTGGCGATACGCTGGTGTTTTCCGATTCGCTTGAACAGTCACTTCAGGCAGATCTGATCCGCAAAATTGTAGATACTGTTGCGCTGAGTTCGCCTGAATCTGCAAACAGACTTGCGAGACTGGAACGGATCGGCGTGATCGATTCGCTTGCCGCCGATGGTTCCATCACAGTGGTTCCCGCCGTTCGTTCGATTAAAATCCACGCGGCATTCCCTCTTTTTCGAACAGAAATCGAACAGGTCATGACCCTGCGAAGCGGTGACTTTCTCACAATAGAAAAGCTCGAAATACAGCGTAAAATGATCGTCGATCGCTATGGTCAAATCGGTATTATCAATCCTGAAATAACCTTCCGCACCGAACCGGTTGGAAAAACCGGTCTCGTAGATCTTCACGTCACGGTGGGCGATAAAGAGTTTCAGTTGGTAGGAAAAGTTCTCTATCGCGGAACGACTCAGTTCGGACCATTGGTTCATGGATGGAATTTCAAAGCATGGCATTATAAACGCTTTATGGTTTTACCGCAACGGTACCAGCGCGAAGATCTTCGCGATGATGTTCGAAAACTGAGGGAGTTCTATCGATCTATGGGGTACGCTGATGCTGAAATCAGTGTGCGAGACTCCGTCACTTATGCCAATGGCGGAGGACATCAGGTCATTGCACTTATTGTCGATATCAATTCGGGTATTTCTCACGCCCTGGAAGTGGAAAAGGTACACCCGTTTCGCCGCTCCGCTGTGAAAAATCTGTTTAATATGAAAAAAAAGGGGAGTCGTTCTGCCAGTGTTATCCGTTCGGGAACAACTCAACTGAAGTCAAATCTCGAAGCATGGGGGTACGATTCCGCTCGCGTGATTGTCACAGACACAACGATCTGGAAAGCGAAACGCTATCCGTGGCAACAGAAACAGCATACGGTTCGCGTCGAAGTGGGTTCGCGTAAAAAAGTGCGTTCTGTTCGCTATGAAGGTGTTCACTCGGTCCCACTCAACAAAGTGAAAGTGTTCTGTTCTACCAAGCGAGCGGATCAAAAAAAGAGACGCTATAAAGGATCTTTTTCTGAAAAAATATTCGCCGAAGATTGCCTTCTTATGGAATCGTATCTTCGCGATCACGGCTATCCCAGAGCGACCGTTGTGGGATCACACGAGTTTACTCGGCGCAATCGCGTGGCCGCTCACGTGGCTATCACAGAAAATAAACCCTGCACGGTTTCGACCATTTCTACCGCGAATCTTCCCGATTCTATTGCCGAAGAAGCAATTCTTTTGCTCTGCCGAGTAAAACCGGGTGAGTTGTGGAATCGCGAAGAGTTGCGGAACGATCAGCAGAAAATCACCGCTTTTCTGCGCAAAAAAGGGCTCCACTCTGCCGAAGCTCAAGTCACAGAAACATTTTCGCCCGATTCGTCGTCGATCAATCTACAGTGGGTGTTGAAACACAGTGTGAATCCTGCGATTCGCTCGGTTTCTTTTTGGGGAAATTATCACACGCGAAACTGGTATCTTCGCCGTACAGCCAAATTGGTTCCGGGAACTGATTATTCGTCGAGAAATATGAATGAGTCAGTGCGAAAACTGCGCAATTCGGGTTTGTTCTCGGCAGTAACTCCTGAGTTGATACGGTCAATGAATGGTGATTCTGTAGATATTCTTATTCGGTTGGAAGAGCAGAAACGGATGGATATCTCTGGTGCGATTGGATTTGAAACGGAAAAGGGCGTCTTTGTGCGCAGCTCTTTTGTTCACAGCAATCTTCATGGGTTGAACAGAAAACTTCAGGCCGATGCTGGTTGGAGTGATGTTGAACGAAAACTGCTTCTCATGCTCACAGAACCAAATCTCTTTGGTTCAACGGTGAAAGCGACAATTGGATTGGGCGGTCTACTTCTTTCTGAAAAAAATGTAGATTATCAAACGCGCGCACTTCGAAATAGCTACACCTTGGGTTGGAATCCGCGTCCCCCCGCTCTTTTTTCGCTCTCTGCTTCGTATTTGGTGATTAAAAACGTGGGGCTTTCGGGTCTTAAAGTGAAGAGAACCGATGGGGCTGCAGCGGTCACGACTGACTATCTTCGCCATACCATTACCTTTGGACCAGAATTTACCCTCGATTTTCGTGATTCGTTTATGAAACCATCGCGTGGATTTTTCCTTAAAGTGGAAAGTACGGTCTCACGCGGGGTGAATATTCTCTCCGATGACTACTGGAGAATTGTGGGCGAAACAAAGCTCTTCTTTTCGCCACTTGAACAGGTTACCGCTGCACTTCGCCTAAATACTTCCCTCCAGCGTCCCTATGGTAAAAATTTGTATACTCCTGTGGAGTCGCAATTCCGTTTGGGAGGTAATGGTTCTGTTCGCGGATTTGGAGAAAATCTTCTCTTTACCGATTCTACCGGAAAGAGTCTCACGGGGATGGGAGCGATATTTGGATCGGTAGAACTGCGACCACAACTGCTTTCATCGCTAGAAATACCCCTTTTCCTCGACTTTGGCTCGCTGACATTTACGGAAAAATTGACAGACCTTGAACCGGTTCGATTCACCGCTGGAACGGGAGTGCGTCTTCACACACCCATTGGCCCCATTGGTGTGGTTTACGGGTGGAAACTCAATCGCACCGAAGGAGATCGATCCGCAGGGAATTATCACTTTTCCATCGGCTATTCGTTTTAAAAAAAAGCCACCTCTATCGAGATGGCTTTGGGATACATATTACAATTGCTTTTGATTATTTCAGTATAACCATGTTGTTTCGGTGGATTACACTTCCGAACCGCACGGCACCAAGAATCTGGCGACTCTCTTCTGAATTTTTCCCTTTTATCCGCGTAATTTCTGACGAAGGGTAGTTCACTATTCCTCGGGCGACGAGTTGATTATCGCAAATAATCTTCACCGTATCGCCGTCGCTGAAATCACCTTCAATCGCAGTGATTCCCGCAGGAAGAAGGCTTTTTCCCTCATCGATAATGGCATCGCGCGCGCCACTGTCTATGTAGATTTCGCCGACGGGCATATCGGTGAAGGCGATAAAACGATCGCGCGAAGGCATTTTGTCTCTAAGCGGAAGGAATAGTGTTCCCAGTTTCGAATCGTTGATGCAGTCGATCAATTCGTTGTCATATCCATCGCCGACGATGGCGGCAATTCCGGCTCGGCAGCACATTTCCGAAGCGTTCAGTTTTGTCACCATCCCGCCGGTTCCCACATCGGTTCCTTCGCCGTCTGCCATTTTTCGCAAGGTCTCAGTAAACTCTTCCACGAGAGGAATATGTGATGCATCTGGATCTTTTTTAGGATTTGCGGTGTAAAGTCCGTTTATGTCCGTGAGAGTTATAAACAGATCGGAATCGGTCACCATGGCGATCTGAGCTCCCAGTGTGTCGTTGTCACCAAACTTGATTTCATCCACCCCAACCGAGTCATTTTCGTTGATTATGGGGATTACATTGTTTTCAAGCATTGCGTGAAGTGTATTTCGCAAGTTAAGGTATCTCTTTTTGTTGCGAAGATCATCCCATGTGAGAAGAATCTGTCCGCAGTGCTTGTTGTGGCGGTCAAATTTTCTGCGGTAAATGTTGAGCAGTTCGATCTGGCCCACACCGGCACACGCTTGTTTCAGAGGAATTGTCTTTGGCTTTTCTGTGAGACCAAGTATCAGCCTTCCGTGTGAAACGGCGCCGGAAGTCACGAGTATAACTTGTACACCGTCATCGATCAGTTGGGATATATTGGAAACGAGCGACGAGATTCTCTGAAGGTGTTCATTCTCGTGCTGAGGCATGAGTATTTTGCTTCCTACTTTTACAACAACACGTTTAATATCACCAAGTTCTTTACGATGTAACAGTGCCATTCTCTTATCCTGTTTTGGTTTTTTCTTTGTGAGGAAAATATATGATGTTCGCCACTCCCCGAATAGTTCTCAGCGTTTAGATCGCGCCAACCAGTGAAAGAATGAGTGGAATTGAACAGCCGACTGCTGCCGCCGCCAACGCGATAGCAACTTTTTTGTGAAAAGGTAAACCTTGTTGCGGCCACTTTCCCAAGACCGGCGCCTGAGAATAAGTGCGAATCTCCAATACATCTTTTCGATCAAAAAAAGCCGGAGTAGTGTTCGATTCTTGTTCGAAATGGGGTAGAATCACTTCGTTGTAAATTCTCTTGTAATTGATTTTGACCGCTGTTTCCAGAGAAAGTGTACTGCCAAGAGCATTGAGTGTTTCATTTGAAAAAGGGTAGACTGCCACCGCGCGATCTTCCAACTCCTGAATGCACCGAGCCACTTCGCGCTCTTTTTTTGTCCCTTCGAATCGAAAAGGAGTCACGCCGGAAACGACCAACGGTATCATTGCCTCAGCACAGAATATCTGAAATCGATGCATTATCAAAGGTGTTTTTTTGCCAATAAAACCGGTGACAATTATCAATTCAGAAGGTGTATAGGGAGTTATAATCTCGATAATTGCCTTTTCGAACTTCTCTTTAGAATCGATTGTAGACAATGAAACGTGGAACGCAGGAATCGTATCAGAGGTATTTGAAAGGTCGCTGTCGAGTAATACTATTGGAATATCTTTAGTATCAATATCTTTTATGTACGAAGCGATTGCACCACCAGCACCGCCGGTCCCGATAATCATTATTCCGCTCATTGTTCTCCTTTCGGTGCGGGGAATATACAATAGCGAAGCTGTTCATTTCACCGAAAGATAATTTCAGTTGTTGCTCAAGGAAACCATTCACAATTATGTTGCTCTTTTGCGATGAAAACCGTTAATATTAAGTCGCGCCCCAAATATGGCACACATTGATATATTTTAGGGCATGGAAAAACTAAATTTAAAAACAGTAGAAAAAGTCGTCCGTG
>JFJP01037811.1_pt1 | contig 22417 bp, 37 predicted proteins | sample 431651 | NCBI WGS metagenome assembly JFJP01 (sample SAMN02602958, study PRJNA72255) | Microbial mat metagenome, whole genome shotgun sequencing project. | biome: fresh water; feature: sink hole; material: water; isolation source: purple microbial (photo- and chemosynthetic) mats found in...
CGCACCCATATATACAGACCAATGAGGATGTTAAGCGGCATGTAATATCACACAGCAGTGTGCTTCCGCAGGATATTATAGATGGCGCTGAGTTATCTGATAGAAAGCAACAAAGTATACTTCGGGCTAATAAACGAAAGTATTTGCAGTCATTAGGTACAGTACAAAGTTATCCTGGAACAGGGCGGGTATAAAATGCTTTTCAAACTACTTGGACTACACTATGTTGATACTACAACTCCTAACTTCGCTGGCTCTTATCTCAGCAACTTGTCTACTCCTAATACAGGCGATCAGCTTGTAGATGAGCAGGGTAATCCTATTACCTTTGGTCTTGTTGTTGTGCCTTATGGTACAGAGCCTCTTGATAGTTCTCTTAACCAAGGTGATACCAAGTTCTGGTTTGATCTGACAACGAGCCCTTATACTATCCGCTCTAAGACAAAGAACCTAGATGATTCAATCACCACATTAAACATAGGGTTCTCTGGTTCTGCCAACTTCCTGCAGAAGGGCATTTACGACAGCAATGATGATGGCATTGTAAACTCTGCTGATAGGCTTGCTAGTTCTACGCAGAGCTTTACACTTGCTCAGGCGTTATCCCACATCAATAACGCACAGATACACTCACCGCTTGATGACGCTGTGGTTAACGTTGGGTATGTGTGGAGCAGTAGCAAGGTAAGCACACAGCTGGCTACTAAATCTAATGTAGCGCACATACATCCTCCTTTTGATGGGAATACACCTACTGGCGAGCCATCGCAGGGCTTTGTACCTGTACCACCAGCACAAGATGAAACTCTTCTACTTAAGACAGATGGTACTTGGGCTGCTATTAAGAGCAGCTATATCTTTTTGGACCAGTTAGGTGATACTGACGTAGTGTATCCAGAGGACTACGACTTTCTGACACGACAAGCTGATAAGTGGATCAACAGCAAGTTTATTGCCTCTAGTACAGTAGAGCCTCTTTCTGATCCTACTGGTAAGCTTTTCTGGTACAGTACGACGGGTATTGTTACGCAGGGGCCAGTAACAACTACTGTGGGGTATGTACCTTCTTGGGTAGCTACTACGAATGTACTTGGCAATGGGTTTGCTGTGCTTGATAGTATATCTCAGTATCCTTCGCATGATAACTTGCTTTCAGAGCTTGGTGTAGAGAACGAGCTAGAAAGCCTCTCTACGCTCATAAATGAAGCTATTGCTACTTTACACACTGAAGTGCTTAATCGTGTTACCAGACCCTATCCGCAGGCTTCTACAGCGGGTAATCTAGTTATCTGGGGTGACAATCTAGGAAATATAGTTTGGGATGCAGGCTATTCGATTACGGATAGTATTTCTTTTGCTAATCCTAGTTCGTACAAGCTTGTGACTGAGCATGCTGCTGCGACTAATCTATCTGCTGACAATGTGCGTACAGTACTGGATGCTAACGCGCAGCTTGTGATTGCAGATGATCTAGTGCTTATGAGTTGTGGTGTCTCTAACAGGACAGTCACGTTGATTGACGCGGGTACTTGTTCTGGGTATAAGTATACTATCAAGAAGATAGATGCTGGGGTAGGCACTGTTGTTCTAGCAGCTATTTCTGGTTATCAGGGAGCGCAGACGATAGACGGTAGTGCAACATACACGATCACTAATCAGTGGGATGCGGTGACTATTATCAGTGATGGGTTTAACTGGTTTATTGTGTAGGTATGCAGAACATCTTAAACAAGTGGCATCAGATTGGTGTGCTGCAGCAGCAGTTTAAGATGACGAAGAGTGATAAGGCTAAGAGTAGAATACTGATGTGTATCTACTGTTTGGCGCATAGATCAACGCCGTTGATCTTTCCTGCTGGGATGTACAATTGGTATGCGGGCGGACTTTCAGGGCTTTACAGGGACATTTGGCTTGAAGGGAACAAAGATGACGTATCTAAAGAATGCGAATAGTATAGCGGTTGATAAGAGCACATTTACATCTGGTATGGCAGCTGCAGATGCGAATGTGCAAGCCATGTTGAAGAACATAGATACTTCAGGTGGTGGTGGTGGCGGTGGTATTGGTGGTGCTGCACTAAGGCAGACCATTCTAGCGGGTGGCGCTCTTGACAATGTTGCTAATGTGCTTACAGCAGACGCAGATATACTTATTTCTGCTGATGATGGTTCGACAGTTACTATTTCTTCTGGTACAGCTTGGCCTACGCCCACTATAAGTGCGACCAATTACGCATATGCCAGAAAGATTGGTGGGGCTGTTACGCCTTATCTTACAACGGATGCGCCTTACTACCAGGAGACAGCGCCCGCCACAGTCGCAGTGTACGTAGCATCTGTATTTGGGTTTACTAACTATACAAACGCGAATGGTGATACTATTGAGGATAGTGGGTATGCTGCTGAAGGTTATGAGGGTTGGCGTGCACAAAGGGCGTACGGCACAAGTTACAATGAAGGATTTACGTGGGGTTCTTCTGTCGCTGTAGCACCGTATTGGGCTTATACGTTTCACGCGTCGGTGAATCTGGCATCTTTTACGTTTGGGTTTTATAATCTGTTGGACATGACAGTTGGTGGTCCTTCTGCTGGGTTTATAGATGTCTACATTATTCCAGCGGATGGCAGTAGTTACGAACTAGCGCAAACGTTTTCTATGCTGCTCTCTGAGTGTAGCACTACAGTAGCTCGTACGCTCACCACCGAGCGGAGCGTTACGGCGGTAAAGTTCGTATTTAGAACAGACATCACTGGCAACAATGCGAGAGTGCAGTTGGTAGGTGCGAATCTCTGTCAGAACGCTGTCTATACGGGCAGACATTGGTTTAATACTAACCTCATGGTAATGAACGTGTTGTCTTCTTCTGGCATTTGGGAGAACCAAAAGGATGTCTTCCTCAGCGAAGTCGTAGTAGACGGGGCTGGGGTAGTGATAAGTGTCACGAACTACCAGAAGAAGATCGACTACGCTTCATATCCCACCAAACTGAACGCGAACGGTACTACGATCCAGGCGACGGACCTTGCTACTGCAGTTGGTGTGGTACCAATCCTGTCATCATCGGCAAGTAATACGATAGACAGCACACCATACGCATACGGCAGTGCCGTATGCTTGTGCAGCAAGAACCCAAACATCTTGCTTGTTGTTTCTGGTAGTGCTGTGTCATCCTACGCATGCAGTGGAACGACCGTCACATCGACTGCGTTAAATACGTTGAGTCTCTCCTACGGGGCTTCCGTTGTGCCATTGTCTGGTGACTACTATTTGGTTGGGACGAACGTAGTGTCGTGTGATCCAGTTACGGGTGTGTTGACGCTAGTTACGTCGAGCAGCGTAACACACACACCAATGCTTGTGGCTGGGCAGTGGGTGTACTGCCCGTGTGGCTCCTTTGTTTACACTTATTTTGTGTCTCCTGCTGGGGTTGTAACGGCTGGAAAGTCCTACACCATATTTTCAGAAGGCAGCTACACCTACTGCAGCAAAGTCAGCAGCGATAAGCTCAGCATCTTGGACTACACGGCCAGTGGTGTGTGGCAGACACTTTGCATCTGCACAGGTGGGACAGTAACCTACCAGCGCAGGCTCATCAGTGGTGTGACGATCACGAATAAGATCGGCATGGCTGTTCTGAGCGACACAAGGGCGCTCATCTACCAGATAGGCGAGAACAGCGGAACAACCATCCCTGTGCAGCTTGTCGAGTTAAGAGAGGGCTGGATACAGAGCGTTCTGTCTACACTTACGGTATCTGCTGCAGACCTATATTCTAGCGTGGACAACTATTGTGCCATCATACCAAGCACAGCGCACACAGCGATTTTGGTCTACGCATTGCGTGGTCCGACATATGGACTGAAGTACATGCTGATCCAACTCAGCGGGGACATGAACAGCTTTTCAGGTGCAGCTACCACACTGAGTAGTGCCACCTATGACAGTACTGTATCCAAGGCGTATCCTGTGAGGCTGTCCTCAACGCTTATCGGTGCACCTGGCTACAGTTCCTCTGTCGTCTTAGTTCAATTGAAGGAACAGTTGCTTCAGGGGTCTTATGGTCTGCTACAGACAGCAGCGGGAATCACAGGTGTTTCAGCGAGGAAGAGCAAAGGGTTATCATTCTTTTGGGCCTTGAGTAACGCTTTGACAGAAGCGAATGGTGGTCCTGCTTTCACGATAACGGGATCCGCACCAATCACAGGTAGAACGGTGTTCGCGAGCCCTGCGACGTATGAGTTCAGCTCCACATCGAACTATCTCTCAACAGGGGCGCAAGCAAGTCTTGCAGTTGGTTCTGGAGATTGGACACTTGAGTTCATAGATCACAACAGGGCGTCAGACGTAACACTCACAGGGAGTACAGGTGACACGATCAGATTCTGTGTAGGAACAAGTTACTCTGGTGTCACCTCATCATTCTCCCTGACAAACCTATCTGCCTACAGTGCTCCAGCTTCTGATACGAGTAATCACGCCATTGTTCAGCGTTCTGCAGACGTGATCACATGTTACGTCAACGGCGTATTGAATGGCAAATGGCGGCTCAACACGCCTAGTGCTACGCTTGGAACAACACTGAACATTAAGCTCACTGGCACTGTTTCCTCGATAGAGCAGGTCAGATTCACTCAGGAGGCGCTTTATTACGGCAGCACAGTCTATGTGTCATTGCCCTATAAAGGCACGATGACGGTTGAATCTGACGCGCAGCTCATGAGTGGTGAAAGTCATTGCCTGGACATTTCTGCTCCTTCTAAAGTAGTGTTCAACCCTTATGGAACTGGGCCGTACAACAACACAGGATTGAAGTCACGATACAAAGTCTATGACCTTACGTCTATGACGTGTAATCGTGGACATTTCGGTACAATTGTGGCTTACTACACCAACAACGCACAAACTTTGAATGTGCCTACGGTGAGTGCAATTGACATTGGTTCTGTGATCAACGTCATCGTGTATTCGGGGACGTATGGTGTAACCATACGGATGCCAACAGGCATTTACGTTGAGAACAGTGTGGCGGGTGGGCGCATCGTTAGTCCATCGGGAGCTTATTCGGCGATTACCCTCATCCTGGTATCAGCCACGAGGTGGATCAGACTGTCGTCTGTGGGTACTTGGACAGTAACCTAAGAATATTCTTGACCTTTTAAATAACTCTCGTACTGTACGAGAAGTGAGGAGGACTGGGCTATGGGTGGTGAGATCACGCAGTTTAAAGATACTGAGCACGAAAGCATTGTTGCTTTAAGACAGCGTGTTTGGGTTCTTGAGCAGGTAATTAGGGCAGAGCTTGGTGAGGATTATTTGAAACGGGTACAACAAAAAGACTGTGCCTATTAAGGAGATATGACGATGGCTGGACAAAAAGCGCGTACAGATGGCAAGACAACGGTTAAAGGGCGTAAGAGTTGGGTGACACAGCGTATTGCTGCGACTGACAAGGTTGCTTCGCGTGGTGCTATCACGAGCGAGCATGATCGGCACACAGTGTGTGAAGGTCGTAAGACTTACTTGGGTCAACAGAAGAACAAACTGGGGAGCTAAAAATGCCTGGTAAAAAAGGACAAGCAGCATTCACGTTCATGAACAAGTATAGTTTGTATCGTCAGCTTACTACTGCTGATGCGACTACACCTGGCAGCATTGACGCGCTTGCAGCTGAGATTAACACTATAGACTGTGAGTATGCTGTAGGCAACAGGCTTGACGTTCAGGTCTGTGCGCCATCTACAGTATCTGCTTACACTGTAAGTGTTTACGCTACGCTAACTAAAGACGCTATTACTAATCTTGGTGAAGAGCGTTGGGCGTTATTGTACACTGCCGACAAGACAGCTTCTTCATTTGTGCCGCTTGGTAATGTGCCATGTGGGTATGTGAAGATTTTGATTACCAGTATGACTGGTACTGGTACAATTACGATACTCACGGCCAAGTCTTTGTAACTCTCGTACTGTACGAGCAGGACACAGCATGCCTCAAGTTTATGATTATGACATCATCTACGATGGCAAAGCAGGCGCTACTGTGCGTAGATGGCTTTGGCTTCCAGGAGACAGTGATACGTCTCTGGAAGCTGCTCGTATGCGTATTGAGGTCTTACAGACCTATGGAGCACTTCCTCTTGAGTTGTTTGTATGGGAACGACATATTGTCTATCAATCGGGTGTAGGTGAGAATAAAGATAGGCTTGTGTGTCTTGCGAAGATTGCTGACTTGAGTGTATATCCTGTTGATGATCCTGACACGAATAGTGCTACGCCGCCATTCTACAGGACATCTTTTTTAGATGTTCCATTTAGTTCGCCTTTGGATGCCATACAGACTTGGGAAGCGTTACAGAAGGAGATCTATTCTCTTGCTGAAGCGTGGGTCAAACTAGACTATTATTCTGCCTATCCTGAGGTGCATACATATCAGGTTACAGAGCTGCCCTCTCCTGATCCTTCTCTGATGGGTAGGATTTATTGGGTTAGGCCTAAAGCAGGTGATCCACCTGAAGGTACGTATTGGATCACTGATGGTGTTAAGTGGATACAGACGCTTGGTAAGTATACCATGCGTATTTCTGATCTTGCTGATTGGCCTACACAGGTCACAGCAGAGAATGTCGCACAGCTTGAAGGTGCTATTGCTCCGCCACTTCAACAGCAGATCAATGCTATTGTTACTGATACGATGCAGCTTACAGCTGCAGAGAGCATCATCATCTTTAAGGTTGTTGGCACCAATTCGTCAGGTCAGGCTTTACTTGCCTCATCTGATAACACTGCGTTTGCGAATGGTATTGCAGGCATTGCTGTGACGTCTGCATCTGCTGGTGAGATAGTGAACATTAAGCCAGAAGGTCCGCTGACTGATCTTGGTTGGGACTGGATACCTGGACGTTCTATTTATTGTGGGCTTGGTGGAGATATGACACAGACACCACCTACAACTGGTTTCTTACAACAAGTGGCGAGAGCAGTTTCTCCCACAAAAATAGTGGTCGATATCGACCCTGCGATTATTCGCAGCTAAACCAAAGGAGATACTACGATGGCGGCGAAAAAGTATGTTGAGATCAATGTAACAGGTGCGCTTCACGAAGTGGCTGGAACAGTGACAGGAGGTACATCTGGCGAAGACGGCATGATCGTCGCGCTTGGGACTACTGGCAAGTTGGACATGTCCATCATGCCGACTGGTATTGGCGCTGACACACGCGTGATGACAACCTCTGAGAACCTGACAGCTGGTGACTTTGTGAACGTCTATGATGTCACAGGCACACCGACAGCTCGTAAAGCTACGGCCGCAGCTATTGGTACACGTGCGCATGGCTTTGTCAAAGCTTCGACCACGTCTGGCAATGATGCCACTGTGTACTTCGAAGGTACCAATGACTCTTTAACAGGCTTGACAGCAGGTATCATGTACTTCCTCAGTGATATAACAGCTGGAACGGCCACAGACACTCCTCCGACAACTGCGACGCACATCCTGCAGGTTCTCGGCATTGCCGTTGACGACGATGCGATCAATGTTGAAGTTGGTGACTCGATCATCCGCGCCTAACGTATAGGAGATAGAGCGCCGTGTAACAGCGGCGCTCTTACTCATACATGACGAACACCTATAAGCAGACGTTACTCAGAACTGTAGGCAATGTAGCTGAGAGTGGGTTTTCTCGTTTGACAGATAGCTCAGATGCTGCTTCTCCGTTCTTTGGTTTCACGGACAGCTATCCTACCGATTGGGAGCAGTACTGCTTTTTGTTCGGCAGGCACGCTGTCACGTCAGGGCTTACGAATTGGTCTATGGGGCGTGTTGACGGCGCGGCTGCCATGGACACAGGTATCGAGTATTCTCAGGACAACGTTGCTCGTTGGCGTACCTATGTAGCGGGTTCTCAGAGTGATGTTGTGCATGGGCATGACATTTACGGCGGGTGGTTCTACAACATTTACTCGGACATGTCTAAGCGAAATTTGTTTACGGTGTCTAAGACGGGTCGTTGTGCCATCAACAAGCGTGGCAACGTCATGGACTACCACAGCATGTATATGGGCGCTGATAGAACGGGGCTTGATGACCTGGCTGTATCCGGTATTTATGTTGGGCCTTCGCAGTTACTGTACGAAGTTCTCATTGTTGGAACAGGAACGCCAAACACATTCCAATGGCGCACGTCGTCTGACAATGGAACCGCGTGGTCTTCGTATTCCGCATCCACGAATGTTGCACCGACTGCGCAACATCTCAGTTACGGGGTATTTGTTCAGTGGGGCTCGACTACAGGGCACACGACGGTCAACCGTTGGCAGTTTGTTGCGGATTCGGCTAATCCTTCCTCGACACTGGCTATTCGCCCAAGTAAGTTTGATGAGGTGTTGTACACACCTGACTATACGGTGGGCTCACCGGTTATCTACGACTACACCGCAAATGCGAATTCTGTGTCGGGCACTGTGATTGTACTTCCGGCTGCTTTGACGAATGCGATGTACTTTGGTGCGAATGACCAATTCACAAGCATCTACCACATCATGCAGCAGGCTGGAGACACGGGTGCCACGCCGGTGTATGAATACTGGGATGGTTCGTCGTGGGTACAGCTCACAGCGCTGGCTAATACTCTTGTTGATGAGACTTCTAATGCGATCTTAACGGGTCTCGTTTCTTGGGACATCAACACATTTACGTCTAGCTGGCAGAAGTGCGCTATTCCGGGGGAACCTAGTGGCGTGTCGTATTATTTTATACGCTTCCGCAGAGCGATTGCGCAATCCTTCACGACGAAGGCTTACGCGTTTGCACGGCACGGCAAATACAGACAGCAGTGGTTTTCAGCAGCGCATGATGTGTTTCCGGCGTTGTCAGTAGACGTGCGCGGTCGCATGATTTTTGGTGGTGGTACTGCGACGTCAAACTCGCCATACGTACAGATCAATGAATCCGGCACAGTGTTTGATAGTGCTTCGGGCGGTGATTCAGGTTCTTTGTTTATGATAACGTCGGCTAATGCGTACAGTTGTGGCGCTGGTTTGCGTCTTGTTGGTGATGATCCTACGTCAACGACACTGATGCCTAAGTTTCGTGTATCGCGTGCTCGCGGGTCTCTAAGTGTTCCACAGCGACTTAGTCAGGGTGATATTGTTGGTAGTTTCTGTGGTACTGGCTTTACGATGGACTGGGTCTACAAAGACCTTGGTGATGTTGCGTTTATGCAGGCAGGCACGACCGGGGAGCACAAAGGACGTATCCTCTTTCGCACAGGCAATGGTGGCAACCCTGCCATCGCCGCTACGGTTGACTGGAGTGGCTGTTGTTTCTTTGGAGGTAGCACAGTTCCTACGGCGTTTGGACATTTTGCAGCGGCAACGGCGTCTTACTCCACATTGCGACTTACGCAGGGCAGCATAGACCCCACGCTACCCAACGCGGGAGATATGTGGTATAACGCGGCGGGTATTGAGGCGCTTAACTTCAAGGCGGCATCTTCCACAAAGAACTTGCTGTATCCTTTAGCATCTGATGTGCGTGTTACCGCGTCAGGGTTCACGAAGAACCTGACCTCTGCGGATACAACGGTGCAGCACGCGCTGGCTACGATAGATCAGCTTACGGCAGGGTCTTCACTTGTAAAAGCAATGGTTTACGCAGGAGTTTAAAATGGGCGACTTTACGAATCTCAACACGACGGACGGGGTACAACTCCCTTCTACAGCAGCCGCTCTCTTGACCATCGACACGGGTAAGGAAGGCTTGTTGCTGGAGCTTAATGGGTTCAACAGTGGTGGGGCTGCCGTTGCTGTCAAGTTCTACCGCGTACCCAGTGGGCAGACAGTAACTGACGCGCGCATCTTCTTCTCGGCAACGCTTGCGGGTGGTGAGGCGTATCGCTGGGGTGGGCGTATCAAACTAGCAGCTAGCGACATGATCTATGGTTACGCCGCAACGGCAACGGCTGTTTCTTGCATGGCCACGTACGACCAACAGTAAGGCTGATTATGTACCGCTTCTCCGGCAGTAGAGACCATCTTGGACAGTTGACGCCGTTTACCAATACGGGTACTGCGGCGAGGACAGTCGTGCAGCTAGATACGACTAATTTGGTTATCTGGCTTGATGCGGCTGCCTCCTACATTACCAAAGACGGGTCAAATAAAGTATCGCAGTGGTCGCCTAAGTCGGGCGACTTTACATTCACACAAGGTACCCCTTACGCTACCTGGATTGCGTCGGGCGTTAATGGCCTGCCGTCAATACGCATGGACGCAAGCACAGTACTTGCAGCCACAGGCACGGTAGCTCTACCGAATACCGTTTACATTGTGATGAAGAACACTTGGACTAGCAACCAGACCATACTGTATTTAGATGGTGTTACAGGTCACGCACGTTTCTGGATGAACCCCGCATATGGTTCGCCAGAGATTCAGTACTCAGATGGTGCTACTGCTGAAGCCCGGAACGCAAGGGCGCAGAACGGTTGCTGGGAGGTTGTTGTACTTGATACCGCGAGCGCCACAGCGAAGATACAGGTTGGCAACTCAGCCCAGACTACGGCAACACCTAGCCAAATGGCTGGGGTAAACAACCCATACTTTGGTGCATCCAATGCCGAAGTAGCGGAGATGCTCGTCTACAATGTAACGCACAACGACACGCAGAAGAATGCCGTCAGAGAGTATCTGCGTGCTAAGTATAATCTTTGGAACTTGTCAGATAACCCCATCTCAACCGTGCCTACCGCGTGGTGGGACATGGTTACTACGGGCTGGCTCACGAAGGATGGATCCAACTACACGTCTATTGCACGGGACCGTAGTGGAAACGTTAATCACTTCCTGCAGACAGTACTGTCTAAGCAGCCCATCTATGGTGCTGACGGGCTTCTTGTTGATGGGGTAGACGACTTCATGCTGTCCCCCGCCTTTACGCAGAATATGCCGTATACCTTGTTCGCTGTTATTAAGCAGGCGGCTTGGACGCAATGGAAGACGTTATTCTGCCGTGGAGACCAGTCACAAGTACTATGGATACAGCATAGCGCAACTCCGCAGATTTCTGTGAACAGCGTTAATAATACAGCAGGGCACGTTTCACCGACATTGTCCGAGCGTAAAGTGTTCACATTCAAGTCCGTGAGCGGCAACTCGTATGCGAAGATTAACAAGGGCTCTGCGGCAACAGACGGTGTATTCCCGTCCGTGGGTATCGCAAATGGTTTGGAGATAGGCGCTACAAATCCAGGGGACTCTGCCAACGTGAACCATCTTGAGCTGATGCTTTACCCGGGAGACATATCACCAGCAGATGAAGCCCTCGTGCAGGACTATCTCATCGCAAGACATGGAGTCAGCTAATGGCACTGCAATCTCCAATAGGCTTAGTTGGTAACACGGACAAGCGCCTTATCGTCTGTGTAGACATGGCTGAGTTCGATGCCATGAACACGCAGATACTTGACTGGCTTGAGGCGCGTGATCCTTCTGTGCACGGTGACTGTTGGACAGAACCAATCATACACCCTGTGTCAGGGGACATCGGCTTTGTTGTGGATATGCTCAGGATGTCCGCCGCACTCACAACAGCGCAGCTTATCCGGTGCATTGACATAACGCCTGATTGGTTTCCAACACAAAATTAAAATAGTAGTTGACGATGACTAGGCGCTACACTAAAACTCCAAAGCGTAAGGATTGTCCTTACGCTGAATTTATTATTGAACAGCCGGAAAACTTGAACGAAATGAACACCGCCGCTACATCCTTCATCCGCTGGTCCAACAGCAAGCGCGGCAAGAAGAAGCTCGCTGAAGTGCAGAGGCGTGTTGCTAAAGCACATGCTGTGTTATGGCGTGGGTGGACTGGTGACATGACAGCGGTTCTGAATAAACGCGTGACGATATAACCGAAAGGACTCCGTGATCTAATGGACCTGGCTTACACAGCAATGTTGATTATGCACGACGCAATCAACGCACAAATAGCGCAAGAAGCGCAAAGGAGAATAGATGGCAACGCTGCAAGTGATAGACGAGGCTGCGCTCATTGCGATACAGGAACGTGCGCGGTCGCAAGTAACTGAAGGGCCGTGGGTAATTGAGCTGATTGATGGAGAGCGTTATCTCAAGTCAGCGGCGACAGGCGACATCATTTGTCAGATGGTGTCTGACAACCCAGCAGACGCGGAGCTTCTTGCATCCGCTGTGCAGGACATCGCCAGGCTGTGTGCTGAGCTGCAGGCACAGAGGCAGTAACGATGACAGGCAGACCCATCACAATGAAAGAAGCGCTGAAGCTCGCCAAAGACGTTCGTGAAAAGGCAGTACAGGCTCGTCGTGTGTACGCTGTAGAAGACGTAGATAAGCCTTACGAAGATCCGTGGCCTATCGAGATGGACAAGGAAAGTGTGGCAGGCCAAGGCAATTGAGGATGCACATGCTGGAATAGATCTGACACCTTTAATGGAGGGGAAAGCCTGATGGATTGGTTCAAACGCCACGCCTGGAAATCCAAAAGCTATTTGATAGTGATCAATGTTCTGAGTGTGGCGTGTGCTTGGAAACATGTCCTACTTGCGCCATTTCCTTTAACTAACGGAGACAATCTATGACAAATGCAAATGAAATCGCTGTGTTGCTTTTAGTAGATGATAGTGGTTCTATGCGGGAGCTTAAGTCTGCTACAGTGGAGGGTGTTAACAGCTTCTTGACTGATCTCTCTTCTATGAGGGAGCATGTGTATATTCAGTTGACCACCTTCAACAGCGATATTAACGAGCTACGTGAAGTTGTGCATGTTAGGCAGTGTCCACCCATCATGCACGCAGATCTTCTCACCACGGGCTCTACAGCGCTCCTAGACGCAATTGGAATCTCTGTTAAGAAGCTAGGTGAGCAGCTCGCTGCACTTACTGAGGATGAGCGTCCTGGAAAGGTGGTTGTTTGTGTTATCACTGATGGTGAAGAGAACGCTTCTACGCAATATACACACGAGCAGATCAAAGCAACAATACAGCACCAGCAGGACGTGTATAAGTGGGAGTTCAAGTTCTTAGGCGCTAACATTGATGCGTTTAAGGTTGCGCGTAGTATGGGGATCTCTGTGCTATCTACTGCGCAGTACGACAGCAACCTTATTGGGGTGAAGACAGCTTATTGTATAATGGGTAATATGGTTAAGGGAACACACACAGCTTAACTCTCGTACAGTACGAGAAAGGGTAACTATGCCTACTCTAGGAAAGCGATTTGCAGTGATGGAAGCTACGGTAAAGCTTCTGTCTAAACAAGTTAAGGAAATCAGACAGGGGCTATTAACTAAAAAAGAAGAGAAGAAAGCTAGCAAGCAATTGGAACTTTTCCATGAGTAAGTTATTTTACGCGTTAGACAAGGTTGTGGTGGTTGTGGTTGCAGAAGAGATTAAGGATGGCATGACAATAGACGAGCTCAGGGGTGCTTTGAATAAAGGCACTTCTGAGCTTGTTTCAATTAAGGGTTATTTATCAAAGACAACGAGAGTGCCTTGGTCAGCTTTAGGGCAAGAGAGCAGGAAGTTCTCAGCACAGCATTTGCTAGGATACGTCAGGTTCAACATAGATTTCAACAATGTGGATGGGGATGGTAAGATACCAGCAGTACGCAAAGCATTAGTAAAACACGGATATGAGGACAGAACAGGCACTATTTTCCTACCTTAACAAATACCCCTTTTGATGTTATAATAATATGCTGGACGGCATTAGCTGCTCCTTTAAATGGTGCTGTCTGCACCACCGTAAAGTCATTTTCTTTAGATAACGAGTGGAGGTGTCATGAACATCTTTGTAAGTGGTGTACATCGCATTTTAGTTGAGCGTTGGCATAAGCTTGTATGGCGTCAAGTTTGTTTTTGTAAAGAGTGCTACGATGCACAGCAAGAAGTTTTAAAATTTGAAAGTGTAAAAGCTTTGTGCTTTAGATATGGGACGATTAAGTGGAATGCTTTTATAACCCGTGCATGTTGGTTTGAATGATGATTACAAACCACATTACTGTGAGAGTATTCTATGAAGTATATTATCAAATTGCCTGACGGCACATTTACGTTAACGCACGTACTTGGCACTGCGCGTTCTGAGGGTAGCACATCCGACTGGTGTTATTGTGGTATGGATTATTTGCGAAAGTCAGTTTGCCCAATATCTGGCCGTGCAATACGTATTGCCGATATAAATTTTTCATGTGTAGCAGCAAGAGTGGCTTGTTTACTTAAATGGGGTGGTAAGGAAAGTATAGGAGAAGCACGTTTGTTTTATGGACCAGGTGTAGAATAACAGAAAAAAGGGGTGAGGAACTATGCGATATATTATCAAAAGACCTGATGGATCGTTGGAAAGGGTGTGAAATGAACATAATAGTAAAAGGAAAAGATGGAAAATTACATGAAGCGTCTGTTGGTGTTTTCAATAGTAAAGCCAAAAGGCTATCAATGTGTGATAATCGTTGTTCTTTTCTTTTTCAAGTGGATGACCTACGTTATCGCACACTGTTTCCAGACAACGTGGCCAACTGTAGCTGCGTTCTTTTTGGCGAGCTCAGCATCAACAATAAACGTGATTGCATGTGTGTCGCGAACACTACAGCTGCTATATGGCCTTGGGGCTTTAGAGTTTTTGGTCCTAAATGGAAACATTTCCATTCATGGCGACACGCGAAGTGCAGTCCGTTTGAATAAGGAGTAGTAGTTAAATGAATCCGTACAGGGTGTATCTTGCTACTGCTGTGAAGCGTGGAGAGGAGTTTTTTCACATACATACAGCTTATAATACATATTGCGCAGTAGAGTGCCCACAACTGTTTCTTGGACGTGACAGAGCATGGTGCGCGCTTAACCACTATTTGAACGATGGAACTGTTAGGTTGCAGGAAACTAGCAACACATTCGGGTGTGATAAGGATTTCTCTACAGTCGTGTACAGGGCAAGCTATATTCGTCGGTGTACCAGTTGTGTAGAAAATAGCGTATGCGTTACTAGGTGGCCTGGCGCTTATTAAAGGACTAAGCACACTATGAAACGTAAAGCTTTTGTAAGTGGGCCATTCTACGACGGCCACATCATAGCACAATCTTTTAATCGTGGTTCAACACAATATGTGTATAGTTTTGAGTACAGGGTAACACCCGATGCCCGCATAATATACGTTTTGCCGTTGCCATGGGGTAGTTTGAAAATATAGGAGATTTGCGTGCCAAAAGTATTAGTGCAAACAAAAGATGGAACAAGGCTTGTAGGCGTAGACATCACCAACATAGACTATGCAGAAGACATTACGTTTTGTATGTGTCCGTATGAGTCTATAGTAGACGGGCAGGGGCATTGTAACCTATTCCATAGAAAGCTTTATGTGCGCTATGACTTTGGTGTTTGTGTAACATCGACGTCCTGTATCAAGCGTAGAGTGGCTGCTGTAATGCCTTTTGGGTGTAAAGGCATCAGGCCATCGGAGTATGACTACTTCAGAAAACACTAGCTCGTACAGTACGAGAAAGGCAGCGTATGCTCATCAAAGTGTGGGAACCAAGCGGCTTCATTACTACAAATCAACTGTATGTACGTTTTCACGCATATATTGGTAGTGATCGTGCAGATTGTTCAAGTTCCTGTGGCTACTTGAATTACAGGGGCATTGACGGCCCTAAAGCGAGAATTATAGTCGAGTGTACTTATCCACACATACATTTTAGGACGGAGCATCCAGCACACGGTGCTACTTGTGTTAATTGCGTTAAGGGTATTGTGCTGTCTTGGTCACCACAAAAGAAAAACTGTATAATAAATCTTGCTGATTATGGGTACGGCTGTGGCAACAATATTTTCAAAGGAAACTCATAAAAATGTGGCAAACGGCTGACATGTGGTTTGTTGCTCGTTGTAGGCGTACTGGTCGTGTTTGTTACTATCAAGTTAACCAGATTTTTTGGCTAGCAGATATGATGTTTGTTGGCTGTGGACTTAAGTGGGGGACTTTTATCAATGGTTGAAAGAAAGCAGTTATTGCTTGCTGTGTTAAAGCCTAAGAGATTGCGTGATAGGCTGGCGGTCATATTTAGGCACAACAGCTGTACTACTACTTGTCCGTATTTCGGTATGAAGTCTTTTGGCGGTTTCTATGCAGACCACTGCAACGCGTTTGACACTATATTGATGGAACACGGTGAAGGAAGAGTCTTTAACACACTTAGAGCGCATAGCTGTATTTCCTCAACGCTTTGCTACATTATCAGATGGGGAGCAGAACGATGACTATTCATGTGATAATAACACCACGACATTGTGGTAACAAGGCTAACTGCGTGTACTTGACGCCTACGGAGCGTAACTATGTTTATTTAAACTGTGCAGATACAGGCTGTGCGTTGGCCTGCTAGGCAGCTGTTCAAGATACACGAGATACGAGGTGCGTGCATCGTTAACGTTCCAGGAATGAGGACGGTATTTAACATATGATGGAAATCAGTAGAGTAGTGTTATTCCGCTACACAAGTCTATCTAAAAAGAAGAGTAGTGTAGTCTATGGCGCGCACTCGTGTAGTAAACTCTGCAGCTATAGAAACTGCTATTCGTTTTTTGGCTGTAGGCTGTTTTCCAGCGATGAGAATCGTGCGTGGTGTTTGAACTATCAAATAGGTACGCTACATCGTTGGGGTACAAAATCTTTTAGATGAACAAGATGAAACGTACAATGGTTGTGTACATAGATGGTAAGCCAACAGTTTATGCGTTAGGGTATACACTGTTTGGCTCATTTCAATTGGAACGGTGTCAAGTCCGCGTGGTCGGTCTCTACGCAACACTATGCTTATAAGCAAGGAACACCTCTCCACTTGTCAGATATACTTCAAATACCGGATACGGCAACGTGAGGAAATAACATGCTTATATGGGAACCAGAGTTTTGTGTGTTGCGTACTACGCACCACAATAGAGACGCCAGGGTGTACATGAATAACTTGTATTTGTACACTCATAGGTTCGTTGGCTTCTTGGTACCTTGGAGTAGAACATATCCTTTCCATAGACTTGTAGAGAGGTAGCCATGTCATATCTACGAATGAGGATGGTTAGTGGTAAACAGCAAATACAGTACTGTGGTCATTGTAATTACTACCTAAGATATGTTCATAGAGACTCCTGCTTACAGCTTTGTAAAAACAACTTCTGCATAGTTGCTAGGTGGCCAGATAACTTTAGTTGTGTTGATGACAATATTTTAGAGCTGCTTAATGGCCTTGTTTCATATGGGAGACGATAGTACGCGTTACGCGTTGGCGTGTTGTGTGGGCAAACCCTGGGCGTGTTCCAAATACGTGGTTAGGTTTTCCGACATTTATGATGCTATTCTTTAAGCAGTAGCTACAGTTTATTTAGCGGGGCATAGCTCAGTTTGGCTAGAGCGCTTGCTTTGGGAGCAAGAGGCCGTTGGTTCGAATCCAATTGCCCCGACCAACGCTGATGTAGCTCAGTGGTAGAGCAGTTGTTTTGTAAACAACAGGTCACTGGTTCAATCCCAGTCATCAGCTTTAAAAGGAAAAACGTTATGGCTAGGGGAAACAGTGGGTAAAGATGACATTATATCACTTATCATCATCAAGAAACGCACAGTCTTTGGGTGTACTTACAAGACGACAAGCCACAAGATTACTGTTAGTGCGTCTAGGCTCTATTGTGATGAGGCGTGTCCACAACGCAAGCAGACTTCAATAACTTGTATACGCTGTAGGTTATTTGGAGAGTTGACTGGATTTTGGGCTCATAAGCATTGTAGATTTTGCAATGTAGAATCGCGCGTTTTAAAGTGGAATGGTTTTGCTACTACAAACTATTTAAATGGAGATGTCTAAGCATGAGAGAAAACAGGGTTGACTTAGAGACTGGTACTGTACGTACAGCTGTTTCTACTTTAAGTATTCACGATTTGGAAGGGACGTTAGATCACGCCTTGGAAGTAATTAGTGATCTTAAACGACTTGGAGATGTTTCATTTTCTGTTGAGCCTATTCAATATGAGGAAGGTTACGAATTGGCTGTTTGGATAGCTCGTCCAGAGACAGAGGATGAACGTGAAGCTCGATTGAGGAGAGCACAGGAAGATAGAGAAAGGAAAATTGCCTATAAACGAACACAACTTGAGGCGTTGAAGAAAGAACTTGGTGAGTCGTAAATTAACGAAAGGGCGTCAACGTGTTCACTGAAGTAAATAGAAAAGTTTTTACAAATGGGGCTGTATTTTGTCTTCAAACAACTGATAGTCGTCCTCGAAGTTTCGAGGCTACGGCAACTTGTCTTCCATTCTCTACTGAGATGCGAGGGACTGGGAATACTGACAACCGGGCAGTTGATTGGAATTCCGGTCAGGATTTCTGGGAAGAAAAGTATATGATTGGAATTAGCACTCAATCTGGGTGCCCTGTTGGGTGTAAGTTCTGCGAAGTGACGGCCTTTACACAACGTCAAGGGTGGGAAAGTCTGACTGCAGAGGAGATGGTTGGGCAGGTATATTGGGCAATTAAGGCGACTAAGCGGAATCCATGTAACGCGAAGTTATTTCGGATCTTATTTACTCGCATGGGAGAGCCAGCCACGAACGTCGTTGAGGTGTTGAAGGCGGTGCGTATGCTAAAGACAACACACTTTCCCCGCGCGAGGATACAGATTTCAACGATTGGTACGCCAGGTATATTTGAGTTGATCCGAGGACTACAGAAGATCGAGGATGACTTAGAAGACTATAATTGGCTTGAGCTGCAGTTCTCCATACACAGCACAAGTGACGATTATCGTAGATGGTTACAAGCTCCGTGGGTACTCCCGAATCAGCTGTTAGGAAAGATCGCAGCCGTATTCTACACGGCGCATCCGAGAAAATGGAAGGTAACGTTAAATTTTGCACTGGCTCAGAATGCGCCATTCGATGTGGTGCAGCTCCGCAGGGATTTTGATCCGGCGCACGTTTTCGTGAAGTTATTGAATGTGAACCAAAATCGAATGACAGCACGGAACTTTGTGCAGTCGCTGATTGATTTAAAAAATGTTATTTAAGGAGAAATGACATGTGTGAAGAGCTTAAGAGTGACGTGCCCAATTGTCAAGAGTTACCGGCGTGTACGAGTGAAAACCTTCAACCACGTGACATCATGTCCGAGGTTAAAGCTGTTGGGTTTGACGTTGGCATTAGCATTGCCACTGAATGTGAGATCAAGAACGGAGTAGCCTGCGGGCAGTTGTCCGAAGAGCTCAAGACAGAGGGGTGTAACATGGAAAAAGAACAACAGCTATATGATGAAGCGGTGGCGTGTATAATTATAATCGACACAGTCAAAAAGTGGGTGCGCAAGGATTCCAAGTCACCCGCTATGCTGAAGGCTATTCAACGATATAAGGGAGGTGAGGCAATCAAACAATTCCGACTATTCCTTGAAAAGGAGATAAACAATGGATGACGCTGAGAGTTTAGCCACACTATTAGAACAGGCCAATGCGACGACTTCGCCTGAGAATGTTGATGCAGTGTTCAAAGGTGACGATAAAGTTTTGAAAGCTTTCAATAGACTTAAGGCGGGACTTCAGGAACAATACGATAATTTGTAGGCTGCTCTAGGTTTGAAAGTGTGTCAAGCTTTCTTGGGGGGACCTTATGACAGACGAAATACTTCTCTTTAAGCCAGTTCACATCCATGGCTGTGATGTGAAACTGACTATTTCGAGTTTGGTCACACAGCATAATGTGTGACAGTGTTTAGGGGGCGTAGGCCCCCTTTTTTTAGCTACTAGCCTACTTCTCGTACAGTACGAGAAGTCTATCTTTTGGGTTTTTACTTGAAACCAAAGTAACATCTGCTTTAGTATCGACGGAGTGTTAGGAACGTGTGCGCACTCCAAATAAGGTTAAAACGATGGCAAAAAAGATAGATCACGACGCGAGTTCTGAGATGACTCCGCAGCAGCATATGGGGGAGAGTAGTCAGTTTATACATCCTCCATGTGCTAATCACGATAGGATGAATAGGGAAGTGGCTAGTATTAAGACAGCTACTGCTGCAGCCACTACGGCTGTAGACGACTTGTACAACAAGGTAAACTCATTTAAAGATGACTTACACAAGTTGGATATACGCCTCAGAGAGACGGGCGTTTTCAATACAGTCATTGCTGGTGTAGAGGAAAAGGCAGAAGAAGCAAAAAATACTGCAGATATCTTGCAGGAGTTGGTGAACTCACAGAATTTGAAAATTCAAGCTATTGAAGGTAGTATTTCTACATGGAAGGCTGTTAGTTCTCTTTTGGTGAAGGCGTTCTTCGGTGTTGCTGTGCTGACATGCCTTGTTTTTGCGCTTGACATGTTCGTGCAGCATATTAATATGATGAGTAGTATGAAGGAGCAAGCTCGCGAGCTTGTTAAAGAAGTACTGCAAGAATTTGGAGTTCCAAAGAAACCATGACATACAAAATATGGGCAATTGGGTCTATGCGGCTGCACTTGAATAAAGTGCAAGCAGCGTTTGCTGGAACAGGTTGTGAGGTACGCGTCTTAGGTAGTGCTATTCGTGCCTTGGCTGCCATGGACGAAACCTTATACGGTTCTGGTGAATGGCCTGATCTGTTCATCATTGATTATGTCATGAAGCATCAAACAGGACTTGAGATACTACGATCTGCTAGAGCTAGGAACTGCCTTACACCCGCTATTATGACAACAGACGCTGTGCTTGATAGAAGCCTTATTTCAGATATGATCCCTGAAAACCATGTAGTTGCTGTACTTAGGAAACCCGTTGTGTGGCAGGACTTGGTGATGCAGGCACTTAAAGCAGTTAGTGAAGAACATCATGTAGGTGCCTAATGTCTTGGTTTATACTGGTTATCTTCGCGGTTGGAACTTGCCTTAACTGGGAATAGCTCGTACAGTACGAGAAAGGAAGAATATGAGGCTTCTAGTACTTCCCTTACTGCTTTGTCTGTCTGGTTGTTTTGCGTATGTAACAGAGGCTGATCGTACGCTTGCTTGGCAGGCTAAGTCAGCCATTGATAAGCTACAGCTTACTGTTGCTGATCCTGTGTCTAAAGAGACACTGCAGATCTCTTCTGCCAATCTAAGCCAGCTTATGTTAGACTGCCTTGACTTCCCGAAGGACAGGTCTCCATACTCTAAGGAAGTGTCCTTAAAGGCGCAGGCTGAGTCTAAGGCTGCGCATGACTATGTTGCTCGTGTAGCAGATGTTGTTGATCCTTGGAAGGATAGTTTACCGCCCTTACTGGGCAGCGCGCTTACTCTTCTTTTAGGTGCTGGCGCGTATGCCTACAGGATCTACAGGGAGAACAAAGAGAAGGGCGCTATTATTGATGGAGTAGAACAGGTTAAACAACTTGCTGATAGTAGGGCGGCAGAGGGCAAACCTTTGATCAGTCCTGAGATCAATGATATACTGCGTGCCAAAGCTGAAGAGAGTGGTGTGCGTGCTAGCCTGAAGGCACAGGTTAGGGCTAGGAAGAAAACTAAAGTATAGAGGTTTACCATGAACTTCGATCTACAATACACAAAACGTTTAGCTGCGATGTGTGATGCCGTCTATACAGATTCTACGGATATGCCTGCCTATAAAGGATATGCTGTTCGTGTTTACACTGATGTCAGGCATGACTGCAGGATGGCTGTGCTTACAAGTGAGGTAGAGCGTATTGTTTGTATCAGGGGTACAGCTAACTTCAAGAATGTTGTTACAGATATAGACTTCTTTAAGAAAGAAGATCCTACGCTTAAGATACATATTCACAAAGGTTTTGATACTGCAGCTAAGTCTTTGTATTCCATGTTGCCAGTAAGTAATTTGCCCACCATGTTTACGGGGCATTCTTTGGGTGGTGCGCTTGCTGTTGTGATGGCTATGTGGTACAGTCTGGACAAGAGCAGGCTTATACCTTGCGTTACTTTTGGTCAGCCTAAAGTGACTGATTGGGGTGGTGTTAAGGCGATGCAGTCTAAGATTATGCTTACACGCGTTGTGCATGGTAACGATCCTGTTCCGCTTGTAGCGCCTAGGGAGTTTGTTACCTTGTTCAGGCCTTATAGGCACTTTGGGCAGGAAGCTAAGTTGTACGACGATAAAGAACACATTTTCTTTTCTTATGGGCAGGAAACGACCACGTCTTGTTCTGTTGAGCTTATGAAGAGGCTTTTGTCTGATAAGCTTAAGCTTAAAGATGCGGAAGATCACTGTATCACCAAATATATTGCGAACCTTGAAAAGGTGAAGGTTTTATGAACTCATTACAACTGGGTTTATTTTTTGGTTTAAGTAAGTCAGCTGCGCAATATATTGGCGCAGATCCGCAAGGACAGCATAAATTAGATGCGCATATGCGAAGTATGCAAGCGGC
>JFJP01018622.1_pt1 | contig 22416 bp, 16 predicted proteins | sample 431651 | NCBI WGS metagenome assembly JFJP01 (sample SAMN02602958, study PRJNA72255) | Microbial mat metagenome, whole genome shotgun sequencing project. | biome: fresh water; feature: sink hole; material: water; isolation source: purple microbial (photo- and chemosynthetic) mats found in...
AAGCTCCAATCCAATGATAATAACCAGAATGCAATAAGGAAGCTGACAAAAAATGCAGGCCATATCCGTGCGATACGCGCCCGCCAAAAATGCCTTATCTCAGCCCACGTTTCCAGTTTTGGATAAACATACGCTAAAATAAAACCTGAAAGCACAAAGAAAAAAGAAACGCCCTGATCCAATAAGAAACATGAGGTTTTACTGAGCCCAAACAATCCCCCGGAATGGTGAATTACAATCATGGCAGCGGCGATAAATCGCAGCGAGGTCAGGGCATCAAGACGTTGCTTTCCTTGCATAATCCACTCACTATTTAACCATCATGCCGTTCGTCTTTTAAGCATGATTTCCATACCTTGCGAGAGCGGCACTCCCGGTTGCCAGTCAAGCTCTTTGCCTGCACGTGTTATATCCAGTACATTGGCAGGCACATCAAAGGCCTGGCCGGGCTTGTAATGCCGCGTAACGGGCCGCTCAAGCACGCTTTCAATCGCGTCCAGCAGGGAATTGATGTCCGTCCCCACTCCTGAACCGATATTTAAGATTGAATGTGCACCATCGTAATATACTGCACGAGCAAAAGCCTCGGCAAGGTCGTCAATGTAAAGGTAATCCCTGACAACACGCCCATCAAAATGGTAAAACATTGGAAGAGATGAGAACAAAAATGCCACGGCAGCCGCCCACCAATCGTTGATTTTGTCACGATATGCACGCGCCCCAGCAACAACATAAACAGCCACTACAATACAAAGTATTGGCAGAAACACGGAACGGAAATGGAATCCGGAAAAATCCAATGTGTAGCCGAAAGGGTATGACATCAAAACAGTCCCAGGAGGCCGCACGGTGGGTTGAAGGGCAAATGGGTTTGATACCTCCCTATGCTCCAAGGCGTTCCAGAAATTAATTGCTTTTTGCATATAGCCGAGAGGATCATAACATGGTGGTTGAGCACTATTAAGCACACGCCACCAAATCATGATTCCCAAATATAGTAGCCAGCACAGCACAAGCAGACTGGGGAGAAGATTTTATAATTTAGCACTTTTCATTCTTTTAGCCCTGGGGACACTGTTTGGGCAATTTTTACTCACCCCGCTACGCACGAAGTTCTTCTTCTGATTACATATACATCTTGATAATTCCATAATCCCTTATGCTTGAAAAAGATAACATCTCCAAGGTTGTTGTTACTCACATAACCGCGAACGAAAGGTTCCGACACATACGCACTTCCATATATTTCTTCACCCAAACGTTTAGTCTCGCTGAAGCTGAAGAAATAAAATCCGTCAGCCTTGCGAGTTTCACTTGTTTTAATTTCGTCAGGTAGACCATTCATGCATTCTAGCCCGTGCGTTGAGAAAATAATGATTCCATCATCGTTTAGCATGGTTATGAGTTTTTTCAACCATGCACCCCATATCTTTATCGGAAGGTGGCTAAAAAGCGATGCAACCCAAATCACATCATACCTTCTGGAGACAACTAATTCATCCGGGGACTCAAAAGAGTTAAATCCCTGAACTTTAAATGTTTCTGTACAAAACCTTACAGCATTTGCATCGATATCAGAGACCGTTATTCTAGCTGGTTCTATTTCTCTTACAAGATATCGAGTCAGACGGCCATAACCGCTCGCAAAATCAAGAAACGCTGCATTACTGTTAATATCATAATTGGTTTGCGATAGAATATCCTTTAGACTGCTTAACATGGAGTTGCCGCTTGCAAAGTATTCCGCAATTGGATTAACAATTTTGGGATGGTTACTCAAGAACTGATACATCTCATCGTTCACGTCTATAGCAGTCGAAAGGTCGCCACCATAAAGCTTTGCTAGTTCTTTCCTTTGTTCACGGCCTATATCGACCTTACCCAAAAGCCGGGTTTTTAGTGCTGACCAATTCATTTAATTCGTCTCCTTATTCTCGTGTTTACTCCATCTCTGCACCATAAGCTCAATACCTTCGCGTAATGATAAATTCGGTTTCCAGCCAAGCTCTTTAGCAGCCAGCGAGATATCCAGTACATTTGCCGGAACATCAAATATTCTGGCTGGCCTGTAACGCCTGGCGACCGGTTGTGCTAAAACCCCCTCGATCTCTCCTAATAATGCGTTTATTTCCGTTCCAACTCCATGCCCAATATTAAACACCGAACGATCACCATCGTAATCGACGGCAGAGGCAAATGCTTCAGCAAGGTCATCAATGTAGAGGTAATCCCTTATGACACTTCCGTCTCCCCATACCTCGATAGGCTCCCCCCTCAAGGCTTTATCAACAAATGCGGTTACGACACCCTGCCCTGTATTCACACGCTGACGCTCACCATACGGATTGGATACTCTCAATATGCAAGCTTTGATGCAATGCAAATACTGATACATCAAAATGAATTTTTCGATGGCAAGCTTGGTGATACCGTAAGAGACGAGTGGGTTTGTAGGATGTTCCTCTGTGATCGGCAAGCAGTTAGGCTTTCCATAAATGGTACCACCGGATGAAATAAATACGATCTTCCCCACTTTTTTGGCAACCATTGCCTGCAGTATTTGAATGGTGGACACAACATTAGTCTGGACATCATACACAGGATCATCATTAGAGGTTCCCGGCAGCGTTGTTGAAACCAGATGCATAACCACATCAACGCCTTCAAGTGCCCGCGAAACGTCATGCGTCGACATCAAGTCCCCTGCGATCCATTCCACTCTTTCGTCAACAGTAAAACTTCTATAAGGAACCACCCGGGGACGCTCAAATATCCTGATTTCATGATCCTCTTTCAAAAGACGATCAACAACCGCTGACCCTATAAAACCACCACCACCAAAAACTGCTATTTTCAACGGGCTATCCTCCCATGCACCAGGGCATTATTTTGTAATCTTGCCTATGAAGTCCCCGACAGGGTCATCTGGCTGAAAAGCCAATACAGACTCACGAGCATTTCTGCCAATGGCACACCAACTCTCTCTATGCTGCCAGGCCCTCTCAAGGGCGTCATCGATATACTCGATTATTGGCGCTTTGGCGATGAAGCCCGACACATTATCTTCAACCAGTTCACGGTGCCCACCCACATCGGTTAAAACGGGAACCCTAGAACAAAGCATGGCTCCCAGCAAGACAATCGGCACACCTTCCATGCGACTCGGCATAATGATACCATGGTTCCTTATCCATATTTGATTTACATCGCGCTCGTATCCACAGAAATTGATCTTGTCGACTTGATAGGAATGCTTCATTTCCATGAGCGTTTCCTTATCAGGTCCATCGCCATAAAGATTGATGTGCAATTCCCGACCCTTCCATTTGTCCTGCTTAAGCAGCTCAAACAAAACGTCCTGCCCTTTGTGAATAGTAATCAATCGCGCAGGGCACGCCAGATAATACTTGTCATCCTTTGCCGAAGGGAATGGCATCTCAAATGCCCTATCAATTCCTGCAACCGGATTGAAATGACGCGCCGCATTCCCAAGCTTGCACCCCATTTTTCCTTCCATCAGCAAGCGATTGTTTTCGCAGGTAAAGAACACTTTGGCGGCATTTCTATATCCGCTTCTAATTACAGATGACACGCTGACATCGGGTTTAGTCAACTGGTTAACGATTAAATACCGAATGTTTCTGACATGGCATTGCTGAAGCCAGGATGCACCATCCCGCTCATCCCCCTGAACAATCACCACAACATCAAAACAGCCATCGTCCAGAATATTAACACCGGTTTTGCTATAATAAGAAACATTGACGCCGAGTTCTTCCAATGTACGGACTTTTCTCGCCATAACTGAGCAATCATAAACGTTGAGGAAAATCTCATAGTTCTGCCCCGCAAGTGATTTTGCTGCTTCAAACCAAAGAACATCAGCCCCCCCCCCTTCCTGTGCACTTGGATTGGTGGCGACAAACAAGATCTTGACTATCTTCTGGACATTCCGACGCAAGGAATCCACGCGATCTTGATCATAAGATGTATCATAGTCCTTTTTCAGAATACGCCTGATTCCATCGTATTCTCGTTCAGACACCCTGAGCCGTATCATCAATCTTTCAATAACTGCTAAAACTTCATTAAAATACTCTTGCGAAAAGCCGTGCTTGTTGGTTACGGCAGCATCGTGTCGCCTGAAGCAGGCCAGCACTTTATTCGAGTGAAGCACTTTTCCTGACAATAATAATTCCACATAGAAAAACCAGTCACCCACAAATTTGAATTTTCCCAGCATTTCCAATGTCGATCTTGAACATGCAGCTCTCCTGAAAACACACATGCCAGAATTAATAATTAAATTCTTGAAAAGAAAGACCTTGCGAATTTCCTCCATGCCAGTACAGACAAATGAGTGCTTCCATCTTTTCGAATCTATTTCCTTGGCATGAAGAAGCACGCCATCTTCACTCAGCACGGCACCATCTTCAGCAACTAAACTAGAATGACAATAGGCCAACTGTACATCAGAATTCACAAAACGTGGTACCAGCGTTTTTAAAAAATATTTACTGCAATAATCATCTGCCTCGGCAATCCATACAAGGTCACCCTCGACCAACTCAATTCCTTTGCACCACTGTTTGAAAACGCCTTGGTTCGAGGAGTTTTTAAGGATTCGATATTTTATGCCAGAGCCCGCGAGAATGGGTTCCGCGATCTCGCAACTGTTATCCGCTGAATTATCGTCCAGAAATATAATCTCATATGGCTTTAATGTCTGGTTAATAATGGAATGGAGTCTTTCCGGCAGAAATTTGCTGTAGTTGAAGTTGGGAACGATTACCGATACCCTAAACCGATATGCAAACATGAAATATGACAAAAGCCCGTCAACATACTTCCCGAAACCATAATCCTTTTCCATTAATTCAACAGCCTTCCGCGCGATCTCAAGATATTTTTCGGGTTGCTCCAGAAGACACGTGATCTTCCTGGAGAAATCCTCCACATCCAGTTTTCTTGCAACAAGGCCTTCATCAATTTCCCTTAATAGCTCAGGAGCACCGCCACATTCATCAAACGCGATAACCGGCAATCCATGCGATAAAGCATCGAGCACAGTGTTCGGGAAAGGATCCGCGCGGCTTGTCAACGCATAAATATCTGAACCTTCAAGATATTTGCCATAATCAACTGTAAAACTGTCTATAATGACGTTGGGGATGTCGTTGCTTCTTCGTGACATTTCTTTTTGCGTGGCCAGCTCATGCTCATCACACAGGAATATAAAGTAGATGTCCTGACGGTGCGCGGACACATCAAGCGCAATATCGATGAACAGATCCAAGCCTTTTCTTACGATGTCCTTACCACCGTGCAAAATGATTCTTGCGTTTCCTGGAATCTTGTATCTTGACAGAAGCTCGGCTCTCGATTGCTCGTTTCGTTGCTTGCGCTGTACCTGGAACACACCTTGGGGTATTATTTCAACATCAACAGGCAGATCATACAATCGCCTGTGCGTTCCTAATACATATTTCGATGAATAGACCAGCCTTCCGCTGGCGATCCCAGGCAAGTGCGGTGCTGCCGTTTTGTCCCAGCCAATCAACTCAATGATCTCCGGCATTTCATGTATCAGTATTTGATAGTTGAATCCATATTTCTCAAGAAACGGAACAAACAACGCGCTACCAGTAGTGTTACCAATTGCCTCGCAAACCCCATGATCTGAAAGCTGCCCGAATATAAAATCAACAAGCGACTCGTCTACAATGCTTCCTATGCCTGGCTGCCCCAGGCATAAAACGGTACCGTATTTTTCAAATTCACCGCGAAGCTCTCCATCATCAAGGCTGATGATAAATATATTCCTTGCATGTTTTTCATGCAGCTCTCTGGCAATATTGAGCAGCAGCAAGGGAGCACCACTCCGCGCAAAATAATGTGTAATAAGAAGGATTTGCTCTTTCTCGTGCTGTTGTTCCTGTCCATGATTGTTGAAAGCGCACTCAATCGCTTTCACAATGACACAGTATCTTTCGGCTGTTTCAACTTCTTGCCGATGACAAGATGTATTTTGATGCAAAGTATTTATTATTTCATTTATAGTCGACCTGTATCCATTCGTTATTAGATTCTTGAATGCGTTAACGATCAGAGAGGGATTCTTCATCGCCATATAAAGCAATTGGAACAATTTCTGAGAATATGCAACGAATATTCCCGTCGTCACGGGGAGGCGGCCGCTCATTATTTTGCTTTTCCAACTTCGGTTAAGATTTAAAATCGACTTTAACATTTTTCTTAGGGGTTGCCCTTCATTCTTTGCAGAAAGCGATATAATTGCCTTAGCGGTCTGGTTATTATCCAGGAACCGCTCAAATGAATGGAAACGAGTTCATTATCCCTTCTAAGGATCTCGGACTCTTGCCGCGCAATCTCGCCCGCCTGCCGCGCAATCTCACCGGTCTGCCGCGCAATCTCACCGGTCTGCGCAGCCATGGTGTCGTTGAGGCTGACTATGCGTTTGTTGAGCTCACCCAGTCGCTGGTTGCGCCCTCGAATGAGCGGAATGGCCTTGAATGCGAATTTGAGCTGTTCAGTAGGGCACGGTTCCTTTGTCGCGGGCGGTTGTTCGTCATATCCGAAAGTTTCAAAATCCTTGGCATACAGCAAACGAATCAGCTCCGCACTTCGTTGCGTAACGAACTCGGGCAGATACGGAATCAGACTTTCATTTGTGTGTCGGTCTGCAAAAGGGTCCGGAACATGACCACCGAACCGAGCTGCTAATGCCTGGCTTAGCTCCTTCGCATTCTCGATTTTGACCAGCTTTGAGTAGTTGATCAGATCGGGGCGAAGCAGGCTTACTTGCGGGGTCCAGTGTACATCCCAGTAGGAGGGTGCCTCATTGGTTGCGAGATGCTCAAGAAACCCTTCAAACGCCGACGCGACATCATCCGCACATTCAATCGGCTGATTGAAGAAATCGTAGTTGAGGTAAGGCCTTATCTGGTAGGGCTCTCTCAAGAGTAACTTCGATTGCCACGCTGAGAAAATCCGCTTGTACGGATTGCGGACTACTGCGAAACGAAAGTATGAATCCGAGGCGAGTACCTCTGCAATCGTTTCCGGCTTCAAATGGGTTACATTTGGTGCCACCCTGTGGAAGGTGTCGTGGATAACCAGCTCGGGGTCAGTCTCAATACTGTCAACAATACCGCGCAAAACCTGCGAACATCCTTCCAAGTCTGCAAACCACCATTTCAAAGAAGTGCAGGCAACTTTCGGGATAGCAACATAAAAGAGTTTGTACCGCTCGGAACGGTAGCTGTTGTAGCGGATGTATTCAAATGATTTGCCCTTATCCAACAATGGCCTATCATGAACATCTGTCACAGGGATCTTTCCAAAATCACCTTTGACATTGCCCTGCAAGACAACGACTTTACCAACGTTCATGACGATCTCAAATCGCTTCGATAAAATCAGTTCATCAATAAGCTTACGAGGGCCAAGCTCCGGGTCAGTTGCGTCATCGAGCGCAATCTTGGCATTGGGGGCTAAATGCGGCAACCAACAGTCGAGATCCCTCTTTACCCCATCGTAGCTATGATCTCCGTCAATCCACAAGAGCGAAATCGGCTCGCTCCATGATGGGGACAAGCACTCGCTGCTCGAATTTATCAGCGAGACGATCTCGCTGCATTCGTTATCAAGCATGGCTCGATAGAACGCAGTCCGATCTTTAGGACCGAACTCTCCACCCAGAACACCGATGAAGCTCTTATGCGGATCTATCGCATAGACTGGAGCATTCGCGCCATCAAGTGAACCCTTGCCCAGGAATACCGATGACCTACCCCGGTAGGAACCGATTTCAACGATACACCCACTATGCACCTCTTTCGCGAGATGGTAGAGCAGTATAGCCTCGTCAAAACCCACCATACCCTCCGTGCGATCAAAGCACGCCTTGAGAATTCCCAGTTTTGTGGCAGAAAGAGATTTAGAATAATTCGACATTTGGTGCCCTTGTTGACATATCCACATATCCAAAAGAAATAGGACGACTTATCGGAACAACGCGAAACATGATCGCATCCAAAATACGGTGGACGCAGTTTGGTTCCTGAGACGACCAGATGCCACCGCCAACGAAATACACACCCGGCAGCACATCCATCCTGAAACCGAAGCTGATCTTGAAGGATTTCCCGGCGCTATCCAGTTCAACGTATTTTCCTTCTTCCGGATAACGCTGCCCGGTAATTACCAGACCGGAAATGGATTTTATATGGATACCAATAAAGATCCCGGCAAAGCTGTTAAAAAAACGACCGGACACTACAAATTGATAGCTTCCCCCAGGATGCAATACGTTGACAACATGCCCCTTGGCGTCGAGTATCTGTATCGAATCAATTTCAGCGCCCTGCGCTGGATAAACCGTGGTTGTCTCAGGCAAAAGGCCTGGATCAAAAGTAGGTTCAGAGGGCTCATTTGGAACAATCGCTGATTCACCTTGGCTTAAACTGGCAGTGTTATCAGCCAGATCAGATGCTGTACGTCCACCCAACTGATCTGCAGCGCGATATTCTTGCACTAATCGTATTGCTTCATCATCGGGGGCGTAAATCAGCTTTTGGTAGGCACGTATAACTTGAGGAGCGGAATTGTACATGAGTCGCGCACCATGATCAAGAAGCAGGGTTCTGTCGCATAATTCAACAATACTTGCCGGAGAATGCGACACAAAAAGAATCGAGGACCCTCTACGCTTCAAGTCCTCCAAACGGGCAAAGCATTTCCTCTGGAATTTCTCATCACCCACGGCGAGTGCTTCGTCAACGACGAAAATATCCGGATCAATCACGGCTTGAACGGCAAAAGCCAGGCGCACCGCCATGCCGCTAGAGTAAGTCTTGACCGGCTGTTCGATAAAGTCACCAATATCGGCAAAGGATGCAATGTCATCAAACCGATCATCGATTTCTTCCTTGGAAAGTCCTAAAACAGCGGCGTTCATGTAGACATTTTCGCGTCCCGTGAAATCAGGATTGAAACCGGTCCCCAGTTCCAGAAGCGCCGCAATGCGACCGTTTGTCATTATCTGGCCGCCAGTCGGGTTTAGCGTACCGCAAATCAACTGTAGCAATGTCGATTTTCCACTGCCGTTACGCCCGACAATCCCTACCGTCTCACCGCGCCGCACGTCGAAAGACACATCTTTCAGTGCCCAGAATTCGCGATAATACTGCCGCCGTCCCCAGAAGAACATCTGCTTCAACCGGTCGCGGGGCTGATCGTAGATGTGGTAGGTCTTCGAAAGATTCTCGACCTGGATGGCTATATCAGAGGACATCGGCGAACCCCCTCCGCGTCTTCTGGAACCAGGCGAACCCCAGGCAAGCGACCACCAAACCCAAAACGAAGTAGATCGTCCATGAGCTCCAAGCCGGGAGTTTGCCCCAAACCATCACTTGCCGGCATATTTCGACGTGGAACACCAGTGGATTAACCACCATCAAAGGCGAGCGCAGGGCTTCCGGTACGGATTCAATCGGATAGAACACAGCCGACAGGAACAGCAGCATCAGCGTCAACGACGACACCATATGACCCACGTCGCGCAGGTACACCCCGAAAGAGGCCAGCATCCAGGATAAGCCTATTGTAAACAGTACCAGGGGCAGCAGCATAACGGGCAGCAACAGGATCGCCGGGGAGGGTACTCCAAATCCGACGAAGTAGAACAGCAGCCAGACCGAGAAACTCATCAGCATGTGGAAAAGGCTTGAACCCAGCGACACGATCGGCAGGACTTCAAGGGGGAAAACCACTTTCTTGACATAGCTCGGATTGGAGAGGACCAGCGACGGCGCACGATTCACGCAATCGGAAAACAATTGAAACACAAGCATACCGGCAAAGAGGATAATGGCGAACTCCAACTTCGAATCCGAGCCCGTGGTCCAGCGAGCCCCGAAAATCACGCCGAAGGCGAACGTGTATACACCGAGCATCAGGAGCGGGTTCACAAATGACCATAGGATGCCCAGCAAGGACCCACGGTAGCGCCCGGCAATGTCCCGGCGCGTCAGCGCAAAAATCAAACTCCGGTGGCACCATAAGCTGGCGACCAGTTCAACGGGCGTTCCTTTATAATTCTTCATAAAACGACTACGATTGGTAATGTCATGACATTCGGGACAGAAAAACAGGTCATCTGATTACGTCCCGCCGCGCCACCACCGTAAATAGTTTCAGGCTGCGTCCGCCGTAGGCCTGTTGGTGACGTGTAATCCGAATGTTCGGGAACCCGAGTATCCGCAGGAACTCGGCTACCACGCCGGGCGATAATAACCACCACGCATCCGTGGGAGCACCCTTCCGGGCACGGGGGAGGAAATGAATCGATTCCATCCCGACCAGACGTCCCGCGGCAGAGGCCATGCGCATGGGAAACGGGGGCAGCAAATCCGTGACAATCACGGTCTCCCGTGCATGGGCGGTAACGCGCTGCAGTGCCAGAAACGGGTCGCGCAAGTGCAAAAGAACAGAACCGAAGGTGCAAATATCAAACGATCCGATGGTCTCCGGCACGTCATACACAGACCCGTACATAACCCTGGCTTTGGAACCGAAGGCCTTGCGGGCAAACCAGAATCCGTTATTCAGTCGGCGGATATGCTGTTTGCGTTCCTCAATGCAGCCCCCTTGATCGACGCCCGCATAAGGCACTAAATCCCATTGTTCCCGCTCGGACAAATCGTATACCGCAACCTCAGCCCCCATGCGCTCCATGAAGAAAGAGAGGCACCCGCTCGCCGGGCCGATCTCCAAAACCCGCTTCCCGCCAAGGGCTATGCCCCCTAGATAATCGGATTCGCGACCCCGCAAATCCCATTCACCCTTAACAAGGCCGTGTCCAGGTATTTCCATCGTATGGTAAAAATAGCATTCATCCGCACTGACGTGTTCCAAGGGATCCGCCCACACTGCTTTGTCCACAAGATACTCCTCTTCTGCTCGCCATGTCCGGTAATACCGCCATACTGACCGGTTCACATTTAACCAAATTGGCACAGGCCGTGCAAGGAAATCATCACAGGAAATCATCACCTACGAGGGTGCGAGCTTTTACCATTGACACCGATGCCTATGGAGATATAGAAATAGGTGCCTTTCGTGTTGGGGTTGCGGAGAAATGCGGGCAAGGGCAGACACCTTCGAAACATGCCCATCATGGTGAAATATGTTTAGCGGGTTAGTTTGATGACTGGTGGCTGGGATTGCAACATAAGGTGATGATGGCTATGGACGAGTCAATTGCTATCGTGTCGGGTCTTCCGAGGTCCGGCACGTCCATGATGATGAAGATGCTCCACGCTGGAGGGATTGAACCTATCAGTGACGGATTTCGCGCGGCGGATGTTGACAACCCGAATGGGTACTACGAGTTCGAGCGCGCCAAGAGGATCAAGGAAGACCGGGGTTGGCTGCCGGATGCGTATGGCAAAGTCGTAAAGATGGTATCGATGCTTCTCTTTGACCTACCCGACGAGCACCGCTACCGGGTGGTCTTCATGCGCCGCAATATGGATGAGATACTAGACTCGCAGAGCAAGATGCTCGATCGGCTAGGGACTCCCTCCGGCATCCCTAACGGCCAAATGGCTGCACTTTTCGGAAAGCATCTTGAGAAAATCACCAACTGGTTAGGCAATCGGCACAACATCCGAACCTTATACGTACAATACGATGAGGTGCTTGCAGATCCGGCGCACATCGCGGTAGAGTTGAACCGGTTTTTCGGCGGTAAACTCGACGAGCAGGCGATGACGGCCGTGGTCGATCCTTCGCTCTACCGCAACAAGAAAGTGTTACAGTCATGACGGCACCCACGCGGTTCACCCCAGCGGGGGCAAGCTGATGCCCATCTGGCTAATTCTCTGCGGTTTCTGCCTAGCGTGGATATTCTACGCCTACTTCGGCTACCCGATTTTGCTGTTGATCCTGGCCAGCCTACGCCGTCACGTGCCACCGCCGGATCTGCCCGATGAGCAATTGCCTAGCTTCCACATGATCATCCCCGCCTACAACGAGGAGGCCGTGTTGGCCCACAAGCTGGAATCAACCCTTGCCCTAGACTATCCTGCCGGCAAACTGCAAGTGACTGTTGTCTCAGACCGCAGTAAGGACGGAACGGACCGCATCGCACAGGGCTTTGTAACCAGGAACCTTCGCTTTATCCGCAACGAGGAGCAGAAGGGGAAAATCCGGACCCTATCGGATCTGGGGGCCACCGTATCCGAAGACATCCTGCTGATCACAGACGCCAATGCGATCTTCGCGCCCGATGCCCTGCGTCGGCTAGCCTCCTATTTTGCAGATCCACGCGTCGGCATCGTCAACGGAAACCGAACCCTTAATGCGAGTGAGTCCATGGCTGGACTGGGCGAGGCAATCTACTGGCGCTACGAGACTGCCCTCAAACAAGCCGAATCGCGGATCACATCCAACGCCTTCATACAGGGAGCCATGACGGCGATCCGATCAAACCTCTTTACCCCCATCCCCGGCGAGCTAGAGTTCGACCATGTACTGCCCTTGCATGTGGTCAACCAAGGCAAACGGGTACTTTTTGCTCCCGACGCCCATTTCACGGAAGACACGGCGCCGAACTCGTCCGCCGAATGGAAGGTGCGTGTGCGCAATGCGGTACGCGGGTTCACGATGGTGCGCGAGATGGGACAGTGGATCGACATTCGCCACCACGTAGGATTCGTTTTCCACGTCTGGTCGCGCAAGGTGCTGCGCTGGCTGGTCGGCCTGCCGGCGATCGGCCTGTTCGTGTGCTCCGCCCCGATGGCGGGTGTTCCGGTACTGCGCTTGCTCTTCTGGACGCAGGTCTTCTTCTATGCGGTGGTGTTCTGCGGATGGGTGGCGGAACGACGCGGCCTGCGCCTGAGACTGGCGGTGATCCCCTACTATTTCTGTCTTGTTAATGCCGCTACTCTGGTTGGCTTTGTCCGTGCGATGCGCGGACAGCGTATGGCCACATGGGGAACCGGACGCGGACCGGAGGAGCGTAAGTAATGGTAAGTAAAATGCAATCAATTGATGCCCTGGAGGAGAAACTCTCGCCGGAAGAACGTGCATCGCTTGCCGCCTGCCTGCGTGTCGAGCGGATGGTTTCCGGGGGATCCCCCATGGGCCACGCCCCGAACAACGTCTACACCCGCTACGTAAAGCGCTTGATCGACCTGATCATAGGAACTTCAGCCCTGATTGTGTTCTCTCCCGTGATCCTCGGAGCCTGGCTGCTGGTCAAGCTAACCTCCCCGGGGCCGGGCATGTTCCTCCAGGAGCGCGTGGGTAAGAATCAGCGTATTTTCCACTGCTGTAAGCTGCGCTCGATGTATATCGACCAGCATCATCGCGTGGATGTATCAGCCATCGAGGCGGACGCCAAAAAGGGGCTGTTATGTAAATTGCAGAACGATCCCCGTGTAACGCCAATTGGCCAGTTTATCAGGCGCACCAGCATCGACGAATTGCCCCAGCTCTTCAACGTCATCGAGGGAACGATGAGCCTGATCGGCCCGCGCCCACTTGTGCCGCACATGGTGGCCCCATTCCCCGCCACCAGTGCCATCCGGCACGAGGTGTTGCCCGGCATCACGGGTCTATGGCAAATTTCAGCCCGCTCCGAAAACACGTCCATGGGCGGGATGATCGAGGACGACCTTCGCTACGTCTCGACCATCTCCCTAGCCACCGACCTGCGCATCCTGCTACTGACGCTCCCGTCCGTACTGAAGGGTGAGGGGGCTCACTGATGTGCTACTGGCTGCTTCCCTCCGGTTTTTGCCTGGCGTGGGCCTTCTACGCCTATGGCGGCTATGGTGCCCCGGCGGCCGCCGTCGTGGCGGAGGAGCGGCAAGGCCCGTGAGTACCGTGACCCGTGCAACCACTCTTGGACTCTCGTGGATTTGGTCTGCATTAGCCATGGCTCTCGCAGGCATTCTCTTCACATGCCTGGGCGTTGCCACGAAGGTATCTTTCCTTGTTATCCCGGCTGCCGTCTGCGGTGCGATTTTCGCCATCATGGCCTTCCTCTTCCCCTATCTGGGGTTGGTGTCCGTCGTCTTTGTCATGCCCTTTGAGTTTCTCTCCCAGATCGACTCGGAAGGGTCACTGACTGCAGGAAAAATACTGCTGCTACTGGTGCTGTGCCTTTGGTTTGCCCATGCCATCATAGGGCGCAAGCCACAGATGCTGACGGCCGTGATTGGCCACCCGATCCTGATCACGGCGGTCATCTTCATCGTGGCGATCCTCCCCTCGTTCATCAACGCGCGCATTATCGGGGCCTCCTACTACTACTTGTTTCGCAAACTGCTTCCCTGTGTCTTATTCGCGGCACTCATCCTTGATCAGGTTGTTACCAGGCAGCGCCTACTGATCCTCTGCAAGCTGTATATGATCATCGCAATGATCGTCTGTTCCTTCGGGATCTACGAAATGTTCAGTGGCAACTCGATACTCAGCCTGTTCGGATTTGACTACAATCTCATCGCTGGCTCGGCGGAGGGAGGATTGGCCAGCACGAAGACCAGTGCCGTCGTGGGGACAACATCAGAAGATGTATCTTGGGTTCGGGTCATGTCGACGTTCATGGATCCGGATCTTTTTGCCGCATTCATTGTGATGACGGCAAGCCTGGCCGTGGGCATATGGCCACTGGTATCTCGCCAATGGCGTCTTTTCCTGCTGCTATTCCTCCTGATATGCGCCGTTGACATGTACGCGACCGGTTCGCGAACAGCCATTCTATCCTTTATCGCTTTTATCGGCCTCGGCTTCCTCATGTCCGATGTTCCCTTTCGCATCCCGCTTGCCATGCTCGGCTTCATTCTCGGGCTGGCTGCCATCCCGGTGCTCGAGACGGTTTCCCCCGCGTTTCGTGACGGCTTCTCGCCGGATGCATTCTTCGAGGACCCCCGTTATGGGTTCTGGAGCACCGGCCTGGAAATGGTCAAGGCCCATCCCATTCTGGGTATTGGCTTATTCAATACGATGGACATGTACAACGTGTACGGCTCCCACGTCGCACCGGCCGGACATCAGCCGATGTTGATGCACAACGTGCCGCTACAGGTGCTCGCGGAGACAGGGATCGTGGGATTCATTCCCTTCTGCGTCTTCATGATGGTGGTATACTGGACGAGTGGTCGGCTTGCCATGAAGGCCAAGGTTGCTTCCCTCGGCTGGTTCGCTCGGTGGCAATTCGTGGCCCTTGTCAGCGTCATCCCCCTTGCAGTCACACAGAATTTGCTTGTATTCGAGTACATTTGGATCACTATAGGGCTTATCGCCGCTACCGACAAAATTGACAAGTTAAACGAAGAGGAGCGAACATCATGATCGGAAGAGCATTTTCACTCGGCATTCTGGGCACCATGCTGCTGCTCGGCCTCTGCCTGACATCGGCTTGCGTGGCGGCCCAGCGCCAAAAAGGTGGAATAAACCCCAGCGACCTGCAGGCCCGTTACGATGCTCTTGAGGATAACATCCGGGCAATCCAGCGGGCGGGTGGGTCCATACCATCCGAGCGAATTGAAAAGCTGCAGGCCTCACTGCTCGCTGCCAAAAAGAAGCGCGATTGGAAGCGAGTTGCAGAACTGCTGGATCAGGCGGAAACCCAGGTGGCCCAGCTTTCCAGCAAGCTCGCGCCAGATGCTGGAAGCCCCCACGCCGCCACACCGGCCACGAGCAGTGGAGGAGAGGCAGCAGGACTCGTCCTGAACCAACCGGCGCTGCCCGGCCTACGACGGGAGTGGTCCCCGCCAGCAACGAGCGCACGGCCTGTTGTTGGCGGCTACTTTGGCATCGGCTATGCACGTCTGGGGCTGGCCACGATGTTCAGCAAGGCGGGAGCCACCTGTACAAAAATCCCGCAGGTGGCGTGGGGTGCTCTTGAACCTTCACCGCCCCGAAATGGTCGGCACATCTACCAGTGGGGGAAACTCGACCAGGTGGTGGAGGAATACCAGCGTGCTGGTCTGGATATGCACATGCTTGTGAAGCAGTCCAACCCATGGGCCCACGAGAAGACAGCCAAGATGGAGGGGGGTATCACCCCGCCTGGGCTCTCCATCAGCTCGTTCCCCGCCAAGCAGCATGTGGATGGATACAGGGCGTTTATCACGGCCCTCGTGGAACGCTATGACGCCGACGGAGATAGCGATATGCCCGGGCTCCTGCGCCCGGTGAACTACTTCGAGATCGAGTCGGAAGCGCAGCATGAAGGATACTGGCGCGGGACAGACGAACAATACGCGCAACTGCTAGAAATCGCCGCAATCGCCGCCCGCAAGGCAAATCCGAACGTGAAGATCATACTTTCAGGGGTTAACTTCGGTCCCTTCCTGGATGACGCACCTGATGCCCAGGAGATGAAGAAGCGCCTGAAATCCATATCAAAATTCGAGCGGGACTCGCTCGCCTTCATCAGATACACGCTCAAGCTGCGTGAGCACTTCGACATTGTCGAGTTCCACTATAATCGCAACTTGCGGGCCGCCTATCCCACCGTCGAGTGGATCCGAGGTGAATTGGGTCGCGATGCCGATTCGATAGGGATATGGGCCGGAGACGCGTGTTCAACTCCGTGGCTGTTCGAAAAGGGAGGTCGTTTCGGCTCCCTGCCCTACCCTGACGAGAAGTTGCTGACCGATCTGCACGAGAGCAAGACCAACGAGGGAACCCTCTGGTTTAGGCGCGAGCAGGGAGCACTCACGGTTAAACGCTGCGTTCTAGGGGCAGACGCAGGGCTCAGCCAGATCATCATTGAAAGTGGTGTCGATATCCGCGCCTACAATGAGAGCCGGCTGGCTGCAGACCAGACCTGGACCGTTGCAGGCCTGATTGAGGATGACGAGAAGACGCCCCGGCCCGCTTTCTACTCCTTCCAGCAGATGACGCGCCACTTGGCGGGATTTACGTCGGTCACACGCCTCCCTGCCGCCGAGGATGTGTTCTTCTATCGTTTCGATGGTATGCCGCAAGGTCCTGTATGCGTTGGGTGGAGCGAACGAGGAAGCAACGTTTCCCTTCCGCTGCCAGCGGGTGGACAGCGCATTCTCATGGAAGATCTTCAGCTCACCTCGAAGAGCAGCAACACATGGTTACCGGTGACGGGAGGACAGACAACGGTAACACTCACGGCGCACCCTCGCTATTTCCTGACGGAATCAGGGCGTTCACGCTAGCAGAGGGCCTGGGCGAAACGAACAGGACATGAAGGAGTATCGTAATGGCAACCAGCAATAAAGCTCGGCTTTTTACAATGCAGGATGCCCCGGGGCTGACACGCCTCAACAAAGAGTTCTATGGCATCGACCGCGACACAGCATTCTGGCAGTGGAAATACTATGACCTGCCAGGCAAGCACGCCATCATCGTCATGGGCGACCCAGACAACTTGGGGGGCCAGATTGGCGGCATTGTCCTCAGACTTAATTACGATGGGGCCGAGCACGACATCCTACAGTGCCAGGATATCCTCATAAATAAAGACCAAAGGCAAGGGCGATCCTTCTTTGTGCTTGAGTCGACAGCGCGCAAGGTTCGCAAGGAACTCGGGTGCCCGCTGGATTTCGGGTTCTCAATAGACATCACCCGCAAGATCGCGACTCATTCGCTGGGGTTCACCGACATTGGCCGTGTCCCGAAAATGGTGTGGCCCCGCCATTCGTTGCCGTATTTGAGCAAGAAAATCCCGTTCAAGCCACTGGCCAAGGTAGCCTCTGCTCTCTACGACAAGATCAAACTCGGAGCGCCCGGGAAGCTGGACAGCTTTGACGACCCGACGATCCGAATCGAGAGGATCGACCGCTTTGGGGCGGCGTTCGATAGGTTATGGGAGGATGCAAAGGGCAGTTACAAGGCGATGGTACGTCGCGATTCGGCCTATCTGAACTGGCGCTACAGCGACAACCCTGCCTCGCATTACGACAGTTTCGCTGCCTACGGGGCCGATGGCAAGCTCCTTGGCTTCATTTCTCTGGAGGAACGCAAGGGCATCCTGAATTTCGAAAGTCTGAAGCTCGACGTTCCCGATACCTACCGCGGCGACATCGTTGATGTACTGACAACGCGCGGCGAGCAGGGGGTGCGAGCATTACGCAAACTCATCCGCCACGCCTATAACGAGTTTGCAGCACGTGATGTGGACATCGTTGTTTGCTGGTGCTTCCCGCATATGGCGGTCTACCAGCAGCTCGCCCAACTCGGATTCCGGGAGCGTCCCACGCCACACACACTCATTGTACGCAGCGACGATGACCAGATCGGGCTCGACTCGGACTTCTTCAAGCTGGATAGCTGGTACCTGATGCGCGGAGATGGCGACCACTACTAGATTCGCCACCCTCACAGAGCCATCTGTCGGCTTGCGATGCGAGGTACGTATACTGGACACCGAGTAGAGTGCGCGGATCGTTTCAACATCATGCTTTGACATACGCGTTGCGCCATAGACGCGCGCTATCTACATATTGCCTTGAATTTGGTCTGCGATGGTGGTTAACTGGTATCTCGTTTGCTGCATAGGTTGCAGTTTCAGGATTGTGTATGGACTGGCCACTCAGGTCTTCCATGCGAACGCTTAAACAGGTGAAATTACCGTGCGATTTTTCAACCTCTCCACTGGCCAGCTGCTCGAGCACATTGTTTATGTTTTCTTCCGCCGCTGGTGGATGATGTCCATCTGGTTTGTTGTGCTCAGCTTCAGCTGCCTATTCGGCATTTTCCTAGTCACGCCGACCTACGAAGCCGTCAACTCGGTGCTGATCCAGAACAACTACAAGCAGCAGTTGGGCATCTTCGATAAGCTGAGCAGCCCCGGTGTTCTCAATCCGCGCGTCAACTGGGCCAACAACGTCACGTCGGTGGCTCAGAGCTACGACCTGGCCGCACAGATCGTCGATGAGTTCGGTTTTGTCGAACGGCTGCGTAAAACGCGTGAGGAGCCGGAAGATTTTCGCGACGTTGTCAAGATGGGCATCGTCAACGGACTCATGTGGCCGTTCGACAAGCTGCGCGAGATGGGGGTGCTGGGAGAGGAGGACCCTACTGACTACGTGTCCGACGCGATTGATGAGTTTGTCGAAGATACCATCGATATCGAGCTTGTTGAGGATACCGAGATCATTGCCGTGGCGGTCAATGAGCGGAGTCCGGAACTATCGAATGCGGTCGTGGATCGTCTGGTGGAACTGCTGATCGAGCGGATGAAAGCGCTCGAGAACGACCGTTCCGGCTATGCCCTGACGCTGGCCGAAGAGGCCCTCGTGAAATCCGAAGCAACCTACAAGAACGCCATGGCGGCCCTGGAGTCCTTTCGTCTCGAGAACCAGGTTGCAGACTACGCGGAGGAGAAGAGACTCCAGCTCGTGGCTCGCGAACAGGTGGCGGCCGACCTGCAACGGGTCGAGGCGGACCTGTCCGATGCCCGCGGTGGACAAGCCTGGGTTCTTGCCTCGATGGCTGACGTGAAGCTAAGTCCGGCCGACTACCGCAAGCTTACCGATCAGCGCGCCGAACTGGAACTCTCCATCGCATCGCGTGAGGCTCGCCGCGACCAGTTGGTCACCGCGCTTTCACAGGTGGCTGGCAAGCTGGATGGGCTTATTGCGAGGGAGGATACATTTCACAAACTGGAGGAGGAAGTCACGGCGTCCCGCTCCATCTATTCCCAGCTTCGCACCAAACGCGATGAACTTCTGGTTAATCAGTCCACTCTTATCGGAGAGTTCGGTCTCAAGGTAATTGACTCCATACGCGTCAGTCCCGTTGCGGACCCGGATTGGCCTGCGCTGATCCTGCTTGTGCCCATCGTGTTCATCTTTTGTATGATGACGGCGGTCATGGTCTGCTTCGGCATGGAGATGCTGGCTGGCGACTATGTGCGCGGCCCTCGCGGCCTTTCCGAGCTGACAGGGCTTGATGTTGTGGGCGTGGTGCCACGCTGGCGCATGCGCTTCGGCCGGGAGAGAACCAAGGGATCTGGGGAACGGGCGGGGATAGGCATCCATTGCTGGGTCGGGACCACAGCAGGCAGGCACTACTTGAAATACAAGGCGATCGTGGCCGACCTGCAGGCGAGGGCGGAGGGCGGCAAGACCGTCTCGGTGATGCTCTGCAGCACGAGAGACCGGGATGGGAAGACCCACATGTCCCTGAACCTTGCCGCGACAATGGCGCTGGACGGACAGCGCGTGCTGCTGGTCGATCTCGATGCTCGCCGTTCCTCCCTGACCCGCCGCTTCAAACTTGCGCCACGTCACGGTATCACTGACCTGCTCGGCGGTCTCCCTCCAGAGGATTTCAAGCCTTTGCGGGTGGAGCCTGGCTTCGATGTGGTCTGCGGCACAATCCCGGCGCTGCAGGGTGGCTCTGGCCGGGTGCCTCCCTCGTGTGGCCAGTTGCGTCGCGCGCTCGACCTTCTAGCTGGTTCCTATGATGTCATTCTGTTTGATGGCGAATCTTTGGCCGAGGCCCCCCACATGCGCGTTCTTGCACGGGAAGTCGGTTTTATCTATCTTGTGGTGCGTGGCCTGAAGAGCCTCCATTCCGAGATCAAGCAGGCTGCAGACTTGTTCGAAAAGGCCGGCCATAAGGTCGATGGCCTTGTACTCAACCGCTTCCATGACCCCGTTTTTCGTTCGGTTCGCCGGGCCATGGGCAGTCTGGTTGAGGGAGGTGACCTCTAGCCTGCCAGAGAACCTTCTCGGCGCAATCCGGGTTACATCCGCGGTGGGCTTCCTTGAGTTCTCCTCGGCAACATGCTTGATGCTAAGCCATTATTAATGGGTCCGCAAATGGCCGATCCAGAAGGCTTGCAGCAGGCTCTTGCTGGTAGCAGTCTCTACCTCGACGAGGAACCACTGGTTCCAAGCGGGTACATTGAAATCGTAGATTTTCCCGCCTTGAAGATCACTGATCGTTTCAATCAGCCGGTTGTCTTGTCCGTCGTAGATGCGGATAATCATCGCCTCGTCACTATTCGGCAAAACAATATGCTCAACCGGCAATCCGAGCGCGTCGGTCTTGTTTTCCACCAGCACAAGATCATTCGTGTGCGGTCTTTCGCGAAGCCTGCCAAGCCATCCGCCATAATCAAGCGTCCAGTCTTGCTCGTTCGTGCCACGGGCAAGGAGGCAAATCCAGTAGCGCTGATCAGGAATCAATCGCGGGATTTCTATTTCCCGAGGCGATAGGCTTGTTGCCTGGATCGTCTGGAACCCGTTTGTCACCGGATCATATAGCAAGGCAGCGACCTCCTTGTCGGGGCCGTAGGACAAAGCAAAAGTCACTTCAGCATCGGAAGATATGCTGCGCAGTGCCAAGTCAATCGGCTTACCTGCCGAAACCGCTGGCGGCATCGCTTGTCTCAGTGCCTCGCTCCAGATGAATTCATGACTCTCAACGCCTGACCCGCTATTCTCTCCATCCGGGGTGGCCAAGCGCTGCAGGCTTGTTGGCGTTGGAGCGCTTAAATACGCGTAATAGGCAATGCCTTTATATCTCCAGGTGCTTGACATGTTGGCAATTACATTATTCTTCTCCGCCTCCGAGATCGTAAAGAAGGGCTTTTTCAGCTTCGGTGCCCAGAAACGATATACCGGCAGCGTCCCAGGTGCCTGGTATGCGAAGGCGTGCCAGGCAGGCCCCTCGTAGCTGAACACATTCGCATAGCGGGTTAGCAGCGTCGCCTTCTCCGCCTCCGAGATCGTGAACATATGACACCCGAGCCGGTCCGACCAGAAGCGGTATACCGGCGAGGAACCCGCCACGGGCTGCCCAGGGACGTAGAACGCGATACCCTCGTACGTCCACACATCCGGCCAAGTTGCGATAATATTATCCCTTTCTGTAGGGGATATTGTGAAAAAGTGCCCACTCAACGTGGGAGACCAGAACCGGTATACCGGAGACAGTGGGACGCTCGCATCTATGAAATTCGCGACCAGCGAGCGATTGGTGATAACCGTGAACGTGTAGCTCGGTGATGTGCTGACAACCACGCTGTTCTCGGTCCAGTCCTCGAAAAGGTAGCCGGTATTGGCGACGGCAGTGACTGTGCAGTTGCTCCCCGACTGGAACGTTCCTCCCCCGCTGGTGATACCGGCAGCCGCCGGGCTCACGATCAGGCTCACCGCGTAGTGACCGCTGCCGGAGACCGGGACGGCGAGCTTTCCGGCGGCGGTATTGACAACAAGCGTCAGATTCGTGGTTACTGTTCCGGTTGCGGAGGGTGCGTAGCGCACGGCAAGCGCTGTCGATGCGCGGGGGGGCACCAGAAGCGGCAACGCGGGTGGGGAGGCGAGACTGAAGTGGCTTGGCATCTGGATGTCGCTGATCACGAGCGTACCGTCGCCCGTGTTGGTAATG
>JFJP01029702.1_pt1 | contig 22414 bp, 21 predicted proteins | sample 431651 | NCBI WGS metagenome assembly JFJP01 (sample SAMN02602958, study PRJNA72255) | Microbial mat metagenome, whole genome shotgun sequencing project. | biome: fresh water; feature: sink hole; material: water; isolation source: purple microbial (photo- and chemosynthetic) mats found in...
GCTGCTTACCCCTTTTCCCCGGCGCCCTGGCGCGTTGCAGGCAGGCGCTGCCGTTGACGCTTCCCGCGCCTGTCCCTGGATATTCATGCAATCCCTGCATGTTCCCATCGTGGATTCCCCTGCCAGAACGCGTCTGTGCGGGAGATTATATAGGATTCCGAACAAATGGAATCCCGCCGCGATCGGACCGCATGCCCATTATAAGGGAAGGCGCCTTTCAAGTGCAAGGTCCATGACCTGCCCGATGCGTTTCCGGACACAAGACCGAAACGGGATGCTATAATGGATAAAAACGGCGGAATCGGCATCAGGCGGACCTTCTCCTGATATCCGCCAAAAAGGCGCACCGGGGGAAGTTCAGATGGATTTTTCGGAAGAAACCAGGGAAAATGCTGAAAACAAGGTTCTGCTGCTCTTTTTCGCAGACAAGGTCCGCATGCCGGTCAGCAGCATGCAGCTCACACGCATCATGCTGGAGCATCGGTTCATGAATTATTTCCACATGCAGCAGTGTCTTCACGAATTGTCCGCCAACAGCTTTCTTTCAGTCGAACCCCGTGAAGGAGCGGACTTTTACAGCATCACGGCGGAGGGGGCAAGAATTCTCGGCCTGTTCGGCAATCTCATCCCGGATGGCATCCGCAACCGTCTGTCCGCAGGCATTGCTGAAATCCGGTCCGGCCTGATGCGTGAAACATCCGTCACGGCGGACCTCGCACTGGTATCGGAAGACGAGTATCAGGTCTCCCTGCGCATCACCGAATCGGACATTCCGCTGTTCGAGACAAAACTTTCCGTCGGGTCCCGCGAGGATGCCAGAGCCATGTGCAGAAACTGGAAGGAACATGCGAACACGCTCTATCCGCAGCTCATTGCACTCCTGCTGGCTCCGGGTCCGCTTCGGGAACCCAGTCGACCAGAAGGGACTTGAAGAGCGCGAAAAATTCACGCAGATAGACATTCAGCCGGATGACAGCCGGGGTGGAGGCAGGGATCCCATATGCATCCAGCCCATTCCGCGCCGCAAGCATGCGGGCCCGGAATACATGGAAATCATTGGTAACGAACAGGACCGGACCTCCGGACCAGCCCGCCTCCTCCATGACGGTCCTGCTGTACAGAAAGTTCTCCATGGTGCTCGTGGATCGTCCTTCCACATGCACATCCGCTTCGGATGCACCGTTCTCCACCAGATAGCGCGCCATGGATACCCCTTCCGGTTCCGGCTCGTTCGCGCCCCTTCCTCCGGAAGCCACGAGCTGGGTTCCGGGGTGATCCCGGTACCATTCCAATGCCTTGTCAAGCCTGTTCGCCAATGCCCAGGTAGGTGAGCCATCCGCCGTTATGCCGCACCCGAGCACAATCAGCCAGACCGCTCCGGAACCCCCTGCCTTTTCAAGCCGCTCGGCTCCGTGCAGAAGCGGGTCCGTCACCAGGACAACCTGAACGGACAGAAATACGGCTGCGCCCAGACCGATAACCAGCCAGGCCGATTTTTGCAGGCCCGGTCTGCGGATCACCCTGCTTCCCAGCAGCAGTCGGATGACGACCCAGAGAAGAAGAAATGCACCGCCCAGTGCAGGCAGAAGCAGACCCAGGTCCCATCCGGCCGAAACGCGATGCGCCGAAAAGGATTGAATCAGACCTGCCGCACCAAGAACCGCCAGCGCGGCGTTATAGACATGAAATTCTATTCCTGCAGCCGATTTCGCCTTCTCTCCGCTCTGATTCGCTTTCATGTCCAAACCACCACTTCACCACCCTGTCTTCGGCATTCCAGCAAGGTCGATCCAGAGGCAGCGCAGCCAGTCGAAGCTGCCTGCGTCCTGATGAAACTGCCTGCGGCAGGCGCTTCTTCGATCATGGCGCATTATTCCGCATAGGTAGTGATTTCGATGGACTTGATTTTCACATCCTGGACAGGTTTGTCGCTTTCATCGGTTTTTACGCCGGAAATCTTGTCCAGAACATCATAGCCGCGATACAGCTGCCCGAAGACTGTGTGCTTCTGATCGAGGTGGTAGGTCCCGCCGACCGCATCGTAGCCCTTGACGGCTTCATCCGGCCATCCGCCGGCCTTCAGCTGTTCGACGGTTTCATCCGGCACGGTCTTCTCGTCGGCCGACACGATGAAAAACTGGCTTCCGTTCGTATTCGCGCCTGAATTGGCCATGCTGAGCGCACCGCGGAAATTGAAGGCGGTTGCGGTGAATTCATCTTCAAATGGCGCCTTCCAGATGCTTTCTCCGCCCATTCCCGTTCCGGTCGGGTCACCTCCCTGAATCATGAAATCCTTGATGATTCGATGGAAGACAAGACCGTCATAATATTTGTTCCTGGCGTGCGTCGTGAAGTTCTCAACCGCTTTCGGCGCTTCCTTCGGCAGCATGCGGATGTGCAGATCGCCTTCCGTGGTCCTGATGATGGCGATCTGGTCTCCTTTTGCAGGCATCTGAAGTTGTGAGGTACCCGATGCGATCGCATCCTTCATGTCCTGCTCCAGCGCAGTACCTGTTCCTGCGCTGCCGCAGCCTGCCAGGATGGTCGAACAGACAAGACCGGCTGCCAGCAGGGATATGCCTTTTCTGAACATGCTTCTTCTCCTTTTATCGCCCGCGCTTCCCGCAGGGCATTCCCCAGAAGTATATCATCCGGGGCAAGGATCCTGTCAAACCCTTCGGACAATTCTTCCGGCACACTGCGTGACAAGGTCACCGAGAACACCATCGCGGTATGATACAATGGAACAAAAGCGGACATCGCCGGATGACGCACATCAAAATATCCCAGGAGGTAATTATGGCTAAGGAAGTGGGCAAAGCAACATTCGAACAGGAAGTCCTCCACTCGGACATTCCGGTTCTCGTCGATTTTTGGGCACCCTGGTGCGGCCCGTGCCGCATGCTCTCCCCCACGCTGGAGGAATTGGGCTCCGAACTCGCGGGAAAAGTCAAGGTCGTGAAGGTGAATGTGGACAATGAGCCGGAACTTTCCGCAAAATACGGCATCATGAGCATCCCGACCGTCATTGCATTCAAGGCCGGTCAGGTTTCGGGCAAAACCATCGGTTTCAGACCGAAGGATGATTTCAAGAAAATGGTCCTCTGATTCCTGAAAAAGCTGCCTGGTTTCGATCAGGCCTTGGAAGAAAATAACCTGTTCAGATGAATACCAAAAACAATCGCCAAACCTGTCATGCAGGATTTCTCATGAATCCGGAAACAGATCATTTCCATGTGGAAATGGTCTGTTTTTTCTGCATGCAGCCGTTGAAACCGGTATAATGGAAAAAAGGCGTTAAGCCTGCAGAAAAATGAAAACCGGAGAGGACATTTCTATGACAACGGATAAAGTCATGAAGGATCTGGAACACGCATTTCCATTCATCGGGCTGCTGAATGCCGCCGACCGGGAAACATTGCTCGGTCTCTGCCGCTACAGTGTCATTCCGGCCGGCACGTTCATCATGAACGAAAGCGTCAAGTGCAGCGGTGTCACTCTGATTGTGGACGGTCTTGTCCGCATCTTCAAATTGTCCGACGAGGGCCGGGAAATCACGCTCTACCGGATCGGCCGTGGCGAAACCTGCGTCCTGACCGTCTCCTGTCTGCTGGGTTCCGGCACAATCCCCTATCCGGTCTCCGCCATCACCGAGCACGACACCATGATGGTGATAGTCCCGCTCGATCACTTCCGTCACTTGTTCCAGACCAGCGACCCGGTGCGTCAATTCGTTTTTTCCGCCATGGCTGCCAAGTTCTACGCGGTCCTCGGTCTCGTCGAGAACATCACCTTCAAGCGGACAAACGAGCGTCTCATGGATCTGCTCATTTCAAAAACCGGTGGTGGAACCTATCCGCTTTATGCCACGCATGAATCGATCGCATCGGAACTCGGGACTGCAAGAGAAGTGGTTTCCCGCCTGCTGAAGGAGTGCGAGCGCGACGGCATGCTCGAACTCGGCCGTGGAAAGGTAACCCTCAAATCCCTTGTGAGGAACCCGGCTGCAATCCCCGGAACGAAGAGCGGTCCCTGCACGGTCTGAGCGAATTCCGCTTTTTGTGACATCGTCACGGAGTATCGGCAGCATCTCCGTTATGATCAATCAATTGGTGGGTTTCTATTGTTTCGGCGGTCTGTGTGAAAGTGTTGTCAATCTGAGTCGAAACGACGCAAATGGGTAAATGCCGGATATTGGTTCTGAAAAAATCACCTTAGCATCACAATGAGGAGGAAACATGGTCAAGAGGGTATTGATAGTCGGAGGTGTCGCGGGCGGTGCCACAGCGGCAGCCAGGATGAGGCGGCTGGACGAGAATGCGGAGATTGTCCTGTTCGAACGGGGCGAGCACATCTCCTTCGCCAACTGCGGCCTTCCCTATTACATCGGGGATGTCATCACGGACGAGGAAAAGCTGACCCTTCAGACGCCCGAGTCTTTTCACGATCGCTACCATGTCGATGTGCGCATCTTTTCCGAAGTCACCGCCATCCACAGAGATCGAAAAACCATATCCGTGAAGAATCTGCAGGACGGACGCACGTACGAGCAGGCTTATGACGCACTCGTCCTTTCTCCAGGCTCCGCGCCCATCCTTCCACCCATCGAAGGGGCGAAAAGCGATGGCGTTTTCACGCTCCGCAATATTCCGGACACCTTCCGCATCAAGAATTATGTGAAAAAAGCCCATCCGAAGCATGCGGTCGTGGTCGGAGCCGGATATATCGGCATAGAAATGGCGGAAAACCTTCATGCTGCAGGCGTGGATGTCTCCATCGTGGAACTCATGGACCATGTCATTCAGCCGCTCGATGCGGACATGGCCGGGGAAATCCACAGCCACATTCTTTCGCACGGCGTCGGACTGTACCTGAACATCGGCGTCACAGCCCTTCTGGAGCAGGAAGGACCTTCCCACTACAGATACAAAATCATGCTGAACAATGACTCCTTCATCGAGGCCGACATGGTCGTCATGGCCGTCGGCGTTCGTCCGGAAAGCCAATTGGCCAAGGATGCAGGACTGGTTCTCGGAACAAGAGGATGCATCGCCGTCGATGAATTCATGCGTACCAGCGACCCCGACATCTATGCGGTCGGAGATGCCGTGGAAGTGACCGATTTCACGACGGGACGCAAAGTATTCGTCCCCCTGGCTTCACCGGCCAACCGGCAGGGCCGCATCGCGGCCGACAACATCAACGGCGGCAGCAGCAAATATGGCGGCACGCAAGGCACCGCCATCCTGAAGGCATTCGACATGACCGTCGCGGTCACGGGCAGCAGTGAGAAAACCCTGAAGGACAACAATATCCCCTATCTGAAATCCTTCACGTTCAGCGGCTCCCACGCGAGCTACTATCCTGGTGCAACCTTCATGACCATCAAGCTCCTCTTCGCGCCGGTCACAGGAAAAGTACTCGGCGCGCAAGTGACAGGCTTCGAAGGTGCGGACAAGCGCCTGGATGTGCTGGCCACCGCCATCCACGCCGGTATGACCGTACGGGACCTCACGGAACTGGAACTCGCCTATGCACCCCCCTTCGGCTCCGCCAAGGACCCGGTCAACATGGCAGGCTACACGGCCGCGAACCTGCTCGACGGCGTCTGGAAGGCATACTATCCGTCGGATGTGCCGGCACTGGATCGAAAGAGCATCACGCTCCTGGATGTGCGGACGGCGGAGGAATTCGCAAACAGCACCCTCGAGGGAGCAAGAAACATCCCACTGGACGATCTCCGCGCCAGACATGGAGAAATCGACAAATCCAAACCGGTCTATGTGTTCTGTCAGATCGGCCTGCGCGGGTATGTGGCCAGCCGCATTCTTACCCAGAAAGGGTATGATGTGTACAACCTCTCCGGCGGATTCAGGTTCTCGAACATGGTGAATACACCCACGCCTCCGACACCACCCTCCAGACGGTCTCCGAAGGAAACCGGCAGTGATGCCGCCGCGATGGACCTTTCGGAGAAATCCCCATCCCACCAGGTAACGGAGACCGACAGGACCGGATCCGGCATCTCCGAGAAATCCCATACCGGTGCCATGCCCATCGTCAAAATGAATGCCTGTGGACTGCAGTGTCCCGGTCCCATCCTGAAAGTGCATGAAGGCATGCAGCACCTGATGCCCGGCCAGATTCTCGAAATCACGGCAACAGATCCCGCCTTCTCCAACGATGTGTCCGCCTGGTGCCGGAGAACGGGCAATGATCTGCTAGAAAACCGCATGGAAAAAGGTACTGTCAAATGCCTGATTCGGAAAGGCGTTCCGTTCGTCGCGGAGAAAAATGCGGCTGATCTTCGCACGGACAAGAACATCATCGTCTTTTCCGGAGATCTGGACAAGGCCATTGCCGCGCTGATCATCGCAAATGGCGCGGCGGCCATGGGCAGAAGTGTGAACATGTTCTTCACTTTCTGGGGGCTCAACATCCTCCGGAAGGCGCAGAAAGTGAAGGTCAGAAAGAACCTGATCGAGTCGATGTTCGGCATGATGATGCCCAGAGGCGCAAAAAAGCTCACGCTGTCGAAGATGAACATGGGCGGGATGGGTGCCATGATGATCCGGAAGGTGATGCAGCATAAAAACATCGCCTCGTTGACCGAACTCATCGAAACAGCCATGCAAAACGGGGTGGAGTTTGTCGCCTGCACCATGTCCATGGATGTGATGGGCATCAAGATGGAGGAATTGCTGCCAGGCATCAAGGCAGGCGGTGTCGCCGCCATGCTGGCCTCCGCGGAAGAATCGGACATGTCGCTGTTCATCTGATGGATGGCTGCAGACTCCTAAGCTGGTACAGGAACGCAAGCTGTCGCTTTTTTATGATCTTATCATAATATCCAATAATAGAATAAAGACGCCAAACTTGCATCCCGCAAATGATTGGCGTCTTTTCTTTTTACTTTTTTTTTGCATTTCCCTGATGTGGCGTGATATAATCATAAAATGTGAGAAAAAAATAACAAACATTTCATCAGCATGATTACATGCAGCGTAAGGAGACAGCATGAGCAGAGGCAAAACAAAAATCGCAATCATCGGAGCAGGGTTTGTCGGTTCATCCACCGCGTTCGCCATGGCCCTCAACCAGCTGGCCAGCGAAATCGTCCTCATCGACGTCAACAAGGAAAAGGCTTACGGCGAAGCCATGGACATCAGCCACGGCCTGTGTTTTGTCGGCCAGATGGCTGTCTATTCCGGCGATTACTCCGACATCAAGGATTGCGATGTCATCGTAATCACCGCCGGCCTGAACCGCAAGCCGGGCGAGACCCGCATCGACCTTGCAAAGAAGAACATGGGCATTGCGAAGGACATCACGGACAACATCATGAAGCACTACAACGGCGGTGTCATTCTCGTAGTGGCCAACCCGGTCGATGTGCAGACCTACATGATTTCCAAGTGGTCCGGACTCCCCTCCGGCCGCGTGTTCGGTTCCGGCACCGTGCTGGACAGCGCCCGCTTCCGTTATGCCCTGGGGGAAAAGGTCGGGGTCGACATCAAGAACATACATGGCTATATCATCGGTGAACATGGCGACACCCAATTCCCGGCCTGGAGCGCAACCCATGTCGCCGGCATTCAAATCGACGAGTACATGAAAATCACTGGCAGAACCTTCACAGCGGAAGAGAAGATCTCCCTTGCCGAGGATGTCAAGAAATCCGGCGCCATGATCATCAAGAACAAAGGTGCAACCTTCTATGCGATTGCCATCACCATCAATACCATCGTGGAGACCCTGGTGAAGGACCATAAAACCATCCGCACAGTATCCAGCGTCATGAACGGAACATATGGCCTCCATGGCGTAGCGCTTTCCGTTCCTTCCATCATCAACGGCAAGGGCGTTCAGGAAATCATCGAATTTCCGTTATCCCCTTCGGAACTGGCAGCCATGCAGTATTCTGCCGAACAGCTCAAGCTTATCCTCAAGGAAGTTGAAAACGCGTGATTCATCTTCGGGTGTGGCCAGCCAAACAGTCTCCAAGGCTGACCCAACCGACCGCATCAAAACACAGAACGGTGTTCCGCATCCATCAGCATCCGAAAGACTCCTTCCTGTTCCACATCCATCCGCATCCGCAGGACCCCTGTCTTCTCCGCATCCATCTGCACCCCATATTTGCGGGATCAATCACGCGGCATGATACATGGCGCGACAAAAATGGAGGATATGAATATGACAATCGGCGAAAAATCAGTCAAGGCACATGAAGAATGGGCTGGGAAAATCGAAGTCATCAGCCGCGCACAACTGAATGACAAGGATGACCTTTCCGTTGCCTACACCCCCGGCGTGGCACAGCCCTGCCTCGAAATCCAGAAGGATGTGAATCTTTCCTACACACTCACCCGCCGTCACAACCTCGTTGCTGTCGTCACGGACGGCACTGCGGTTCTCGGTCTCGGTGATATCGGTCCTGAAGCCGGCATGCCGGTCATGGAAGGCAAATGCGTTCTGTTCAAGACATTCGGCGACGTGGATGCGTTCCCGCTCTGCATCCGTTCCAAGAGCGTCGACGACATCGTCAGGACTGTCCAGCTTCTTGCCGGCAGCTTCGGCGGCATCAACCTCGAAGACATTTCGGCACCCCGCTGCTTCGAAATCGAACGCCAGCTGAAAGCCACCTGTGATATTCCGATCTTCCATGACGACCAGCACGGTACCGCCATTGTCACCCTGGCAGCCATGATCAACGCCCTGAAACTCAGCAAGAAGGACATCGGGGATATCGAAGTCGTCGTGAACGGTTCCGGTGCCGCCGGCATCGCCATCACCCGCCTGCTGATGTCCATGGGTCTGAAGAAAGTCATCCTCTGCGACACAAAGGGTGCCATCTATGCCGGCCGCGACAACCTCAACGGTGAAAAGGCTCTCATGGCTGAAATCTCCAACCTCCATTTAAAGAAAGGCCAGCTCGAAGATGTCATCGTTGGCGCTGACGTCTTCATCGGTGTGTCCGCACCGGACACCGTCACCCAGGACATGGTCAGGTCCATGGCCCCGAATCCCATCCTGTTCGCCATGTCCAACCCGACCCCCGAAATCATGCCCGACCTGGCTCTTGCAGCCGGAGCCAGCGTTGTGGGCACCGGCCGTTCCGATTTTCCGAATCAGATCAACAATGTCCTCGCATTCCCGGGTCTGTTCCGCGGTGCGCTGGATGTACGGGCCAGCGACATCAACGATGAGATGAAGATTGCAGCCGCTCAGGCCATTGCCGGTCTCATTGAAGAGGCCGACATCCGTGCGGACTATGTCATTCCCAGCCCGTTCGACAAGCGGGTCGGTCCGGCCGTCGCCAAAGCGGTTGCCGAAGCTGCCATCCGCACTGGGGTGAACAGAATCTGAAAGCCTTCTCATGCAGATTCTCCAGAGCGTTTCTCATGAGGCTTCTCCAGGGCCTTTCTCATGAGGCCTTGAATCTCATGAGGCCTTGAATCTCATGAGGCCTTGAAATGAAACTGCCTGTGCAGGATCCCCTGAAACTGCCGTGCGCACTGCATTGAAAAAGGATGTCCCCTCTCGGGACATCCTTTTTGCGTTTCAATCTTTTCCTGCAATCCGCATCATTGTCCCGCCAGGAACAAATCAGCCTGACGCTGCATCTCCACTCTCACGTCTTCCGCACCTGCTTCTGAAAGAGCATCCTGGAGGGTCTTCATATCAGTGGACAAGTTGTCTGAGACACCGGCCAGCAGAAACCTTCCTTCCGTGCCCAACGCGGTTTGAATGGCGGAAAGTTGTGTCGCCACAGGGGTCGGGTCGAACTGAAATGCGCCGAGTTCCGCCTCGACAACCCGTCCCTCTTCCCCGGTCCATTTGTCATAGATCTCTTTTTGAAGCCATCCGGCCGCCGAAGGAGCCATCATGAGATCCCGGTTCATCCAGGCCCATGACCCGGTCTCATTGAACGGGTATTTTTTGGCATCCGGCCCCGGCTCATAGACATTACCGGAGCCCGCAGCCCGGTTTGTTCCCGGAAGACCCGCCAGAGTCAGGTCCTGGAGTTCCTTTGTGCCGAACAGCAGATCCATTGTCATCAGAAAACGCTCCGGATTCCCGGCGCCAACCGGCATGACCATTCCGAGGGAATTGACAGGCTGCCTGACGCGTTTTGCCTCGGGATTCAGAAGGCACCACTCCGGTTTCCACTCGGGATGATCGCGGAGTGTGGCAACATATGCGTTGCTGACTGTTTCCAAATCCGCAATCAGGCAGGCGCTCTGCCCGGTGACCCAGCTTTGCTGGGCGGGTGTGCGGGTGTAAAAGGCGGATTCCGGCACCGCACCGGCGGACGCGAGGCTGTGAAGCCGCAGCAGCGCATCGGCGAAGCTCTTGTCATCCAGCACATTCCGGATCTGCGCCCGCTTGTCCCCCAGACTGCTGGCCAGGAAAAAAAGATCATTGACCGGCGCATCCATGCCGTTCGGTTGATACCAGGCCAATTGAAGATATCCATACAAACCGTTTCCATCCGCATTCCAGGGAACAATGCCGGTCTGGGCCTCTGCGAGCGCCTTCAGATAGGCATCGAGATCATCCAGCGTGATGACCTCGGACAATCCATGACTGGCTCGGAGATCCCCGCGGATCAGAACCGGATAGTCTTCCACCCAAAGATTTCCGGCTGCCGGCAGCATGTATGATTTTCCAGCCACGGTGCACCCCGCCAGGCCTTTGTCGGTATAGGCGGAAAGAGCTGCAGACATCTTCGGTGCATATCGGGAAACCTGCTCCGAATCAATTTCCGCCAGCAGCCCTTTTGCCGCCAGGCGGGCATAGCCGCTCCAGGAAAATGACATCATCGCATCCGGTGGGCTGTCGGCAGCCAGCAGCGTTTCCGCCTGGTTGACGAACGTCTGCCAAGGAACATGCTTCAACTCGATCGTTGCATTGATTTCTTCCTTCAGAAATTTGTTGACTTCCGCATACACCGCATCCAGATCCTGTGGCTTGTTCCCTGGTACAAGCCACACCTGGTGTACAGCTTCCGATGTATCGAATGCTGCGATGGGTGGCGGCGGTTCAAGACCATCCTCGAGGGCATCCGGCTTTTCCACGCCGAGTCCGCACCCGGTGATTCCCGCCAGCAGAATTGACAGGCAGCCCAACAAAACCGCAACAACAAAAACATTCTTCTTCATACGCCCTCCATAAGGTGATTGGAATCCTAGAGCTGTGCGCAAGACCAAACTGCCAAGTTTGGGCAGTTTGGGAAGGCGTTGCAGCTCTTGGGTTCCAACACCGCATAAGGTGATTGGAATCCTAGAGCTGTGCGCAAGACCAAACTGCCGAGTTGTCTCATACGGCATGCCAGATCGGACGATTTCCCGAAAATGTCCGCCCTACCAAACCGCGTGCCTCCATGTCCTGCAGGACAGCCAGAATCGGTGTACGAACCAGCACATAGCGGATATGGGTTTCGATCTGGATGGAAAATTCATCCAGAACGGCACTCATCACGGATTCCTCACCCGCTCCGTTTCTTGTCTTCGCCAGGATGGCGGCTTCCATGCGGTTCATCCGGCTGAGAAATGCCTGTGCCATGGGGAGAGGCGTAGCGGCCGGTTCTCCGTGCGATGGAACATACCACTGATAGGCATACGACTGAATTCTGGCCAGGGTCTCTCGTTGTGCAGCCGCATCGGTGAAAAAGGGAATACCATGCTTCTCGAGAATCTCCGATGAGAAAAGGGCATCCGCACAAAAAAACACATCCTGGTAGGCGACTCCGAGCTGGTCGACGGCATGTCCCGGCAATCTGCGGAGCTCCAGTTCCATGCCTGCGAGACGCAAGCCGGTCTGCCCGTCCGGGATTTGGATTTCCACCCTGGAGGGTTCAGCCAGTGTGCCCCGTCCCAGAAGGGGCTTGGGCGGAATTGTTCCTGCATTCAGAAACAGCGGTTCTCCGTATGGCCATTCAATCAGGGCCCGCTCACCGGCAGATGCCGCAATGGGAATGCCCAGTCTGTTTGAAAGCCAAGCATTGCCTCCGCAGTGATCCGCATGGGCATGGGTATTCAGGATGGCCTTCAGTTCCAGACCTTCCTCCTGAAGCTGCTTCCATGCACGGGAGGAAGCCCCGCGGTCTATCCCCGTGTCAATCAGGACAGCCTCGCGACCCTGCCAGACAACGCCGAGGTTCACGGATCCGGGCAGCAATCCCGCCCCTTCCGTCAGTCTGATCAGACCCATGACGAACCCTCCCCGTAAAGACAGATGTCCGCATACTGCTCGAACAGGACTGCTTTTGCGTCTCCATCCAGCGCGAATTGCCAATATACGCCATTCTCATCGCAGATTTCAAAATGCTTTCCCAGAGCGACAGGAAGAACATCCATCAGGGAAATCGGGAACAGAATCGTCTCATGCTTTCCGTCAACCTGACCTGTAAAAACAAGCCCCTCGCGCCCGAGCGAAGCCTGGCCGGACCCGACCGGGACCATCGGCCGATTGGGGTTCGTCGCCCGGCCAAGCGCATTCACCCCGGCCTGTATCCGAAACGCCGGATCCGCCATGGATGTGACAAGTATGGCGCGCTGCAGAGAAAACCATTCAGGCACCTGGGGCCAGGCTGTTCCTTTTCCGGTCAGGCGGCGAATGAATCCCGTCTGATCCATGATGGCCGACGCACCACAGCAGGAGCACGCCAGATTGTCGCCATGCCCCCTGATTGCTTCACAGGCACCGCAGTCCGGACATGCATGGAGAAGCCTGTCGATATGTCCGGTCCGGTCCTTTGTCCGATACTTTCTTCCGTCTCGACGGTTCGCCGCATACTCGTCAAATCGGAGTGCGTCCATCATGCGGGAATGGATTTCCTGAACAGTCAGGACTTTCAGATCGGCCGGTTCGAGGACCCGGCGGAAAGAGACGGACAACGGTCCGACAGCGGGATGGTCCGCCCACCGAGGCCAGACAAGGTAGGATCCGGTCATCATGGCGGACACGACCGGCAATCCGCTTTTCTTCGCCAGTTTTGCCATGGCTTCTGAAAACCGGCTGCCACGGCCATCCATGCTTCGCCGGCCTTCCGGAAAGACAACAAGGATCCGGCCGGCCGCCAGGGACTTCAACATCAGCCGCAGGGACTGGATATCCTTCGTTGAGTGTGCCTTGGGAATCGCACCGACCCGGCTGAGCAGGAATTTGAGTATCGGGAAACGGAAAAAATACTGACTGGCGACATAGTTGGTGGTTGTGGGGTTGACCCCGCGTCCGAGCAGAAACGCATCAAGGTTGGATGGATGGTTCACGATCAGGATATACGGGCCTTTCAGCCCTTTCAGCGCGGTCTTGTCATATTTGGGCGCATACCGAAGAAACCAGAACCACAAATACAGCCTCACGGAAAACGCCAATCCTGCATTGGGTTTCCCGCCGACTCCTCTGTCGGATTTGTTTGCTCTTTTCTTCACCAAGGCAGTTGCTCCATTCCCTTCGTATCATTCGGGCACTTCTCCCGAGACGATCATCCGACAGCACAAACCAGGATACCCGTCTCAGATGGCGAATCGATTCAACGCAAGCACCATCAGCGGTACACTGACCGCGCTCAGGGTGGTGGTCATCAGCACGGCCTGCGCCGCAAAACCCGTATCCCGACCCATCGTGCGCGCCAACGCCACCGTGGAGGCAGCAGAGGGCATCGACATTTCCAAAGCCAAAACGCAACGGGCAACAGGGTCCATGGGAAGCAGAAACAAGAGGGCAGTCATAGCCATCGGAACAACGACAAGTTTCATGCCTGCCGCAGGCAGCAACTTTCGCAGGATGACCCATTCGGCTTTCGCTCCGCAGAAGCCGGCGCCAACCACCATCAGGGAAAGCGGCAACGTGGCTGCACCGATTGTGCTGGTTGTTTTCAATACGAACTCTGGAACGGGAACCCGCCAGGCAGCCAGAAGAATTGCCAGCAGAATTCCGATAAAAGACGGATTAAACATTTTTTTCCAGTTTCCCGCTGTTCCGCTCCCCCCCATCATGGCAACCCCGACGGACCAGAAGAGAAGATCCTGCGATGCTGCGTACAACGAGGCGTACAACAATCCGTCCGCCCCAAACAGACCATAACAGAGCGGAATGCCGAGGAACGATACATTTCCGAACATGGTCGCGACCTGCAGGACTGACCGGTGGTCCGACCGGATTTGACCGATGCGGAACACGAAAAAAGCCATGACCCCGGCCAGGAGAACAGCTGCACCAACCGCAAGGGCAATCAACGGAAGATTGCCGGTAAACAGCTTGTCGCGACTGACAAGGATCCCGTAAAAAACGAGACAGGGTGCAGTCAGCCTGACGACCGTCTGGGAAAAGACCGCATCGGCGGCCGGCTCAAGCCATTGAAATCGACGGGCCGCATATCCGGCCGAAACGATGAGAAGCATCACGACCATCTGCACAACGACTTGTCCGAGATCGATGATCATGGCAGTCGGACCTCGACCCGAAGCATGCGGCCAAGGACCCGCACCAGGCCGACCGGCATCGTTTCCCGGACAGGTGCCCCCTTGTGGCAGGAAAGCTGAATCATTCCGCCAGGCATGGCCTTCAGATGACGCATCAGACGATTCCCATCCGTCTCGACCAGGTAGAATCCATCCTCGACCAAACCGGGGGTCTGTACGCAGAATACCAGATCGGTGCGCTGGATGCGGTACCCGATCATATCATTGTCTTCCGCCTGCAGCCAGAACACCTTGTCCTTCGGCTGGTCTTCGATTTTTCCCGCAAGGACTGCCATGGTGCGAGTTCCGGTCTGCTTCCGCATGGCTGCATCATAAACCGGAACTTCCTTGAGCATTTGCCCGAACGCATCACTCCAGATGGGGTTTGTTCCTTCGGCTCCCGGCTTGTCGGCGACCGCTCCGGTGGTTGCCGTGCTGTAAACGAGCTGTGCGGCCGGCTCCGGCGTGCGGACTGCAGGACGGACCGTCGCACCGGGGCGTGTTGCGGAAGTTTTTCCGATGACAGGCGCCTCCGACTCCGGCACATCCGGTCCAAAGGAACCTCCGAGCAGTTTGGATATGCGGGTGGCGAGTTGATCCTGCATGACGCGCTTTCCGGCCTCCACATCCGCGATATAGCTCTCCGCGACACCCGCCTGCTTGGCAAGCTGTTTCTGGGACAATCCTTTTGCCATGCGCATCCGCGCGATTTCATCTCCGACTCTTCCCATCAGATCCTCCAAGGCGTGCCGGCCGGTTGATCCCGGCCGACAATTCCGTTCATCATGATTTTGCCGATGCAGGACATGTACGAATGACTACAACGTCCGTTTGAGATAACAGTCGACGCAGAACACGGCTCCCTCCTCGACGTCGGTGGCATCCGCCTGCATGTCCCGACCGCAGGCGCTGCAATGCACGGTGATTGTGCCCGGTTCGGCATCCGCATCCACCCAGTGCACGCATTCGAGTTCGCATTCACCGGTTTCGCAATTTTCACAGGCTTCTCCCGGGTACCCGTGCACACAGGAGAATTCACCTGTCGGTCCCTCGTCTCCCACTTCTTCACGCAGATTCGCGCAAGTGGAGCATATACATTCCTTCATGGCGAAAATCCTTCCATCGGACCGATCTGACACTGGTTGACTTCTATTCCTTGTACATGGCATCGATCTGCGCCTGGATGGCTTCATCCTCCAGGAATTCATTGAACTCCATGCGGCGATCCATCAGACCGGAAGGCGTAATCTCGATGACACGATTGGCAATGGTTTCGATGAATTTATGGTCATGGGATGAAAACAGCATGGTCCCCTTGAAGGAAATCAGACCGTTGTTCACGGCCGTGATGGATTCAAGGTCCAGATGATTCGTCGGGTCGTCGAGAAGCAGCACGTTCGCACCAGAAAGCATCAACCTGGAGAACATGCAGCGCACCTTTTCACCACCCGAAAGGACATGGGCCATCTTCAACGGTTCATCCCCGGAGAAGAGCATCTTCCCGAGGAATCCACGGATGAAGTTTTCGGATTTTTCCGAGGAAAACTGGCGCAGCCAGTCCACGAGGGAGTATTCAACCCCTTCAAAGAAGATGTTGTTGTCCTTCGGCAGATAAGCCTGACTGGTGGTGATTCCCCATTTGAACGAGCCCTCATCCGCTTCGATTTCACCCATGAGTATCTGGAACAGGGTGGTGCAGGCGGCTTCGCTTCGCGCAAGGAATGTGACCTTGTCGCCGTTTTCGACACGGAAGGAGATGTTGTTGAGCACCTTCTCGCCGTTGACTGTCTTCGACAGGTTTTCGACTGCCAGAATCTCCTTGCCGGCCTCACGGGTCGGAGTGAATCCGACGAATGGATATTTTCGCGAGGAGAGATGAATGTCGTCGATGGTGATCTTGTCGAGCAGTTTCTTGCGGGAAGTGGCTTGTCTTGATTTGGAGGCGTTCGCGGAAAACCGCATGATGAAGGCCTGCAATTCCTTGACCTTTTCTTCCTTCTTCTTGTTCTGATCGTTCAGCAGGCGGGTGGCCAGCTGACTGGATTCATACCAGAAATCGTAGTTGCCGGTGACAAGCGTGGCTTTGCCGTAGTCGATGTCCAGCATGTGGGTGCAGACCTTGTTGAGGAAATGACGGTCATGAGAGACCACGATGACCGTGTTCTCATAATCCATCAGAAATTCCTCCAGCCAGTTGATGGCCTTGAAATCCAGATGGTTCGTCGGCTCATCCAGCAGCAGGATGTGCGGATTCCCGAACAGGGCCTGTGCCAGCAATACTTTTACCTTGTCACCGCCCGATAGTTCCGACATCATTTTCTCGTGCAGTTCCCGGCCGATACCGAGACCCATGAGCAGTTTCTCCGCGTCCGTCTCGGCATCCCAGCCGTTGAGTTCCGCGAACTCATGCTCCAGCTCTGACGCGCGCATGCCGTCTTCATCCGTGAAATCCGCCTTGGCATAGAGAACTTCCTTGGCCAGCGATATTTCATAAAGACGTTGATGTCCCATGATGACGGTGGTCAGGACCGGGAACGCATCGAACGCGAAATGGTCCTGCTTGAGGATGGCCAGACGCTCGCCGGGCGTGATGGAAACATCACCCTCGTTCGGTTCGAGCTCGCCCGAGAGGATTTTGATGAAGGTGGTCTTGCCGGCTCCATTGGCGCCGATGACCCCATAGCAGTTTCCTGCGGTGAATTTTACGTTTACATCATCGAACAGTTTTTTGTCTGCGAATCTGAGGGATACTCCGGTTACTTGAATCATGCATGTCGTGCCATCCCTTGCGACGGCCACCTCCTGATAACTTTTCGGTCCTTCCAGTATACCACATTCAAAGGTCCACCCGAACAGCATGTTCACCAATCCACCAGGGAATGCCGGGATACTTCGCGTCAAGGTAGTCGGCGAAAAGATCGGGGTCTCCGGGATTTGCCGCGAACATTTCATAGTGTCCGGGCACAGCCAGTTTCGGACGTATGGTGCCGACGAGGTCCACAGCTTCCTGCGCGGTCATGTTGCCGATGAGGTTCCGGCGATACCGGACACCGTCGCGGCCGTTGATGGGGATGAACATCACGTCGAACCGGCCGAAAGCCTTCAGCTTCGTCTGCATGCCCTCATAGATGCAGGAATCGCCAGCGTGGTAAATTCGCATACCTTCCGCTTCCAGGATGAAGCCCAGATGCGGATGCAGCCCTGAAACCGGATTCGTATCCAAAAATTCGTGTGCGGAAGGAATGGCCTTAATGGTGAAGCCGTTTTCCGTGAACGGCAGATCTTCATCAATGCCGATCACCCGCTCTTCGGACACTTCCAACTCGGCCGTGACAGACGAACGGTGTATCTCCGGCACGACGAACCGGGTCTTCGGACTTGCCTTTGCAATCCGCTTCCAGGAGACGCGATCGATATGATCGATGTGATCATGCGTGCCGAACACAAAGTCGGCAAAATCCGGTTCATCCACATCCAGGGCCGCGGGGACGCGTCTGTGCGGATGATCCTGCAGAAATGCGTCGATCGTCAGAAGACATCCCGCCATTTTTATCCCGAAGCCCATCTGTCCCAGCCACCAGAATGCCAGGTGGCCTTGCTCCGGCTGGTATGTGCGCATTTCAACCAACAGCGTTTTCTGATCCTTCATGTTCACCTCCAGGCCTTCCGGCGTTCTCAATCGTCGCTTCGATGGAAACGGGGATGCGGCAGCCAACTCTCAGGGTATCTCATCGTAATCGATTTCCAGGAAAGAGGTGACTTCAGGCACCCATCGGTTTTCCACAAAGCCGACATGGTGCGGATGACTGTTGTAGGAAGCATAATCAGCCAGACTCGCGAATTCCATTGAAAACCCGTATTGGTGGGGATTCTTCGTCGACATCTGGCGGAAGACCCTGAAGTTGTGCACCCCCGGAATTCCGGTCAGAATGCGGCGTCCATCTGCCAGAAATGTTTCTGCCGGCACCGAGCCCGGTTCGTATTTCAGTGTGAAGATGACGGAATGAATGATATTGGCCATCAGGTTCCTCCAGTTGTCTGCTCCCATCTGTCCGGGAGCGGGAAAATTGCATCCGTACCCCTCGTGTCAGGCTCCGTGTTGTTTCAACCGAGCGCTTCTGCGGTTTCACGCAGTTGTTTGCGGATTTCTATCTTCTGCGGGCATTTTTCTTCACAGAGGCCGCACTCGATGCAGGCAGCCGCATTCTTGCCCTTCATCCAGTCAACCTTACCAATTTGAGCGTACTGCTCTTTCGCATAATCCGCAAGCTTGTAAACGCGAAGATAGTTCATCAGCTGAAAATTCAACGGAATGTTGACTTCATGCGGACATGGCATGCAATAGTTGCAGCCTGTGCAATACAGTTCAGCCATGCGCTTGTTTTCTTCCATGGAAGCGTTGACGCTGGCAAGTTCCTCTTCGGACAAGGGTGCTTCATTCGAGGCGACGCGGCAGTTCTCTTCCACCATCTCCATCGTCCCCATGCCGGAGAGCGCGCAGGTCACGCCGGGATTGGCCAGAACGAAGCGCAGGGCCAGTTGCGCGCTGCTTTTCACTTTCCCGGGGAGCAGGTTGCGGATGGCCTCGGAAGGCATGCCCAGGCGACCTCCGCCCACAGGACCCATGACGACCACGCCGAGTCCCATTTCCTTCGCCCGCGCGATGCCCGCCTCGTTGGCGCGATCCAACAGATTGTACTGCAGCAGGACCGTTTCAAAGACACCAGTATCCACGAGCGGAAGAAGATTTTCAGCCTTGTCGTGGAAGGAGAAGGAAATGTGCCTGATAAGGCCTTCTTCCTTCGCGCGGCGGGCAGCTTCCAACGGACCATTCGGTACATGGATGCTGTTGTTGTAGGCTTCGAGGTTGATGCCCCACATATGATAGAAATCAATGCAATCGACATCGAGCTTTTTCAGCGACTTTTCCAGACGTGCGCGCCAGTCGTCGCCGGAAGCGTTCTCGATGGGGTTCTTTGTAGAAAGGTATACCTTGTCGCGCCAGCCCTTCAGAGCCTTGCCGACAATGACCTCACTCTCTCCGTCACAGTAGTAGGGAGCCGTGTCGATATAGTTGACACCCAGTTCGAAAGCCCTGCGGATGATGCGGATACCTTCTTCCTCATCCATCACCTGTTTGCCGTTTATGGTTTTTCCAGGCAGGCGCATGGCGCCGAAGCCCAGCGCGGAAATGTCGATGCCGGTGTTGCCAAATGGGCGGTATTGCATGTTGCACTCCTTTCAAAGAAAAGCGGTTACATAAAATGTAACCGCTTCCTTTCAGAAACCAATCAGTATTTCAGTGTCACAGGCGGACGTTCGGAACCTGTTCCTTGTCCGCTTTTTCCTTCGCATCCTTCAACTCGTCCTCCCAGGTGAGGTGACGATACTCGGAGGCTTCCGGGTCGGTATCGAACCAGTTGCAGAAATCCTCCCACATCGGAACGGTCCAGGCTGCGTCGATCTGGGCAGTCGTATAGGTTTTGGTTTCCAGTCTGGCGAATCCGAAAATGTCCCGGACATGGGATTTTTCAGCGCCGATGACGCACCGTTCCGCCAAGTGCGGCGGGATGAAATAAATGCCGGACAATGTGCCAAGCACAACGTCGCCGGGCATGCAGATGGCATTTCCGATGCGGGTGGGGCCATTGAAGCTGGTCATCGTGACATCCGCGATACCGGTCGGATCATTGCCACGGTAGTAGGTCTGCATGTTCGGAATCTTCACGATCTGCTCCAGGTCGCGGACACCGCCCCAGATGACCGCACCGCCGCGCTTGGTTCGGGTGGCGATGGCCGTGGACAGATTGCCGCCGACATAAGTCCCCTGGTAAATCTTGTCGAACAGGTCGACGACAACAACGTCATCCTCGACAAGAGAATCGATGACCCATTGGTTGAAGAAGCCGCGGCGTCCTTCTTCCTTCAGTCCATAGTTCATGAGGGTGCTGTCCAGATCGGGACGCTTCGGAACCATGACGGCAGTCACAGCACGGCCGACAAGGATATTGCCGGGATGGGATATTTTAAAATCTCCCTGAAACTGGTATTTGTATCCTTCTGTCCAGATGGGTCCCCAGGCTTCCTCCAGGGTGATTTTGCGCATGCGGCGCAAAACGTCGTCGGACACTTTCGGGCGTCCATCTTCGAACCGTTCTCCGGTCCACATCGGTGTGAGTTGGATGATGTCCTCTTTCGCACTGAATTTCATCGTTTGCTCCCCTTCCCTGACGGGTCGCGTCTGCCGCGCCCGAATATCCGGATTGTTTCTTCTTGCCTGTCCACCCAGCTACAGCAGCATCGATCCGCCATCCATGCGGATGCTGGTCCCGGTCAGATACTCTCCTGCTCCGGAAGCGAGAAAAACCACGAGGTTTCCCACATCGTCCGGCACACAGACACGTCTCAATGGTGCCCACACATATTTTCTGTCACGTTGCTTTCGAATTGTCTTGAACGGGGCGGAAAAACCGGATTTGAACTCGATTTTCACACCTCCGGGCAGTACGGCGTTGACTGTGATGCCGTATTCCGCCAATTCGAGCGCGGCCTCGCGCACCAGCATCTTGATGCCGCCTTTGGTCATGGAATAGCAGACATCGAAATCGCCCGGCCTTTTGCCATGGACGGAGGAAATCATGATGACACGCCCGGCGCTGCTCTTCTTCAGATAAGGAATGGCAGCCTGCATGCACCGGAAATATCCACCGAGGTTGATGCGCATGATGTCATCGTATTGTTCCTCCGTATATTCGTCGATATCGAAGTTCGGTTGCCAGGCCGCATTGTTCACCACGATATCGATTCCGCCGAAAACATCCGCTGTGTGTTTCATCATCGCATCCACCTGGGCGCGGTCTCCCACATCAGCCCGGAAGAGTTCGACCGTTCCACCGAGGTCCCTCAGGGACTGTGCATGCTTTTCGGCCATCTCCTGGTTCGAGTTGTAGATGATCATGACCTTGACGCCTTCAGCGGCGAGTTTCCGGCTGATGCCGGCACCCACGCCTTTTCCGCCTCCGGTGACGACCGCCGTGCGGCCCTTCAGATTCAATTCCATGCCGTCACCCCCTCAGCGGTCAAAATAATGGAACAGGTGACCGCCGTCAACCCGGATTTCCGCCCCGTTGACCTGGGAAGCATCATCCGAGACGAGGAAGGAAACGGTTCCTGCAAAGTCGTCCGGCTTCGTCATCCGGCGCAGGGCAATTTTCGTGCTCAAATCGTAATTGAAGGGAATAATCAGGCTGTCAAGCTGTTCCGCTGTTTCCGCCGTGGTGTCCATCTCCACAAGATTGCACCGCACGTTTTTTCGACCCAGAAACAGGGTCATCTCCCGGCAGAGCATCTTTATCGCGCCCCGTCCGGCACTGTATGCCACGGAAACACCCGTGGGTTTTTCGTCGTGCAGGGAGGAAAGATAAACAACTGTTCCGCCGCCGTTCTGCGCGATGTCCTCGGCGAGGACCTTCGTGGTCAGAAAGGCACTCTTTGCGTTCCGATTGACATAGGTTCTGAAATCATCTTCCGAGATACTCGCGACACTGGCACGGAAAATGACGTTGTCGGTATGGATCAGGCTGTCGAGATGTCCTGCGGATTCCTTCACCCACGCGGACAGTTCCTGCACGGATTTCAAGGAGACGGTGGGGAAAGCGCAGCAATGCGACTTTCCCGTCGTTTCCTCCGGCAGACCGTCCGGATAGTTGCGCAGCACAGTCATTCCGTCCTGCTCAAGTCGCCTGGCCACCGCTTCCGCGGCCTGGGTGGAAGCATCGGTGATCAATGCGACCTTTCCCGTCATGCTCATTCTGTCACTCCTGTCTCTTTCCGGCGTCTTAGCACTTGGAAAGAGATAACTTGCTCTATGTATTTCAAAAAACAATGGCCAGATTCGCCATTCTTTTTTTAAAAAGAGCAAGTAATCTCTTTCCGGCGTCTTA
>JFJP01038889.1_pt1 | contig 22410 bp, 19 predicted proteins | sample 431651 | NCBI WGS metagenome assembly JFJP01 (sample SAMN02602958, study PRJNA72255) | Microbial mat metagenome, whole genome shotgun sequencing project. | biome: fresh water; feature: sink hole; material: water; isolation source: purple microbial (photo- and chemosynthetic) mats found in...
AAGATTCTTATTCTGGCCAGGGAAGCTGGCTATTCGATAGAAAAGGAAGATGTCACGGTAAATAAGTTTCTTCCCGAGGATTGTTTTGAAGGTGACCTTAATGACTTCTTTGAAAAAGTCAGGAATTATGATGCTCAATTCGAACAAAAGAGAAAGGAATTATCTGACCAAAACAGAAAATGGAGATTTTTTGCCACACTCGACCAGGGAAAGGCAAAAGTAGAACTCCTTACGATTGGCTCAGACCACCCATCCTTTAACCTCGAAGGGAGCAACAATATTATTCTTATAACCACAAACCGTTACAACGAATTGCCTATGGTGATCAAAGGATACGGGGCAGGAGCTGAAGTTACTGCTGCTGGGGTCTTTGCTGATCTCATGAGGGTAGTAAACGTTTAGTTCAATAACATAAATGCAATTATTTTTTAGTATCAGAAAGTGAAGGAAAAATTAATAAAATATTATTCAACAAACCGGAAGTCGCCGGAAGCAACATTTCAGGAAGCCCTTCTCAAAGGACTTGCACCGGATGGAGGCTTATATCTCCCAGATACAATACCTTTAATACCCGATAAAGAACTTTGCGCTCTTTCTGACCTTAAGTATGATGAGATTGCATTCTCTGTTCTTAATAAACTCATTGGAAAAGAAATTGATAGTGACAAACTGCAAATGATATGCACTGATGCGTATAACTTCAGCATACCAATTGAAAATGTAATAAACCGGAGATATATTCTGCGCCTCGATCAGGGACCAACAGCTTCGTTCAAGGATTTTGCAGCACGAATGATGAGCAGGCTGATGCAACACTTTCTCTCTGAGAACAATCAACATCTCACAATTCTGACTGCCACTTCAGGGGATACAGGAAGCGCAGTAGCAAGTGCGTTCTATGGACTAAAAAATATCAATGTAATAATTTTGTTCCCTGAAAATGAGGTTACAGCAATGCAGAGAAAGCAGATGACTACTTTGCATGATAACATAAAGGTTATTGCAATTGATGGCAAATTTGATGATTGCCAGAGCCTTGTAAAAAGAGCTTTTCGTGATCCTGCATTGTCACATATTCCTCTTTCGTCTGCAAACTCCATTAATATTGGAAGATTATTACCTCAATCGGTATATTACTTTTATGCATGGTCAAAGCTGGCCAAGAATATTGATGACAAAGCGTTATTCAGTGTGCCTTCAGGTAATTTTGGAAATTTAATGGGGGGACTGATTGCTTTTAGAATGGGACTTCCCGTTGAAAAATTTATTATTTCGACAAATTCGAATGACGAAGTTCCTGACTTCTTACAAACAGGTAATTACATTCCAATAAGCCCATCGAAAAATTGCATCTCAAGTGCCATGAATGTTGGCCACCCAAGCAACCTGGCAAGGATCGTTGCTCTCTATGGTGGAGCTATGGATGAAACAGGAAGACTCTCACAACCGGCTGACCTGACCAGAATGAGAGAAGATCTCTTTGCAGTCGCTGTTACTGATGATGAAACACGTCAAACAATAGCAGCTGTTTGGGAAGAATACCGGCTCATGCTCGAGCCACACGGAGCAGTTGCATGGTATGGCACGCATGAATATTTTAAAAATGCCGGTAATAAAGATCAACTTTCTATATCGCTTGAAACAGCTCACCCGGCAAAATTCCCCGAAGAGTTACGCCGAATTATAAACATTAACCCTACCCTTCCTGCTTCACTCGAAGGTATCGGGGAAAAAACAGAAGATTACCAATCATTAGCAAATGATTATCAGCAGCTCAGGAATCTTATAATAAATGTTTACTAACAAGTATAATTATTAAACTATGTATGTAGTATGTTCTGACCTTGAAGGAGTATATGTTCCGGAAATCTGGATAAATGTTGCTAAACACACAGGTATCGATGAGCTTAAACTGACTACCCGCGACATAAGCGACTACAATATACTTATGCGAGGCAGACTGGAGATACTCGACAAACATGGTCTTACTTTATATGATATCCAGAAAGTCATTTCACAGCTGGATCCTCTGGATGGCGCGTTTGAATTTCTTAACTGGCTCCGCTCAGTATCTCAGCTATTTGTCGTATCAGATACATTCGTTGAATTCGCCGACCCTCTTATTAAAAAACTGGGCAGACCTACTCTTTTATGTCATCATCTGACAACTGACTCCAAAGGCAGGATAACTGATTACAACCTCAGACAGCCTGATGCCAAGAAGAAGGTTGTTGAAGCACTTCAAAGTCTAAACTATAAAGTTATTGGCATCGGTGACTCTTACAACGATATTGCGATGATCCGAAAAGCGGATGTCGGGATATTATTCAATCCTCCAGCAAATGTTATCTCCGAGCATCCTGATCTTCCTGTCGTAAGAAACTACACTGACCTGAAAAATGCCATTTTGGATGTTATTAAAAGGGACAGGTAGCCTGGTGAAAAGAGTTTGTTAAGCACCTAACATCTTCCGGATGATGTTTATCATATCGTTGAGTTTCCTGTGATTATTAGCCTATATTTATGTTTTATGAGGTGATACCTGATAATTATTTCTGCAAAAAGGAATGATTCATCATCAAAATATCCATATCAGATATACGCTGTCGGATTAATAACAGACCTATGAAACTACCATCCTCATTCAGAAACTGGCTGACAATAATTGGATCTGTTATAGCAGGTATAAATCTACTGCTTATTGTTTTTCTGTTCATCATCTCTTCAATATTCGATAAAGGAAGTACAAACCTTGGCCTGTTAATTTATATCATCTTGCCTGGTTTCCTGATACTGGGCCTTTTAATAATTCCGATTGGGATGTTACGGGAAAGGAGTAGGAACCATGTGGCAGGAAGCCAATTGTTCAGAGTGTCATAAATATCTCTATTGACTCAATTATGAGTTTTTGGTTTGTGCAACCACAGCCGGAATGTACCTCCGGCATTGGACACGCTACTTCAGAATTTCAGTGCTGTATTTATTGGCAGTTTCGGTCTGATCTTTTGAAAGTCCTGAAATAATCACAATCCGACGATTCCAGTGCATCCATATTTGACGAGGAGAGATAAGCCTGAGCAATTTTCCACGACTCCTCATTCGATTTGCACTCGATAATGTGTATTGAGAAATTATCACTTCCCAGAACATATGTTGCCCTGAATGCCTTGTTTAAAAATTTATGACCAAGGACACTCTCATTTATATACACTTCTTCATTGATCTTTTTTCCGAGATCAGGGAATCTGGTAATTACTGCCGGCATATCATCGCCTCCCGGAAGCATCTCTGCTACTCTCAGGGCTAATGATTCAGCAGACTGTAAAGTTTTCTCATTACTTGAATGGGTTCGGATCTTAACATAATAATCTCCTTTAAAGAAATTAATCGCTCCGCCTGTTATATAGCCCTGCGCTCCAAGGTTCATAAACCTGAACGAGGGTGAACGCTCTGAGGAATAGATTCCAAATGCGTTGACATGATCACTATGGTGGTAAACCTCAAGTTTAATTACATTCTTGCCCTTTTTATACTCAGCAACATGAAGATCAACGAAACCGTATGAGAGATAATTATCGGCTGCACCATTAATAAAATCCCAAAGATTATCAGGCACAAAGACAGGATAGTCTGTGCTCTTTTTATAACCATTAAGTTCAGGTAGCATTAACTCCTGTGCTGAAACAGAATTAAACAGCACAGCAAGAAAAAGAAAGGTGAAAATTTTTATTCTCATTATTTTTCTAATGTATTACAGTTAAATAATCGAGGAGTTGACAAGTATCAATTTCAGGTTAAAAAATCAACCGGTACGTTTACGAGCCTTGAAATATCAGCTATTTTATCGCGAACCATGAAGTTCTTGACACATTCCACGTGGCATTCATCACACTCATTACAAGGGTTTTCGCCAGTTCCCAATTCTTCAAGGAGTGAATGTGCCATGGAAGTGTTTGAGTACCCGTAAGCATACATATATGCTCTCATAAGCTCAGGTACTGGCAGGTTCTTTGGACAAGCAGGGATACAGTTATTACATCCGTTGCAATAAAGTCCTGATTCAGCTATAGGTACAATAAGATCGTTTTTCTCTGCATCTGTCAGGTCCGTATCCGCCAGAACCTTCAGATTAAGGTCAAGTTGACTGAAATCAGTCATACCCGGAATTGTTGTATGAATATCATGGTTTGAAAGTGCCCATTTCAGAGCGGCAGTAGTATTTATCGGTTTAGTTTTTTCTTTATCAAAAAAACCTCCGCCTGCCATGGTCTTCATTGCTACAATTCCAATTCCTGCTTCTGCAGCTTTCCTGATTGCTATTTTTAAATCTTCAACATAGGTCTGTGTGAAGTTATATGATGTAAGTATAACATCCCAGTTTCCGGAGGCTGCTGCTGCGGTGATTACCTTTGCCTCATTAGTATGTGTTGACAATCCCATAAATTTAATCCTGCCCTCTTTCTTAAGTTTCTTTATAGCATTAAGAATAGGCTTATACTCAAGTAATTCAGGATTACTTACGCTATGAAGATATAAGATATCAACATAATCCATTTTCAAACGCGATAAGCTTGTATTAAACTTATCCATAAAATCTTCAACTGAAGTCTGTTTAGTTGGCCGGCCATCTTTATCAGTACCAATTGCCTTTACCTTGGTAGCAAGAATGAATGATTCCCTTGGATAATCTTTAAAAAAATTACCCAGCATAATCTCGTTATTGCCATTCTGGTAGCCATTTGCTGTATCAAACAGTCTGATGCCATTGTCGTATGCGGCTTTGCAGAGACCCGGATTATCAGCCCGCATCACGCCGAAGCTAACTACCGGAACCTTTAGTCCTGTCTTACCCAGGGTTCTGTATATAATATTTTCTTCCTGTTTTGAAGGAACTGAAGCTGCAGCTAACGGAGATAAGGCAACAATTCCGGCTGCTCCTGCAATGCCTGTTCTAAGAAAACCTCTTCTGTTTATACTTCGCATATAATCACAATTATTTTAAGTTTCTGATTCGCACTATAATTCCTGTTTCCTTTAACAGATCTGTAATAATACTTGTATCGGTGTCTCCAAAATGGTAGGGATAGAGAATTTTTGGATTAAATGCTTTTGCTGCATCAGCAACCATCTCAGGGGTCATTGTATAAGGCAGATTCATTGGCAGAAAAGCAACATCTATATCCCTTAGAGCTTTCATTTCAGGGGTGTTTTCTGTATCACCTGCGACATAGAACCTCTTATCTCCTATGGTCAGGATATATCCGACACCAATACCTTTTGGATGAAAAGGCTGGCCGGGAGAGCGTTCATGAACAATATTATATGCAGGAACAGCTTCAATAATTATGTTATCGATCTCCTGTCTGTCTCCGGCTTTCATAACCATCCCCCAGGAAACCTTAGAAGCTGAGTTCTCGTTGCAGAAAAGCAGGGTCTCTGTTTTTTTCAGATCTTTAATAAGCTCTATATCAAGATGGTCGCCATGCTCATGTGTAACCAGAATAATGTCAGCTTTTGGAAGAAACCGATAATCGCCTGAACTGCGTACCGGATCAATATGAACGATTATGCCGTTCCATTTAAACATCAATGATCCATGCCCGATAAAATGTATTTCAACATCTCCTGCACTGGTATTTACTTTATCATATGCAGGCACATCCTGAGAAAAACCATGAAGTGTCATCGCTGCAATTATTAAAGTTGTTACTATACTTTTAATAATATTTTTTGCCATATCACTCAAACATTAGTTGCACAATATACAAATATTTATATTACTGCATATTTCCTTTAACTTTCTTTAAGATTTAATAAAATAGCCGATGCTTTTAGCTAAGTCCGGACCTGCCATCAGCAAAGAAAACAAACAATTGCATTCCTGTTACCAGTCTGTTTTGATACCCATAACGAGCACATCATCAATTTGGGGAGCTGTCCCCATCCAGCTTTTCAGGCTATCATCCAGAAAATTCTTCTGTTCATTCATTGGAAGATCCTGAATCTCGAGCAGTAATCTCTTAAAGCTCTTTTTCATAAACTTACGGCCTTCGTGACCGCCAAACTGGTCAATATAGCCATCTGAGGCAAGGTAGTAGGAAGTACCCTTTTCCAGAGCCCATTCCTGGAAAACAAACTCTTCATCCATCCTGGAGGATATACCTATCGGCATTTTGCTTGCGTATAGTGTCTCAAGTAAGAATTTTCCGTTCGACATAGAACCATCGGCCATTTCCAAAGACTCGTTGGTATAATTCTTTTGCTCATCAGCAGTAAGTTTTCTTACCTTGTAACATGGATTATAAGCTCCGGAAAACTCCATTCTGCCTGTACTGAAATCAACTACAAGAAGAGCAATATCCATACCATCTTTAGCTTCATTATCACCACCGACCTGTTTCAACGAATCTGTTACATGAAGACGCAACTCCCTAAGGATAACATCTGCACGGGGGGAAATCTCCTTATCGATTATCTCATCAAGGAATGACATCCCGAGCAGACTCATGAAGGCTCCTGGTACACCATGGCCTGTACAATCGGCGGCAACAACATAGAGCCGCTCTCCTTTTTTTGTCATCCAGTAAAAATCACCACTAACAATGTCCCTTGGTTTAAAAAGAATGAAGTAGTTCTTAAAATATTCCGACAGGATAGTTTCAGACGGGAGAAGAGCCATCTGTATCCTGCTGGCATAATGTATGCTTGATTCCAGTTCCTCCTTCTGTTTCACCACAACAGCAGTACGTTCTGCCACAATGCCTTCGAGTCTTAAGTTTTCATTTATAAGCTTCTTTGTGTATGCTTTTATGATCAGGAATATTACCATAAAACCAAGCAAAGCGAATCCAAGATATGCAAGTATGGTAGCATACCATGGTTTATTGATAATGAATTCAAATTTCAGATCCTTACCCGTGAGGCCCGTAAGAGTTCTGGTCCTGACCATGAAAGAATACTGTCCGTAAGGGAGGTTAGTATACTCCTTTTTAGGATACTGAGCTTCCATTGTGTTTCCAAATGAGATACCTTCCCATTTTGACCAGTCTTCATCATATCCTTCAAGCTTACAGCTATACTCTGTAAGAAGTTCCTCAGTGAAATATGGAGTTGTCCATTCAAATGTCACATCATTCATATCATACCCAAACTCAGAAACCAAGGTAGAAGCAGTCGCAGGTAAAGGTACTCTCCGTTTATCATCAACTGATGTATAGAAAGAACCCTGCATAACAGCCGAATCGGCTCCTGCAGAAATTCTCACAAACGCAGTATTAACTGTCCTTGAATCGCTTACCAGGCCTTCTTTATCAATTACATAGACAATTTTAGATTTCAGAAGATATATTTTCCCTTCAAGATCAAGAATATCCATTAACGCGACATTGGGGAAAATTCGAAGAATACCATTATATGAAGCGACACCAGCGTTATCATTCCTAAACACCATTTCCTTTGTTGTCTGATCAATCACGCTGAACCACAAATCGCCATCATTATCCTTAAACATGTTTCTGGAATACCTGCCATCGGAATAACCATTTGTGAAACTGTTATCTCTTATAAATTTATCATTTGCTTTATCGTATTTCAGTATACCTGAAGCTGTTGTAATATATAAATCATCGCCGATGTACAGAAGGGAATTCATGTCTTCATTTTTTATTCCTTTTTCCGGCCCGTATTTAATAAGGGTTGTATCAGATGAATTTATACTCAGATTATACAAGGCGGATGGATCATCAGTGAGAAACCAGATACCGCCCTCCTTTTTCTCGGCGATGCCATATATAACGCCGGGAAAATCTTTAATCCTGTTAATATAGGTCCATCTCTGCCCGTCATATTTAAAGATAACTACTCCACCTGCCTCAAGACCCACATAAGCAACTGAAGGATCAAAAACAGATTGTAAGATTTTACTTGCATTCAGGTTACCCTGCTCATCATAGCCTCTGCAAATGTTTTCCATCTTGTCAATCTTATCATTTTTCGAAATTTGCAAAATCCCGTTTAATGAACCGGCCAGCAGAACGTCACCTGTCGGATATTTAAAAACTTCTATAGGAAAAACCTGGGTGTTTATACCAGGAACTTTCTTAAACCCGGTACTATTATTATCATCTGTAAAACTCTTGAGGATCCCGGCATCGGAAGAGAGGTAGATGCTTGAATTAAACCTGCATATTTCATTTACACCCGATTCAATTCCTTGTTTTTCAGAAAACTCAGTTATCGGGATATTGAGATATGCTTTACTGATAACTCCATATGTTGAGATCCATAATTCAGAATTTAATTCATGATTGCAGTACAATGCAAATATTGTATTGTCTTCCATAGCGGAATTCTCAGTTCTTATCTGCTGAACCAATTCTCCTGACCTGTCAATAATTAAGATTCCCTCCTGGTGAGTGGTTCCAATAGCAAAAAGATCGTCTTTTACTTTTGTTGCAGCATAAACACTGACTTTTTTTAGCTTTTCGTTTATCTGGTCATCAATAAAATGGCTGTTAACCTCCCCTGTCTGGAAATTATACAAATACAGGCCATGATAAAAAGTTGTTATAAGAAGGGTATTATCATCGTAAGGAAGAAGCGCTGTACACGTTTTATTTTTGAAGAATTCACCTCCTGGCAATCTGGTTATAACGCTGTCTTTCAATTCAAAGAGACCTTCAAAATTATCTGTAAGTATCAACCTGTCGTGAAACTCAACAAGACGATATGCATCAATGATACCCTTATTCAACAGATCAATGCAGGAAAGTGAATCCCTGCTTATATCATACACATAAATATTCTTAGGGCTCAGGAAGAAAACCTTTTCCTTTTTAATAATTATTGAATAGACGACTCTGATCTCCGGAACTGAATCAACTCTCGATGCCAGTGAAATATATTCCGGGTTACCTGTTAATCCCGGCTGCAGATAACCAAATTCAAAAGCTGCCCCAACAAATACGATTCCCCTCTCATCACACTGCAGTGAATAGATTCTTGGATTATTGCCAATCTGTATAGCGGACCATTTTGTGCCATCATATTTGATCACCCCTCTGTCCTGATTACCCAAATACAGGTTTCCGACAATATCTTTTGTGAAACACCAGTTCTGGTCAGAACCCTGTGTTATCTGTGTGCTGTAGTTCCTGATCAGCGGGACACCATACCTGTTGACTTGTGCTGACACAAATAAACTTAAAAAAAAGATAGCAAATAATGTTGCGGCTTTTCTCATTCCTGATTCAGTTCAATTTAAATAACAATAAGTCTATAAAAATACGAATCTTATTATTTTAATCAAATTTATTCATGCCACAATCGTGATTAATTGAATTTTTAATAACTTGCTTCCAGAATTTAGGTTATAGTGTTAATTAATTAACATTAATGCTTTTAGGGAAAAAATTGCAGTCTGTTCTTATAGCTGTCTTTTTGCTTGTTTCAGTTTCAGCAGGTGCACAGGCAGGGAAAGTTTTCAAATACCATTTTGATGGTACTTTGCGGGGAAGTGATGTTATTACCGAAGGCCAATCATTTACTATAAACTACTCATTATCTGAGCTTAACGTTGAGACCATTATTTCTGAACACGGAAATTTTTATCGTATAACCATACCGGGCCACACACCTTCTTCTGTTCCCGGAAAACCAGAACTTCCGGTGTCGGCCAGGCTGATAACGATCCCAAATGGATTCGATTATAGTATAAAAATATCTGAAGTCATTGCAAAAACGATAGAGCCCTCAGGGGAAAATATCGAAGGTATTCTTTTCCCGGCGCAGGAAGGTGAAACAAAAAGAAATCAACCCCGGAAACCGGAATTTGCAATGGACAGATCAGCCTATGCCACGAAAGGTATTATTCCATCAGACACTGTAAGTATACAGCCATTGGGAACATTAAGAAACAACCGGCTGGCCAACCTTTATATCTCACCGGTTAGGTATAATCCTCACTCCAACCTTCTTGAGGTAATAACATCAATGAAAATTGAAATCACTTTTACCTCTTACTCCAATTATGGATCAAAATCTCAGTTGCCCGAATCTGCACTTTTTAGTGATCCTCTCGGAAAATCAGTTCTTAACTACAATAAGGATGAAGTTATTCCTGGTTACTCCGACCAGCCTGTAAGAATGATAATTGTCACTGATACTGCATTTAAAAAACATCTTGAACCATTCATTAAATGGAAGACACAAAAGGGCTTCAAAATAATTGTCCTATATAAGGGAACAAACTTTGCAGGAGATACTTACACACAAATAAAAGACACTATTTCAAGCATATACAGAGCCTCAACAGAAACAGATCCGCCACCTGAATATCTTCTCATCATTGGAGATGTGACCAGGATCCCGTATTATGGAACAGGAAATGTAACTGATATGTATTATGGAGAATTTGATGGCGATGGTGATTATATTCCTGAGATGTATATTGGAAGATTGCCAGTTGCTGATACTGCTGAATTAAGGGTTGTTTTAAACAAAATTATTCAGTATGAAAAATTTGAATATGCCGACATAAATGATTTCTACTCAAAAGCTATTGTGACCGCAGGCAATGATATAGACTATAGAAACACCATGAATGGCCAGGTTAAATACGCCACAGATAATTACCTGAACATTTCAAATAACATCACCGGTTCTCATTTTTATTATCCTCAGTCCGCGACTGCAGATGATTCTATTAAAAAGCTTATAGATAATGGCGTTTCATTCATCAATTATACCGGGCATGGTGACATTACAGGATGGCTCGATCCGGTAATAAAGATCGATTCGCTCAAAAATAAGGATATGTATCCGTTTGTCATCAGCAATGCATGCCAGACGTCTCATTTCAGCAGCTCCAACTCAATGGGTAACAGAATGGTAGTTGCGGCAGGGAAAGGTGCAATAGGTTTTATCGGATGCTCCAACGACTCTTACTGGGATGAAGATTTTTACTGGTCGGTTGGACATGGCACTATATCAGACGATCCCAAATATGAAGAGACAGGACTTGGTGCATATGACAGACTATTTCACACTAATGGAGAATCTCCGTCGGACTGGTATTTTTCAATGGGGCAGGTCAATTATGCCGGAAATCTGGCAGTGAGTGCAAGCACTACTGCACGAAAAAAATATTACTGGGAGACATATAACCTTGTCGGTGACCCAAGTGTGATTCCGATTTTAGGCAAACCCCGATACTTTGACATCGAATTGCCCGACACACTTCCAAACGGAATTAAATCATTTTTTCTTAATGCTGAACCATTTGCATATGTTGCCATATCGCATTTCGACACACTATGGGATGCAGCTTTTGTTAATTCATCTGGAACTGTGACACTTGAGCTTCCAGGATTATCGGATGACTCCTGTCTTATTGTAATTACCGGCCAGAACAAACTGCCTGTTATCAAAACAATATATTTTTCTGAAATAACGGGAGAGTATATTCATCTCACTGCTACAAGCTTAAATGACAGCCTGGCTAATAATAATGGGCTGGCTGACTATGGTGAATCTTTATTCCTGAGACTAACTGTAAGTAACCTTGGACTTACAAATGCCACTGATCTTTATGCAAAGATTTCTTCAGAATCAGAATGGGTAACTATTGAAAAAGATTCTGTAATGATCGGTTCACTTGCAGCCGGTACAGATATTATTCTTACAAATGATCTGGGAATCTCAATATCAGAAAATACACCAGATATGGAGATTGTTACCATTCAGTTAAAACTCATAAATCTGAATATTGAAAAACTATACTCTATTGATATCTTCGTTCATTCTCCTGATTTACAGATAGTAAACTGTATCATGGACGACTCTATGCTTGGTAATGGCGACTTTATTGCTGATCCCGGAGAATCGTTTAGCCTGATCTTTAAAATAAGCAATTCGGGAAGCAGTAATACCGAAGGAGATTTTGCAGTTGCAAGTTCTGACGCCAGCCTGACCATTCTGAGTTCAGATATTAAATCAGGAATATTAAAGTACGGAGAGGTTTCTGAAATACCTGTTATGGTAAAGCTCTCAGAGACAGTATCATCCGGAAGTTATATTTCTGTCTCATCAATACTTAGCTGCCCCCCTCAGATAGTTGACAAAAATTTCACATTCAGGATTGGTAAAATAAGGGAAAGCTTTGAAGCTGAATCATTCAGTGTTTTCCCATGGATAAATTTAAGTCCTGACCCATGGATTATTACCAGTGAAAACTCATACGACGGAAGTGTCGCAGCAAGATCTGGCAGTATTTCTCACAACTCTTCTACGTCATTAATAATAAGAACCCTTTTCTCAGCCGATGATTCAATAAAGTTCTTTTACAAAGTATCATCTGAAACAAGCTATGATTTTCTATCGTTCAAACTAAACGATACTGAGATTTTAAAAAAATCCGGAGAGATACCATGGACCATGAAAGCTGTTGCAGTGACTGAAGGCCTGAACAAACTGGAGTGGATCTACGAGAAGGATCAGTCAGTTTCAAGTTTCGCCGATTGTGCATGGATTGACATGATAGACTTTGCCGGAGCTAATTCTGTAACCTATATAACTAGGGATATACAAGTCGCAAAACTTGTTTCACCGGTACAGAAAGACAATATAGACAAGGAACCTGTTACAGTTAAGGTATTGAACGTTGGCCGCGATACTATCAAAGGCTTTACACTGGCGTATTCAGTCAACAAGAAGACTCCTTATGTACAGGATTTCCCCGATACCATTCTTCCCTATGGGGATTCGATATCTGTTACGTTTACATTAAATGCTGATTTTTCTATTTACGGAGACTATGATTTCAAGGTTTACGGAGTAGACAATGAAGATGATTATCTGAAAAATGATACAATAAAAACCTTTTTACAGAATACTGATTTAAATGACACACTTGGAGTAGATGATCAGCTTTCGAGCTTAATCAGCACAAAAGCCTATCCGAATCCTTTCAGCGAGGACCTAAATATACTGGTTGATTGTAAAGCTGAAGGGATACTCAGGCTTTCGTTTATTAGCAGTTCAGGAAAAAAGATTAAGGATTTTATACATCCTGTTTACCCAGGTGAAAACTTAATTATTCTAAATGAACTCCGCCTGATTTCCTCAGCCTATTACTTACGCCTGGAGTTAAACGGTACCGTAAAAACTATCCCTGTTATAAAGGTTGGTCAGAAGTAATTTTTCGATGACCAGGAAAAATTCCTAATAAAATAAATACACAAGATGACATCAGAAATTCCGGGAAGAGAATCAGCGCTGAAGCTATTTAAAAAATACAATAAAACTGAAAGCCTTTTAAAGCATGCACTTGCGGTTGAAGCTGTTATGAGATACATGGCTGAAAAAGCAGGAGAAGATAGTGAAAAATGGGGGATAATTGGATTGGTACATGATATTGACTATGAAATGTATCCAGATCAGCATTGCCTGATGGCTGAAAAGATATTAAGAGAAGAGAGGTGGCCGGAGGAGTATATAAGAGCAGTGTTAAGCCATGGCTGGGGTATTGTAACAAGCGTAGAGCCGCTATCTCTTCTGGAAAAGACCATTTATGCCATTGATGAACTTACAGGACTGGTGGCAACTAGCGCGCTAGTCAGGCCTTCAAGGAGTGTTCTTGACATGGAGTCAAGATCTGTGAAAAAGAAGTGGAACGACAAAAAGTTTGCAGCCGGAGTAGATCGTACGGTTATAGAGAAGGGAGCTGAACTTTTAGGTGTAAGTATTGAAGAGCTGATAACAGATTGTATAATGGGAATGAGGAGAGTGGCAAAAGAGATCGGGTTGGAAGGAAATTAGCTCCTCCGCCTGAAGGCGAAGGAGCCAGTGAAAACAAATTTCTTATAATATTTTTAACCTTATATTTCTGAACCACACATCATTTCCATGATCCTGCAGGCCTATATATCCTTCTTTTGCTGTGTTCAGGAACCATTCCCAATCCTTAAATTTTGAATTGCTAACCATTTTCTTCCAGTCATCAGTCCACAGGTGAAATTCAACAACATTAGCACCATTCTGTGAAAACACAACCGTTCCCTGGTACACAAGAATTCCAATCTGGTTCCACTCTCCTGCAGGTTTGGTATTTTGGGGTACAGCAGGTATCAGGTCATAAAGTGAACCTGCCATACGGTTACCATCAACACCCAGACGGGCATCAGGATGTTTATCATTATCAAGAATTTGCATCTCAGGAGATGATTTATAAATTGGTTCGTTGGGGATCTCCTGACCAAGTATGAAGATTCCACTGTTTCCTCCCTCGGATATCTTCCATTCGAGCTGAAGTTCAAAGTTTGATAATTTCTTGTCGTAGATAAGGTCACCACCGCCACCGCCAGCTTCGCCTTCGCCGGAACCTATTACATGAAGGGTACCATCAATGATCTCCCAGCCTGTTTCAGGAAAACCCGGTTTGTTGTAGCCGCGCCACCCGGTAGTTGTCTTACCATCAAATATAGGAGTAAAGCCATCATCTTTCTTAGCTTTACCTTTTGTTCCGCAGGATGTTGACAATCCGATCATTATTAAAAGTGATAAAAGAATTTTTACTATTTTCATCGTAATGTAATTTTGATATAAATGCTATAATAAAACCCCGATGATTCGCCTGAAACAAACCAATCATAATTGAACATTTTTGTCACCTTGTTATGATTGTTTTCAACCGTGGGTTTTTTAATGTGAAAAATTAAAGTTAAAAATAAGGTCACAGGCAAAAACCTGTGACCTTAATATTACTTATGCGGGCATTTGTGGTAATGACCAGCCTTTACGGTAATTATGTTTAACCATTTCAGCAGCGAATTGTTTCGCATTCATTGGGTCTGTCCATTTTTTATTGAATGTAGGATGACCATCTTTGATGCTGAATGAGTCTTCGATACAGATCTTAACAGAATCTTCATCGCCGATATTGGTGAATTCCATTTTTTCGCCGTTCCAGTCAAGTTCTTTATTAAGTCCCTGCAGACGAACTGCCAGAACACCCATAACAACCATTTCGTTGAACGGACCTGCTTCTGCAAAATCTGATTTTGAAGGAACTCTGCTTTCAGGACTCTCTTTACATGCACGTACCCAGTCCATCTCATGTTTTTCTCCTTCAACCCTGCGTTCTGTCTTATTAACAACAGGTACTCTTCCTGATAGTAACCATGGGTCCTTACCATAGCAACCACATATCAATGTGTCTTTTGATCCATGGAAGATAACACCACCACCGGCATCATTCATATTCTTTCCGGCTGGCCAACCAGCAGGTTTTGCAGGCTGTATTCCTCCGTCATACCAAATCACTTCAACAGCAGGATATTTAATTTTTGATCCTTTTGGAGCAACTCTTTCCGGGAAAGTCAGTTTAACCATTTGAGCATTTGGAGCACAGTCGGTGAGTAAAAGAGTAGAACTTCCCTGAGCCTTTACAGGATATCCAAGTTTCAGACCTTTAAATACCGGATGCATAATATGGCAAGCCATATCACCAAGGGCACCTGTACCAAATTCCCACCAGCCACGCCAGTTCCATGGAGTATAAAGACTGTTATACGGGCGCATAGGAGCAGGACCGATAAACAAATCCCAGTTTAGTGTATCGGGAACCCATTCACCTTTTGGCCTGTTCAAACCCTGAGGCCAGATTGGACGATCAGTAAATGTTTCAACTTTTCTTATCTCCCCTATCTCACCATTCTGTATCCATTCAACTGTAGTATTAACGCCTTCTCCGGAAGCACCCTGGTTTCCCATTTGTGTTGCCACTTTATGTTTAGAAGCAAGTTTTGTTAAAAGACGTGATTCATAAACAGTATGTGTAAGAGGCTTTTGAACATATGCATGCTTACCCATCTCTATTGCATTAGCGGCTACAATGGCATGAGTATGGTCAGCAGTAGCAACGATAACAGCATCGATAGATTTGCCCATCTCATCATACATTTTTCTGAAATCCCAATAGGCTTTGGCATTTGGCTGTGATTCAAAAACCCCTTTTGAGTATCCCCAGTCAACGTCGCAGAGTGCAACAATATTCTCAGTTCCTGCAACCGCTTTCATATTAGCGTTGCCCATGCCACCAATTCCAACAACAGCAATATTCAGTTTGTCGCTGGGAGCCCTGTGACCAAAGCCACTTATTACGGAGCTAGGAATTATTGTAAGACCTGCAGCAACAGCACCAGTCCGCTCAATAAATGACCGGCGTGTCAAGTTTTTCAAATTTTCTTTCATTGTCAGGTAGATTAAAATTTAGATATTGATCGTTAAAAATAATAATTATATAGATAAATCTACTATATCAAATGCCAAATCAGCAGCATTGAAAAACAGAGAAACAGTTATAATTCTCTGATCCAGATATTTCTATAGGCAACAGGATTACCATGATCCTGAAGCACCAGGCTTCCTGCTCCATGCTTTGCTACAAAATACTCCGGTATGCCTACATAAACAGTTGGTCCTCTTAAACTTACGTTATTCTGTATTAAGACACCATTATGTATAACAGTTACTCGTGGCGGAGTTAAGTAAGATGTAGTATCGCTGTTAAAAGTAGGAGCGGTATAAATGATTTCGTAAGTCTGCCATTCGCCGGGTTTCCTGGAGACATTAACAAGGGGAGCATACTGCTTGTAGAGGCTTCCTGCCTGTCCGTGACGATAAGTGCGGTTGTTGTAGCTATCAAGTACCTGCACTTCATATTGTTCCTGCAAAAAGACACCACTATTGCCTCTCCCCTGCCCATCGCCTGAAACCTCTGAAGGTGTTCTCCACTCAATATGAAGCTGAAAATCCGTAAACTTCCTTTTTGTCTTGATAACTCCTGAACCTTTAACACATACAAGCGCACCATCCACCACCACCCACTTCGATGGAGCACCGTTACTATCCTCCCACTCAGAATCAACATTCAAACCATTAAACAGAACAATTGCGTCGGAAGGGGCATCACTATCAGATATCCCTGGTTGCACAACCTTCACCTCAGGATCCATTACTTCAGTCATGCCAGGGGTTATTTTTGCTCCTTCAAGTGACTTAAGTACAGGCTGCTGTGCAGATAATGAACCGAAAGCTAATGCAAACAATAAAAAAGTGCTAAATAATCTATTTTTCATGATTGATCCGATTAGTAAAAATGAATTAATGTTATATAGTTAATAATAAAAATCTAAACCATAAAGCAATGGAAACATCCAGATAAGTTGCCTTGATAAAAGATAAACATTGTCACCATAAAAATAAATAATTTTCTTAATGCCCGGTAAATAATTAGGACAATAATGTTGGCTATTGCCAGTATTGAAGAAAAAAGATAAATTGCCAATAATATTTTTGGGTAAACCCAAATGAATTATCACTATCACAACCGGGCTTGCGAGCTCAGCGAAACTCAACAAGTATGAAAATGAAATACTTTCCTCTTGGAATAAGTGAAAATAACAGGCTCATAAAGGCTATAAGAATTTTGTTTGGAGTTGTTTGTCTGGGAGTTGCCATTTTCTGGACAGTATTCAATATCAGCTCTTTAAAAACCAATGGGAATCTCTGGGTAACCGTTGTCTTTCTCTCAGGATTTGGCTTTTACCAGATTTGGGCGGGATTAGGCAAAGCCACCAGATTTATAGAAATAGGTCACGATCATCTCCGAATGAAGAAAAGTTCTTTCTTTCCTCCTGACACATTGTATCATGGAGAGATTGAGAAGATCGAAGTTTTTCCAATGAACCTTGTTTTCTTTCTTAAAACAAAAAAAAAGATTATGGTCAGATTCGGAACAACTTTTCATGATGTTAATGAGAAAATAAAGGAAGAGATTATTTCTTTTGCAGATGCAAACAGGATACCTCTGGAAATCATTGAGGAGAAAATATAAAAAAGGATTTTTAATACTTTTCAGGCAAGGTTAAAATGATACCACTCTTCAGAATCAGCGATCGGAAAACAGAATGTTTATTATGCCCACATTACTGTAAGCTTTCAGAGGGAAAGACAGGGATCTGTGGTGTCAGAAAAAACATTGAAGGAAAAATTGAACTGCTTACCTACGGTGCTGTCTCAGGTTATTCTCTCGATCCGGTTGAAAAAAAGCCATTGTACCACTTTTTCCCCGGACAGAATATTTTATCCGTTGGATCATTCGGATGCAACATGCGCTGTGATTTTTGTCAGAATCATAATATTTCGCAGACTGTTCCAACTGATATAATACCTATAACGAACCTGTTATCTGGTTCGAGTTCATGAGAGATGTGGCCATTTCAGCTAAGGAGAATGATCTACATACAGCACTTGTCAGTAACGGATATGTCAACAGGGAGCCGCTTGAAGAAATAATCAGGTTCACCGATGCATTTAATATTGATCTGAAAGCTTTTAGTAACCGCTTTTATAAAAAGTTGACAGGAGCTGATATTGAGCCAGTCAAAAACAGCCTCAAACAGATCGCAAAATCGGGAAAACATCTTGAGATTACGTCTCTGATCATACCCGGCATGAATGACAATGATGAAGAGATGCATTCGATGAGTGAATGGATAGCAGAAGAGCTGGGAGAAAATGTCCCTTTACATCTGAGCAGGTACTATCCAATGTATAAAAGAGATGATCCGTCAACCCCGGCAGAGACTCTTACAAGGTTGCACTCAATAGCCTCGGAGAAACTGAAATACGTTTATCTGGGAAACATTAATGCCAATGTCGGTCAGAACAGTATTTGCCCAGTATGCGGAACAGTCGTTACAAAAAGAACCGGCTACCGGATTGCTTTAACAAATCTAAACACCAAAGGAGAGTGCACAGAGTGTGGAACAAAGATCTACAAATACTTTACTATGCCTTCGCAGATAAAGAACTGAGTCTTGTAAAAAGCTTGTCTACACCAACCATCAGGTCTTTTTCAACTGATTTATAATATGCTTTCAGTATTTTGGGATTATCCTTTCCATCGGGGTTATTAACCCTGGCTATCAGATCGTTGCGAAAACCTACAGCATCAGTAATTATGGCCGATAATTCATCTGGTTTATTCTCAGGATTTATACGGGAATAGACAAAACAGTCAGAAATCACTTCAAATACCAAATAATCAATATCCTTTTTTAGTTCTCTTACACTTGCCATACAATACTTATTTGAATTAATTAGGGTACAAATATAATAAAATTATACATCAGTCTGTTATACAGCTACCTGTTATTCATTTCTGAAAAGTTTCATACTCTCCTCTGCTCTGATCATATATAATTGTCTGAGTTTTTCCAGTATTGGTAATTTCACATCAAACAGAATTTCATTTACACAGTAAAAAGGGAGAACCATTGGGGAAGTGCCTGTCATAAATACAGCCTCATATTGCGAAATCTCATCAACCTCTACACATTTTAATTCAACCGAAATGTTTCTCTCCCGGCATATATCAAGTATATGCTTTCGTGTAATACCATTCAAAATGACGTTGTCAGGTGCAGTAATAAGAGTTTCATTTTTCAGAAAGAAAATATTGGATCTGCTGCCTTCGGTAATTAAGTTCTTTTCATTAACCAGCAGTGCCTCATAAGCCCCTTCGAGAATGAGTTTATGATATATTGAAGAGCGGAGTTTGTGGTTGATCATTTTTGATTCAGGATCCTTCCTTTCTGCGTAATAAAGGATACCCTTCACCCCCATTTCATACTGTTCTTTAGTAGGATAAGCAGGTTCAATATAATAGATCAGGTAATTGAAGGAACCATTATTATAGTTAAACACTATCTTCAGGTTTGTCTCCTTTTTCCTGTCTGACCTGTTTAGTACGATTATGGAACTTCGTATTGTACTAATATCTGCAAGAAGCTTCTTTTCCTGCATTAGCACACTCCCCATCAGCCTTTCCATGTGATCGGTGAAAAACAGTGGAGTTCCCCTTACCATTCTTATGACTTCATAAATTGAGTCACCCTCATAAACCAGCGACTCATCAAAAACTTCCGCCGGCTGAAGTCGTCCGTTGAGTATGAATCTGTTTCCAAAACACTCATTCATTGTAAATAAATATATAATACAAAAGTACAAAGTATCAGCCATCCTGACAGCATTTCTGTCTATATTAGTAAACTCTATTTTAAGATATTTTCCAGGCATGTATGCAATTATCGATATTGAGACTACAGGCGGAAGCGCACTAATTGAAAAGATTACTGAGATAGCAATATATCTGCATGATGGAGAGCAGATAACAGGTGAGTTTTCTTCACTTGTAAACCCCGAGAGAAACATTCCTTACTTTATAACCAATCTTACTGGAATCACAAATGAAATGGTTGAAGATGCTCCCCGTTTTTTTGAGATTGCGAAGAAAATAGTTGAACTGACCGAAGGCTGTACCTTTGTAGCTCACAATGCAAGGTTCGATTACTCATTTATCAGACAGGAATTTAAATCACTGGGATTCAACTATAAACGAAATATTCTCGATACCGTTTCACTGAGCAGAAAACTATTGCCTGGTCATCGTTCCTATAGTCTTGGCAATATCTGCAAAGAACTTAATATTCAAATAACAGGCAGACACAGGGCATCAGGCGATGCACTTGCTACAGTGAAGCTGTTTGAAATTCTCCTTGCAAAGGAGAGAGAGACAGGTGGAAATAAAACTGCTCTGTCAGCAAATACAAAGCTGGCAAAGTTGCACCCAAAACTGGATGTTTCAAAGCTTGACAACATTCCTGAAGAACCCGGAATATACTATTTCTACAATGAAAACGGCGATTTAATATATATAGGCAAGAGCCGTAACCTTCATGAAAGAGTTAATACCCACATGTCAAATAATACAACAAACCGTGCCATGGAAATGCGCGATCAGATAGCCGACATTGACTGGGAAATAACAGGAAGTGAACTTATTGCGCTACTTAAAGAATCATTTGAGATAAAAAAAAACAAACCTATTTATAACAGGGCGCAACGAAGAACTGGATTCCAGTGGGGCATTTTCACATTTACTGATAGAAATGGCTATATCAACTACCGTTACGGACCGCTTGACAATGACGATTCACCCGTATCTGTATTTACCTCAAAAGAAAAAACCAAATCGAAGCTTAATCATTTGGTGCAAACCTATTCCCTGTGCCAGAAGTTGGCGGGATTATACGAAACTGAAGGTGCTTGCTTTCACTATCAGGTCGGATTATGTAATGGAGCCTGTTCTGGTAAAGAGTCTCCTGAAAGATACAATGAAAGGGCATCCAAAGCATTAGATGAGTTTATTTTCGCAAGACGAAACTTTATTATTATTGACAAAGGAAGGGATGAATCTGAGCGATGTGCCATAAAAATAGTCAATGGTAAATTTTCCGGCTGGGGATATTTCAATATCAATGATATGGGTTTTGGGTTGAATGCTGTTCATGAATGCATTAACCCATATATGGATAACAGCGACATACAGGTAATACTGAAGAGCTACCTTAAAAATAACAAGGTTGAAAAGATTATCGAATTTTAGCTATTCCTGAAAGCGGTAACCAATGCCTGATTCAGTAATGAGCAATACAGGTTTGGCAGGATTATCTTCTATCTTTTTTCGAAGCTGGGCAACAAATACCCTTAAATACTGAGTTTGACCTACATAACCGAAACCCCATATTTCTTTCAGTATTGTCTGATGAGTCAATACTCTTCCCGAATTTTTTGCAAGAAGTGCGAGCAGAGAAAACTCTTTTGATGTAAACTTAAGTACTTCTCCGTTTTTCCTTACAATATGATCAGCAATATCTATAGAGAGGGATCCGAATGTAAACTTTGAGCTATTTTCGGCACCTCCTGACTGACGCAAAGCAACACGGATTCTTGCAAGTAATTCACCTGTACGAAACGGTTTCTGAAGGTAATCATTTGCCCCATTATCAAGAGCACCAATTATATCATCTTCAGAATTTCTGACAGAGAGGACAAGAACAGGTTTAAAATACCATTCACGGAGTTTCTTTAGCACCTCCTGTCCGTCAATATCAGGCAACCCCAGGTCGAGAAGTATTAGTGCAGGATTATGTGTAGCTGCATTTATTAATCCCTCTTTACCTGTAGCAGCTTCAGAAATATGGAACCCGCTGGCGGATAGTGTTATCTCAAGCAAACGTCTTATCTGCACCTCATCATCTATAATTAGAATTGTTTCGGGTAAGTCCATACTTAAGTTATTTACGTCTTAATCTCCATATTTGGCAATTCTGAAGGTATTGAAATTGTAAAAACAGCACCACCATTCTGCCTGTTTTCTACAGTTACAGTTCCTTTGTGAGCTTCAACAAAACCTTTGACTATTGAGAGTCCCAGTCCTGTACCTCCGGCTTTGGATCCTTCTACTCTGTAAAACTTATTAAATATCAGATCCATTTCCTTTCCCGG
>JFJP01027493.1_pt1 | contig 22408 bp, 17 predicted proteins | sample 431651 | NCBI WGS metagenome assembly JFJP01 (sample SAMN02602958, study PRJNA72255) | Microbial mat metagenome, whole genome shotgun sequencing project. | biome: fresh water; feature: sink hole; material: water; isolation source: purple microbial (photo- and chemosynthetic) mats found in...
TTATGAAATTTAAAATGATTGATAATTTCAAAAAATAAAAATAAATAAAGAGAAAGACACTGCATTTCTTGATATTTTTTAATTATGTTTCGTTAATTAAAATTTTCAGTTTTCAATTTTTCCAATTTTTAAAAAACTGCCTTAAACAAAAAAAAAAAAAAATTCTTTTAGCTTATTTAAATTAAATTAAAAAATTTACCTTTTCAAACAATTTTGGCTAAAAAAAACACTCTAATTATGCATGAGATATTGAATTTGAATAAATCCCAACAAGAACGATCCTCCTCTGAGGTAAAAAAAATGTTCTTGAGCAGAGAAAATACCAGAAAGCAATTATCTCCGTTTATACAAAGAGCCAACAACGATAAAGATTTATCATCATTTCTTAAGCCCAATAACAACTTTCATAAATCCAACATTTCTTCAACAAAGAAAAACATTTTTAAAGTCTTTGATGAATTAAGTTTGAGTAGATCAGATAAAAAGAATTTCCATTATTCCCTTGAAAAAATTAGTTCCAATTCAGTCAAAACTAATTCTTTTGTAGAGAATCCCAGTAAAAAATCGAAGGCTAACTCTTTTTTAGAAAATCCCTTGAAAATTGTGAAAACTAGCTCTCTTTTAGGGAATCCAAAAAAAAATTCCAAAGAAACATTTAAGATAAGTTTAGAAAAAAGCTATTCATTTCTATTGGAGATAATTAATAAAAAATGGGACGAATTCGATAATATTGATTTCGAAGACTCGAAAGAAATCACAAAAGGACTCCTAGTTCAAAAAGAAAGATCCCAAAAGTTATTATTATTAAAAGATGAAATTCTAGAATATATTTCAAAAATGTCATTATTCAATGAATCTCAAGAAATCTTCGAAAGTATTCAAATAGTTTTTTGTGAATATGAAAGAATTATTGATCTAATTCAAAAATGGCTTCAAAACATTTGTTCAAAAGCTAAACACAATCAAAAATTATTAGAAGATAAAAAAAACAAAGAAGTGTTTGATTTACATAGTTATTACAATATAGTGGTCGAAATCCTTAATTTAATCTTAAGAATAAATCAAAAGAAAGAATCAGATTTAGATATTATGTTTTTCAATGAGAAATTTGAAAAAGAATGGCATTATAAATTAAATGAATTAAAATCAAAATTCACTTGCGATTTCCCTGATTCGAATTTTATGAACACTGTGAAGAAAATAGAGGTATTTTACGAAGAATTATTTAAAAAAATCCATGATTTAAAAGGAGAAAAAGAACTTCTTCATTTGGATAATTCGAATTTTATGAAATCTTTTGATAATTCTAATAATTTAATTCTGAAAAACACCTTAGAACTTTTGAATCAGAGAAAAGAATCTCAAGACATTTCTTTTGATCCAAAAGTGCATTATTCTTTAGAATATTTGCGTAAATATGAACAAATATATCTAAAAGCAATAGAAGAATTAAAGATGAAAAACGAAATAATGCAGAAAGACATGGATGTTTTAAATGATAAAATAAAGGCTTCTGCAATAGAATTAACAGCCATTTCAAAAAAAAAATCCAAAAATGTTGTTTTATTAAAAAAAAACAAAGAATCACAAATAAATTTCTTTAATTACGAAGACAATCAGCTCATTAAAAAAGCTAAAACAAATATCTTTCTCCGTGCAATACAGCCTTTGAATATAGGGTTCAAAATGTCCAATATCTGCATTTTCTCGTTCATAAATCTAATTTTAACAGAAAAAATTTGTTCAGATTATAATGATTATTCAGAATTTAAACCTTTGGAAAATTTACAAAATTTCACACTTCGATGGTTTTTAACCAATTTCGGAAATCAAACCTATACAAATCTTCTTCTAAAGGATTTTTATGCCAATATGATTGAAATAATGAATAATTATGAAAGATGTGAGGTTTTCAATAATATATGTGGTTTACAGAACAATCTCACACAGATTCATACTAATAATAAGGTTTCAAATTTATATTATAGCTCACCAAAAGCAACATTATTATATATCAAATTGGTAAATTATGTGAGTGTTTTCATAAAAATCGAAGAGAATCCATTGTTATCTCCATTTTTTCCTATGAATGAACAAATTACTTTGAGTTATGAAGAATGTGTGAAAACGCTTGAATATTTAGGAAATGGACAAGAAAATGATTTGATTTCAACGAATGAGCTTTTAAAACAATTCAAAAGTGCGGTGGAAAAAAGGAAAATAAAAATAATTGAGAAAAAAAAGAAAAAAAATGTTTTTTCTGTTTTGGGATCAAAAAATGATGAATCCATTAACATTTTCTTGAATTTATTCTTTTCTTTAGATATTCTTGCCAAATTTTTATTAGATACCATTTGTTATAATTTTGAGCAAAAAATTGAAGAGATAATAAACTCTTTGAAAATGATTCAAACCAATAGAAAAACAAATGATTTCTTTTCAGAAGATTTCACGAAAATAATGATAAAACAATTTCCGAAAAAAAGCAAAAACTTTGTTGACGAATGTTTTATGGAATTTATTTATAATAATACACAGCATTCGATTTCCAATATCAAAGATTTGATTGATATTGTTGCTGTTAAATTATGCGATGTTCCTTATGCAAAAAGCTTTTATCTTGATTTTCAGGAGAATGAACCAAACGTTTATTCAAAAGAAAAATACTTTGATTATGCCAGTTCTTTGATTGTGATAACGAATCTTTATGAACATTTAAGAGAAAAAATCAAAATAGAAGAAGTAAATAATGATAATCTTTATACTTTTCATGAACAATTTAAAAAAGAATACATGAGATTTCCGAAAAATATGGAAAATTTAAATCAGTACAACACTTTTTTTTCAGGGAATGATAAGAAAGACATCATGGAAAGGGTAGACAAATTGTGGGTTTTTTTTAGATCAATGATTGATATATTATTTTCAAAATCTGATATGGCTAAAACTTTCAAATAATTTAGCAAAAGATTTAATTCATTAATAAAAAAAATTGATAACCCCCTAAATAACATTAAAGTGATTTAGTTGCTATAATTGAAATACAGTTAAGGGGTAAAATAAAAATGAAAATCTTTAGTTCTTACATAGATTTTTTGTCATAAATTCATTTTTTTAGATAATTATATAAAATAAACGTTAAAAAGTTGTTTTTTTAATAAATTTTTTTTCAAATGTTCTTCACTATTTCTGATTTTTCTGTTCTAAGGGTAAATGACAAATTTTTTAATAGATTCTCATTTATAAAAATATAATGGAGATCTGAAACTCTTCAGGAAATAGGAAATGCAAATAAAATAAGGATTTAATGAACAATATTTATTTAAAAAGCATCAAGAAATACAGTATATTTATTTCTTTTTAAATTATTTGTTTTTTTAAAAAGTTATAACTCTTTTTAAATTTTTCATAAATAATAAAAACAAATTAATTTATGTTTTTAGTCTAATAATTTATATCCGTTGCCTGAAGTGTATAAAAAGCCATTTTGAACTAAAACCTTTAATTCGTTCCTATTTTAAAAATATTTCAATATTGAAAATTAAATGTATAAATAAGTACGCTATAGTTTTCTCATCAATTTTCCCTTTAATTATTTTGCAAAGCTCTTCTAAAGTCAAAGGTTTATCGTGTTTTTCTGAAATAACTTTGCAAATTTCATAAATCTACAATAAAACATGAAGATAACTACCACCATTGAAAAAATAATACCTGTTCATTGATATTGTTTGATTTCATCATAATTTGATGGACTTTTGAGTCAATCCCTGGAGCTAAAATGTCGGATTTTCTATTATTCTGCTTTATATCACTCATAATATTCTATGAAAAATAAAAAAATTAATATGTGTTTTTTTCTTGAAAAAACTACATTTTCTTTGTTTCCTTCTTCATTTGATTTGAGATATCCTCTTGTTCTATGCAAATGAGTTTGAATGATAGATAATATGTGAACAGTTATATCATTGAAATTTTTGATTTCGTTCAAATGTTGGCAAACGAAAATCTTTTTATCTTGATAATTAGTCACAATCAAAATGACCTTCAAATAAGTATTTTCCCTGATGTTTGAGTTTTGATAATATAATGGCATTTCATTCTTGCTTTTACCATAAATAAAAAACGATAATGAGTCAGTGCAGTCCTCTATTGTGATAATAACTCTATTTGCTTCTTCATTTATTTGTAGAACCCTCCCACAAATCGACAACTCAAAAAATTCACAAATTATTTAATTTTATTGATGACATTTTTATTTTTACATGATCCACTTTCATACCATCCAGGCTCAAAATATCATCATTGGCATTTTTTATGCAATCTAGTATAGCTTTTATGGTAACTGGAACTATTGTTGTCATATTGAATTTTTTGTCCTTTTCTGATGTCGGCTAAAATATAAAAGCATTAAATTTTTTTTGCAAAAAGAATTGTAATTATTGCCTTATTGTATCGTTGATCGTTTTTTTCGGGGCTTAAAAAGTCTCCTTGTGTTGATGACTATTAGTTTTTAATTCTTAAAAAAAATCAGAAGAAAACAAATACATTTCTCATTGTCAGAACAAATTGATGTCTTTTTGATTTTCTTTGAAATTTAAAATTTTTTATAATTTGCGCCTAAATTTTAAATGAATCTATTTAAAAAAACAAATAAATATTTTTTTTCTTTTGTTTTTGTTTTTTGTTTGCAATGTGGTAAAAATTTCGAAATAATTTCAAAAACTTAAATTTTTTTATTGTTTTTTTTTATTAATTCTTTCTTCATTTATTTTTATTTAAATCAAATTTTAACGTTCTTGGCCAATGTGTCATAGCTGAACTCCTGCTGACTGAATATCTCACTTTGTAGTTTAGCTTGATGCAGCAGCAACTTAATCCCATAAATGACATTCAAGCAACCCAATTCTTTAGATAATTTCAAGAACTCCGTTTCTTTAGGAACATAATTCAAATCACAACTAATGCATTTATCATTGAAAATGCTTTTTAAAATCTTTTGATTGATTTTTCTAAGCATAGGAAGCTCGTTATCATTAGGAATTGAATTCAAAACACCAACAATTTCTGCATTTTTTCCCAAAACTTCTTCATTGTAAAATTTCTCAAATTCCTCAGTAGTGGAAAACATGTGATTTTTGCTTAAACCTTTGTTTTCGAAATTTACGAATCTAGTGTTGCTTCTATTGAGAATTAGCACCTCGAAATTCATCATTTTGGAGAAACAATAATATGCAGTTTCAGCAGTTGCTCCAGCTCCCACAATCAACATATATTTGTTGAAATTCTCACGTTTCTTAAAATGAGTCCAGCCCAATTCATTGACTTTATCATTAAACGAATGATAAATCCCATACCAATCAGTATTGAACCCATAAAACTTGTTTTGGGATTTGATTACTGTGTTCACAACACCTATCTCCTTCGCTTCTCCAACAAGAAAATCTAAATGTTTAATAACAATTTTCTTATAAGGAATTGTGATTGAAGCTCCCACAAAATCTTTTTCCTGCAAGATTTTTCCCAAAGATTCTTCTTTATAAACGTTTCGATAATCATAATAATGATCCAATAAACCAGCGTTCTTGAACACATGATTATGAATTTTCGGGCTAAAAGAACGATTCACATTATCACCAATCACATAGAACTTTTTCGTTAAGATAGTATCAAGATACAATTCTTTCCTCAAATTTTGAACTTCGCATTTCTGCAACTGGCCTTCAATGACTGGCTTCATGATTTTCGAGTCAAATACTGGTAAATAGATCTTAGCTTCAAGTCTAGAATATCTACCTTCAAGTCCTAATTTAAAGATAAGATTGGGCATTGGCAAAGAAGAAGCTTTGTTTCTAACATCTTCAATGAATGAATTATTGCAAGGGGTTGAAAGAATGAATTTGAACAATTTGACTGATTTATGATTATATTCAGCGAAAGCATACATTTTCTCAAATTCTTTCATGATATCATCTTCAGAAGTGCTAACTTCAAAGAAATGTTTTGAAAGAATGATTCTTTGATGTTTTGCAGCGAAATTATTCAAAAAAGCAAGATTATTCGCTTTATATTCGCAATCAAAGAAGAAATTGAAGCTAGATTTTTTCAATTCATTCAAAATGTAATTATAAACATAATTCGGCATTTCGAAGTTTCTTCCATCAGTCCTCAATGTGATGATTATCTCGAAATTTATCAAAAAATAGTTAGCTCTTGCCAATTTGAATCTTATATTTTCCACTAAATTCGAAAGAACTTCTTCTGTTGGATTATTCAAATTATTGATCCCAAGTTCATTCACAATGAAATCAGTGATGGTGATCTCCAAAGCCGTATAATTGTTCCTTATATAGAAGAAATCATCCTTTTGTAATTGATCAGTTTTTTCTAGACTGACACATAAAAAGAAAGTGTTTTCTTTAAGCATGAATTTATAATTGTTATTTTCCAAAATTTGATTAACTTGTGACAATTTTAGTCTTTCGATTTGGTGGTAATAATTAAAACAATTGATTTCTTCAACGTTTTTCTTCCCAGGAGTGCACAAAATATATTTGGAAACCTGTTTGAATTTCTCTTTTCTTCTTTCATAAACTTGTTCGAAAGTATCTGAAAAATTTGGTCTAGTTTTATCTTCAGCAATCATCCCTGCAAGTTCTTTAAGATTTGAATGTTCAATCCAAATGACCTGATCCATCATAGTCAATAATTCATAGTTATCTCCATCTTCAATAACGCCACCTCCACAACAAATCACACAATTTATCAATTCTTTCTCAATTATTTTCTGCATAAATTCGCGAAAGACTTTCTTTTCAACTTCTCTGAAGGCACTCCATCCTAACTTTTCCACTATTTCTTTCAAAGAATTCACAATTGGATGCTCATTTTTGAATCTTTCAAGGACAACATCATCTAAATCATAATTTTTCCATCCTAATTTTTTTTCTAAAAGCTTTGCAGTCGATGATTTGCCAACTCCTCTCATTCCGATCAAAATCAAATAGTTTTGATTCAAAAAATTCTGGCTTGTAACTCCCTCGGATTCAAAATCTTCTTTTTTCTCATCCCAAACGAATTCTCCTTGGAATTTCATGCCGTAACCCTTTTGTAAATGCAAAAAAAATTCAGGGAAACTCTTATTCACACAAGTTTTGTCATCGATGATCAGCTTCAAAGGATGGTTTATTTGCTCGAAATATGCAGCAAGGATTGTGAAAGCCATAGCAATTCGATGATCATTGCAGGTTTGAATGATGATTTTTCTCTTTTGGACATGATTTGTTTCATTTTTTTTAACACTTTTGCCGTAGATTATTAAACCATCAGGAAGTTCATGGCAGAAAATACCACATTTGATTAGATTCTGACAAACTGTTTTGATTCGATTGCATTCTTTTACCCTTTGGTTTGAAATGCCTGTTATTGTTGAAATACCGTTGATTTGACTGGCGATAACAGCTACGGCTAAAAAGCAATCAGTGTATTTGTTCATATTTATATTGATTGGAATTAATTCTTTTTTTAGGTTTCTCGAGACTAGGATTTGATTTTCTTTGGGTGAAGGAACTACTTCTAAGCCAATTTTAGTCAGAACTTCTGATGGGAAATTCGCATCATTTTGTAAGGGACTGGCGCCTAAAAGATAGTTAATAGTAAAAAAATTATTTGGAAAATTAAATTATGAATTAAAAAAAACAAAAAATCAATTTATAAAATTAATTTAAACAAAAAAAAATTAGTACTTATATTTTTGATTTTAGTGCTTCCGCCAAACAATGAGACAAAAATAAGATCATTCGCCAAAGCAGTAAAGTCAGGTTCAACAATAAATTTGACAGGGTTTTTATATTTGCCAATAGGAATAAAGTAAGAATTATGGCTGACTTTTTTAGCATAAATTCCAAAATCTTTCATTAATCTCACCGTCATTTCAATAAAAGGTTCAGATGTTATTTCTTCATTCTCTTTCAAATCTTTCAAATGAATCGTCACTGGACTTTTAGCATAAGGAGCACATAATAATAGAGCCGAAACATATTGACTGCTGACTTTTGAATTCAAAAAAATGTCTCCTCCTTTTAAGCCACAACTTTTAGCATTATTGATGATTTTTATTGGAAAATGATTCTCTTTCTCTAAGAAAACATATTGGCATTCAGTGTTGCTTTTAAGGGCTTCAAGCAGATCTCCAATAGGCCTTTGTTTCATGTAATGATTGCCTGTCAAAATGAAGACTCCTGGTATAAAACTTAGCAAACATGTAAGGAATCTAGCGCTTAATCCTGAATTTGCAATATCAATCAAAGTTTCTTTCTTTTCTTTAAAGACTCCTCCAGTACCTTTAATTGTTAATTTATTCTTCTTTGCCTCAATCACTTGACATAAATCAAGTTTCTTCATTGCTTCTAATAAGACTTGTGTGTCTTCTGCTTCTAGGTAATTATCTATTTCGATAGTTCCCTCTCCCAAACTACCCAATAATATCAATCTATTAGTGATTGATTTAGAGCCAACAGTATCAGGTTCAAAAGGAACGTTTGCAGCAGGCAACACACAACCAGTTGGATGAATTTTATCTGAAAGCACCTCCATAATCAAAGGAATTTCGATAGGAACGCTTTTCTCGTGGAAAACTCCTATGTCTTTTATGAAGACAAAACGGATTTCTTGGGCTTCATTTTTTTTATCTGACATCATGTTAAAAAGTACCTGCTTGAGATTTAATTCTGTTGTGATCTTCACTGGTAAATTGAATCTTTCGAAGACCTTCTTTAACCTCTGATAAACCTCAAAGCCAACTTCTTCATCAATGATTTTTTTTCGAATTCCTATCTCAATCATTTTCAGCATACCAATGCTCAAACATTCTCCATGTAAAAGCTCCTCATGTAAGGCATATTCTATTCCATGGCCTATGGTATGTCCTAAATTCAATAATTTTCTCAAATGTGACTCTTTTTTATCTTTTAAGACAAAATATAGCTTGATGTCAATGCTTCTTTTGATGATCATTGCAAGTTCTTTATCTTCTTTTAGCTTCAATTCTTTCACGTTGACCTTTTCAAGCTGTTCAAATAAATCTTTATCAAATAAAAGAGCAGCTTTGATAATTTCCCCGAACCCGTTTGAAAAATTTCTATCATCAAGTGTCTTCAATAAATTGACATTAATGTAAATGGCCTTTGAATCATAGAAGGAACCGATCAAATTCTTGCCAAATTTAGTATTTATCGCAGTTTTCGATCCCACACTAGCATCAACCATTGACAATAAAGTTGTTGGCACATTAATAAATGCAATACCTCTCATATAGATAGATGACACAAACCCTCCGAAATCAGTTATAAGTCCACCTCCTAAAGAAATAAGCACATCATTTCTATTGAAATGATTGGTGAACATGAAGTCTTGGACCTTAACAACACTCTCATGTGACTTGTTCAATTCACCAGATGGAAGCATATAGGTAACATATTTCAAATTATTGGATCTCATTTCAGCTTCGAAGGGAGGAAGATGAATTTTAGCAATATGTTCATCTGTGAGAATGAGATATTGATATGCGAGAAATTTGGTCTTAATTGAATGAACAATCTCAGGGATTGTGTTCAAATAAATTATTTCTGGACCTTGCATATGTTTTGCGTTTTGATAATTTGTGAAGTTTTTTTTTTTTTTTTAGGATATAATTTTTAAAATCTTTTTTGTTTTGCGTGAGTTTTATGCTTTTTGTTTCTATAACATTAACGCAATAAAAATAAAACGATATTCAAAAATGTTCATACACATATTTCGGAGGTTCAATATTTATAGGTAGTTTTTTTTTACTATATATAAAAAAATCTTGGCCTTTATTAATTTTTAAATAAAATCGAAAAAAAAATTCTGAAAAAAAAAATTTTTTTTATTTTTTTTTAAAAATTTAAAAAAAACTCAAAAACAATTTAAATTTTTAAATTATCAAAATATTAAAAAAAACATCATTAAATGAGTAAACTTGAGGATTCTTTTTCAATTCAAAATGGATTGGCAGAAAATATCAATTGGAAAAATTTATATTTGAAAGAAGCTGCCAATTATTTAGATTTACAACAAAAATATCGATCTATGAACCAAGACATAAAATATCACATAGAATATAATCAATTCTTAGAGAATAAAATCACCACATTAGAAAATGAATACTTCAATTTATTAGAGTCTCATCATAAAAAAATTATTGAGGATAGATTTGAAAATCTTAAAGCTTCTTTAAATTATGTAGATCTTTTGAAAAAAACCATGCCTGATATAAATATTGATAATTTGAAAGACAAAATTGTGATAAATAATTTGAACAATGAAATTTTTTGTGAGCAAAAGATCAGTGTTGAATTAAGGAATCATTTAAATTCTATCAGAAAAGACAAAGAAGATTTGCAAAGAGAATTGATGCTGTCGAAATCCCAATTTTTGGAGTTTTCAGAAAAATTGGATGAAGAAATAGAAACTAATCAAAATTTAAAAAAAAAAACTATCAATAAATTGGCTTTATAATCGAATCTATCAATATTTTTTAAAATTTGAAATTTTTGATTAATATTATTTGTCAATATTTTTTAAAAAAAATATTTGAGTAAAAATATAATTTTTTAGAGAGAAAAAATTTCTAAACTCAACATATTATTATTATTTTTCAATATATTTCTCGAAACTGAAAACTCAAAAATTAATATTAAAAAAAATTCATATGTATTTATTATTTGTCAATATATTTTTATTTTTTACACAAAAATATAGTTAAAATTCTGTTTTTAGGAATGCAAAAAAAAAAGCATTTTTTTTTTTTTTTGTTTACATAGAATTATTAGATTTTTCCATTTCTGATGCTCCTCCGCTTCTAATTTCTTCCTTTAAACTGTCACTCATTAGAAAAGGGAATTTGATTTTATTGGTTTTAACAAATCTTCCTTGAACTCTTTGCCTCTGATCTGCCAAATCTTTTCTGATGTTGTATCTAACATATTTCCATTTTCGTTTCTTTTTCTTTTCTAAATATCGATTTACCTTTTGAGTTCTTTCTTCCAAAGTCAAATTTCCAACGAAATGAATAGAATTTGGTGTTTGCGAATGAGTTTTTTTCAAGTCTTCAAAGTTTTGTTGTAAAAATTCTGAAAACGACGTTTTTCCCATAGGCACACCAAAAGGAAAATAAAATAAGGGAAATGAATATTTTTCATTTTTCGATTTAAACTCTGATTTTTTATTTTCGTTAGTGGTCTCATGCAATTTTTCTTCTGTGTTTTTTTCTGCATCTTTTTGCTCCTGATGCTTTTGCAAATAATCAGTGAGTGGTTTGAAATCATTTAGTTTCATCTTGAGTAGTTTATCAACCAATTTCTGACTTTCTTTAAAATTATTATTATTGGAATTTGCGCCAGAATTGGTGCTGGGATATGTTCGTATTGGTTTTGGGATATTCACTGAAAAATCTGATGAGGTGTTCTTTAAAGGATAAGTTCTATTGCTATTAACAGTAAAGCTGTCATTTAAGGATTCCTTTCTTGTATTGGTTGATCCTTCCGAAGAAATGTCTGAAAGTTTTCTTTTTTTGTTTATGAACTCTTGGGGAGATGTGTCATCTTTTTCTTGTTTTAGCTCATCTTTGTTATGAATGAAATTTATTTTCGGAACTTGAACTTGCCGGAAATTTTGCTGCATGAAGTATTTTGAGAGTTCTCTGCTTTTGAGGACAAAAATTTTTCTCGCTTGAAAGAACCCTTTAAGGATTTGAAAATTATGGATTGATTTAGAAATATTTTTTTTTTATTTTTACTTCTTATTTAAATTATAATTAAAAAAAATCTATAGCATGTCATGAGTTATTGAAATCACATTATTCTGTTTTTTGAATTGAAGAGCTTTATTTTTATTTTGGTTTTTCCGTATATCCTCTTTTATTGAATAAGGAACTTTAATTTTTTCATAGATTTTTACGATTTCATTTTGGTTTTTTCTAAAAAAATATCACTTTTAATAAATTTTCTATAAAAATGAAAACTTTATAATTTTCTTTGGTTTATAATCGTTGACTATATTTATGGAATTATATTGTGGTAATGAGTCTTTCATATTTATCAAAGCATCTGCCATTACCACTTGTGGCATTGTAGATAATTTTCTGGTGTTTTTTTCTAAAAATTTATGAATTGATGTTTTTTGTCTTATTTACCTTACCTAATAAATTCAAAATAAAGTCCTCATTCACATAATTTGATAGAGGCTCGTCATCTTTGATATCATTCATTTCAATATGATTATCGGCTACATAGACATCAATTTTCTGAATATTATTTTCGTTATCAATGCAAAAATTGCTTTGAATTTTTATTTTCGGCAATAACATAATTAGAAAAAAATAAAATTTTTTTTCTTATTTGGTTGCTTCTTAATTAAATTAACAAAATTTTAAACTTAAAATCAACACAAAATAAAAAAAATTAGAAATTTAAAAATTTTGTCACAAAATGGCTTTATATGAAGACGAAATTTATTCAAACATAATCGATCTCAATAAATTTTTGGAAAATCGGGAGTCCCGTAAAAAACCGAACATTTAAATAATTAAAATAATTTTTTATAGATGAAAAAAATTTAAAGGAAAAAGATTCGGTGAAAACAAAATGTTCTTTTTCAATAAAACAATTATATGAGAAATTAAAGCCAAACAGCTCCCTTCAAAAAAAGTAAACTTTTTATTAATTTGTTCAGGCTTTGATTTAAAAATAAATAGATTTCTTTTTCAAATCATTTCCTCTTTGAATTCAGGAACTTGGATGACAGGAAATGATTTAAATTTATTACTCTTGGAAAAAGAGCAAAAAGCTCACAGAAAAAATTGCATTATATTAGCTTATGATGTCAATTGTTATTTCACTCCATATGAATTTCTTTGTATTTTGGAAGGAGATTCATTATTGAATGTGAATCTTTCATATTCTACATCTGGTAAAGAAATTTATTGAAAGACTGTTTTTTTGAATAAAAAAAAAATTAGAACTTAAAAACCTCTCAAACTTTAAGATTAAAGATCCTCAATTTATTTGCTATAACCCATACATTAAAGGAAATTTTGTTATTGGAAACAAGTTTACAATAAAATTTATAACAATTTTACTTAAATTGATTGTAGAGAATCAATTTTCCTTTTACAAATTTTAAAAGATAAAACTCTTGAACTTCAGGACAAAATTCAAATAGAAACTGAAAATGTTTTTTTTTCTCCCAATGGAAAGTAAGAAAATAATTTTAAAAGCCCACAAAACATTATTTTTAACAGGATTTTATTAGCTATAAATAAATTAGAATACAGAATCTACATCTATTATCTTCTGGAAAAGAAATCTTCTCAATTGGGAATCTCTTTTGTAGCAGAAAAAATTGAGTTCAGTCCAACTGGAACTTTTCTGGCCATTTATTCAGAAAGGTGAAAAACATTGAGATTATGATAAATAATATTTATAAGATTTAACCAAATATATATATATGAAACTTTCACATGGAATTCTCTATGCTTTCAATTTAAACAAAATATAGAAGTAATATAATTTAATTATATTCAAACAATAAAATTAAATTTTTTTATCTATTTATAAAGTGCATAAAATGGGATTTTTATGAATTAAGTTGCAATATTTTATGCTCAGATAATATAATATATCGAATGAAAAACATTAATGCTTGTTCCCTTGAATACAATACCTCCAGGATTCAATATAAATTTAATGGCAATTTCTCAATTGAAAATTTTTTGTTGAATTTAAAAATATTATCAGAATTAAAATTTATTTCAGGGATAAAAATTTGATAAAAGCTTCATTTGTTCTTTTAGAAAACCTTTGTGGGATATTTTTAGTTGCTTATTGTAATTTGACTGTTCTTATTTTTTAAAAACCCTAAAAATTGAAAAAATAATTTGAAATTTTTTTAGGAAAAATATGAAATTTCTTTTTTGGAATTAAGCAAAGATTTTTTTTCTCAAGAAATTTGTTGCAGAAAATATCAAAATCTGATGTAAGTTTTTTCATAAAAAATAGTAAATAAAAACATTTTTAGAAATATTGCTGAAATTTCGAATAAACAAAACGCTGAAATTAGAGATATTTTTTTTAGTTCACTTGACTCATCTTCAAACTCTTTTCATATATTCTTAGTAAAATAAAAAAATATGAATTCAATTTCTAAATTAAATTTAAGTTGTTTTCTGATATGAGAATGGAAAAAATATATTTTGCAAAACCCAAAAACTGAAGATTTTTTTTCTTTAAATAAATGAAAAATCTAAATATTAATTTAATCAAATTTCCTAATATTTTTTTTAAAATTTGTGATTTTTTTTATATAAAATTTAAAATCTCATGCATATTCAAAAGCAAATTGTTTATTCTTATGAAAATGAAGAAGAAGAATCATATTTTGATGCTCTTAATAACACGTTATTAGAATTAAATCTTGTAATAATCCAATTTCTCGATTTGGACCAAGAAAATTATAAAGATAGAGATGGTTCAGTTCATGTTATTTTAAATTCTTCATTTTATTTATTTTAATTTTTAGAGTTCATAGAACAAATTTTTAGAAATTTTTATCTAAGACAAAACTATTTAAAATTGTTGCTTCAAAAGACCAGTTATTAATAATAATTAATGAGGATTTATATTCTTAAAATAATACAAAAGTTAGTTTGGTAGAAAAGCAACAAGACAAATGGAATAAACTTTTGGAAGAAAAAGAAAGCTTAAAAATAGATCTAGAAAGTTCCAATAAAACAAAAAATGATTATTATGTAATTTATTGTTTTTAAATAGGATAATAATAGTTATAATAAAGGAAAATTACAAAAATGCTTGGACGAAAAGCACAGAGTATTTACGAGAGTTGGAGAATTTTAATGAAAAATATGAAAAAACTTTAATGGAAATTAATCTTTATAAAGAAAAAATGAACAATTTGAATGCATTAGCTTCTGAAAATGAAGTTTAATAAATTTAATTCCTTTTATGAGAAAAAATTCTTTTTAGCAATTGAAAATAATTGAAGATCCCATTTTAAAAAACAATGAGTTGCTAAAAGAAGAAAATGTTAGACTTAGACAAAAATTAGATCAATCAAATGGTACATTTTTTTATTTTATTTTAGCTTCATTTTTCAAAACAGCCAAAATTCATGAGCTCAGAAGCGAATATTCAGAGTTGAAAAACAAATTTCTTGAGATGGAACAACAAAGAGAACAATATGAATCGAGTGAGATTTAAAAAAATAAATTTTAATTTTATAAAGCTTTTTCATAGGGGTCAAAAAACTTGAAAGAGAATTAAAAAATCTGAATTTAGAAATTAAAAACTTGAAGGAATTAAATGTTTCTTTGGAAGAAAAAATTGATCTGAAAATTGTTTACGAAAGCGAGAAAATTCTCGAAGAAAATAAAAATGACCTATCTGATTTTCAACAACCTTTTAATCGTATATATTTTCTTGTAGAAAGAAATAAATTAATTTTTCAGGAATTGAAAAAGAAATTTTGAATTCTGGAATCTCTGGAATTTCAGATCAAAACAAACTCAAAAGATCTCCTTCTTTATTTGAAGAATTATGTTTAGATTTAAAACCCACTCAAAGTCCTTTACCAAACTCAAAAAATTCAAAACAGGGGAGAAAACAATTAAATTTTTTATCATTTGCATATCCTAATGATGATTATGATCAAGAAAGTGAGAAAAAAATAGACATTTTTGATTTTTTCCAACCAGCTGACAAAACTGATACAATTAGAATTTCTTCAATCTCCAATAATCTTAACAAAAACAATTTTAATAACAAAAAAGAGAAGATCAGTGAAAAATGGGATCCCTATCATGTAATTATTTATCAAATAGAGCTTCTTTAAAACTTTAAAGGATTATTTCATTCTTCTTTGCATTTCAGCAAAATTGAATTTTGAATTTTGTGATGATATCATTGATGTATTTGTTATTTTTTGAAAGAAAAAAAAATTGAATGTTCTTTCTTTAGGTAAAATTAGATGATGGTTTTTTTGAAGAGTTAAAAAAAACAAAGGTGCCATTTCATAAATGGCTTGATATTATCAATGAAAAATTAAAATATTTTTATGAGCAAAGAAAAATGGAAGAAAAAAAGCCTCAAGAGCTTCCTAAAAAAAAAATGCATTTTTTTAAAAAAATTTTTTTTTTATAAAAGAAATAAACTCAATTGTCATTTACTTTTAAAGAATTTCCCTATAAATTAAATTCTCTTTTAAATGAAAAAAATCTCAAATTCATTTAATTTTCTAAATAAATCAGAATTTTTTGATTTAAAAATAAAAATTGAAGCAAATGGATTTTTTTCATGTTCTCCTGAGTTTGAGTTTTGAAAAAAAATATGATGTGATGGTTAGGAATATTCAAGAATACAAAAGCAAAAACTTCTTTTCAATTAATAAAGTTGATCTTGATAACTTTTTGACAAACTGCGAATTTGAAATTCACTCGCTTTTGTTTATCCATATTACGGATAATATTCCAATGAGCACTCTTTATAAACATTTCTATGCATTCTTGATTAATTATGATCCTGAACAAGTTTTGTATGCTCCTAAAAAGTTTTATGATATTGTTGAGAATTTTATCAAATATTTTATGGACAATAATATTGGAGTCAAAATTTTAAAACCTCTTTTGATAGCAGTCAATAAAATGGAATATTTAGGATTAACACCATTGCATAATTTTTATTTGATGTTATGCTTGAGGACGAAAATGTATAAAGAAGGACTCAAACTGGCGAATAAACCAATTGGCTGTTTGTCCAAGAAAACTTGTAATTTTTTAAATTTATGAAGAATTTTTAATTTCAAAATTTAGTGGTTTCTCAAGCTGAAATTCATATATATTTTTACTATTGTGCAAGAATATTTATTGGGTTAAAAGTAACTCCTTTATTTCTTTAAATTTCTTATATTTTTCTCTGAGATGTTCGATAGAGCTATTTCTAGTTTAGAATTTTGCTTCAATATGTATTGCCAAGAATATCATGAATCTCTTGTAGAAGCCAAAAAACTCTATTTGATTCTCCTCTTTAGATCATCAGTAAAAAACTATATAAATGAAATAAATTTAACGTTAAAAAGAAAAAAGAGGAAGTCATAAAATCTAAAAAAATTTCTTATGGAAGCTCATTTTTGAATAATCTTGTTGATGGTCAAGTAGAAACATATTTCCGCGCCTTGCATAATGAAACTCCAATGTCATACAATCTGTTTTTAAAAAATAATGAAACAGAGCTTAGAAAAGATAAAACTATGGTAATTTTGATTTTTAATTTAAATTTATTTATTTCATAAAAGGGACTCCTAAAACAAGCATCGTATTCTATTCTAAGAAGAAACATTTTGGAATTGAAAAAAATCTATACAAATTATTCATTAGTGTGAAATTTTTCAAAATTTTAGACATTTTCAAAATTGTTTTTTGGGTTTTAGGAAACTAAAAGAATTTTTAAATATTCAAGACGAAGATGCAATTGTGAATTTGATTTTAAAAATAAATGAGGTTTGCAATTTTGAAATTTGCAAAATTACCAAAAAAAAAATTTTAGATCAAAGAGACAGTAAAAATAAACACAAGTTTGAAAGCAGTTGAGTTTTGCAGAAAAGGAGATCAAAAATATGAAAAAGTTGTGTTAGATCCTCTTTCACATAATTTTTTAAAAGTGAGCTTTTTTATTTTTGAATAGTTTAAATATTTAATTTTTTCTTTAAAATTACCTTAGTTGCAAATCGTCAGAGAAGAATATGAAAGGGAACGTAATAAAAACATCAAAGAGAAAATAACAACAAATCCGGAGACACATAGCCTGAATAAATAACAAAGTTTTTTTTTAAAGGAAAAAAAATGATTTTTATAAAGAATTAAAAAATCAAAGTGAAATCGAAAATTATTTCGATAATTAATTTAACCGATCAAATCCTTTTAAAATCAAATTTCTGTTTTAACAAAGTGCAAAGTGTACACATAAATAAAATGTTTTCTTCCTCACCTATCTCAAACAAATACACAAGCAACGATTCAAGAGAAAAACAAAGTCTCATTTGAATTTTGATGTCTTAAAGCAATATTTTTAAAAAAGCATCTCCTGGAAAAATTAAGATTAGTCAAATCACAGACAAGCTTAACAGTTTCGGAATGCAAATTGATGATGACAAGAAAGTTCTTATTATTTAATAATTCCAAATTTCATTTTTTTAATTTTCCTTTCATAGTTGAAGAAAGAAGCTTTTGAATATAAATTAAAATTGTTGGAAGATAAATTAGAAAAGCAAGTTCAGAGTGATGATTCAAAATTCAAAGTACCAAAAAAAAAACCTTCTACCAAAACCATATTTACTTTTAGTTGCTCAAAGAACAAACCATTAAGTTACAAGAAGGAATATCAGGAGAACAATTATCAAGAGAAGTAAATTTCATGGGATTTAATGATTGAAATCTTTTAAAAAAAATTCTAAAAAGGCCATAGATGAAAGAAAAGAAAAAGAATTAAAACTGTTAGAAAACAAGGTTCTGATTGAATTGAACAAAGAAAAGCAATATAGAAAGGAAAATGATGCCTATATGATGAAACAGATTGATGAAAAAATTTATAACTTGAGAATCGAACTGACAAAAGAGAAAAAAGTCAGAGAAGAAGATGAAGATAGAATTTCAATGCAATTAAATCAACAATATAGTGGTTTAAAGGAAGAGATTGACAGTGAGAAAAAAAGAAGGTGATTTTTTTTCATAAGAAAAATTAACAATTCATTTCTTTATTAGGGAAGAAAATACAGAGATTTTGATCAATAAATTAGGGGATGATATTCTGAAATTGCAAGAAATGCTAAATTATGAAAAGAAAGTTTTATTTTTGGCCTTATTAATTAAATTCAACCATTAATTTTGAATAGGGTCGAGAAGAAAATCAGCAAATGATGTTTAAGATGTTGGAGGACATGGATGACAAACTTATGGGTGAATTACAAGTAAAATAATAAAAAATTGATTTGGTTTTTTTTTCATTTCGTTTCAAGTATGAAAATCAAACAAGGGAAAATACTGAAGAGACTTTATTGAGATTATTAGAAGAAACTTGCAACAAAATTGAACAAAACTTAAGAATATAAGAATTATTTTATTTCCAAAATTTTTGAATTCAAAAATGATCATAATTAAAAAAAATTAATTTTTTTTTTCTTTCAATTTTTAATCATAATAAAAAAATTTTTTTGGTTAACTCTAAAACATTGAGAAAAAAAACAGAACATTATTTTTTTTTTTTAGTAAAATATCATTCTTTCTCGAAAGGATTTATGAAATAATTTTTCTTTAAACAAGGTCTTTTATCCCAAAGAAAAATATAAATTTATTAAAGGAAAAAAAATTTAAATTTGTTTTCGATAATTTGATTATATTTTAATTTGACATTTTTTTCGATTTTTTCATGATTTAATAAAAGCCAATATCCATATATGTTCATATTTTTAGTCAATAATCTTCAGTCACTGCTTAACATATAGCATGTTTTGCTCTGACTTGTATCAAATTCTGAATATTGCTTTAAAACTTTTTGAATACTAGTTTTAACGCTTTTTTCATCATTGCAGGATTCTTTTTCTTTAAAATATTGAATAAAAAGATGAGTTATTTCATTGATCTCGGCCCTTTTTCCAGGAATCTTGCTTAAAATCAAAATTAATTTTAATTTTCTGTTCAGATCGTTTTTGGGATTGTTCATAGTTATATGATTTAATATTTCTTTTGTAATGTTTTTCTCATTTAATCCATAGGTTCCCTTAAATTTTTTAAAGCTTTTGCAAGAAGCCAGCAATTGAGATGTTGACATTTTCCATTTTGAATCATTTTTGCAATTTTTAGCAAAAAATAATTCTTCCATTTTTGTCAAGATCTCACTTTTGGAGGCCATATGTCTTGGAAATTCTTTCAAAGTTATTTTGATCATATTTTCCAAAGAGATATCATATTTGTTGTTTCCTTTTGTTCCAGAATTCATAGATCTTTTTGATAAAGTCCCTAAGATAGAAGTTCCAAAACTATTTGAATTTTCATTTGAGTTTAAAAACTCTCCGTTTTCTGGGACTTCTATTAATTCTATATTGTCATTATTATTATAAAAACCTACTTCTTCCTCGACGTGTAACTCTTCTGTCTTTTTGAAATCCATTTCAGTTTTTTTTTGTAAAACTTTTTTCATTTTTTGGATTTTGGCCTGAATGGAAAAAACTGATCTATTGCATTTTTTTGAAAAATCTTCAATTATTTCATTAGGAATTTGGTGGGGAAAATAGTTTTTCACAATTCTTTCAAGAAATTCTGTTTCAGATGAAGTCCAACCTTTGCGATTTCTTTTTGAATCGACTGAAAATAAACTTTCATTATCAAGTTTTACATGTGTCATAGAAAAGTTTAAGTCTTGAGAATAAAAATTGTTATTTTCTTTTGGTTTTGTCAGGACAGTTTGAGATTTGGCTTGATTTTGGAATTTTAGAACATCGAAACAAAATGATTTATCACACATTTTGATAAATTTAATGAGGTCTGATATTATGTTTATCGAGAAACTTGACATAATTTGTAAAAGTAATTTAACATCTAATTTTTTGTTGTCATTATAATTTTTTAATCTTTCGATTAATTTGGAATAATTATTATGAAAATGTTTACTAAATGCATAATTAGAAGTATTGAATTCTTCATTATTTTCTCGTTGTTGCTCAATAAAAAAATAATTTTCAATATTTGTCATGACATCGTGATGTCTTGCAAATTCTGAAAAATTGTTTAAGTTTGAATTTTCAATAAAATCAGAGAGAGAATTTTCCAAATTTTCGAAAAAAGAAGGAAGCATGGTTTTTATTCCAGTATTTATTTTTTTGTTTCTATTTAATGTCGATCCTTTTCTTGCATTTGCATTCATATTAAAAGGATTTTGAGAAGGAGATAATTGAAACTCTTTCTTATCCTCTTCAAAAAATTTTTTTAAATGGAAATCCATGTTATCATTATTTTCCTCTCTTAAATAATTGACATCTATCAAATCCAGCTCATTTTTTTCTGCTTTGGGGTCATCCAAAGTGACCCATCCTGCTAACCCGGGTAGTAATTTATTTTTAAGGAATAAATCAGATATTTGTTCTTTCTCAAAGTGATTTGATTGATGGAAGTTATCAAAGAATGTGTGATTATTTTGTTCATTTTGACCTAAATATTGAAAAAATTTATAAGGGTCGTATGAAAATTCATTCGTTTTTTGTGGATTTGGAGGGTGAAAATGATTTGAATCGTTTGCGGTTGAATTAAAATTCTTTTTCAAAGGAGGAAATTGAAGATATAAAAAAATATAAAATTACCTCTTGGGGAAATGAATTTTTTTCACTTTCTCTGTTGATGGATTCATCATCGATTTCCATTTGATTAAAAATAAACACTAAGTTATAAAAAATAAAAAAAAGTCTTTGTTTTTGGATTAAATTAAAACATATTCATATTTTCTATAAAAGAAAATTCAAAATTTTCAGAAATTTTTTATCAGAAATTAAAAAAAAAAAAATATTTGAAAAATAAAATTTATAATTATTGCATCTCGAAAAAAGATAAATTAAAACAGATTTTTATTTAATAATTTCAAAATATATCAAAACAATTATCATATAAATGAAACTAATTTTGCCGACTTGTTTTATAACTTTTTTGTTGTTGCCTTTAAAAAAAAGGATGGGATAAATTCACCCCTTGATACCGTATGAGCATCTTTTATATAAACGGATTCAAACTAGTGAAGACTCTTCCTGAAGCATCAGAAAATTCTCGTAATTCCAATTCTGTTAATGCATCTTTCAGAGATTGCAATAAAGTCAATTGCAAAGACGATACTAAAAATATTTATCGGTTAAAAGATGATGAATATTATTCTGTGTTTTCTTTTATTGAGAAGGAATACAGAACCAAGCAATTATTGACAGATAAAATGTTGAAGAAATACTAAGAATGAAGAAGTTAGTTTTTTAGAAATAGAAAAACCAAGGATTTCCAAAAAAAAAACATATTCACAAGAGTAATTGATTAAAGATATATTTGATTAAAAAAATTTTTCATTGAATTTTAAAAAGAAATTGAAAAAATTTTAAAAACAAAATCTAAAAACTTTTTTAATTTCTCCATAATTTAAGCAATTTATCCTTTCCACCAGAGCAAACCTTTTCTCCATCTGGACTCCAATCAATAGAATAAATCTTTCAATAGTCATAAAAAATTCAAATTATTTTTTTTATATTTATACTTCATCCGAATGTCCTGGCAAATCAAACATCAATTACTCTT
>JFJP01002023.1_pt1 | contig 22407 bp, 24 predicted proteins | sample 431651 | NCBI WGS metagenome assembly JFJP01 (sample SAMN02602958, study PRJNA72255) | Microbial mat metagenome, whole genome shotgun sequencing project. | biome: fresh water; feature: sink hole; material: water; isolation source: purple microbial (photo- and chemosynthetic) mats found in...
TTTCCTTGGAGGTTTGCACGATTTCACGCGTGGATAAGCCCTTGCCATACAACGTCAGGATTTGGTCATCCTTGCGGGTAAGTCTAGTCTGATGCTTACGCACCAGTTGTTGTTCGAAACTGACATCGCGATCGCGTGGCATCAATATTTCTATCTCGACATGCGTGCCTTTGATTCGTTTTGGCGTGTTGCCATTGCGGCTACTGCCGAGTGCGCCCTTGTTTGCACCATTCTTGTCATAACTTAGATGCCAGGACATCGAGGTCTGCCTCAGTATTTATATCCTTGGGAAGCAAGCTTGCCAAGGATATAAATTTACCACTGTCTAGAGAAATGTCCATCAGTCAATCTCTTTGAAATACTAGATTGGACCGTGCATATCTACACAAATTTATTTACAAGTTCGCGTACGCTGTCTGATTACCAATCAGAAATTTGCAAGGCGATCTATACGACCAATATCATTGAGTCTCTCAACAGCTTTCGCTGCGCAGTGGTGCACCGAAAGCTGTTTCCCATTGACGAATCGGCCATGAAGGTTATTTATCTAACCATCTCGCAAGCCGCGAAGAAATGAAACATGCCGATCCAGAATTGGCGCATGACCTTAAATCGCTTTATGATCCAACTCAAAGTACGTATTCAAAAATACGATCATTGATAATGCAGTGGCATTTATTTACACAGAAGCGTTTACAGGGATTCTAGGTTACAATTTTAAGATAGCTGGAATTGCTATTCGGCTAATATTGAAGTTCATGTGGTTATTTTGTGTTTTTTAAGACCGAATCCGCTCGAAAGGGGTGCTGTTTTTGCCTAAGACAATCTCGGTGACTGAGCAGATTCCAGACCTAACCCTGGGGAAAATTATGTCCGTAACAATGCGTGAAATGCTGGAATCTGGTGTCCACTTCGGTCACCAAACCCGTTTCTGGAACCCAAAGATGGCACCGTTCATCTTTGGGCATCGTAACAAGATTCATATCGTCAACCTGGAAAAGACCCTGAGCATGTACCAGGAGGCGATGAAGTACATTTGTCAACTATCGTCGAATCGCGGCAACGTCCTGTTCGTCGGTACCAAGCGCCAAGCGCGTGAAATCGTTGCTGCGGAAGCAGCACGTTCGGACTCGCCTTTCGTTGACCAACGTTGGTTGGGCGGCATGCTGACCAACTTCAAGACCATCAAGATATCGATCAAGCGCCTGAAGGAAATGGAAGCATCGATCGAAGACGGTTCGGTTGAGAGGCTGAGCAAAAAAGAAGCCCTGATGTTCCAGCGAGAACTGATCAAGCTGCAAAAAGCGATCGGCGGCATCAAGGATATGGGCAACATTCCTGACGCAATTTTCGTGATTGACGTCGGCTATCACAAAGGCGCAATCACCGAGGCAGCAAAGCTGGGTATCCCGGTTATCGGAGTGGTTGATACCAACCACTCGCCAGAAGGCGTGGCTTACGTCATCCCTGGTAACGATGATTCCTCCAAGGCCATCGCCCTGTACGCTCGCGGCGTTGCAGATGCCATCCTGGAAGGTCGTGCGAATGCAGTGAATGACGCGGTTGAGTCGATCAAGGATGCCGCTGGCGACGAGTTCGTTGAAGTTAACGAGCAGGTCTAAGCCCTCAATCTGAGGTTTCACACGTCAGAATAGAAAGGGGGCGTATTTGCCCCTTTTTTATATCAGTTGCATATTTTTATCCCAATTTATCTGAATATATTCTGAATGATGATGTTGTTGGGAGGCTGATGACTGGATGCACTGCACTGTATAGCGGCGACCAGATCGGCGAAACGGCATCAGCTGAGAGCTAGGAGAATAGTATGATCACAATTACAGCAGCATTGGTAGGCGAACTGCGTGCAAAGACCGACGCACCGATGATGGAATGCAAGAAAGCATTGACCGAAGCCGGTGGCGATATGGGCAAAGCCGAAGAAATCCTGCGCGTCAGGCTGGGTGGCAAGGCGTACAAGGCTGCTTCCCGCGTGACAGCCGAAGGCGTTGTTACAGCCTACATCGCCGGCGGCGTTGGGGCGCTGGTTGAAGTCAACTGCGAAACCGATTTCGTCACTAAGAACGACGATTTCTTGGTCCTGGCAAATGCTTGCGCCAAGCTGGTTGCCGAAAACGATCCAGCCGACGTGGTTGCCTTGTCGGCCTTGCCGTTGGGCGATAGAACCGTCGAAGCAACCCGCGCAGCCTTGATCGGCCGTATTGGTGAAAATATGTCGATCCGCCGTTTCGTGCGTTTCGGCACGGCCGGCAAGTTGGTTTCTTATCTGCACGGCACCCGTATCGGTGTGATGGTCGAGTTCGACGGCTCTGATGAACAAGTCGGCAAGGACGTAGCGATGCATATCGCTGCAATGAGGCCAGTCTCGTTGTCGTCGGATCAAGTACCGGCCGATCTGATCGAGAAAGAGCGCTCGATAGCAACACTGAAGGCCGCCGAATCCGGCAAGCCTGCAGATATCGCTGCCAAGATGATCGAAGGTTCGGTGCAGAAATTTTTGAAGGAAGTATCATTGCTGAACCAGACTTTCGTAAAGGATGACAAGCAAACCGTTGAACAAATGCTGAAGGCTACCACCACCAGCGTTAAATCGTTCGCGATGTTTGTTGTCGGTGAAGGCATCGAGAAGAGGCAAGATGACTTCGTTGGAGAGGTTGCAGCAACTATTGCTGCGGCTAAGCAGGCGTAAGCAAGAATACGGGCCGAAAGGCCCGTTTTTTGGCTCTGTGAGATTTTCTTTTCGGGCCAGGAACTAAGTAGTGCCGTAGAACGGCCACTCTACATCGAGTGGCGTGAAAAATGCGGACAAAGAGGGTCCGCAAGAAGGTCCGCAGCTCTGAATCCAGCGGTTCCGCAACCTCCTAGTGAATTTTGCTGCGGTTTGGTCTGACAATGGTGCTTTAGTCCTCCAGCTAGGCAAATGACCAATGCAAGTGTAAATCAATCGGAAAGCCACAAGGGCCCAGACCATGACAAAACCAGCTTATAAGCGTGTTCTCCTGAAACTATCCGGTGAGGCCCTGATGGGCGACGATGCCTATGGCATCAATCGGGCGACGATCGAGCGGATGGTTGCCGATGTTTCCGAAGTTACCAAACTAGGGGTCGAGTTGGCTATCGTTATCGGCGGTGGCAATATTTTCCGTGGGGTAGCGCTAGGAGCTGAGGGCATGGATCGAGCAACTGCCGATTACATGGGCATGCTGGCCACAGTAATGAATGCGCTGGCGCTGGCTGATGCGATGCGGCAGATCGGCCTGACCGCCCGCGTGATGTCGGCCATCAGTATCGAACAGGTAGTAGAGCCATATGTGCGGCCGAAAGCGTTGCAATATCTAGAAGAAGATAAGGTTGTCATTTTTGCAGCCGGTACCGGCAACCCATTCTTTACCACCGACACCGCAGCCGCATTGCGCGGCTCGGAAATCGGTGCCGAGATTGTCTTGAAAGCGACCAAGGTTGACGGCGTCTACAGCGCCGATCCGAACAAAGATCCGTTGGCAACGCTGTATTCCAACATCACGTTCGATGCAGTAATGACCAAACATCTGCAGGTCATGGATGCCACCGCGTTTGCCCTTTGCCGTGATCAGAAACTGCCGATCAAGGTTTTTTCCATCGTCAAGCCTGGTGCGTTGAAGCGCGTCATCATGGGCGAAGATGAAGGGACTTTGGTACACGCTTGAGTTTCTTATGTGTAATTATTAATAATGTTTGCGATAATTGAATAGTTTTTAATGAAAAGCCATTTCTGAAAACACCGGCCCCGAGATTGTGTCGTATAGTAGACTTGCAGTGGTGGCCGAAAATGGTTTATTTTGTAGGGGGAGAGCAGCATGAGCGTTGCTGACGTTAAGAAGAATGCCGATCAAAGAATGCAGAAGTCGTTGGAAACGTTGCGTGCGGATCTGGCGAAAGTTCGTACCGGCCGTGCCCACACCGGCATTCTCGACCATGTTATGATCGATTACTACGGTAGTCAGACCAATCTGAGCCAGGTCGCCAATGTGGCCCTGATCGATGCGCGTACCATCGGCGTTCAGCCATGGGAAAAGAAAATGATTGCGGTAGTCGAGAAGGCTATTCGTGAATCCGATCTAGGCCTAAATCCGTCGACCCAGGGCGAGATGATTCGTGTGCCGACGCCGCCACTGACCGAAGAGCGCCGTAAGGAAATGGTTAAGTTGGTCAGGGGCGAAGCCGAAGATGCAAAAATTGCTATCCGCAATATCCGCCGCGATGCTAACGAAAGCTTGAAGAAACTGGTAAAGGATAAGGAATGTTCGGAAGACGACGAGCGTCGTGTGCAGGACGAGATCCAGAAGCTGACCGACAAGTTCGTGGCTGAAGTTGACAGGCAAGTAGTTGATAAAGAAAAAGAAATCCTGACGGTTTAATTATTGGTTGTACAGTACCTCACACGCAGGGTAAGCGCATGCGCCCACGCGTCGCCCGCACATACCGTAATCCCACATTTCGATATGCCAGATTCTCAGACATTCGCGGTATGCGCTTTCACCCCAGCGGCAGAAAAACTGTCCTGCTGCCTCATTTTTTCTTATTTCGATATTTATGGTCCATTCAAGTTCTACGCAAGCAGTACCATCTAGTTCCGCGGTGCCAAGGCACATTGCTATCATCATGGACGGTAATGGTCGCTGGGCAACGGGGCGATTTTTGCCGCGTTTTGCCGGTCACGGAAAAGGTGTCGAGGCGGTGCGCGAGATCGTCGAAGCGTGCGCTGTTCGTGGTGTTGAATACCTGACTTTGTTTGCCTTCAGTTCCGAGAACTGGCAACGTCCGGCAGAGGAAGTTTCTTTGCTGATGCGCTTGTTTATGACGGCGCTGGAGCGTGAGGTCGGCAAAATGCACGCCAATGGAATTCGCCTCAAGGTGGTCGGCGATCTGGGGCGTTTCACCGATAAACTACAACAGACGATCAATAGCGCCGAGCGTAAGACTGCCGGCAATACCACCATGACCGTCACGGTTTGCGCAAATTACGGCGGTCGCTGGGATGTGATGCAGGCGGCGCAGAAAATGGTCACCGCACGCGCTGCCGGCAACCTGAAACAAGCTAGCGCTGGGCAGGATGGCACAGCGTTCGCCGAAGAAGAACTCGCCCAGCACCTGGTCATGGCCTATGCGCCGGAGCCCGATCTATTCATTCGCACCGGCGGCGAACAGCGCATTTCCAATTTTCTGCTGTGGCAGCTTGCCTACAGCGAACTCTATTTTACCGATACTTATTGGCCTGATTTCGGCGCTGCCGAACTCGACCAGGCGATCGTTTCCTATCGACAACGCGAGCGTCGCTTCGGGCGTACCAGCGAACAACTGGTTGAACAGAAAAAGGCTTTCTGATGCTTAAAACGCGTGTCATCACTGCGTTGTCGTTACTGGTAGTTCTGCTGCCGATTCTTTATTTCAATTATTACCCGGCCTTCGCGGTCGTCTCGGCGCTGTTTTTTTCTGCGGCCATCTGGGAAGGTGTCAGGCTGTTCGGCGGCGTTGGTCGCTCATACTTGGTATGGGGTGCTGTCGCTCTGCTGCTGCTCGCGGCGGTTCGATATTTTGGCAGTGGTCCGAATATCCGCTTGCTGTTCGGGCTGTGCGTAGCAATCTGGTGTCTGTATTTCGTGCCATCGTTGGCTCTGGGTCTGCCAACGCTTGCTAGTGTCGGCAACCGGCTGGTGGCCGGCAGCTACGCGATTGCGATTTTTGGTTGTTTTCTGGCGATAGTGGTCTTGTTCCATCATTCGCCGTTGTATCTGCTGTCGGTGCTGATGCTGGTCTGGGCTGCCGACATCGGCGCCTATTTTGCCGGCAAGGCCTTTGGACGTCGCAAGTTGGCGCCGGCGATCTCTCCCGGCAAGTCGTGGGAAGGCGTGATCAGCGGCTGGTTGCTGGTACTGTTGATGTTGGCCGGCTTTAGCGTCACGCCTGCGCTGACAGATACGTTCCCGGTGCGCTTGCTGGCGGCCTGGGGTTGGCCGACGGCGCTGGCGGTGATGACCCTGCTGGTGGCTGCTAGCGTTGTCGGCGATCTGTTCGAATCGCTGTTGAAGCGCCGTGCGGGTTTTAAAGACAGCAGCAATCTGTTGCCCGGCCATGGTGGCGTACTGGATCGCGTCGATGCCCTGATTCCGGTGCTGCCACTGGCGGCCTTGTTAAGTTTCTGGCTTTAGATTGAACATGCAAAATATTACGATTCTCGGCTCCACCGGTTCGATCGGCATGTCGACGCTCGACGTGCTGGCACGTCATTCTGATCGCTATTCAGTGTATGCGCTGACCGCGCACAGCCGGATTGAGCAGTTGGCCGAGCAGTGCAGCCAATTTAATCCGAAACTGGCGATTGTCGGTAGTGCGGCGGCGGCGGCGCAACTGAGTAACTTGCTGCGCGCGAAAAATTTGCCGATCGAAGTGGCGTATGGTGAGGCGGCATTGTGTGAAGTCGCCAGCGCTGTTGCTTGCGATGTCGTGATAGCCGCCATCGTTGGCGCCGCCGGCCTGGCGCCTTCTTTGGCTGCGGCACGCGCCGGCAACAAAATCCTGCTAGCCAACAAGGAGGCGCTAGTCATGTCTGGTCAACTGTTTATCGACGCAGTCAGCAAGAGTGGCGCCGTATTGTTGCCAATCGATAGTGAACACAACGCAGTTTTCCAATGTCTGCCGCATGGCTATCAGCGTCATCCGACGGCTGTCGGCGTCGAAAAGGTTCTGCTGACTGCATCCGGCGGGCCGTTCCTGCATCGCGCGGTAGAAACTTTGAGCGCGGTGACCCCGGCGGAGGCCGTTGCGCATCCGAATTGGGTCATGGGACGCAAGATTTCGGTCGATTCCGCGACCATGATGAACAAGGGTCTGGAAGTGATCGAGGCGCACTGGCTGTTCGGTGCTTTGGCCAGTCAGATCGAGGTGGTGATCCACCCGCAAAGCGTGATTCATTCGATGGTATCATATGTCGACGGCTCGGTGCTGGCGCAGCTCGGTAATCCCGATATGCGTACGCCGATTGCCAATGCATTGGCCTATCCCGAGCGGATCGCATCCGGCGTTGCGCCGCTCGATTTGACCGTTATTGGTCAGTTACAATTTACCCGCCCCGATCTGCTACGCTTCCCGTGCCTGAAACTCGCGTATGATGCATTGCTTGCCGGTGGTTCCGCGGCAACAATATTGAATGCGGCGAATGAAGTCGCGGTCCAAGCCTTTTTAGATGAAAAAATCGGGTTTCGGATGATCGACCAATTGATTGCTCGCACGATGGATAAATTGCCGCTTTGCCCGGTAACGGATATCGATGTGCTGCTTGAGCAGGATCAGCTTGCCCGGCAAACAGTACAATCCTTGATTTCCTGAACGCGACCACTTACTTCATGGCTTTCCTGCAAACTATCCTCGCATTCGTCGTTGCGCTCGGCTCTCTGATCGTTATCCATGAGCTTGGCCATTATTGGGTCGCACGACTATGCGGCGTCAAGGTGCTGCGCTTTTCGATCGGTATGGGAAAAATCGTTTTTTCGCGACGCTTTGGTCCAGATCAGACCGAATGGGCGCTTTGCATTCTGCCGCTGGGCGGTTACGTGAAAATTCTGGATGCGCGCGAGCAAGATGTCAGCAGCTTGTCGCCGCAGGAATTAAAGCGCGAATTTACCAGCAAGTCAGTCTGGAAGCGCATGGCAATCGTGGCGGCAGGGCCCTTGGCGAATTTTGCTCTTGCTATTTTTCTATTTACTGGTCTTTACATGCATGGCGTACCCGAGCTGATCACCAAGATCGGGGTGATATCCGAGCAATCGATAGCCTATAAGGCCGGTTTACGTGGGAACGATCTGATAACAGCGGTGAACGGCGATCCGGTCCAGGTCTGGTCCGAATTGCGCTGGAAAGTGCTGCAAGGCGCGGTCGATAAAATGCCGATCAGGTTGGATGTCCAGCGGCAGGACCCTGCGGTTGTCGGTGGCTACCTGCTGGATACCGTTAGCTTGCTGGTTGACAGCCTGAATACCAAAGACCTGGAAGCCGATTATCTCGGCAAATTGGGTATCGGTCTGGCCCAGCCAAAAGCATTGTTGAGTAAAGTCCTGGCGGATGGCCCGGCAATGAAAGCAGGTTTGCGCGAAGGCGATCTGGTAACGGCAATCGACGGTCAGGCGGTGGTCGATGGCCTGGTGTTTATCGAGCGGGTACGGGGTTCGCCGGACAAATCGCTGACCCTTTCAGTTGTGCGGAACGGCAATAATCTGACGTTGAATGTGACGCCCGAGGCGCAAGTTGCCAATGGCACAAAAATTGGCCTGATCAGAGTCGAGGTGCCGCTCGCGCCTGAAATGATCGTTGCCATCAGTCCGCCGTTGCAAGCCCTTGTCAAGGGCGCCAAGAAAACCTGGGAAAGCAGTGTTTTGACTTTCAAGATGCTCGGCAAGATGGTGATTGGCGAGGTTTCCTGGGAGAATATCACCGGCCCGATTACGATTGCCGACTATGCCGGCCAGGCGGCACGTATCGGTGCAATCAGTTATTTGAGCTTCATTGCGCTGATCAGTATCAGTTTAGGCGTCATGAATTTACTTCCCATTCCGGTTCTAGACGGCGGCCATTTGCTGTATTATTCCCTGGAAGTTTTGACTGGACGGCCGATTTCTGAGCGGGTTGGTGCAATTGCCCAGCGAGCAGGTATCGGTATTCTGATGACATTGATGATGGTTGCCATATTTAATGATATCGTCAGACTCATATTTTAAGTTCCGCTTTCTTGTCTGATAATCGTGGCTGACAAGGACATTGATAAAAACGATCGCTAATGAAATTACATTCCGAGCACTCTCACTCTCCTGTGTCTCTTTTTCCCCGTCGTTTTATTGCTGCCGCCGCCTTCGCCGTGTGCTCAGGGCAGACTATGGCCGTGCAGCCGTTCGTGGTCAAAGATATCCGCATCGAAGGCATCCAGCGTACCGAGGCTGGTACCGTTTTCAGCTATTTGCCGGTGCGTGTCGGTGAAACCTTCACCGACGAAAAGGGTACTGCAGTGATCAAGGCACTGTATGCAACCGGCTTCTACAAAGATGTCTGGGTCGAGTCTGAAGGCGATGTGCTGCTGGTCATGGTGGAAGAGCGGCCATCGATTGCAGGCGTGGATTTTTCCGGCATCAAGGAGTTTGACAAGAATCAATTGGTTAAGGCGCTGAAGAAAATCGGCGTCGGCGATTCACGTATCTTTGACAAGGCGCAGGTCGCTCGTGCTGAGCAGGAATTGAAGAAACAATATTTGTCGCGAGGCCTGTACGGCATGAAAGTGACAACCACCGTGACGCCGATCGAGCGTAATCGGGTCAATGTCACGTTTGCGGTCAGCGAAGGTGAAGTGTCGCGCATCAGGGAAATCCGCTTCGTTGGCAACAAGGCGTTCTCCGATGCCACCCTGCGCGACCAGATCAAGCTGCGTTCCCCTGGTTGGTTCACTTGGTACACCAAGGCCGACCAATATTCGAAAGAGAAATTGTCGGGTGATATCGAAACCTTGCGTGCGTATTATCTGAACCGCGGTTATATCGAGATGCAGGTCGAGTCGACTCAAGTAGCGATTACCCCCGATAAGAAAGACATCTACATCACAGTCAATATTAATGAAGGTGACAAGTACACAGTTTCCAACATCAAGCTAGAAGGTGAAATGTTTGGCCGCAATGACGAATTGGCGTCACTGATAGAGCTCAAAAATGGGGATACATTCAACGATGAAAAAATGGATAATAGTACCAAAAAGATAGCTGAGCGGCTTGGCAACTTCGGCTACGCGTTCGCCAACGTGAATGTTAATCCGGAACTCGATCGCGACAAGAAAGAAGTGGCGTTTACGATTCTGGTTGATCCGGGCAAGCGCGTCTACGTGCGACACATCAACGTGTTCGGCAACACCAAGACCCGCGATGAAGTAGTGCGCCGCGAATTCCGCCAGTTCGAGAATTCCTGGTACGACGGCTCCAAGATCAAGCTGTCGCGTGATCGCGTCGACCGTCTGGGTTACTTCAAGGATGTCTCCATCGAAACCTCGGAAGTACCCAATACCTCCGACCAGGTCGATATCAACATGTCAGTCACCGAACAACCCACTGGCAATATTCAGGTAGGCGCTGGTTTCTCGCAGACTGACAAATTGAACTTGTCCGGTTCGATTCAGCAGCAGAACGCTTTCGGCGGTGGCAATACCATTAGCTTAGACATCAATACCAGCAGCTACTCGCGGGTGATCGCATTATCTCAGACCAATCCGTACTTTACCGACGACGGCATCAGCGGTACCTATGGCCTGTATCTGCGTACCGTGCGTCCGTCGCCATACACTACAGGTGACTATCGCGTACAGACCATCGGTAGCGATATCAAGTTCGGCGTGCCGTTCTCGGAACTGGATACGGTGTTCTTCGGCATAGGTATTGAAAACATCAACGTCCAGGCCGACAACTCCGCCCCAATGCTGTATCAGCAATATGTGAGCGACTTCGGTAACAGCGTGTTGGTGCCGAGTGGTCTCGGCTACAGCTGGCTGGCAAATCCGTCTTCTGCAACCACCAACAGTTTACCGTTGACCGCCGCTTGGCAGCGCGACAGCCGCGACAGCTATCTGGTGCCGACCAAGGGCCGCTATCAGCGCGCCAGCCTGGAAATTTCGGCAGTCGGAAGTTTGCAATATTATCGTGCCAGTTACCAGCACCAGTACTTCAAGCCATTTTTCAGCAATGCTGTGACGCTGGCCCTGAATGGTGAAATCGACTACGGCCGTGGTATCCGCGGCAAGCCGTTTCCTGTATTTAAGAATTACTATGCCGGTGGTATCGGCACCGTGCGCGGATTCGAAGGATCGACGCTTGGCCTCGGTACCAACGTCGATCAGTACGGCAATTCATTGGGTGGCGCATCGCGTCTGTTTGGCAACTTGGAATTGCAATTTCTATTTCCCGGTTCCGGCAACGACCGCACCTTGCGCTGGTTCGCCTTCCTCGACGGCGGTCAAGTTTATTCCGACAAAACGCCTATGCAGTTGAGTGAGTTGCGTTATTCTACGGGAATCGGCTTGAGCTGGGTGTCGCCAATAGGCCCACTGAAAATCAGCTATGGCAAACCGTTAAATGCGAAGCCGACCGACAAGCAGCAGGCACTCCAGTTTCAAATCGGTACCGGCTTCTAAACCGCCAGGCGGTCTGTACTATTGCAGACGCTGGTAAGAATGGCATAATGCACAAGTTGTGCATTATTTGAATTGCGGAGAATTGTTTTGAAATCGCTAATTAAATCTTTAAAATCGTTACCATCCGCCGGATTGCTGGCGTTTTTCTTATTGTCAATAGCACCGGTACACGCTGACGAGGGTTCGAAAATTGCCTTTGTCAGCAGCGAACGTGTCTTACGTGCAGCGGCGCCAGCCAAGGCTGCGCAAATCAAGATCGAAGCTGAGTTCTCCAAACGAGATAAAGACTTGCAGGATCTGGCCGCTCGCCTGAAATCTACTGCTGACAAGCTGGATAAGGATTCGGCAGTGATGTCGGAGTCGGAGCGGATCCGCCGCCAGCGCGAATTGAGCGATATGGATAAGGATTTCCAACGCAAACAACGCGAATTCCGCGAAGACCTGAATCAACGTCGCAATGAAGAGCTGGCCATTGTGCTGGAGCGCTCTACCAAGGCCATCAAGCAGATCGCTGAAGCTGAAAAGTACGATATCGTGTTCCAGGAAGGCGGCGTCTACGTCAGCCCGCGTATCGACATCACTGATAAAGTATTGAAGCTCCTCAACAAGTAAATTGATTGTTCCGAGGGCAGTGGGCAAAGCACCTGGCCGGCAAACCGGCATAGGTGCTTTGCCCCGACAGCAGCAAACCAATATATTCCTACCTCCTCCACTAATTAAAAAGGCCACGATGAGAACTCGGCTGAAAGAATTGGTCCAAAGCTTGGGTGGTCACTTGATTGGTGATGCGGATACGCAAGTCTCCGGCATTGCTCCACTGAGCGACGCAACCACTTCCCAGATCACTTTCCTGTCCAACCCCAAGTTTCGGTCCCAGGCTGCGCAAACCCAAGCGGCCGCTATTATCCTGTCCGCAGCAGATGATGCGGTGCTTGGCGCCGATTATCGTGGTGCACGCATTGTTGCGGACAATCCGTATGCGTATTTTGCCAAGGCAGCACAGTTTTTCGCGGCGCGCAACGCGATTCCGGTTATCCCTGGCATTCATCCTTCAGCGACACTCGACCCAACGGCACAGGTTGCTTCCAGCGCCCACATAGGCCCGAACGTGGTCATTGGTGCTGGCGCTGTAATCGACGAAGAAGTGCGGATCGAAGCCGGCTGTGTAATCGGCAGAAACGTCAAAATCGGCGCAAATAGTTGCCTTAATGCTAATGTTACTATTTACGCCTCCTGCGAAATCGGTGCGCGGGCGATCATTCATTCCGGCGTCGTGATGGGTGCTGACGGTTTCGGCTTCGCAAATGCAGGTGGGACCTGGATTAAGATCCCGCAAACCGGTAGAGTTCTGATTGGTGACGATGTCGAAATTGGCGCTAACACCACGATTGACCGCGGTGCGCTGGCTGATACGGTGATCGAGGATGGTGTCAAGCTGGATAATCAGATCCAGATTGCGCATAATTGCCATATCGGTACCCAAACGGCGATTGCTGCCTGTGCCAGCATTGCGGGCAGTGCACGAATCGGTAAATACTGCTCGATTGGCGGCGCTGCGATGATTCATGGCCACATCACCATCGTCGATCATGTGCATGTGTCAGCGGGTACGCTGGCGCTGCGTTCGATCTCCGAACCGGGCCAGTACACTGGATTTTATCCAATTGCCAAACACGGTGATTGGGAGAAATCTGCAACTCTGGTACGCAATCTGAACACAATGCGTGAGAAAATTCGGACTCTGGAAAAATCTGTCAAACAGCTTACCGAAAAAGATAATGAATAGCGTAACTAACACACTCGACATCAATCAGATCAAAAAATACTTGCCGCATCGCTATCCGCTGCTGTTGGTTGATCGCGTATTGAACTGGAAAAGCGGCAAGTCGATCACGGCGATCAAGAATGTCACGATCAACGAAGAATTCTTCAACGGTCACTTCCCGAACAAACCGGTGATGCCGGGTGTCTTGACGATCGAAGCGTTGGTGCAAACCGCCGCGCTGCTATCGTTTCTGACCAACGGCCGCACGCCTGACGAGAACTCCGTGATGTACTTCGCAGGGATCGACAATGCGCGCTTCCGTCGTCCGGTTGAGCCGGGCGACCAGATCAAACTGGACGTCGAACTCGTTCGCATGGTGCGCGGCGTCGGGAAATACAGGGCCGTCGCCAGCGTTGATGGCGAACTGGCTGTCCAAGCCGAGTTGATGTGCACTACGCGCAACGCGATCAGCCCTTCCACCGACGTCGCTGCTATTCCTGCCGCGTGCTGCCGCATGAACCAATGATGCGCATTCATCCTACTGCCGTCATTGATCCGAAGGCGGCGCTCGATAGTTTCGTCGAAGTCGGTGCTTACTCGGTGATCGGCCCGCATGTTTCGATCGGCGCCAATACCAAGGTTGGCCCGCACGCGGTGATCGAAGGGCACACCACCATCGGGCGCGATAATTCGATTTTCCAGTTTGGCTCGATCGGTGCGGTCCCGCAGGACAAGAAATATGCCGGTGAACCGACCCGCCTGGAAATCGGCGACCGCAATACTATCCGTGAATTCGTTACGCTCAATCTTGGTACGATTCAAGGCGGCGGTGTCACACGTATCGGTAATCATAATTTGATAATGGCTTACGTGCACGTCGGGCACGACTGCCAGATCGGCAGCAATACCACCATCGCTAACAATGCGACATTGGCCGGACATGTGCATCTGGGCGATTGGGCGTTGCTCGGAGGGTTCACCACAGTACATCAGTTCTGCCGCATCGGTGCTCATGCGATGACTGCCTTTACCGCTGCAGTCAGCAAGGACGTGCCGCCGTTCGTGACGGCTGCTGGTAATCGCGCAGAACCCGCTGGTATCAATAGCGAAGGCTTGCTCCGCCGCGGTTTCAGAAGCGAACAGATCATGGCTATCAAGCGTGCCTACAGAACCATTTATCGCTCCGGTCTGGCACTTCAAGATACCATGGCGGCGTTGGCGCAAGAGGAAGGCAAATCGCCTGCTTCGACCGAACATCTGAAATTGATGCGTGAATTCATCGCGTCCTCGACACGCGGCATCATCCGCTGACATGGCGAAATTTCTTTCCACCGTGGCGGTAGCGATGGTCGCCGGTGAGGCATCTGGCGACTTGCTGGCAGGTCACTTGTTGTCAGGTTTGCGTCCACATTTGCCGGATGCGCGGATGTACGGCATCGGCGGCGCCAGGATGGCGGAATACGGCTTTGTCAGCGACTGTCCGATGGAAAAACTATCCGTCAACGGCCTGTTCGAAGTGCTTACCCACTATCGCGAACTCAAGGGTATTCAGAACACATTACGTGACCGGCTGTTGGCGGATAAACTGGATGTGTTCATCGGCGTCGATGCACCAGACTTCAATTTTGGTCTGGAAGTGCAATTGCGCCAGGCCGGTATTCCCACTGTGCATTTCATCGGTCCATCAATCTGGGCCTGGCGCGGCGGCCGCATCAAGAAGATCGCGCGGGCGGCGTCGCACATGCTGGTGATTTTTCCGTTTGAAGAAGAAATTTATCGCAAGGCCGGAATTCCGGTTACTTATGTCGGCCATCCTCTGGCGCAAGTGATACCGATGGTGCCAGACGTCGCCGCTGCGCGCAGTACGTTGGGCCTGGGCGCCGACTGCCGCGTGTTAGCGATCATGCCCGGCAGCCGCACGGGCGAACTGAAGCACAATACGATCGCTTTTGTGCAGGCGGCGAAGCTATTGGCGCAGCGCGATCCCGGTATGCGTTTCATCGCGCCGATGGTGGACCAGCGGCAAAGCAGATTTTTTAGCGAACTGGTGGCGCAGGCCGGTTTGCGGGATGTGCCGATCCAGTTGCTGGATGGCCAGTCGCATACTGCGATGGCCGCTGCCGATGCCGTGCTAGTGGCATCCGGCACTGCTTCGCTGGAAGTTGCGCTGTACAAAAAACCGATGGTGATCGCCTACAAGATGATGCGCGCCACGTGGGAAATCCTGCGCCACATGAGTTACCAGCCATGGATCGGCTTACCGAATATCCTGACGCGCGAATTCCTGGTTCCAGAGTTATTGCAGAACGCTGCTACACCGCAGGCGCTCGCCGATTCGCTGTGGCGGCAGCTCGAAGATGAGCCGCACCAAGCCATGCTGCGACAGCGTTTTACCGACATGCATCACAGCTTACTGCGCGACTCAGCCAGTGAGAGTGCGCAGGCCGTATTGAATATCATCGAACAATAACGCAATCAACGTTCGTCCGGCATCTTGCGCGGTTGATCCCATGCTGTCTTTCTCTACTCCTATTTTGCTACGGCAGCCGTGACCATGTCCGATCGTAATCTTTCTCTTTTTAATGACAATGACTACCCAGATGAAATCATCTGCGGCGTTGATGAGGCCGGTCGCGGTCCGCTGGCGGGGCCGGTATTCGCTGCGGCAGTGATTCTAGATCCGCAACGGCCGCTGATTGGCCTCCGTGATTCCAAGAAGCTGAGCGCCGAGCGGCGCGAGGCGTTGGCGGAACAGATCAAGGAGAATGCCTTGGCGTGGGCGATTGCCGAATGCTCAGAAGAAGAAATCGACTCGCTCAATATTCTGCAAGCCACGATGGTGACAATGCGGCATGCGGTGGCGGGCTTGGCGATATTGCCGACGCTGGCGCTTATCGACGGCAATCGTTGTCCGCCGCTGAACATCCGTAACGAAGCCATCGTCAAGGGCGACGACAAGGTACAAGCCATTTCGGCTGCCTCGATCTTGGCCAAGACTGCCCGCGATGCGGCGCTGCAGGTGTTGCACGCACAATATCCGTACTACGCATTCGATCAGAACAAAGGCTATCCGACCGCATTGCACCTGGAGCGGTTGCGGTTGCATGGCGTATCGCCGGTGCACCGTAAATCCTATGCGCCGGTGCGCGCCTTGTTGGGCGTCAAACTGACTGCAGCATGATCACAATGGGCAAGCCATGAAAACCATCACATATTCTGCCAATCCGCTCTACAATGAACTTAAGCATCTCGCTACCAACGGGCAGGTGCGGCGCAAGGCCGAGCGCACCCTACCGAATGGCATCCATCTGTGGGAAAAAAAGCCTATCTGTAGCATGTCGGTTTGCCGGCATTGTGCATGATAATCCAGAGCGCGCTGTAGCATCACGAAGCCGCTCCCTCGATCGCGCAATGCGGGGCTGGCGCTGTGTCGAGTATGGCGTCTGCCTGTTGTTGTCATTGAAACGCCGCATGCGGTTGGATTCACGGCACCGACGCAATCTGTGGTGCTACTCGATAATCTGCAGGATCCCGGCAATCTCGGTTCGATCCTGCGCAGTGCCTCGGCGGCTGGCATCAAGCAGGCCTACTATTCGGAAGGTAGTGCTTCATCTTGGTCGCCGAGGTTGTGTTGCGATAAGAATCTGCGACAATACAGGTAACTTAAAATATTCGCCAAATCATGATTAGTATTACTCTTCGGAAGGTTCTCAAACAACTGCACTATCCTTTTGATGTCATGCTTGTCTGGGTGCGTTGGTATGTGGCCTACCCTCGCTCTTGTGTCACATTGAAGAGATAATGCAAGAGCGAGGAGGTTTCGTCGACCACACCATGGTGCATCGCTGCCTTGATGAGACTTATATTAAGGTCTTCGGTGAATGGAAATATCTCTACCGTGCTGTAGATAAGTGCTGTGACAATACGGCCGCGATTGAAAGCGTCAAAGCTGATCCCGGTGTTTATACTGCATATTGTGCCAGTCTAAATATCTCAACAACATGATCGAGCAAGACCACCGAGCCATCAAGCGAATCACTAGATCCATGCTTGGCTTCAAGTGATTCTGGTGTTCCAGAATCATTATCGTCAGATCGGTATCGAGACCATATTATCTTAGTGATGGGTCGCTTGCATCAAGATAAAGAGACGAGGCTACTTCTACGCCGGCGATGATTTAATTGCCTGCAAAGGACAGGTTACTTAACTTATAATGAGCGACAGCAAACCCGGCGTAGTAGACGTTGAACGCCTGAATTTCAACGTAGTCGATGCACATTCCTGACCAGCTGCCGCACCGATTGTAATTTGACGTCGACATAGCTGGGGCGCTTTATCAGGCCTGGATTGTGGTTCAGGTATTGCGTTACCCACGCCGTGCGCATGCCAACCCGTTTGGCGGCTTTCAGCGTGGCAATCGTATCCTCGACCAGAATGCAGCGCCCGGCAGTCACGCGCTCGCGTGCAATCAGTTGGCGCAACATATGGCGCGACGGCTTCGGCCGCAACTGGCGGTGCACATGCATCGACTCGATCGAAATATGTTTACCGAAATGTCGCTGCAGACGCAAGTGCCGTAGAACGTCTTTCGAATAACGGTGTGGGGCGTTGGTCAACAGTATCTTGCGACCGGGCAGCTGCTTTAATAAATTGATCAGGCCGCGCTCGGCCCGAATCATACTAAACAAATCGTCGAAATGATGTGCTTGCCTTAAAAACTCCTCGGGCCGCACCTGATGATGTTTGACCATCCCAAGCAAGGTCGCACCATAGCGCCGCCAATAGCCCTCTCTTGTGGCATTGACCGTGGCAGCATCGACATCGACGCCGCTACAGCCTAGCGTGCGTGCCATGAACGCATTCATGTTTTCATTGATCGCCGGAAAAATCGCGTGCGATGCGTCATGCAACGTATCGTCCAGATCGAACAGCCATAGTGCTTTAGTATTCTTCATTCGTTTCTATTCACTGTTATGCGCCGCTGTTTTCGCTGTTTTGCTGGAAGCGGCAATCTTTAATTAAGAGGAGAAGTATGTTCTGTAAGATTATACAGATACTGGGCTTATATTCATACTGAGCCTCACTGCCGCATTACTCAATAGGCTGTTCAGGCTGGCAGCGACCGGCGTAGCCGGGGTCGGCGACATCGGCGCCATCGCGAATTCGTCACCGACAAGTAGCCGCCAAGGCAGCGCCTTGTTCAAAATTGAACGCGCGGGCCGCACGGATTTTTATATGTTGGATGGCATGATCTTATAATTTCTACAATATTCTTCGTGCATCGCACTGGAAATTGATCCGAACAATGCACAGGCGCTGGCGCCGTTAATGGCCAAATAAGACGTTTATGCCGATGGCAAAGCGCACCAAAAAGATCCTGCCATCGAGATTGTAAAAAACTTCAATGCACTGCTGGAAAAGTACGGCATGACGCCGGCCAGCGTGGCCAACTTGAAACTGAGGTTGCTGTCCCCCAGCCTACTCGATATCAGCGAATACGCCAGCCAGGGTTATTTGCCACAATTTGACATCGACATCACGCTGGCGAATGTTGTCAAGAGCATCAACAAGAAATTGATTGAACTGAAACGCCGGAACAATAGTGATCATTGCTGGGCGGCTTGTCGAAGACGGAACAAAACCAGTTCCTGCAAGACATCGTCGATGAAATTGTTGATCAGCGCCAAAGCGCAACGGCGACACCGCTAGTCTGGCAGCGATTCTGGCTGAGATGACTGGCGAAGACACGTTCTCCGGTAGACTCGTGCAACGTGCACTGCTCGATGGTCGCAATCCGGGCCTGGAGGACTTCATTGACAAGCTGAGCAGCGCATCACCGGATGCTTTCGTCGGCATCGATATGCTGCGTCTGACTTGTCCCAACAGCGTGTTGATGCTGCTTTAACAAAGCGGCCTTACTGTGCAACGGATTTACTAAAAACAACCTACTCCGCTATTCGATGAATCTTTGATCGAAGTCAACGTCGAGCTTTTTTAAATCTTCTAAGATCGGTCGTCATTTTATTTTTTATCAAGGGTGGGTTGATGATTTTCTATCATTTTTCTGACCACGGTTACACCAGTCTGAAAGGCTTCGAGTTCGTCTGGCATCCGATATGGTTACAGGAATTGCAGGTGCATTGACATGGATCAAGTGGGTGCAGCCCTGACTGATACCAGACATGGATATCGCGCCTCGATATTGCATATAATACAATTTTATCGACTTGCTGCACTGCTATCTCATGTCTTCCAGCCACAATCTGACCGCATTGCTCGACCATCGCCTCCTCTGGAGCGGACGGCAACGTTTTGTTCTGCTCGATAGTGAATTTGGCGATGGCGCAAATTTTCTTGCAGCATGGCAGGCCTGGCGCGACGATCCTCAACGGCCGCAGCAACTGCATTACCTGGCGTTGGCGCCAGACATGCCAACAGTGCAGGATGTGCGACTCACTTGCCGTCGGCAATCGGCGTGGCAAGCGCTGTCGACCGAAATGTGCCGCTCATGGCCGGCCGCGCTTCCTGGATTTCATCGCCTTTTTTTTGAAGGCGAACAGGTCGTGCTGACACTGATGTTTGGCGACAGTACGGCCTGTGTGCGACAAATTGTAGCCAACGTCGATGCTTTCCACTTGCATGGGTGCAGTTGGCAAAACTGGCCGGTGCCGACGCTCGGCACACTCGGCAAGCTGGCCGGCAAACATGCTAGCCTCACGCTTCCAGTCGTTGACGAAACGCGACGCAAGAGACTTGAACAAAGCGGCTTCGTATTCCGCAACGACGCGCCTGGCGCCGACCGCATACTTCGCGCAGAATTTGTGCCGCGCTTCACTACGCGCGCGCCGCTGGCGTCCGCACGACCGGACGGCGAACGCCACGCGATCGTGATCGGTGCCGGGCTGGCCGGCAGTGCCGCCTGCCAGCGCTTGGCGCGACGGGGTTGGCGCGTCACCCTGGTAGAAAGCCACGCGGCGCCAGCACAGGAAGCATCGGGCAACAGCGCCGGCATTTTCATGCCACTGCTGTCGCGCGACGACAAGCCCAGCTCGCGCTTGAGCCGCAACGCCTACTTGTTTGCGCAGCAGATATGGCGCATGCTCGGCGGCATCGGCCAGGCATTCGCCGGCGCTGACTGCGGCGTCTTGCAGATTGCCCGCGACGACATCCATGCAGAGGTACAGCGGCAATTGGCCGCGGACTGGCGCTATCCGACCGAATTTGCCGAGTGGCTCGAACACGCCGCAGCATCGCGCCTGGCAGGTTGCAGCGTTAATGCAGGCGGCTGGTACTTCCGCGCCGGGGGTTGGGTGCAATCGTCCAGCTTGTGCGAAGCCATGCTGGACGATTGCGGCACCGCGCTGAAATCCCGTTTCGGACAACTTGCGGCCAGTCTTGAACGCAGCGACGATGAATGGCTGGTGCGCGATTCACATAGTGTGAAGATTGCCAGCGCACCGGTAGTCATCCTAGCCAATGCCTGCGGCGCATTGGATTTTCCGCAGGCCCAAGCACTGCCGTTGACGGCAATCCGCGGCCAAATCAGCCATCTCGACGCCACCAGAGTACCCGCAATCGCCCCGGTACTGTGCGGCGAAGCGTATCTGACGCCTGCCTACGCCGGAATCTGCAGCAGCGGCGCTTCATACGACGAGGACCAGCAGATCACACTGCAACAAGCCAGCCAGGACGATAACCTGGCACGCTTGGCCAGGATGTTGCCGAACTGGCGTCATGACAATTTGCCGTTGCGCGGATGGGTCGGCTTTCGCTGCGTGGCGAGCGATCGTTTGCCGTTGGTGGGCGCATTACCGGACAGCGGGGCGACGTACCCGGTGCGCGAGCCAAAATTGCATGACTTGCCACGCTTTATCGGACTCTACAGTCTGCTCGGTTACGCCTCGCGCGGCTTGATCTGGGCGCCGCTGTCAGCAGAAATATTGGCGGCACAACTGGATGGCGAACCGCTTCCCCTGGAAGCCGAACTGGCGGCAGCAATCGATCCGGCGCGATTTTTACTCAAACAACAACGCCGCATCGGGTAACGTTACCTGGGCACATGTGCCTAGGCGGGATTGCTCACAAATGCCACGACAACGCTGGATGAAAAGGCGCTCGAAGGCGCCTTTTCATCATTTAAAGCCGCTTAACGAGCCCATTGATTCGGCCTGAATTGCCAATCGTCGCGCGACCGCGTTTCCAGCATGACTGGCATATAATAGTATCCTGGTTGTGCACGAATCCACGAATCATACATGCCGAGGCCCATCCCAGCGCCAATAACTCGGTGTCCAGACAAAATCGCGGTGTGGCGGCGGCACCACTTCATAGCGCGTAGGTGGCAGCTGTCCGATATGGAAATTGACTTAGACTAGTCAATAGTAGCCACGCCATGCATGGCGGTAAAGAGGTATTTGACTCTAAATCAACAGGTCTTTTTGTCATCATTCGGTGATTCTGGCTTGCTTTCCAGTATCGGAAACCTATACTGGAATAGTAAATTAGATAGTTTATTGCAAACGCCAGAGCGGCGTTGATATATAAAATCCGCGTGACGCATGTACCGGAAAGCGCACTTGGACCGGCCATGAATTGCGCATTAAAAGTGTACCCATCCTAGGCTGCAGTCTTATGTGCCTTCAGGTACATAAGACTGCAGCCTAGGATGTTTCCCGCGTGGACTTATACGTCAAAGTACGTCGGGCCGTGATGGCCGAGAGTAAGAGGTAGCGTGCTGTTGCACGCTACCTCGGCATCCATTTCAATACCGCCAGGAAGATGCGCCTGTTTGCAGCGCCACCCGATTATCGGCAAATGCCGGCTCCGGTTTCTACGACGCTAGCAGCGTTTAAGGCGATCATCAACGCCATTCTGGAAGCTGACAAGCAAGTTCATGTGAAACACCGCCATACAGCAGTGCTCATCCGCGAACAGCTGCCTGACGAGAATATTGAGCGATGACCAGAGCGCCGATGGACCCAGGCCTTTGCTGAGTCACAGAGCTTCTGGCTGAGCCTGAGCCTGCTGATGGAACTCAAAACCAGTGGCGTGCAAGACATTTTGATTGCCTGCATCGATGGTCCCAAAGGTTTTCCGGAAGTCATTGCCGCTGAATATCCTGAGACCCGCATCCAGCCGTGCATCGTTAACATGTTACGTAATAGCCTCAAATACGTTCCCTGGAGAGACTACAAGGCAGTCACAGCCGATCTGAAACGCATTTACCAAAGTAGTACAGAAGAGCAGACCCTGGCAGAGCTGGAGCGCTTTGGTCAGCAATCGAATGGGAAGTACACTCAGATCGCAAAATCATGTACTACCCATTGGGTCAATTTGCGTACGTTGTTTGATTACCCATCAGAAATTCGCAAGGCGATCTATACGTCAAATATCATTGAGTCTCTCAACAGAGTGATTCGCTGCGCAGTGG
>JFJP01027080.1_pt1 | contig 22407 bp, 20 predicted proteins | sample 431651 | NCBI WGS metagenome assembly JFJP01 (sample SAMN02602958, study PRJNA72255) | Microbial mat metagenome, whole genome shotgun sequencing project. | biome: fresh water; feature: sink hole; material: water; isolation source: purple microbial (photo- and chemosynthetic) mats found in...
AGCACCATCCCAAATCAAACATTGCTAAAAAATAAATGAAATTTATTTCTTTAACTAATATCTTAATTTTTTACCAATTTTAGTTAAATGTTTCATCAGGGTATAATAAAACTCTTGATTTGCCACACATCCTTTGCCTTTTAAATAGCAATCAGCTAAAGAAGCCATACCTTGATTTTTAATTATTAAGATTTAAGAAAAATTATTCATTTTCTCAACATTCAAGATCCCAATGATCAGAGCCTTTTTTAAATAATTCAATGGCTTTCTCTTCGTTTTTTTCACAACCTCCTTCCCCGTTTTGATAAGAAATTCCTAAATGAGCAAAGTCTGAAGAAAAACAGATAATTTCTAAATTATAAACGAAATTCTATTGTTTACCAGAAAATTCTTCTTTTTTGAGCATTTCTTCCTCTTTTTCTTTACCATTTCCTTTCAATTCATCGTATTGTCTCTCCTGAATGAAAATATGTGTTTTTATTCTATCAAAATCCTGAAACTGTAGATTTTCTTCCCAAATTTCTAAGAAATCACCCCTTTTTTCTGGATCTTCTTCTAAGCATTTCTTCACTTCTTCAATAAACTTTCCTTTTTCTTCACCGAATTTCTCTTCGAATTCACTTATCATATTTCGCAATACTTTCATATAATCACTATAACTTTCCTGATCAATTAACCTATTCTTGATTCCAGCCATGTCTAAAGTCACTAACCCCAGCGAAAACTTATCGGATGTGATCGGGTTCACAACTCCTTCTTTTTCTTTCTTCATATGGAGATCAAACCATTCAGGAGACATATAAGAAGTGGTGCCCTCATAAGCATATGGCTTGGCCAAAGACTCTTTATATTTCATCGCGATTCCAAAATCAGCTAAAAAAAGCTTTGATTTCTTTTCATCAATTAAAACGTTCTCAGGTTTAATATCCCTATGAGCTATGTTGCAGCTTTGCAATATAGCTAAGGCTGTATTCAATCTATAGAAGAAACTTTTTATCATAAGAAAATTATCACAAATAGAGCCCTTATCTATCAAATCTCTAAGAGTATAAGGGTAGAATGTAAAGATATTATGATAGGTTGTTTGGCTTAAAAACCCGGTTTCTTTCAGAAAACCATGGTATTTTGGAAAAAAATCTGATAAATAAATCTTTCTTGATAATTTCTCAAGGAAATTAATTTCTCTGAGAATTGATTCTTCAGAGTTTATATCTATTTTCAATGCTATTGATTTCATGAAATAAAGGTCTTGAGTTATTTTATGAACTGCTTTTTTAATCGATTTAGTTGCACCGCGTTTTCTGGAGGATTCAACTGAAAAATCCAACTTTTCAAAGTCTAATTTGTCTTTCAAATAAGCATCATAATTTTCTGTTTTTCCAGAAAGAATTTGTTGAATTTTCAACGTTTTTCCTTTACAAAAAAAAAAATCATTAAAAGAAAATCAAAATTAAATTACTTTTCTTGAAGAATTCTTCCAAAAATTCTGGTTTTTCAATAATGTCAACCATCATATGCAATTTAATTTTCTTCTTCTGATCGCAATAGAAGTTTTCTTTATAAATCTTCAAAAAATCCCATCTCTCACTGGCATTAATCCTTAAGCATTTTTGAAGTATTCCCAACATTTTCTGCAGACGAAATCTCATTAAACTATTAGGTTCTTTTTCGATATTCACTTGCAAACTTTTCAATTCTTTATCAATAGAATCTTGATTCATTTTATCACTTAACTTTCTCAAAGTCCAAAGCTGATAAAAGACAAGCCCAAAAGAAAAAGCATCACTTTTAAATGGGTTTATATTCAAAGCATTCACATTTCTCTGAAATGCGTCCATAAGCTCAGGAGACATATACATTTTATTACCTGCTAAGTCCACATTTATTTTCGTCTCTTCAGTATCAAATACAAAGATTTTCGAAATTCCAAAATCAATTAATGTGAGGATTTTTTTTGTGTCATCCAATAGTATATTCTTCGGCTTCAAATCCCTATGGCAAATGCCTAGTATTTGCAAGTAGCTCAAAGCATTGACTAACATATTGAATTGTTGAATAAGTAATTGATTGCTGATCAGAGTTTTATTTTTTATATGTTCATTAATAAAAAAGTCTAATGTGTAGGGCAGACACTCAAAACAAAGGTAAAAATCTGTTTTTGAGCCTATTTTACTTTTTCTGACATACCCATAATATTTAGGTAAAGCCTGAGGTTTAATCATCTGTTTTGATAGGAGTTCATGGATTTCGATTTCTCTTTTGATATCGTCAAGTGAGTCCTTGTCACTATCGTCAATATTCATTATTTTCACTGCCAATTTCAAAGAATCATTGGATTTTAAACCTATTTTTATCACATCTCCAAAGACCCCTCTACTGATGAAAGAATGGTTCTTTATGTCTAAATCATCAAAAATGAGGCCATTCTTCAAGAAACAGGTCTGTTGAAACTCATTTGCCTGAGAAATTTCTAATGATTTTTTTTTTAATGATTGGGTCTGAAAGATGAGGTTATTAGTATTTTCGATTTTTGGTGGCCCTTCTTGATTTTTTTGATTAAAATCTAGACTTATTTGATTTTGAAGCTGTGATTTTTTTTTTTTTTTAGAACTAATGCAACCCATTTTATAAATTCTGAATGAATTAAGTGATTTTATTTTTTTAATTTTTCCAAAAAAGCCAATTTTTTTTTTGAATTTAAAAAAAAAAAAAAAATTTTTTAATCATAAAAAAAAATTTTTAATCATAAATTTTTTTTTCTTTGATGGAAACTCAAAAATCAGTAAAAGTTGCTTCAATTCAATGTTCTTCTTTGATGGGAAAAACTTCTGAAAACACCCAAAAACTGATACCTCTGATTCGTGAAGCTGCATTGCAAGGTGCTAAAATCATTGTTCTTCCAGAAACCTCTATCACAGGCTATTTAAGCCAAGATCTTAAAACCAATTGGAAGTCTTCTTCACTTGCTCAAATAAACGATAAATTTACTTTTCCTTTTCAATTAGATCCAGCTCTTCATGCAGAAACTTGCCCAGGTCCAATAACTGAGACTTTTGGTAAATTGTCAAAAGAATTACATGTATATATCACAGTTCCTTTTCTAGAGAAAGAATCGAAAAATGGAGAAGAATTGTATTATAACACAGTATGTTTGATGGATAAAGAAGGAATTATAGTGGCACATTACCGAAAAAATAACCCTTGGCCTTCCCCAGAAAAATTCTGGGCAACAAAAGGAGAAGATTTAGCAGTTTATGAGAGTGAATATGGGAAGATTGGCTTAGCGATTTGTTTTGATATTCATTTCATTTTAAGCAGATATGCGAAAGCTGATATCTGGGCTTTATTATATCCAATTGCTTGGGTTGGTGATCCGTTTTTCTGGTTTCGACAACAATTGCCGAGCTTGCTAAAGAAATCAAATGTGAATTTTAGTATCGTTGGAGCCAATTGGTCAGTTGATAAGGAAGAAAAATGGGAAGGATATGGATTAAGTACGATATATGGGCCGTTTGGAGAGATTCTGTCTGTAAATAAGAATTTTATTGGAGACTCGATAATTTATGCTGAAATAAAAACGGAAAAGAGTGGAGGGGATTTTTTTTATGAAGAATATGAAAAATGGGGAAAGTTTCAAAGAAAATAAGGTTGATAGTTTGTTTTAAATGAAAAAAAAATTTTTTTTTATTTATTTATAAATTTTTTCAATTTCCTAAAAGAAATAAAAAAAATTGATTATGGTTATTTTGTATTTTGTTTTTAAAATCAAAGGAAAGATTATAAATAAAAAAAATATTTTTTTTACATTTTTAAAAAAACGATTTTTATAAAAAAAATTAAATAATTACACTATTTTAATAATCAATCAGTTCATAAACAACTAATTATCCATAAATTTTCTTTTGAAATAATGGAACGAACTAAAAATTAAAACACACACTCTTAACGTGGCCGAAAACCCTACCCAAGTAAAAGCATAAAGCCATTTTTCATCATACACTATCGTTTCCAAAAACGTCAATGCATAGGCCAATGTAATGGTTCCCACGGCTGCCCAAACTAAAAGCAATCCAAATTTGAAGAGTTTTCTATTTCCTTTTGAATAAATAAACAGAAAAAAAGCCAAAGTCACAAGAGTGAAATCAATCCAACTAAATACATCCCCTGCAATAATTGCAAGAGAATTATCCCTAAATATGTAAAACCCAAATAAAATTGAAATAATCAATTGATTCAAAATTTCCATTTTTAACAAATCCATCAATACAATAAAATAAACTGTTAATTCATATTTTTTTTCATCATTATTATCATTAACATTACCAGCATTTATCCCAACATCAACGATCAAAACTTCTTCACTATTCCCTTTTCTTTCTCTTGCAAGTTTTCCCTTATAAACCAAAAAAACTCCCATATATATCATCAGCAATATTCTTAAGAAGATTCCGATAATCAAAGTAACTTTTTCAGATTTTTGTATATAAGTTATAAAAGTAACGATCTCATAAACATAGAAAAACAATGAAATTGCAATTAAAAACAAGACAAGAACTGCAACCCAAACCCTTGTCCCAGTGGACTTCTTCAAGAAAACCATAAAGAACAAAACGATTAATAAACTGATCAAATCTATGATCATCATTATTCTAAGAACAGAAATTTTTGGCTGATAATAGACATTATATAAATCATCAAAATTATGAATTGCTAGCATAAGGCTTATAAAAGAGAATAATTGATGGGAAAATGTCATAATTATAAGAGCTAGAAGATGGGCAAATGATGTATGATAGATGTATTTTACATGAAATTCATCAAAAGAATTAATTTTCGGGAGAAGCGAATTTTCTTCTATTGGGTCATATTGTCCATGCATTTTTCAAAATTTTAGATAAAATAAATTTGTTTTATAGCGATTTTATAAATTTTTCACAATTTAATTAAAATTAAAGAGTTTTAATAATTTTTTACTATTTGATTATTAATTATTAAAACTGATCCAATTTCATGCAAGTTGAAGAAAAAAAAACCAATATTGTCGAACCTACAATTCAAATCCAGCCTTCTTCTGAAAAAAAGAATGAGAAAGATGAGAAACCCAAGCCCAAAACCACATTAGAGAAATACCCTTTTAAAATAAAGAAGAAAATGTCCAATAAAGAAGTTTTTAAAAACCTTTATAAAATTTATGACTAATACTTCATAAATATTAAGATCTTTCGATTATTGGCCTTTGAATTCAAACAAAACGGGACCCAAGGCATAAAAATCTCGATTATTTCTGAAATGGTGAGTAATTTGTTCTATCCTTTTGATGAAAAAGGGGAAGCTAAAGGGAAATTTAAACAATTGATTGAGGATTCATTCAAAACCTATTGTCATGTGATAAAAGACGAAATAACAGAGGATAAGTTCTGTGAGGCTATGGACTCTATTGATAAATACATGAATGATGAGACTGTGGAGAGGTTCTTGCAGAAAATCTTCAGGAGACACGATAAAGATAAAGATAGTCTATTGAATAAAGAAGGTTTTTTAATTTAAAAGGGTCTGTTTTTATAATATTTGTAAAGAGTTTTCTCTGTTGATGAAGAATTATAAGGATGAAAATCTCACTATGAAAGAGATTGAGAATATTTACGAAAGCATTGCCCCTTTGGACAGTAAAGGGATCGATTTTAAAACGTTTGTGAAATATTCCATGTAAAAAATTATTAAAAATAAGAAATTTTTTTTTGTTTAAATTCATTTTTTAACTAAAAAAAAAAAAAAATTTGATTAAAAAAAAAATTTTGATGGTTTTTAAAAAAATAATAAAGTTAAATAAATTTTCTTCTTTTGAGGAATTTATCTGAAGGATATTTCTGATTGAAATCCTCAATTATCGTGAGCATCAAAGGAAGTAGCTCTTCATATTGATATTGATAGTATTTACTCCAAACAGGAAATCTTTATAAAAGAATTTATTGTATATCTATTCTATTATAAAAAGAATTTACTGTTTAAATTCTTTGTAATTCGTTGAAGAGGAATTCACTCCTTGAACAATTTTTATCAGATTTTTTGGGTTTAACAGCTTTTGATACATATCATGATCCTCATTGAACTCCTGATTTATCAATTGTCTTTTCAAGAAATCCATAACATCTTCCTTTTGTAAAATTAATGAATATTAATTATTATGAATTTTAAAGAAAAACCTTGATTCTGTCAACTTCTTCTTCCGTTTCAATATATAAGAAAGGTAGAATTTGCTTATAATCAGGAATATTTTCGAACAAATAAGCTAGTTCACTGCCTATTTATATAAATAAACATAAAAAAAGAATCATTATAACAAGAAATTCAAAAAAATTCAAAAAAATAAATACCATCATATTCAAAATATCGTTGAATCAAATTCTTCAAATCCTCCATCGCCTGATCATTCGCGCCATTTTCTTCCAAGCCTTGTTTTTTGATCATATTATTGACTGAAAAATGCGAAGACCTTTTAAAAGCCAAATAAACGCTATCAATCTTTTATAAATTATTTAATTAACACTCCATCATTTAAAAAAAAATACCTTAAAAAGCATTTGTTTCTCAACTTCATTAGTTTTTCTCAAGATATAATCAATCAAATTGCTTTGAAAATCATCATCCATTTCCTCCTTTATCTTATAGCAAAACGCCTGAGTGTTCATCTCAAAAAAAATCCCTTCAACCGTAGAGATCTTTTGTATATCTCTCATTATATCAATAGGTGTCGAGTCCATTAAATTACTTAATCTGATCATATTTATATGATAAGTCCCATTCATATTCCTTGCTAAACTCAATGCATTCTCAATAATCTTATACTTTTTCTTCATTTCTTCAACAGGCCGTCTATAGAACTTCAAGTTACAAGCGATTCTACTCAAAGGAAACATCTGGAACTTGCCACATGAGAACTCCTCGATTTTCAGCAATACTGTCATTATCATACTTGCATTACACTCTAATTCACTGCAGAGATCAGTCTCTAAAATATAGCCAATCTTACCAATATTCTCTTTATTTTCTTGAATAATTTCGCCATTTTCCTGATTTTGATCATTTTGCTCGTTTTGCTCATCTTGATTTTTACTATTTTTTCCATTATTCTTGCTATTTTTTCCATTATTCTCATCATTCTCCTCCAAAGTCTTGCTTCCAAACACTCTTTTCAACAGTCTCCTGAGCACAAACTCATCCAGTGACTCCGCGAGTACATACCCCCTCATCCTGAAGAAATCTTCATCAGTCAGGAACAAATGACAAAAGGCCTCCTTGCCATTCCTACCAGCTCTTCCTATCTCCTGTATATAGTTCTCCAGACTTTTTGGCATATTCAAATGAACAATTCCATCAACATCTTTCTTATCAATCCCCATACCGAAAGCCAATGTAGCTACCACAATCCTTATCTTCCCAGCCATGAATTCCCTTTGTATTTTCAGCCTTGTGGTCTCATGACACTCTGAATGGTAAGGTATCGCAGAAATTCCGCTTTGTGTGAGATAATTTGCCACATTCTCAGTAGTTCTTATCAAGGTGCAATAAATTATAATAGATTTTAGCCTTTGGAACTTAAGGGTTCGAAATAATGATAATAAACTAATGAATTTCTCTTGATCTCTTGATACAGTTAAGAGAAGATTCGTTCGATTTATCGTATGAGAACTGATGATTTCCTTTATATTGAATAATCTGGAAATCGATGTAATTGTCTTACAAGTGGCAGTGGCTGTAAGTCCGAGTATCAGGTCAGTCTTTAGCCTGTTTTTAATCAAATAACTGAGCTTGAGGTAAGAAGTTCGGAAATTATGAGACCATTCTGATACACAATGGATTTCATCAATACAGACGAAATTTATAGGGGTATTTAACTCGAGAATCGTTGATGTTTCTAAGGTTTCTGGAGAAATATAAAGAATTTTCAACTTATTTTCCTTGATTAATTCATAGATTTTAGCCTTGTTTTCAGGCTTTAGAAGACTATTTATACATGCACCAGGTGTGGCTAAAGGCAATTTCTCTATTTGATCGAACATAAGAGAGATTAAAGGACTTATCACGATAGTAAGGCCTGGTAAAAGGAAAGAACACATAGCGTATATCAGGGATTTGCCGATGCCAGTCTGAAGGATCACTAAGGTGGACTTGTGGGAAATTATGCTTTTTATCGCTGGAAGCTGGCCTGGACGAAAATCTTCGAAAAAGAAGTTCTTTTGAAGGATTTCGAGGTAATCTGAATCTGTGAAGTCTTTGAGATCTTTGCAAAAAAGAGGAGAAAGTGAGAAATTTTCTATTGGAAGTTTTGCTTTGTATTTTGACAGTTTCTCTTTGTTTTTTGACTGGTTTTCTAAAGGAACTTCCAATGCAGTTTCCAATGCAGTTTCCAATGCAATTTCCAATGGAGTTTCCAAAGGAATTAGTCGGGAAGTATCTTGTATGTGAATTTCTAAAGGATTTTCTAAAGGACTTTCCAAAGGAATTCGGGAAGGATCTTTTAAAGGAATTACTATGATGTTTTTTTCTTTCATGGTTATTTGTGAAGAATTCTCTTCGAAAAGAGTCTCTGACTCTAAAAGTGGCATAAATAGATGGATTTTAAGGCTTTCTGAAAGACTTGAAAGGTATGGGTCGATTTCTTCTGAATTACCACCCGAAAGCATTTGTTCCATTTTATAGGACTTTACAGCTATTATGTTCATTTTTCCTTTAAAAAAAAACTTCTGCTTTGGACGACCGTTTTTAGTGTAATTATGCTTATAATTGAAGACTTGGCCACGAAAACGGTCTTTAAAGGTCTTTTTGAGGTTCAAACGCACGAGATTCTCATTTTGAACACGGGTTTTCTTAAGATTTTTAGACTTTTTTGATAGTAAACCATTTTCTTTCGGGTTTTCGTCAGGTTTTTTTTTTGGTTTTGAAGAAATTTCGGGATTTTTAGCGGGTTTTCTAATTTTTTTTAAGATTTTGTCGGTTTTCGCTTTTTTTGGAGGTTTTTCTAAAGAACTTATAGCGGTTTTTCGAGGTTTTCGTTTCGGGTATTCTTCAGTTTCTTCAATTTCTTGAAGTTTTTGGGGTTTTTTTTCATTAGGAATTCGAGAGTTTTTTTTATTTGTTTTAGGTTTAATTTGTAAGTCTTCAATGCCTTTTTCGAGCTCTTTTTCTGATATTTGATTTGAATTCTCAATGAATTTCGTTTTTTCATTTGATTTTTCTTTTGATTTTTCTTTTGATTTTTCTTTTGATTTTTCTTTTGAATTTTCATTTGAATTTTCATTTGAATTTTCATTTGAATTTTCATTTGATTTTTCCTTTGAATTTTCATTTGAATCGGATTTTTCTTTTAAATTTTCCTTTGTAATTTCCTTTGTAATTTCCTTTGTAATTTCCTTTGTAATTTCCTGTGTAATTTCCTCCTTTGTAATTCCCTTTGTATTTCCCTTTGTAATTTCCTTGGAATTTTCATCAGTTTTCTTGACAAAATTCGGCTTACAACCCAGTTTTTTTCGAAATACCCCTTTTTCCTCACAATTTCCCAAAGGAAAAAACACTTCATTTTTCTTGGCATTTAGCTCAAAATTCGGCTTGAAAATAAGTCCTTTCATCCCTAAATCCTTCAAATCCCCCTTTTTTCTAACATTATTCTCCTTAGAAACCCCCTTTTTATAAAAAATCGAACTCAAATCCTGATTAAAAGCCTGATAAATTTCTTCAGCAGTGAGTTTTTCTATAGGGTTTTCCTTTTTCTCCTTTTCTTCACAAAAAAGCTTAGAATGATCCTCTTTTTCAAATTTCTTATGTTTTTCTAAAATTCGAGAAAGGACTGGAGCCTCGAATTCAATGAAATTCCTGCGATTTTTCATGGTTTTTTTCAAAGAAATATGCTTTAAAATGAAAATTTCCCGGTTAAAGTGTTTTATTTATAAAAACCCAAAATTTAATGAAATTTATGATTTTTTTCGAATTTTTGTCATTATTTCAAAGGAAAATGAAAAAAATTAAAATTAAAACTGGTTTTTCTATGAAATTTCTCAATTTCATTTGAATTTTTTCTTTTTTTTCTATTATAAAAAAAAAAATGAATGATTTCTTCAAAAATACGAAAAAATCCCACACTTTTACATGTTTTTCCAAAGAAGATTTCTGTGACATTTCTTCGAAAACTTCCAATAAAGAAAAGCTTCTTTTACAAAGAAAAGAGCTAAAAGACCTCATTTCAAAGAATTTCACAATAGAAGCTGATTTTGTCTTCATAATACAGAACAATGGGATTTTCTTTAGAAAAGCGAAAGAAATCTTCAATGACATTGTTAACGAACTCAAAATACAAAACAAATTGGCGATTTCTTTGTATTTACTTAATAACAAAGAAGAAAAAATGGCGATTTCACAGCCTTTCAAAGAATTCAATAGAAACTCTTTGAATTTATTCAAAAGCTTTATTGAAGCTAGGAATTTTCAGCTCGAAAACGAAGATTTTCCTTTAGAAAAACACAAAAAAATACAAAGAAAAGACATTTTTACAGCCTTTGATTTTCTTAAAAAAATTCAATGGACTTCGAAAAAAGCTCGAATTTGTCTTTTCTTTTGTGAATTCGAGCAAGAAGAAGCCTTTTATGAGGAAATCCTTCAGAAATACCAAGGCAAAAACGTGGCTTTCTATTTGAATTTGTCAGAAAACAGTTTAAAAACCCAAGAGGAAGAAGAAAAAGCTAAAGAAACTCCTTTACAAACTCTAAAATTCCTGAAAAATTCTTCTGAAATTCATTCAGAAATTGAGAAAACTTGCATAAAATTCGACTTGAAAATTCTTGAGGAAAAAACAAAGAAAAACCCTTTAATTTCTTCGAAATCCTGCGAATCTTCTGTATTTCTTGAGCTTCCTTTGGACTCAACTCCTCCAAATTGGCTTGAAAAAAGCTTCAAGCTCCTTCATGCGAAAGCTCACAGTTTCTTCATTGTTAAAGACAAAGGTCTAGACATTGATTGGGCTTCTCCTTATATTCAAACCAGCAGTATTGAGACTCATTTTTGGTTGAATCCTCAGCCTTTTTCCTTTGGTGCTATGCGATATGCCTTTTATTTGAAAGATGTGGTTTTGAATGAGAAATTAGTGGGTAAAATCCCAAAGGTTCTTGATGAAAATTACAACTTGAATTTCATGCGAAAAGACGCTGAAAGTATGATATTTCTCGAGCATTTGATCATTGAATTCAATCAAAGAATGGTCTTTAGATTCCAATCGCCTACAATCCTTAATGTGGTTCATTGTTATATTTATGAGGTTTTGACCCCTGATTTCCCGTATAGATACCTTTGGGTGGAGAATCTCCTCGAGGGCGATTACAAGAAATTTAACAATAATTCAGGCTGGCAAGACTCTGCTGAGGATGAATATAACCTTATGGCTCAAGCTTTCAGTCATTTCACCTGGCAGTTTACTAAAGGTTATTTGATTATTGTGGATTTGCAAGGGATTTTCGGAGTGTTCACTGACCCGCAGATCCATTGCCTTGATGTGGAGAAGTTCGGAATTGGGAATTTTGGGCGTTTAGGCATGGTAAGGTTCTTTATGACACATCAATGCAACAAATTCTGCAGGGAGTTGGGATTGGTGCATTTGAATGATGAACCTGCGATTTCTGAAGGGTTTTGGAAGCAGAACAAAGAGATGAATATGGAAAAATTGCTCAGGGAAACAGGATTTTTGATTCGACTGTGTGATTTGTGTGGGAAACCGTATAAGGTGTCCAAGAAGGAGTTCTGTGGGTGGAAAAATGATAGAAGGTGGACAAGGGAGGATTATTGCATACTTTGCACGAATAAAAATGAGGAGGAAATGACTTATGGGGGGGCTTGTGAAGAATGTGGGAAGAAGTTCTGGTATAGCAAGTATTGGTTCAGGATGAAAAGGACTGAGAAACCAACCAGGTGCTCTATGTGCAGAAAGAATAAAAGGGATAGGGAAAGGAAGAGACTTATCGGTATTTGAAGAGAAATAGGAATAATTATTTTTTGGAAGTATTATCATAAATTGTCGTGATTAAAGGGTAAATTATTGTTTGTTTTCAGCAAAAATGAGATTTTTGTCTGTTTATCTAAAATTTTGATTATTTTTTATTTCAGTTTAAATATTTATTATATTTCTAAATAAAAATGTTAAGCAGTGATGCCTTTTTGGCTTTATTTGGTGGCATTCTAATCTCTATCGCCTCTTCTTTCAATCTTTTTTTCACTGGAAGAATCACTGGTATGAGTGGCATTTATTTTGGTTTCATCAATTTTGATCGCAATTCCTTCTATTGGCGTTGTGCGTTCCTGCTTATGATGATGATCACCACAATTTTTCTCTGGAACATTACAGGGTTCGAAAATTTTTTAGGTTTTGATCCTTTATTCGACCAACCCTCACTTTTGGTTAAAAATCTAAGCAGGAATGGTTATTTTTTAGCAGGTCTTCTCGTTGGAACAGGGGTGAGATTAGGCAATGGATGTACAAGTGGTCATGGTGTTTGTGGATTGCCGAGACTATCGATAAGATCATGGGTATTTGTGCCTATTTTCTTATTTTTTGGTATTTTGATGGCGACTTATCGGGATTATGCACCTTTTCTTGTTGATGAAACGCCTTTTGAAGGATATGATTTAAAACAATATGGCTTAATTTTGAATGGAATATTATCTTTATCACTTTTGATTGTTATAGCCATCGTTTTTGTGCATATCTTATCGAGAAATACAAATAAATTAGCTGATATTGTTTTCACATCTATCACAGCTATTTTATTCACCTTGGGGTTAATAATTTCCGGAATGAATAAAAGGAGCAAAATTTTAGGGTTTCTAACGATTAATAAGGATTGGGACCCTTCTTTGATGATTGTTTTATGTGGCGCTGTGGGATTAAATTTCATAACCTTTAATCTCATTAAAAGCACAGTGATGGGAAGACCTTTAGAAATACCAAAGAATAAAAGTATTGATGGGAGATTGCTTCTTGGGGGAATGCTTTTTGGATTGGGATGGGGTTTAGGAGGATTATGTCCTGGACCAGGTTTTGTTTTATTCCCGTTTTTAACTCCACATATAAGCTTGGCTTGGTTCGGAGGATTAACTTTAGGACATTTATTTGTGAAGTTTTATGATAGAGCTGCAAACGACATAACGAAAGTGAAAGCACATTAATATTTATTATGAATTAAATTAAAAATTAAAAGAAATTTGAAAATTAATTTAAAGTCTTTGATTTTTTTAAAATTTTTTTTTATTTTGAAAAAAAAAAAAAAGGACTTGGTTTCCTTTCTCAACATATTTTGTGAAGGTTTATGAATGGGTGGATGACTTTGTGTGAGGAAAGCACTTAAATAATATTAAGAGAGATTTTAAAAACTAGATAATTCAGTTAAAGTTTTTTGAATAAATAGTTTCGTAATTTTTCTTTGATTTTTCATCAAAAGTTAAAAATAATCAAATAATAAATTCAAGAATTTTTTTAAACAATATAAATACATTATTTATTTAATTTATTTAAATTAAATGGAAGAAATGTATATTGAAGCACATAAAATGTCCTTTGAACTCATAAATGATTTCAATAAAGGTCCGATCTCTATTGAAAATTTCACAATGCTCAGGATTATTGGCAAAGGCTCTTACGCAAAAGTCGCTTTAGTCCGAATGAAAGATAATAACAAGACCTACGCGTTGAAAATTCTGAAAAAAGATTACATTAAACAGAAACGACAAATAAATCACATAAAAGAAGAAAGATCAATTTTGGTAAGATAAAATTTATTTTTTGACTTTTCCAGTTTTTATAATTTTTTTTGCATTTCTAATTTTTTTAAACGTTTTTGCCAAATTTTTTTAATCTTAATTTTTATTATTTTTTTTTAAAAGGCGGAAATATACCACCCCTTTGTGATCCAATTGAACTATGCCTTCCAAACCGAGAAAAAGCTCTTTTTCGTTCTCGATTATTGCCCCGGAGGCGAAATGTTCAACCTCCTCTCAAAAAAACATTACTTTAATCAAGACCAGTAAAATTTCCTAATCCATCATTAAAACTCATTTTCTCCTGATTATTTTAGAGCTAAATTTTATGCTGCACAAATAGTCCTCGCTCTTGAGCATTTACATTCAAAAAACATCATCTATCGCGAGTGCTTATATTCATTTTTTTCTTCACATTATCTATTAAATTCATAGCCTAAAGCCAGAAAACGTGCTTATAGACATAGACGGCTATATAAAAATAACAGATTTCGGACTTTCGAAAAGAAATATCAAAGGAAACAGTGGGGCTTATTCTATCTGTGGAACCCCTGAATACCTGGCTCCTGAAGTAATTCAAAGGAAAGGACATGGAAAAGCTGTAGATTGGTGGGCTTTAGGCTCGATAATCTTCGAAATGATAGCAGGAATTCCTCCATTTTACAGCAATAATCGTGATGTTCTTTACCAAAGGATCATTGAAGAAGATCTGAATTATCCTAAATTTTTTGATAAATGCTTAAAAAGTTTATTGGATGGACTTTTTCAAAAGAAACCAGAAATGAGATTCGACGCCAAGGAAATCAAAGCACATGATTGGTTCAAAGGATTCGATTGGAATGCGTTATTATCAAAACAAATCGTTGCGCCTTTTAAACCGATTTTGAAATCTGAAACTGATGTTTCATATTTCGATACTGTATGAATATAAAAAAAAAATTAATGCAATAATTTCTAATATTATTAAAGGAATTCACTGAAAGCTCAATTTCTTCACCAAAAATGTCCACAGTTTTTTCTGGGTGTCATCAAGATAGTTTTAGTCTTGATAATAATTTCGATGGGTTTTCCTTTGTAAAATCCTCCAGTTTTGTGGAAGAAAGCGCGGTGATGGGTTTTGAAAAAGGGAAAGAAACTTCTTACACAGTAAAATATGAAAAAAAATCTTCGATTGAATTCGAGTTCAATTGCGAGTATGATGGCGGACAAATCGTTGATGAGAAGGAGTTGAAGGAGATCATTATGGAAGAGTATTTTAAATTTTGACACAATAGGCTTTAAGTTTCTTTAAAAAACTAATTTTTTTCTATTTAAGAAATTTAATTTTTTATTTGGAAATTTACAAAAAAACATGATAAATTTTTGAGATAAAATGAATTTTCATATTTTTGATGAAAAATTACTGAAAATTTTGATTTTTTTAATTATAAATTCTGAAATTTTATTAAAAAGTTTGACCTAAAATTTTTGAAAAAATAAAAGTCTTTATAAAATCTTTTACTTAACTTTCTTAATATAATAACAATTTTTAATGGAAAATTCCCTTCCCAAAACCTCAATCGAGCAGGTCCCAATTCCCAGCCTTGATGAATTCAACCCTCAAAACCTCCTGAAAACCGAGTCTCTTTACAATGAAAAAAAAAAGCAGAATTACAAAAAGAACAAAACCATTGATAAACTTGACAAACTAGAAATACTTCCATCTTCCCATATCCACCGTTTTGAGAAAATGCATAGTCCTTCTAGTCTTTTCAATACCTTTTCCCCGACCCATTTCTCCCCTAAAAACCTTTCTCCCTTGAAGAAAAAACCTAGCCGTTTCAGTAGTAGTTCAAGTTCTTTGTCTTCGAAAAAATTCACGATATTAGAGACTGATAAAATCTGCGAAAATCGTGATATGACAGATAACCTAAAGGAATTCCTCTTGAAATCCTTCAAAAGACATTTCATTTTCGGCTTTATGGACGAAGGCATCCTCGAGAATATTCTTTCCAGTATGAAGTCTTTCTCTTTAGCAGCCGAACAAACGCTTCTTTCAAAGGACGAAACCACTGAATACGTCTACATAATAGAAACTGGTGAAATAGTTTCAATAGATGAAGCCAAATCTAATAAAATTCATCACTATGCAAAAGGTTCAATAATTTTCGACGATCTTTTCTTCAATAATTCTCCTTCTAATTTCAAATACATCACAATAGAAGACACAGTCCTTTGGGGTCTTCCTAGCACTCAGATTTCTTTGATAATTCTTCAAATAACCGAGAAGAAATACAATGAAAACAGAGCCTTTATCGACCCGATCAATTTCTTCTCGAAACTCACTGATTTGCAGAAAGATTCTCTCGCTTATAACATGAAAACCCTGAAATTCACGAAACAAACTGTTATTATCAAAGAAGATCAAATAGGGCTTAATTTCTATATATTGAAACAAGGACTTTTAATCGTCACTGTTAAAGACAAATTCTCTCATTATTTGAAACCTGGAGATTGTTTTGGTGAGAGTGTTTTCCTTGAGAAAAACCGAAGATATACAGTGATTTGTGAAAGTGAAACCGCAGAATGTCTGTCTATGGCGAAAAAGAGCGTTTTAGAGCTCTTTGATGAGGATTTCGAAAAGGTTATTTATAAGAACCTGGTGAGAAAAGTGATCAGTAATTCGCAGAAATTATCTCGATTAACGTCAGTGCAAATCGATCAGTTCATAAATTTGATAAAATATCAGAAATATTCAAAGGATGAAGAGGTTATTTTGAAAGAAAATGAAGATTCTTGTATGATTTTATTACTGCTAGATGGAAGAATTAGTAGTGTTAATAAGAAAATTGAATTTTCCCATGGACATATCATCGGAGAAGAAAGGATTATGGACCCTGAATATAGATTATCAAGTCTGATTTCTATAGAAGAAAGTCTTATTGGGGAATGTAATTTATATGAATTAGAGAAGGTATTAGGTGGGAAAATTGAATATTTATTGGAGAAAAATCGATTTTCGCATGAAAATCTCATTTTATTTCAAAAAGGTTTGGATGCCAGTTTAAATACTTTGAATAAAAAGGTGAATGCGAATGAGATTAAAGTGTTAAAAGTGTTGGGTGAAGGGTTTACTGGTATCGTGCTATTGGTGGATTATGAAGAAAAAATGTATGCCTTAAAGATCATTTCAAAAGGGTGGATCATTGAGAAAGAATTAGAAGAATATATAAGGAATGAAAAAGAGATCTATAATTTTGTGGAGTTTGAATTTATCACGAGAATGTGCTATACGTTTAAGGATGATTTGAGCATTTATTTTATGCTTGAGTTCGTCAAAGGAATGGAACTGTTTACTGTGCTGTATAATAAGAAAAGGTTTGAATGCGATGAGGCCAAGTTTTATATGGGGATTCTGATATTGTGCTTGCAATATTTGCACAATAAAGGTTTTTTAAAATTTTTTTGATTTTTTGATTTGATTTTTTGCCATTTGAATTTTTTCATTTAAATTTTTTCATTTGAATTTTTTCATTAGGCATAATCCACCGTGACATAAAGCCCGAAAACATCATAATCGACTCCACAGGTTACATAAAACTCTGCGACCTAGGTATCGCCAAACTAATGCTCTCCAACACCACCCGTACCTACACTCTCCTAGGCACTAAATTTTACATCGCTCCTGAAATGATCATTGGCAAAGGCTACAGTTTCCCAATAGATTTTTGGTCATTGGGCATCTGTCTTTATGAATTTGTTTGTGGGGATGTTCCTTTTGGGGCTAATGAAGAAGAACCCTATAATATCTACCAATCAATAGTATTGGATAAATTGGCATTTCCCTCATTTGTTAAAGATAAAAACACAAAGGATTTTATCAAAAGTTTATTGGTTAAATCACCTGAAAAAAGACTTGGGAGAACCTTTGGAGAAATCAAAGGACATAAGTTTTTCGAAGGGTTTGAATGGGATTTATTGATGAATAAAAAAATCAAACCGCCGTTTGTTCCAGAGGAAAAGGAACTGAATTTGAAAGAAGGGGAACTCGAAGAACTGATGAAAAAGACCAGGTTATTATCAGAACTGCTGAAGAACCCAGATATTGTGCAGATGAAGGAAAAGACAATGACTGTGAAGTCGGAGTTCGTGGGATGGGATGATATTTTCCCAAATTGGGAGTAAAGGATCAGGAAATTAAGGCGTTATTATAAATAGGAGAAGAAAATGAAATATGAGTTTTTTATATCTGTTTTTTTTTTTTGAACTAGAAAAAAACGAAAATCATAAAAAATTTGTTTTTTTTTTAATTTTTATAAAAAGATTTTTTTTTTTTTATCCACAAAAAATCAAATTTTCATCAAAAAAACCATTTCTTAAATTTTTTTTAATTTTCTTATAAAAAAATACTTCTTTAAACCCTCTCTGAACATGGGTTCTAAATGTGCTTTCCCTTGCAAAAACCACACCCTAGCTCCCCATAAAACCCCCCACCTTCCAATCGACCTCCCGCCCAATCCACAGTCCTCCCCTCCAACCCCCCCTCACCTTAACAAAATTCAAAATCCTCAAATTCCTGCATTTCCTCAAATCACAATAGACACTAGTAAAAAACCGATATCTCCTGATAAAACCAATACAAAAACTTCGAATATCACCTCTGCGAACTTCCCAACTGAAATTAAAAACACAGAAATCAAGGTAAAACGAAGCCTCAGTGCTATGAAACTCGATAAAGAAGAAGTGAATCCCCCTGAAAATAAACCAAAAAACGTCAGTAGTGCCTATACAAAGAAAAGTGTTAAATATTTCCAAAAAGATGGGGAATTTAACAAAGAACTGCCTTTAATCCACAGCAAACAGCGTAAAAAAACATTGAAATTTCGAAACTCTCAATTTCTGAACAGTTTGCTGATTCACAAATTCTGTCTGAAGGCGAATTTCACCCAAATCCCTAAAAAAGACGGCGATACTTCAATAGAGAACCCAGCTTCTCAGAAATCCTTAAGCCAAATCATTCACATTGTGATAAAAGAAGGAAGTCCACCACTTTCTCCTCAATTGAAATTTTATTTCAAACCAGCTTTTCTCCAAGAATTACTGGAAAATATCTACGAATTAAACACTGCAAGTCTGAAGAAATACGACTTAATTTATGAAGAAAAAATCCAGAAACATCGTATGAAGATCTATTGCACTAATTACACAACTACTGAAAAGAATAAAGTGAATATTTTCCGTACAGAATTCTTCGTAAATTGCCATCCAGAATACTTCCTAAGCTTTATGAACAATATCACTGAACAGACAAAAATGGATCTTCTACTTGATAAATATCATATAATAGAGCCTTTTTCTAATGAAACCAACGTTATTTACCTATCCTATAGGAAAACTATCGTAACTTCTGCAAGGGATTTCATTTATTTGAAACATTGGGGGAAGATACAAAAGGAAAATGAGGTGTTTTATTGTGATACAAGTAGATCTATTGATCATGAGGGAGTCCCTGCGAATAAAAACGTTGTGAGGGGGGATATCATTTATAGTGGACATGTGGTGAAATTAGTGAAAGATGAACAAGGAAGGGTAGGGTCCTTTTGTAGAATGTATTCTGAATGCGATTTTAAAGTGAATGTTCCAGCGTTTATTTCGAAGAAATTCTCAAAGGATGAGATGAAGGCTTATTCGGAGAGATGTATTAAAAGAATTGAAGAACTGTTGGGGAATCAGAAGAGAATATTGAATTAATCTGAAGAAAAAGTGTTTTATTTAATAAATAATATAAATTATTTAAAGGAATTTTCATATTTCTTTCGTTTTTATGAAGGAAAACGTGGGAAAAACTTGAATTCTTTTGCTTTTTTTTAATAAAATAAAGCTTTTTTAAATTTATGAAGGAAAATAGAAGGGAAAATGAGTTAAAAACGAAAAGCGTTTCCCACCCATCGTCCTTTGCTTTCTTCTCTGAATTTATGACCAGAAATCGGTTGATATTTCGCATCTTCATCAGGCAAATAGTCCTCTTTGATCATAATTTGTCTCGGTTTTCCCACATAGAATTTCGGCCCAATCTCTTTTCCAGCTTCTTGCTATTATTTTATTTCGAAATTTTGAGAAAAACCTAAGAAAAAACCCTTTCTTCCCATCGTTTTTGCTTTTCGAATTCCACATAAGGAGTTTTTGGGTTAATTGGGCTCTATTTAAAAAAAATCAAAAAAAGCTTTGAAAAAATCAAAAAAAAATCTGAAAAAAACCATCGGAGAGAACAAATTCTTGGTCATAAGAGTCCTTTGTGCAGTGAGTAAATTCCTTTGAATTTTGCTTGAATTCCCATTGAGAAAATTCGCGCTTTTGAGTCTGATCACTTTCTTTTGTTCATAAATCTTTTTCAACTCAGAATACTTCCCTGGTACCTTTTTTTCCTTCTAAAAATCCTTTATTTTATTGAAGAGAATACCCATAAATCTTCGTTATTTAAAAGCTCAGTAGCAAGTTTCGGATGCAATAAGTTTCGAACCTCTGCTTTTTTGAAGATATTCCCTTCACTGCCGTTTCTCACCACGTTTTCATTGCCGAATTCATGAAGAATCCTATCAAAATTATGCTCGAATTTCTCTGCTTCGAAGAAAAAAGCCCTTTTTTCACTGTTTTTCGTTGTATTATACTGGGAAAAAGGTCGATTTTTCGGAGTTTCGGGTTTTTTCGATGAAAAAATATCGTGTTTTTTTTCATTGTTTTTTTCATCATTTTTTTCGTTGTTTTTTTCATTGTTTTTTTCATTGGTTTTTTCTGAGTTTTTTTCTAAAACTGGTTTTTTCTTCATTTTATATGTTTTATCAGTCACGACGTTCTGATCAACAATGAATGAATTCCCATGTCTTTTCATCGCCATTCCTGCATGTGTGAACTTATTGTTTTTTCCTTCTTCTTCGAAGAGTTTGAACGTGCGTTTCGCGTTCCTTCCCTTCAAGCTTTCAGCCAATTGAATTAGTATCTCATAGTTCTTTGTGGCATTATAATACGTTAAAATCAAAGCTTCTGAGCTTTTATTATAGGTTTTTATCTTTCTTAGTTGAAAAAGTATGAAATTCTTTAAAGGAATATGTGTTTCTGGGTATTTCGGGTCGATTTCGAACTGTGTGGCTATAATATTCTTGAATTCCACCACAATCGGTCCTTTTTCGCTTTCGGCCAATATATCGAATTTCTTCGATTTGTTCGTAAAAGCAAAGGAATGAACAAACCAGGAGTTTTTAAAGGGTACGAGGAACTCCATTGACATCTCATTTAAAGCCCAATGATGTAAATGAATCTTCTTTAAATATCCTATTATTTCAGTGTTTCTAGACACATAGATGTTTTTTAAAGAGTCTGTAACTGATTTCGGGCGATAAACAGGTGCTTGTATGATGAATTTCCCTATTGAATGGAATTCTTGTGCTGCTTTTTGGAAATGAAGTCCTGTGTTCGCTTTCGCCACCCATTCCTCGTTCTCGTAGTTGTAGGCGTACAGGTCGCCTGTGATGTGATCTAGGAAGTAATCTGTAGGTTTGAGGTCTTTGATATCTTTGTCTAGAGAGTTAAATTGACCGATTTTGCCACCTTTGCCACGGCCATTCACTATTGTGATGTTCTATAAAATCAAAGGTGAAAAAATTAATTGTGTTTTTATTGGAAATATGAACCTTTTCAAGGTTGGAAGCACTAAGGAAAATCAGGCATTGCATCGCGAAAGATGAAGCGAAGAGGAACTTCTTCACTCGGAGACACATCCTTAATAAGATCAAGATCTTTTAAATACAAGATCAAATGGGAATCATATTAAATGGCTCACCTTACAAGCACTGGCGTGCCAGGGCAATAAATTTGAATCTCCTGTTACAAATATCATGTCCAAATGATCAAATAACTTCGCAGCGTCTTTTTTCACGTAGGAACTGTCCAATTCATAAAGGAAATCATCCAGGTTTTCTTTGTCGCGAATGAAAAATTCAGTCTCGGTATCAACCATTTCTTTTTGCTCTTTGAGGACCTAGGAAAGAAAAGGATAAATGGGGAATTTTGAGGGTTTTGAGGGACTTTTTGAATGAAGTACTGGAAATCGGAGAAGTTTTGGATACCCGCAGAGGTTTTTGAATAGCCGTTCACGATTAAAATTTTCATATTTTTGAAAAAATGTTTCAATAAAGCTTTAATACTATTTTTTTTTATTTAATTTAATTATTTAAAAAAATTTTGATTGATTTTTGGATTTTTGTGTTCGTTATTTTATTTTTTTTTATGCTTCATATTATGAATTTTTAAATGAGTTAAATAGCCAAAAAACACTTGACATTCAAAGCAAACATGCTTTTCACATTTTTGGCAAAAAGCACCATTCAAAACTCCGTCGAATTGTGAAAATAAATTTATATCAGTATTTTGGCATTGAGGATTTACACATTTTGCAGGGAACTGATTTATGTAATATAAATTTTCATTTTTATTTCCTGGGTTTATATTCTGATTTTTGTTTTTGTCTTTTTGTTTTTGTGTTTCTTTCTCAAATTTTTCCTTTTCCTTTTCTTTTTCTTTTTTTTCCTTAAGTTTTTCCAATTCTATCAAATTATATATAATAAAACACTTTTAAAA